>Ga0316187_10002974_pt1 | contig 14759 bp, 11 predicted proteins | sample CroRivburrow1_MG_FD_204927 | JGI IMG/M metagenome (GOLD analysis project Ga0316187, IMG submission 204927) | Coastal sediment microbial communities from Maine, United States - Cross River worm burrow 1 | ecosystem: Environmental > Aquatic > Marine > Coastal > Sediment | place: USA: Maine... | reverse complement strand
CTCTTATTCCTCTCTTTCAGGGTCTGGAAAGTATGGCGATGAGTCTCTGGCAGAGGGAGCTGGAGTTTAAGAAGCGGGCATGGGTTGAGTTCGGCAGGGAAGCCGCAATCACTTCGACTGCCGTTGTGATTGCTGTAATGATCTGGACAGATGCTAGGGCAATGGTCGCAGGGTTGATTGCCGGCGCGCTGTTTCATCTGATTGCGCCCTATTTTATGCACAGTTTTCGCCCGCTGTTTCAGTTTGAACGTAAGGCATTCGGCGAGCTATGGAGTTTTGGAAGCCACCTTTTAGTCAGTGGTCTGCTGCTTTTTGCCATCGCCAGCTTTGATAATATTGTGATTGGCCGGCTGCTGGGTATGGAGCATCTAGGCTACTATTCCATTGCATATACCTTGGCAGCACTGCTGACCATTCAGGTTCTCCAGTTGGCAAACAGGGTGCTTTTCCCTGCCTTCTCATCCATACAGGATGATATGGAGAAGCTTGCTGAAGCATTGATGTTTGCCATGAGGACGTCCGTTATTCTTCTGTCGCTTATTGTCGGTGGAGGCATCGCCTTCCCGGAAGGTATTCTGAGAGTTGTTTACGGTGAGATATGGTTGGCGGCGGCCATTCCATTTTCATTCTTGCTAATTTCCGGCTGGCTTCGCGGCATTACTCAAGTTTTTGGTTCGATTCTTCTGGCCCGGGGTATGACGGCTCGGCTCCACCTGATTCGCTGGGCCGAATTTACCATGTTTGCTGCGCTGATTATTCCTGCCGTCAATCAGTTAGGAATTACCGGAGCGGCACTCACTCTTGTGGTGGTATATTTTCTCGGTTCCACTCTGATGCTCTTCTCGGTCTGTCGGGACATCTCAGTTCCACCAGTTAAGATACTTTTTGATATCGCTTCATCAATAGTACCAGCGATGATTGCCTTTATTGGTGTCTATTTGGTCGGCATCTGGTCTCCAGGTGAATGGGGTCTGATTTATGTCAGGGAGATTGGACTGGTTTCGATCTACCTTATGCTGTTTGGCGCTTTGTTAGCTCTGACACACAGAGGGTTCATAGGTTCGGTTCGCAGTCGCCTGTCATATGGGAAGCAGGCATGATTCAGCGCTTTTTGTTCATGAAAGCCCATCAGCAACTTCTGCTGTTGATTGTGGTATACACACTGTTTTTTGCACTCTTCTTTTCGCCTGTCTGGTTATCAGGCAAGATGTTGGCACCGGCTGATGCATGGCTTCAGTCACTACCTGCGTATCTGGCCGGGTGGCAGTTCTGGACACCCTATCTATTAAACGGGTTTCCGGTCGCATCAGATCCGACAACGATGAGTTTTTACCCGCTACTTGTGATAGCTCAATACTTGTCATTACCATGGAATATGTTTCTTGCTTCTGCATATGTCATTGCAGCCGTTGGTATGCATCTCTGGATGTTCAGGTTGACTCGCAATCACCTTGCCTCAGCAGTGGCCGGAATTACATTTACCATCAGTGGATTCTTCCTTGTTCATCTCCAACATGTTTCGATGATCCATGCAGCAGCATGGGTTCCCGTGATGCTCTATGGTATTGAGCGGATAGTTCAGCAGGAGCAGAGAGAGGGGGCATTGATTCTTACGCTGGGCATAGCAATGTCGGTATTGGCAGGGCATCCACAACTTACATTGTATGGCGGCGTACTGGTGCTGTTGTATGGTCTCTACACGCTCTTTAATCTGCCTTCCGAACGGAGAGTTGCCGCTCTTCTCTACGGAGTTTCGGCAGTTGTATGTGCACTACTTATTTCAGCCCTGTTTCTTCTGCCTGTTGCTGAACTTGCTTCTGTAAGTCAGCGGGCAAAACCTGATCTGGAATATTTCCTCTCCTATTCGCTAAATATCAGGGATATTGTCTATCTCTTTTACCCCATGTTGTGGGGAAGTCATGTTGAATCATTCTATACCTTTAATTATTTCGGCAGTGAGATTCCAGCTGGTCAGGGCTACACCGGTGCTCTGGCTATGATGCTGGCACTTGCGGCATGGCAGCAGGGAAAATGGCGGGGATTGCTGTTCTTTTGGGCAGTTGTGGCAGGGGGTGCACTGATTTTGGCTCTGGGAGGAAACACTCCGGTGGGCCGATGGATGTTCCATGTGCCTGGTTACAACATGTTCAGAGTGCCATCACGGAATCTGTTTGAGCTGGTTCTGGCCATGTCGGTGCTTTCAGGATTGGGCGTTGCAGCGCTGGCTGAGATGGAGCGAAATGTCAGGACTCGCATTGTAAGGCATGTAGCTATTGCCGTAGCAACACTGTTTTTGTCCATCTATGCAGCCATCCTTCTCTCCGGTTCTGAGATCGCTTCTGCCGCAATGAAATGGGCATCAATCCCAGACTGGCATGCCGAGTTGAGCAATCTTGCGATTTTTATTCCACTACTAGCAATGGCTGTTTCTGCTGCAGGGTTGCTATGGTGGGTCAGAGACGTTGAAAAGGGAGCGATTCTGCTGACTGTTTTGGTTGTCGGAATCTCTTCCTACTCATGGTTTGAAAACTGGCGTTACGACTCAAAAGGGGTGCTTCCGCATACGACTCCTGCTGCCATCGCATCGGTTGCAAGCGATGGTTACCGTATGATCGGAGGCAAGTATTTTTCTGACATTGAACCTCCTACTGCCAATAACTGGACTCTGGTATGGAAAGTGAACTCCGCTTCGGCATACAACCCACTGCTTCCAAAAGCCTATCGGGAGCTATTGGGTATGCCAGCTCATGGCTCGGTTGATGAGGCTGTGTTTGACCCCGGGCATCGTGGTCTGGACCTGCTCGGGGTGCGGCACATTTATGCCGATGAGGAGATGGCAGCAACGCTTAACAGCTTTCCTGAGCGGTTTAAATTGAGTGGAAAGCATGGGTCGGGCAATATCACCTATTATCGTAATCAGTCTGTAATTCCACAGGTGAGGTTTGTTGAAACGGCGATATGGATGAGTGAGAAGAATGCGCTGAATACGATTCAACATTCAAAACTCCCGGATGGCAGAGCCTACTCGCCTGAGAAGAGCGTCATTCTGATTGGTGAGGCCAGAGAGGCTTCCTATGCAACCGGAGAGGCAAAGTTGATCGAAGTGCACAATGATGAAAAACTTATCCAGACTCATTCAAAGGAAGAGTCGTTTCTTGTGGTGGCTGATGCATATTTTCCCGGATGGCATGTAGAGATTGACGGTGTTGAGACGGAGATCCTTCGAGCCGATTATGTTTCACGAGGTGTGGTGATTCCTCAAGGTCAACATGAAGTTCGATTCTATTATCAGCCATATGCCTTTTATAAAGGGCTTGGGCTCTCTCTGTTTGGTCTGATGCTGCTCGGGCTTTTTTGGCGTCGAGTATGGTAGAGAGAGGTCTTTTTAGCCGGCTCTATCGGGATTACAGAGGTGCTGGTTATGCAGAGAGGTTGAAAGTTTCCTATCTATACAGGGGAGAAGAGAAGGTAGAAGATACCCATGCTCTCAATCTCTGCTGGGGAGCAAGTGCATCCAATTTTGGAGATGGGCTCTCTCCTTTGGTTGTCCACCTGCTCAGCGGCAAAAAGCTGGCAGGAAAAAATAACGACTCAAACCTCGCTTCTCCAAAACTGCTTGCGCTCGGTTCCATTTTAGAGCGTGCTGCCGATGGTGATCTGGTTTGGGGAGCAGGAGCACGCGGTGAGAAGCTCTCCTGTTCAGAGCTTGATATATACGCTGTTCGTGGCCCGTTAACCAGAGAGTGGTTGCTAAATCAGGGGGTTCATTGCCCCGAAGTTTATGGGGATCCAGCTATTCTGATGCCCTGGCTTTATCAGCCAAACACTAAGGAAGAGTTTGATGTTGGCCTGATTCAGCACTACGCTGATAAAAGTGTTTCTAAACCTTTGGATTCAAACATAAGCGTGAATAGAATCGATGTAACGAGTGAGCCTTTAAATGTGATTGACGAGATATGCAAGTGCAAAACGATTATCTCAAGCTCACTTCACGGTGTGGTGCTGGCAGAGGCGTATGGTATCCCTGCCTGCTGGCTCAGGCCTGCAGATCATCTCTGGAACTATCCGGAACCAAGCATGAAGTATGAGGACTATTTTCTTGGCACTGGCAGAGATCCTCAGCCATGCAGGTTTGATGGAGAGCTGAATATTGCAGAGGCTGTCAGGTTTGCGGCAACTGTTGAAAAACCGCAGTTTCAGCAGCAGGAGTTGTTAGCATCTTTTCCATTCTTAAGAGAGGGGATACGTGAACTGGATGATTTGAAACGGTTCAGCATCAGTTTCGCTGATGTTAATGTCTCGTTATCCGGATTTGCCGGTTTTGTTGCCGGAAGAGTGGTTAAGAAGTTAAAAGCCGGACTGGGGGGACATTGAGTTTGACTGTGAAAGGTTACTTTTGATGCGGGTTCTGATGCTAGAGCCATCCGGATGGGGCGGTATCGCTCTCTATACGCATGCCCTCTGTAGTGCTCTGGTTGAGCAGGGTGTTGAAGTCCGCCTTTTGAATAACATGCATCGTGACGATTTAATCCATTTGAATCGGGGCTATGAAGTGATTCCGGTTGTTCAGGGCGATGCCTGGAGAGATGAGTGGAAGCGGCTTCGTCAACAGATAGACACGTGGAAGCCGGATGTTTTTCATATGCAGGCATTGATCTCTTCCAGGAGGGATGTTTTGGCATTCCTCCGGCACCGAATGTTCGATGATCAGGTCCGATATGTTGTCACGGCTCATAATATTTTACCGCATGAGGCTGCTCTTTTTGAAGAAACCGCTTACCGCTGGCTCTATCGGTTATCAGATGGGGTGATTATTCACTCTCAGGCAAGCCAGAAAAAGCTTGAGCGGCTTGCTCCCAGTCTTCCTACGCCTACATCAGTGATCCACCATGGCCATTACGGACTTTTATTTGAAAACACAGCAGTCAACAGAGAAGAGGCTCTGGTTTCGCTCGGCTTGTCGGAGGGGCGATACATTGTCTGTTTCGGAGTTATTCGCCCTTACAAAGGGGTGGATTGGTTGCTTCGGTCTGTGGCTTCGATCAAGGATTGGCCAGCTGACCTCAAGGTTCTGGTGGCTGGAAAGCCTATGGCAGGTGTTACGGACGAGAGTCTGGAAACATTAAGAAGTGAGTTGGGTCTTGAGGATAGAGTAGTGTTACGGCTGCAATATTTTGATGAGGCTGCAATTCCGACAGTTTTTGAAGTGTCGGATTTGATGGCATTTCCCTATCGGGAGATCGATCAAAGCGGCGTAATGCTGGCCGCATTGGCAGCCGGAAAAGCTGTGTTATGTACCCCGGTAGGGGCGTTTCCTGAGATGATTGATGAGTCTATTGGCTTCGTTGCAGGGCACAGTGATCAGGACTCTTTTTCTAGTGCTTTAAGCAAAGCATTGGAAATGCAGGAGAGCTGGAAAGAGATGGGAGAGAAGGCATTAACCATAGCAAATTCACGTTTTGCTTGGGGCAGTGCAGCTGCGGAAACCAAGCAGTTCTACCAGATGCTTTGTTATGGAAAATAACTCGTTCTGGTCACGCGAGTTTTCGATCTATCTTGATCTAATAAGGTTTTCAGCAGCTTTAACGGTTTTTCTTGTTCACGCATCATTTGACCGGTTTCATGGTGCTTGGCTACATATAGATCTGATCGGCAATCATGCATACGAAGCCGTAATGGTGTTTTTTGTACTATCCGGGCTGGTGATTAGTTACGTTGTTGACGTAAAAGACAGACACTGGACAGACTACACGTTAAACAGAATGGCCAGACTCTATTCAGTTGCAATTCCTGCACTGATACTTACAGCTCTTCTGGATTATATCGGTAGCAACTTTTCTCCGGATCAATATAGTGATTACTGCTGTCAGAACAGCTATCCCCTACTGAGGCTGATGATTAATGCCCTGTTTGTGAATGAACTTTGGTTTGAATCTGTGCGCCCCTTCTCCAATGCTCCTTACTGGTCCGTAGGGTTTGAGGCTTGGTATTACATTTTGTTCGCCTTTGTTATGTATACTCAAGGGAGATTGAGGGTAGCACTCGTCGTGGTTGGCACTCTGATCGTCGGACCAAGGATTGTACTGCTTGCTCCAGTCTGGCTAATGGGGGTAGCAGTCTATTATTATACAAAAAGAAAAAGGCTATCAGAGCAGGTGGGGTGGTTTCTCTTCCTGGCTTCTTTTGCAGCGTATGGATTAAGTAGTTATTTTGATTTGAACAGCTTCTTTCGAGAAGCTGGAATAGAACTTCTGGGTAAGGATAGCATCAATATGCTAATGTGGGTCAGGGTACCATATGCGTGGATGATTGGTGCCATTGTGGCCATGAATTTTATTGGCTTTTTTGCTATTTCTCACAGGTTTTCTATTTTATCAGCCCGCTTCGGAAGGTTGATCTGTTATCTGGCAGGAATAACTTTTTCACTCTATCTGTTTCACTATCCTATCCTACAGTTTATTACAGCTTTGACTGAATCTATCTCTCTGAGCTTCAGAGGAGAGTTGATTGTTTTGGTTACGTTATGTTCTGTCTGGCTACTGGGTTTGGTGACAGAAAAGAAAAAGCACGTTGTACGCTCACTCATTGTCAGAGTAATCTATTTCTTCCCGACAGGTAGAAAATTATTTAAACGGAGTATGCCAAGTGATTAAGCGTATAGATGGCGTAACATTATTGACGCTTTTTCCCGCACTCTTCGGACTGGCTACGTTGCTGTATGTGATTCTACGATATGTTGTTGTTGATGTAGGCGAGGCTGGCGGACACGATTTTCGCTATTATTACATTTTGGCATCGATGCTTCGAGATGGTATCGATTATGCGGCCCTCTCATCTAGTGAGTTTATTGCATTGGCCGACGGGTATCTTCAGGGAGCAAGTTATCCACAGGACTCACCTGATGTAGTATATCACACACCTACGCTTCTCATTGCTCTGATTCCACTCTCATACTTGTCGCCTCACATAGCTGGGGCGGTATGGGGTGTTATTTCATTGGTTTTATATCTGCTTGCCATCTGGTATCTGCTAAGGGCTGTATGGGATACGCTTCCTCAGAACGAAATGAAACAGATCCTGTTTGGTTCTTGCGCACTATTTCTTGCAGCCATCTATTATCCATTTCATCTGGGATTACATCTGGGCCAGGTGGATATTCTTATTTTTTTCTTTTTATGCCTATCCTATTATCACCTGATTCACGGCAATATACTGCTCTCCGGTGTTTTTGCAGGGCTATTATGCTGCGTGAAACCAGCAGCTGTACTTCTACTTCCATTCTATCTTATGCATCGCAGATCGCTGTTGGGGGTAGTTATAATCGGTGTTTTATCATTGGCGTCAGTGCTCTTCTTTTTGGGTGCCGATTTTTTTGAAAACTATCTAGCACGAGTTTTTTTAACCACAGATTATTTCTTCCAACGCAAACTTCTGGGAATTGGGAATATTTCATTATTAGCTTTTATCGGCCGTTTTCTGGATGTTTCCAGTGATTATTACAGTGCTCTCAAGTGGCTGTCTCATCTGTTTGCATTGGCATGCTTGGTAGCAATGGCTTATCTGGGAAGACTTAATGCAACCCGTTTGCGGGGCGGCGTTGACTTTCTATTGCCTCTGGCTGTTTGTGTCTGGATGCTTGCCGTGCCGCAGATGGAGGTAACCTATATGATTTTAGCACTGATTCCCATGTTGGTGTTAATGACTAAGGCTTTCGATATGCCAACACGTTCCCTTTTTGTGATGTGTCTTGCAATGTTACTGCTCTCGCTTACTTACTCCTTCGATCGATTTGAGCTGTTTCAATCAGGCATATTTAGCCTGTTTAAAGCAACTCATATTCTTGCTGTGCTGGCCGTAGGCTTTCTTTTATGGGCGGAGATTCGCAGAGAAAAAAATGGATAAGTTGCGAATACTGTTTGTCACGCATAACTCCGATTTTGTCGGCGGCGGAGAACTGAGTCAGTTGCAACTGCTTCAGTCACTGTATACCGAGGGAGAGCGTGTGATGCTGGCTGTTCCTGATACCGGCTGGTGCGAGAACGAGGCCAAAAGCCATGGTGTTCCAGTATTGCACCTTCCAATGCCTGCCATCGGGGTGTTAACACTGTTTTCCACGGTGCGAGGCTGGATGAAAAAAATATCTGAAATCGAAAAACCAGATGTGATTCATGCTAATACCCCACGTTCCTGTTTTTATGCGGGAGTGGCAGGGCGGTTGCTTGGCATTCCTGTTGTATTTCACTGTCGCATTGCCGATTCTGATCCGAAACTGGATTGGATACTAGTTCGCTTGGCGAACTGCGTGGTGGCAAATAGCAAAACAACGGCAGGGCGTTTCCGGCGTTGGCCGAAGCTTGATGTGCGCACTGTCTATAATGGTGTGGATGCCGATCTGTTGGAAGCCGGAGGGCAGGATAAACAGCCCTTTGGCGCAGAGCTGGTGTTGCTTTGCGTGGCGCGGGTCTCACGATGGAAACGTCACGATCTGGTGTTGGACGCTTTTGAGCAGCTTGCTAAAGAGTTTGATGGTTTGCATCTGGTTTGTGTAGGGGCGATCGACCCGTATGAGACAGATTGGTGGGATACACTTCAGGTGCGGTCACAACAGTCGGATTTCTCAGATCGTATCCATTGGGTAGGTATGCAGAAGGATATGGCCCAGTGGTATCACGGTGCCGATGTTCTGTTTCTGGCATCAGAAAGAGAGCCGTTTGGCCGTGTTGTGATCGAAGCAATGGCACATGGCATTCCCGTTGTTGCATTCAATGCTGGAGGGCCAGCTGAGATCATTACGGATGGTGAGCAGGGTGTGTTGGTGACTGAGGAGGATAATGTGGCGGAAAAGATGACCCCTTTGTTTGCTGATCGGCTGCTGTATGAGAAAATGGCTGCAGCTGGAAAGAAACGTGCAAAAGAATTCTCTCTTACTGCCCATGTGAGCAGCATGCGTGGAATACTCAGCTCACTGGCGGGGGGTAACCATGGGGATTAGGCATCATCTGCGAGATTCATGGATGGCAATCCGCACCATACTTTTACGCCTGCTTCCGCAAGGTGTGCACCAGGAAATTGTGCATGGGAATGTGCAAAGAATTTTGGTGATCCGTCTGGATCGTCTGGGCGATGTTGTACTTACTTCAGCCATTATTCCCGAGCTTAACAGGCTGTTTCCACATGCAAAAATTGATTACTGGGTTCGCGAACAATTTGTGCAGCTTTTTGAACAGAGTTCCGGTTTTTCTGTCTGCAGTGGCCGGCCAGTAGCTACCTATGATCTTGTGATTGATCCTATGCTCGACTACCCACTTGAGAGTGCAAAGCGGGCAGCTTCATTTAATGCGAAGTGGACGCTTGGTTTTGATGTGGCAGGCAAGGGGCGTTATTTTTCCATGCCTGTTAAACCACCTGAGAAAAGCGAGCTTTTTCTTAAGAGTATCGCTCGTCTGCTTAAGCCGTTGGGGTTTATAGGTGATGTGGCAGCGCCGAGCCTGAATGTGTCTGCGCTTGAGCGGGGTGATGCGAGAGAGCTCATCGGGCTTGATGGTGCATACACTCTTGTTCATCCAGGTGCTTTTTATCCAACTCAACGCTGGCCGGAAGCGCATATGGCTCAGGTGATCGACATGCTGACCAGGCAGGGAAGGGGTGTGGTTGTTGTCGGCACGGATTCAGATCGGACTGTTATGGAGAAGATTCGCCGACTGTTGGATGACCCTGATGATGTCTGTTTTCTATGCGGTGAATCACTTCGTATGGTGATGGCTGTGATGGCTGAAGCGGCTGTTGTGCTTTGCAATAACTCGGGGCCATTGCATTTGGCAACAGCTCTGAAGGTTCCAACTGTATCTACGCTAGGCCCGACCAATCCTCACATATGGTGGCCAGTTGGGGAAAATCAATCGGTTATTGTTGCTGAAAACTGCATTCACTGTGAACGAAGTGACTGCACCCGAAGGTGCCTTGAACATATAAAACCTGAGTTGGTGGTGGACCATATTGACAAGCTTCTGGAGCCAGAGTGATGTGCGGCTATGTAGCGGTTCGCGCTGCCAATATTCTATTTCTAGCCTTGGAAAGAGAGGCGTTTGGCCTAGTTGTGGTGATGGAGGGGGTCTCCTATAATAATCATTATGATTAGATGGCTATAGGGACTGCATGAGTCACAGAATTCTTATTGATGGACGCGAGTTTGTGGCGGAAAGACGTACAGGCATTGCGCGTTTTCTTGAGGGTTTGCTGTTGGCAACACATGAGAAGCATCCTGATTGGCGATTGACAGTAGCTATAGATCAGCACTCTACTCTTCCCACTTCTCTTGGTGGTAAAGCGGTCAAGCTGCACCTCCCAAATCTTCCGGAACTATTCTGGCCGGCATTAGCGAAAGGTCAGGATCTGTTTGTCAGCCCGTATCCTAAGCTACCCCTTCTTAAACTGCCGTGCCCGGCAATACATACCGTGCATGATGTTTATTATTTAACACATCCGGCATGTCGAAAACACAGGTTGCGGACGATGATTTCAAGCTGGGTATTGCGCAGGTCAATATCGAACGCTGTACACACATGGTTTACATCCAAAGCTTCACAAGAGGCGTGTGAAATACTGCTTGGAACCAAAGTGGAATGTGCCGAGGTCTATTATTCGCCTGTTAAATCCTGTTTTATTCCATCAAGTCAGATAAAAGCGGAGCAAGAACCCGCATATTTTCTCTGCGTTGGCAATGGGGGGCGACATAAAAATGTAGAGCTGCTTCTACAGGCTATACGTGGAACAAACCTGGTATTGAAGTGTGTTGGTGTGGGAGAAGAGGCCAGAGCCAGAATCAGAGCATCCTGTCCAGATGTGGCAGGGCAGGTTGAATTTCTGACTGCTGTGGATGATATGCGCTTGGCAGAGCTTTATAGAGAGGCAACAGCACTACTATTTCCTTCGCTTGTGGAGGGTTACGGTTTCCCACCGCTTGAGGCGATGGCGTGCGGTACCCCTGCAATTGTCTCTGATATTCCAGTGCTGCATGAATCTACTGGCGACATGGCAACTTACTGTTCTCCACATGATACTGCTGCCTGGCAGGGTGCAATGCTTTCAATGCTGGATATGTCGGTTCGGCAACGACATAGTCAGAATGTGCTTCAATGGGTCCAATGCAGGCAGGGGCTGGAAGGATGGCATGGGCATATTGAAGATTTGGAAGCTGTGATCGGGAGAGAGTAATGTGTGGTTTTGTTGCCATTGCAGGCAAACATTCTGACAGTGAACTAAGGCATATGGCGACCGCCGTGGCATTTCGTGGCCCTGATGACCAGGGAGAAATTGTCTTGGATGATTTCTCAGCGATTCATCACAGGCTATCTATTATCGGTCCTGATGAACGAGGAAGGCAGCCGTTTACTGCCGATGATGTCACGGTTCTGTTTAATGGCTGTATCTACAACTATCAGAAGCTCCGAAAACAGCTGGAAGATGATGGCACCATATTCAGGTCAGATTCGGATACGGAAGTATTGCCACATCTCTATCGCAAGTTTGGTATGGGGATGTTTTCACTGTTGAATGGCATGTTTGCCGTGGTTATATGGGATGCCCGTGATGGGGTGCTGGTTACTGCACGTGATCCTTTTGGAGAGAAGCCGCTGTTTGTCTGCGAACAGGGGGGGCGCATTGGAATAGCTTCTTCCCTGACAGCCTTTGAAAAGGGTGGTTGGAGTCTGACGCCTAATGTTCATGCAGTAGCCGGGCTGTTGCAACGGATGCGAATTGAGGCACCAGAGACACTCTATGAAGAGGTCAATCAGCTGCCTGCGGGGTGCTACGCTGTCGCAGCCAGGGGTGAGAGCCTTGATATCAGGCGCTACCACTTTCTACCGGAAGCGGACCAGCCTATGGATGCAACACCAGAAGAGGTTGAAAGCGAAATCGAACACCTGCTCGATGATGCGTTCATGCTGCGGATGGTTTCAGATAGGCCGCTTGGGGTGTTTCTCTCCGGTGGAGTTGACTCATCACTGATAGCGTCATCGCTTGCGCGCCAGGCCAGCCAGCCTCTACACACCTTCGCAGTGCGCTTTGCCGATGCAGGCCCGGACTACGATGAGAGCTACTACGCCAAGGCCGTAGCCGATCATATCGGCAGTGAACATCAGGTCCTGGAGGTGTCTGCGGATGCTCACCAGACCTTGAACGACTTGGCAACAGCCTTTGATCAACCTGTTACCAACACAGCAGCTCTGCCCACCTACCTGATCAGCCAGGCAGCCAAACCTTTTGTCGATGTGGCGCTTTCTGGGGTGGGTGGCGATGAGTTGTTCGGCGGTTATCCACGTTACCTAGGCATGGCATGGCATTCACGGTTCAGAAAAATGCCGGGCCACGGCCTTGCACGCACACTTGGTTCCATGCTTGGAGACAGTGCTTCAAGCCGCAATCTGCGTGGCAGATTGCGGCGCTTCCTTCAGGGGCTTGAGCTCGACAGTGCGGACGCATACCGGCAATGGACAGAGACGACAGATGTAGCTGTATCAAAGATGTTGATGGTTGATGGGAATAGTGCTGCACATAGTACCTGGAGTTCGGCAGCAGAATCCTTTGGTGGCCTCTCATCCCTGATTTCACGGTTTGGGCCAGTAAATGGTTCAATGGCCTATGATATTTTAACCTATCTCTCCGATGATCTGCTTGCCGTGGGTGACCGAATGAGCATGGCCCATGCGCTAGAGCTGAGGGCACCGTTTCTGGATGCGCGGGTTCTCTCAGCAGTGTTGACGCTGGGCAGCAGTTACAAGGTGACCGGCTGGCCATGGCAGGAACAGCTTAAGGTGATGTTAAAGCGGATCGCGGCACGCCATCTTCCTTATGATACTGTTTACCGGCCTAAACAGGGTTTTATGGCTCCGGTAAAACACTGGTTGCATGGTGAGCTTGCCGGAGAGGTGCAGGCTATGATTGATGATAACCCGCTTGCAGGTTTGATTCGAAAAGAGTTTGTTCGTTCTCAGTGGGAAGCGCACCAGCGTGGGCATGATCGATCAGATATATTGTGGGGGGTGCTGTTAATGGATCGCTGGATGCAGCAACGAGACTGGAGGTTTTGATGGCTACAAGCCCTGCTAACGGAGCATATAAATTCTCGGAAGCTGATTACTTTGATTTTGTTCAGAATCAATACGCTCCAAATCAGTTTGAACGTCTTGAGGATGACGCACGCTTTGTGTCTGAGGGTCATAACGCATGGGTCAACGGGCAACGTTTTCATCGTATGCTGAAGTTTTTGAACAAATATCGGGATCAGCTGCAGGGTGATCCAGCCATCGCAGTCGATATTGGCCTCTATCCCGGCACATGGATTCAGCTGGCCAGGCAGTTCTGGTCGGATATGGAGTGGCATGGTGTCGGATTATGCATCTCTGATGAATTCAGGGAGTGGGCATCAGAGGAGAAGGTTGAACTTGCAGAAGCGGACATGGATCCATTCTATGCAGGATTCATGAGTAGCGATGTGAGCCGTTCTCTTCCCTATGACGATAACAGTTTTGATTTTGTAGTTGCATCAGAGATTTTTGAGCATTTGATTTCACCATTGGTTTTTCTTGAGGAGAGTTCCCGCGTATTGAAATCGGGTGGCCTGATGTTGATTACAACGCCAAATGTTTCAAATATTGGTGCAGTGGTGAATCTTCTGCGTGGTAGAAGTAATCATGAGCGACTATTGCGGAGCCCGATGTTTCTTGTTGAAGATGAGTGGCGCGGTCATATTCGCTTCTACTCAAAGCATGAGCTGGGATGGTTGGCTGACCGCTACGGTTTTGAAATGGTCGATCACCAGTACTTTCACGATGACTATCCGATCAGTGCTTTGAGAAACAAAGGATTTTCCTCGCCAATCAAGCGCATGATTCGGCGCCTGTTTGGGATTATTCCATGGTTTCGGGGTGGCCAGATTGTTATGTTTAGGCGTAAAGATTAGAAGTAATAGGTGACTAAAATCGGACTAGGATGGAGAGATTAGGATATGCATAACAAACTCATGCAATGGCTCTGTTGTCCTCTGTGTAAGTCTACGTTGTCTTTAGATGTTTTTGATTCAGAGAATAATGAGGTGCAGGAAGCTGCGTTGTTGTGTGCGGCGTGCAGTTGTTCGTTTCCAGTAATTGCAGGAGTGCCAAGGATGCTAGCTGGTGAGATGCAGGAAGACTTGCGGCTTCAATACCCGGATTTTTTTGAGCTGTACGATTCCAGATTGAACTCCGGGAAAGCTGAACTCACTGACCAGTCACTGCATAAGAAGCGGCAGACCCAGTCCCGGTTTGGCTACGAATGGATACAGTTCGATGACTATGCATGTGATAATTTCTCAGAATTTATTAAGCCTCTTCCAGAAGGTTTCTTTTCCGGCAAGTTAGGGTTGGATGTTGGTTGTGGAGCCGGACGCCACATCAAGGGAGCCTCTCAGTTGGGTGCGGAAGTCATTGGTATTGACCTTTCTCAAGCCGTAGATGCTGCATATCAAAATAATGCTGCCAGTAATAACGTTCATATTGTTCAGGCAGATGCTTACCATCTCCCATTTAAGAGCGAAACTTTTGATTTCATTTACAGCCTTGGCGTATTGCATCATATGCCCGCTCCAGAGAATGCCTATCATCAACTGTCAGGGTATCTTAAATCGAAGGGATCTCTTTTTGTTTGGTTGTATGCCTATATGCCAAGAAAGGTGCTGCTTGAGTTGTTGCGGGTTGTTTCCCAAAAGCTTTCGAATAATA
>Ga0316187_10002973_pt1 | contig 14766 bp, 12 predicted proteins | sample CroRivburrow1_MG_FD_204927 | JGI IMG/M metagenome (GOLD analysis project Ga0316187, IMG submission 204927) | Coastal sediment microbial communities from Maine, United States - Cross River worm burrow 1 | ecosystem: Environmental > Aquatic > Marine > Coastal > Sediment | place: USA: Maine... | reverse complement strand
TCGTAGATCCTTTTCGGTGAAAAAAGCAGGCGGAGCACAGGCTAAGGTCAAGGATGTAACGATATTAAAAGCCAGTGCCGAGCGCGTTGACGACGATACCTTGACCTATCGTATTAATGGTAATTGGATGGCAACGGGTACGGTAGGGCATTGGGGCCATGTACATGTGCGTAAGAATTTATATGACGCCGTGTTAATGGTGCAAGCCGTTGAAGGAAAATGGAAAATCACAGATCTCGAGTTACTTGAGGAAAAACGTATCGATCCAAATCAACAGGTTCCCACAAAAGAAGAAACATCAGGATGATAAATATCCAGTCACTCGATTTTTTTTATCCAGACGGCGACTTTCGTCTCAATATTAAAGATTTTAATATTGCGCAAGGCGAAAAAGTTGCGGTGATTGGACCGTCAGGCTCCGGCAAGACCACCTTATTAAATCTTTTATCCGGTATTATTAAATCCGGATGCGGTTCAATCTCTGTTGCCGGTACGGATGTTGAAAAACTAAGAGATTCACAACGCCGTGATTTTCGCATTAATAATATCGGTTTCGTCTTTCAGGATTTTGAGTTAATCGATTATCTCAATGTGATGGATAATATTATTCATCCCTATCGAATTAGCAAGGCCTTGAAACTTACCCCTTTGGTAAAACAACGTGCCCAGCAACTAGCCGAACAGATTGGTATTGGTGATAAATTGAAACGTTATGCCAGTGACCTGTCTCAGGGTGAAAAACAACGGGTTGCGATCTGCCGGGCGTTATTACCTAGGCCGAAATTGGTCTTTGCCGATGAAGCCACCGGTAACCTGGATCCACGCAATAAGGGTCGTATCCTGGATATATTGTTTAATAGTGTTGATGATCACAAAGCTACGTTGTTGGCGGTAACCCATGATCACGAATTATTACCGCGCTTTGATCGGGTGGTGGATTTCCTGCAGTTTCGCGAGCAAGAGTCCGACTAATGCACGCTCTGTACCTGGCCTGGAAATACATCATCTTTAATAAGATTAGAACGGTGACCCTGGTCGCCTGTGTGACACTGATTGCCGTTCTACCCTTATCGCTGGAATTACTCTTAAACGAAAGTGAACGCCAATTGCTTTCTCGTGCACAAACCACACCGACCCTGCTTGGTGCCAAAGGTAGTGCTCTTGATCTGGTGATGAACAGTCTGTACTTCGACGATGAAGTACCCGAACTGATTTCGATGCAGGCTGTGGAGGAAGTTCAAGCCTCAGGATTAGCTGATCCGATACCTCTATACATAAGGTATAAGGCGCGACGTTTTCCCATTGTTGGCACGACTATAGACTACATGGATTTTCGCGAATTGCATTTGGCCGAGGGCCGACAACTGGCCATGTTGGGTGAATGCGTACTGGGCGCGAACGTGGCCGAGACACTGGGTCTTAAGCCTGGTGACAGTTTGTTGTCATCACCTGAAACCGTGTTTGATCTGGCCGGTATTTATCCTCTTAAAATGAAAGTGGTGGGTGTGTTAAGGCGTTCGCACACGCCCGATGATCTTGGTGTATTTGTCGATCTTAAAACCGCCTGGGTGATCGAAGGATTGGTGCATGGGCATGCGGATGTAAGCAAAGTAACCGATGACACACTTATCATGCAACGTAATCAAAACGGGGTCGTGGCCAGCCCTAAATTACTCCACTATAACGAGATAACCGAAGCTAATATTGATAGCTTTCATTTTCATGGTGACGCTGGTTTATACCCGCTTTCCGCCGTGATAGTGATTCCTAACGATGAGAAATCGAAAACGATCTTACGTGGCCGTTATCTGGATAAGAACGCACGGCATCAAATTATTCTTCCGGAAGTGGTCATCGATGGCCTGTTGGAAAATATATTTCGGATTAAAAATGTTCTAGATGCGGTGATACTGATCGTAGGTTTGGCGACGATATTAGCATTATTATTGGTGTTCGCCTTGACGATACGTTTACGTCAACGTGAGATAAACACCATTTTTAAGCTAGGTTGTAGTCGAATGACCATTGCTTATCTGCTTGTTAACGAAATTCTGATCATACTCACGTTAGCGAGTCTGGTCTGTCTGGGACTATTGTTGCTGGTAAACATCTACAGTAGTGATATTGTTCGTCTTTTATTTATATCGTAAGACGGAATTGATAATCGATTAAAGGAAGGATAAGAAGTTGAGAATGATTGCAAGGCCATTAAGTTTGATGCTGATGCTGTGCTTTATCGGTGTCTTCGCTCAAATAGCCCAGGCGAATGCCCGATTAACGATTTATACGGTCAATTACCCATTACAGTATTTTGCTCAACGTATAGCAGGTGAAAAAGCTGAGGTTGTTTTTCCAGCGCCAAAAAATATCGACCCAGCATTCTGGTCTCCCGATGCAAAGACCATCCACGCATATCAAACCGCCGATCTGATCTTGTTAAATGGCGCTAACTATGCAAAGTGGATCAATAAGATTTCCTTACCGCGTTTACGTATGGTCAATACTTCCCGCGCTTTCGAAAAAAAATATATACAGGTTCAATCCGGGGTGACTCACAGTCATGGTGCTGGCCCAGATCATTCACACACCGGCATCGCGTTTACCACCTGGCTTGATATGTCGCTGGCGATTCAACAGGCAGAAGCCATAAAAAATGCACTCATTAAAAAACAACCAAAATTCGAGGCCGAGTTCATTACGAATTTTAAGAATCTCAAAAACGATTTACTCATGCTCGATACAGAACTAAAAAAAATAACTAAAAAAAATATGAATCTGAATTTGTTTTCTTCACACCCCGTGTATCAATATCTTGCGAATCGATATGAGCTTAATTTGCAAAGTGTTGTGTGGGAACCGGATGTGTTGCCTGGTCCAGAAGAATGGAAAATCTTTGAAAGAAAATTACAAGCGCATCCTGCCACCTGGATGATCTGGGAAGCCCCGCCTAAAAACGAAACGCTAATGTGGTTACGCAAGGTGGGTATAAATTCATTGATATTCAACCCATGTGCGAATGTACCTGAAGCAGGTGATTTTCTAACCGTAATGCATAGTAATATTTCTGAATTGAAACGTGCATATTAATGGATAAATATACGAGTATAAGAATGACTGAGCGGTGAATGTTAAAATACATACTCGGTGTTTTAGGCACCATTGCAGGTTTCATCCTATCATTTTATTTTGGCTACACGCCTTAATTGTGTAGAAAAATCTGTTTTTTCATATTTTTGCATTTCAAGATCAATACGACTTTGCGCCCGAAGTTGTGTAAAAGGGATATCCTGTCGAATGGCTGCATGCTCATATAATAGCTCATCGACATGGCCATTGGCGACAAACCGCCAGTCAAAGGGCAAGCGATCCGGATTGGTTTCGTTGTGCATGCGAATGGTCGAGGTACAATTCATGGTCAGTACATGATAAAACTCGGGTTCATTAACCAGACGGTTCATGTGCGCCACATAACTTTCCAGTGATACTCGCAAGCGATCCTTTGGAACCTTGAGTCGGTAGACATAGACTTCTTCTTTCGAGATGTTAGTTCGTTTACGAATAATATCCCGTTCATCACCAGCCACGTAAGCTAAAGTGAATTGTTTAAAGAAACCTTTAATCGCCGAGTACTCCTGCGTCTTATCCTTGCGGGTTTCTATCGACACGGCAAGATGATCACCATTGGCAAAACCCCAACTCATTATAGTGTGAGCGATATGCGGCGAGCCCCAGTAGGATAAAAATAAATCGATCGATTCAAGTATAAGAAGAATAACCGCTATCACCCATGTATATCAAGGCAGAAAACTTGTGCCTGGATATGCCTGAAATATTCGCCTTTCCGGCCCCAATCTATTCAACCCTCTGGATTTCTGGCGGAAACCGCCCTCTCCCACTGCCTTCCCAGCCTTCCAGCCGGGTTCAGGCAACAGGCCGCCAGGCGGCCTGTCCTTCTGTTGCTGTGCCGTGTAGAGACGTGTGAAACCAGGAACTATGCAAACCAGCCGGTATCTGGTGAAGCCCGCGTTGCCGGCAGCAACTCGGGGGGTGACGGTAATGCGCCTTTCTTCATGAGGTGAACCAATATCCTGTCGATGACCGCCTGATCCTCAATGCTGGCGATCACTTTAGTCTTACCGCCACACTTTGGGCACACCGAGACATCAATGTTGAATACCCGTTTCAGGCGCTGTGCCCAGGTCATGGCCTGGTGGTGCTGTTCCGGGGTTTTGTCTTCGATTTTCTTACGGGCGCATCCTTTGCCGCGTTTGGCTGGCGTCACATCAACACGGTGTTTGCTGTTGGGGGCAAATACGCCATGGAACCGGGTCAGGTTCACTCTCGGTTTCGGCACCAGTGCCGCCAGCTTGGCAATGAAATCCAGCGGCTCAAAGATGACGTGCGTCGTGCCATCGCTGTAGGGCGTTTTGAGTTGATACCGGATATTCCCTGAGGGTGTCAGTGACAGCCGTTTCTCTGATACCGCCGGTCTTGAAATATATCGGCATAGCCTCTCCAGCTTCTGCCGTTCCCTGGCTTGTGCCGCGACACCGGCGTGTAGGCTAAAGCCAGATGCTTTCGCCACCTGGGAAAATCGATCATCGTCTTCCCAGGCCGGGATCGTCTGCAGCGTGAATACCTTGCGCCCCTGCTGTGGCCCCACGGCAATGCGATAGCTGACCGAGCACCCCAATACCTGTTGCATGGGATCCCCATCCGCATCATCCAGATTCAGGTAACTGTTTTCTTCATCCCGTTCCAGGATGCCTTCACGCTCCAGAAATCCAGCAACACGGTGGCTGATGGTATGCACCAACTCCATCAGTTCCGGCTGAGCAGGTGCATTGGTGCGATGAAAACGGCTTTTACCCCAGGGCGTAGTGGTGTAAACACCGTCGAGGAAGAGCATATGGAAATGCACGTTCAAATTGAGCGCACTGCCGAACCGCTGGATCAATGTCACCGCACCGGTCTGTGCGGTTTTACGAGTAAATCCCGACTTCTTAATCAAATGGGACGATATGGCCCTGTAAACAATTCCCAGCACCCGCCCCATCAGCTCAGGGCGGCTGGCAAACAGGAAACGCAACTGAAAGGGAAAGCTCAACACCCACTGGCGTATAGGCTGTTCCGGTAAGACATCATCGACCAGCAACGCTGCGCTTTCGGCCATGCGCCTGGCGCCGCAACTCGGGCAAAAGCCACGACGCTTGCAACTGAACGCGACCAGGTGTTCATGATGGCATTCGCTGCATTGCACGCGCAGGAAACCATGTTCCAACCGTCCGCATTTGAGGTAATCGGCAAATTCCTGCTGTACATGAAAAGGCAAGGACTTGCCCTGCATGGCCATCACATCCCTGAACTCCGGGTAATGCCGCTCGATGATCTGATAGAGAAGTGTCTGTTCCGGCCGGTGACGTTGATAAGGTGGGCTGTGTGGCGACCGGTCCGTGATCGCGGCTTGCGGCATAACGTTCTCCATTCCATGGAGAGACCAATGTTCTCATAATGTTCTCTATCTGTATATAATGAAAGCTTCCACGTCACCCTGATAATTTCAATGCCGCCTGTAAATCCTCGTGTTCGAACGCACTGGCCATGCGGGTGATCTCAGCACGCTTGGCTCCGACTTCTGCTGCTACTGCCTGCCAGGTGCGTGTTACCTCTGCCACTTCACAGATAATCGTGCACGCCTGTTTGGCACTGAGACCAAAATAACCCGCCGTTTCCTGCAACAGTTCCACCGAGCAAGTGCCTTCATCAAGGTCAATGTTTGTTGTCAGTATCCGTGCCTTCACATCCACCGGTGTCGGGTTGAGATCATAGGCAGGCGAAAGGATCCAGCCTCCCTGCCCCGACCACAGAAAGCCGTGGTTGCGCAAGTGATCGTCAACGTTGGACACCAGAACATTAAAAACCACACGGCGATAAAGCTGCCACGCATCTTCCCTGGCCTGGGCACCATGCGCCGTCAAAGCATCTACCAGTTCCGGGTAACTGCCACGTTCACCGTCCCGCGACCCCGTCATCGACATTGCAGACAAGAAAGGAATGCGCCAGCTGTTGTCGCGATCAAAACGGCGCGACAACAGTACCTGTTTACCGGCAACCTGCAGCAGCTCATGCCCGGGGGTTTGTATACCCGCCCGTTCCGCCAGTCTGAGCGCGACTTCTTCCCAAGCTTCAATGCTGTAGTCGTCGGACTCCTTGGGAAATTTTGCGACCGATAGATGACCATGTTGATCGATCACGGATGCCTTGGGACGGGCGCCGCCCAGTGACGAACCCGGTGCGAATATCAACTGCAGATCATCGTCCGTCTCTTCATCACGCTCTATCCGTTCAGTGATCTGAAGCAGACGCCCAAGTTCAATCAACGCAGGAACGCCTTCACGTACAGGCGCCTGAAACTCCTCCTCACCATGCCAACGAAACCTGAGCGCACCCAGGCGGGTCTCATCTGCCACACCAAGCAGATAGTGCAACTCCCCCAGCGTGCGCACCTGCCGTCCCTCACGTTCCGCCAGACGTCGTTCAGCACGCTGCATCAGGCGTCTACCCCAGGTATCCGGTGCCGAGTCGCCAATCGACCCGAATATGGCCTGGCCCGCCTGCGGCGGGAATGTCCCTGCAGTCAGAGTCAGTGCAGGCTCAATCGAAAACCGGTTTGCATCGCCAAGCCAGGTCTCGTCATATTCAAAGGTAACGGTCTCTCCCCGACGTGATGCCTGCCGATGAAGCACCCCCAGTGGACGCACCTGCCCTTCCAGATCAATGTGGACCTCAACGTCAGTCATCCGATTTCTTCCTGCGCTTATTCGACATGCGCACACGCTGGGGCAGTTCCCCGGAAGCGAGCGCCTGACCGATTTCATCATGGGCCGGATCAGCAAGCTGATCGAGCCTGTCTAGCAAGCCCAGTGCCTGCAATACCGCGGCATAAATCCCCATACTCACACCGGGATCACCCGCCTCAACCCGTTGCAGGGTAGCCCGGCTGGTAAAGGCACGCTCTGCGACCACAGCCATGGTCAAACGGCGCCGCTGCCGAGCTTCACGGACATCGGTACCCAGCTTTCTCAAGACACGCTTGACTACAGAAGATGGTATATGTGGTTTTGGCATAATGTATTATTCATATTACACTAAATATATTTAATGTAACATTAATATTACATTAATCAAGTGAAATCGCCGATACCATGAACATTTCAACATGCATGGCATGGTATAGGTGCGTCACGCTAATTGTGAGTGTGGCGATACCATGATCTATACCATTGGAAAAGGTACTAACTGCTTCCCGATGCCTGCCAGTGCCAGATGTTGCCAGACAAAAATGAGGATAAGTGATTGGTTCTGCTAGCTTTCTGTGAATTAGTGCCCGTGAGTGCCAGTCAGTGCCAGTCAGTGCCAGATCTGCGCTATTCGCACTCTATTATCAATAAGCCTTTTTTATCTTTTATATTGAATGGGTTATATTCCTGCTAAATCGTAATACCATGAAAAAGACCATGCTCAGAAATTCCTGCTGATCGACATGAAAGTGATTCGTTCAGTTAAGTATTTCACGATTCACCCCTGTTTTTAGGCCGCTTACACTCCACCTCCTATCCTCCTAATTTACCGCCCATATATTCCATATTTTACGTTGATGTAATCCGTATTTTACGGTACTTTACCATCCCTGTATCCACGATGGATTGAACCACGAATTGATGAGGCTTTACTGGATACTTGGATAGCAGTTTTCACTCCAGCCTAATCCTGGGGTATCATTGCTAACAAATCTTTTTACAGAATAATCGCATAGCCTATCAATGCTTTTGGCAGCGATTCACTACGGCTAGGTTTAATTTATGAATTGGTTAACTGTTGCATGGTCTATTTGCGCTGGTATCTGCGTCATGTTAGCGCTGTTACACATCCTATTGTGGATGAAAGACCGCAGCAAAATGGCGTATTTACTGTCGGCGGTTATGGCATTGAGCGCCGCTGCGAGCGCCATCGCCGAGTTGAGTCTGCTGCATACCCAATCCGTTTCTGCCTATCTGCTCATAATGCGCTGGCAAGTGTTTTTCGTTTATCTGCTGCTCATGCCCTTGCTGTGGCTGGTATCGTTGCGGTTAGATTCCTCGCATCGCTGGTTAGCGAACCTTATCGTTGCCATATGGACGGTGGCACTGGTGATTAACTTTGTTTCACCAGGCAATCTGGTTTATGAAAACCTGGACGAAATCACGCGGTACACAACGATTTGGGGAGAGCATTACAGCCATGGAGTCGGACCGGAAAATCCCTGGAACATTCTAGCCAATGTGGCCGTGTTGTTGATACTCATCTACGTAATCATGGCATCAAATAAATCTTGGCGTAGGGGCGAACACAAACGGACGATTGTCATCGGTGGCAGCATAGTAGCGTTCCTGCTATTGGGTGGAATTCATTCCATGCTGGTGGATAGTGGAATGCTGGCCACGCCGTACATGGTGAGTTTTGCCTATCTCGCTATCGTACTGGCGATGAGTTACGAGTTGGTATCGGATGCCGTGCAAGTACCCATGTTATCGCGGGAAATTCACGCCAACGAAAAACGCTGGCAGGACTTGCTGGAAAATGTCCAGTTGGCCGTCATTGCCATCGATGCCAAAGGGTGTATCAGTTACGCCAATCCCTTTTTTGAAAAATTATCAGGCTACTCAGCAAACAACTTGCAGGACAAACAACTTATCACACTTCTACCCGAGGACGAGCGCGAAGAATTTAGGATGCGTATTGAGCAGGCGATGAAAATCGGTCCACGACCGCATAGCCAATGGACGGTAATCTGTGCCACGGGTGAGGAGCGGCAACTGGCCTGGTCGGCGGTCAGGCAAAACGACAGCAACGGTGAATTCGCCGGTATAATCGCGGTAGGAGCGGATATCACAGAGCGCTTAACTACGCAAAGAGAACTTCAACAATCGCAACGAGAACTGGAACGCTTAACTCGCGCCAGCATGTTGGGTGAACTGGCATCGGCGCTGGCGCACGAACTCAATCAGCCGTTAACGGCAATACTCAGTAATTCACAGGCCGCATTGCGCTTTATGGCAAACGATCAGGTGGGTTTCGGCGAATTGCACGATATCCTGGAAGACATCGTCCGTGATGACAAACGCGCCGGCGAGGTCATTCACAGCATGCGCGCCATGCTACGTAAAGGGGAAATCAAACGGGAACAGTTTGATATCAAGAAAGCGATAGACGAAGTTGTTACCATGTTGCACAACGAATTAGATGCCCAATCGATCCGGGTAGAAATCGAACTTCCCACAGACCTACCGTTAATCAGCGCAGGCCGCGTAGAGATTCAACAAGTGCTAATGAATATAATACTGAATGCTGCGCGGGCTATGCAATCTACGCCGACAGAACAACGCGCTATCAGCATTCAAGCCTGCAAAGATGAAGCAAATATAACATTGTTAATAACCGACCGTGGTTCCGGGATCGATCCCAGCGATTTACCCAATATTTTTACCGCTTTTTATTCCACCAAATCCGCCAATATGGGCATGGGATTAGCCATTTGCAAGAGGATAATTGAAGCCCATGGTGGTAAGATATGCGCCGAGAACAATCCCCTAGGGGGCGCTGTATTTACCTTCACTTTACCGGTGAAACGTTAACATGGATGAGACACAGTCTACAATCTTTATCATTGACGATGACGCCTCGGTGCGCAAAAGCCTACAGCGCTTATTGCGCGCACACCAATACCAAGTGGAAACCTTTGCCTCAGGGCAGGATTATCTATCGCGGGAACCGTTTGGCGGTATTGGCGCCATAGTTCTCGACATTCAAATGCCGGGGTTAACCGGCATGGATGTGCAATCGCAATTGCTAGCCCAGGGGGCTAACCTGCCGATCATTTTCTTAACCGGGCACGGCGACATCCCCACCACCGTGACGGCGATGAAACGCGGCGCGGTGAATTTTCTTACCAAACCCGTGGACGAAACCGCGTTGCTACAAACCATCCGCGATGGGTTGCAACGCCACATTAAAATACACGAAACATCGCAAGACCAGGAAATCCTCCGCCAGCGCCTATCGACATTAACATCCCGTGAACATGAGGTCATGCGATATGTGATTGGCGGAGCGTTAAATAAACAAATCGCTCATCAACTGGATATCGCCGAAAAAACCGTTAAAGTGCATCGCGCACACATGTTGGAAAAAATGCGTGTAACTTCAGTGGCAGAATTGGTACGCGTATGCAGCGATATCGGAGTGAGTCCTCTGCAAACCTCTAAAAAATTCCTCACTGACGAGACCTTAGGCTAAACACCGACACAACCACAAATATAGGCCTTTGGTCCAATAACTTTCATGGCGAGTCTTGGTTAGCATAATGGATTAGGCCCAAGAGTCACTATCGGAATTGATTAAAATGCAAGAGCAAATCGAGCCCGCTGAAACCAAACCCTCGGGATGGCGCCTTGGCGTAGCATCGGTACTCATTGTGTTAAGCCTGTCCTCGGCGTTATTTGTTCCGTTGGTGGCGAGTATGGATTTATCCACTGAAGTCAAAACGGCAATTTCCGGGTTATTGGTACTGGGCTTCCCTCAGCTATTGATTATCATAGCCGTCACTATTGTAGGTAAGTCCGGATTTAACTACATCAAAAGCCGCATTGGCGGATTCTTCAAACAGTTCGGGCCTCCTAAAACCGTCAGAAAAAGCCGCTACCGCATCGGCTTGTTGTTGTTTTTTATCCCCGTTTTACTCGGACTGCTGACACCATATGTTTCGCACCTGGTGCCCGATTACGAATCGAAGCGGGTTTATATGGCCGTCGGCGGCGACATATTGTTTCTGACCAGCCTGTTTGTGCTCGGCGGCGATTTTTGGGACAAATTAAAATCGTTGTTTGTGTATGAATCTAAGGCTGTGTTTCCGGAGCATGTTCAAAAGTAGTAGGGTTTGTCATTGCGAGCGATAGCGCGGCAATCTCAAAAGCTCTCCGACAACTACTCAACTCAGTGCACGCAGCAACGCCTTAGAGATTGCCACGGCGCGAAAAGATGCGCCTCGCAATGACACGCAACCGGGGGCTGTCATTGCGAGCGATAGCGCGGCAATCTCAAAAGCTATCCAGTAACCACTTAGTTCAGTCCTATCTCAGAATATTTCCTATAATCCCCAATCCGCCTCCAAAAACCCACCACAGCAATCAACTAATTAAACCAAAGTAAGCCCTTGGTCCAATAGTCACCCCCACACAACCTAAGCTAAGGTTGGAACAATCCACAAAAATGTTGATTAAAAAACAAACATAGGGCAAACAGTGACCACAGTCTATATCGTAGACGATGACGACTCAGTGCGAACGGCGTTGGCGCGCCTGATTCGTTCCGCGAACATGCAGGTGCACAGCTTCGGGTGTGTCGACGAATTCCTCAACAGCGACAAGCCCGATGAACATTCATGCGTCATCGCTGATATTCGTATGCCCGGTCAAGGTGGTTTTGACTTACCAAAGTTGTTAGCTGCTCGCGGACATAAATACCCGGTGATTTTTTTATCCGCGCAAGACACCGAACAAACTCGTGCCGCTGCTAAACGAGCCGGTGGTGCAGGGTTTTTTCGCAAGCCGGTGGACGCGCAAGCATTGTTAGACGCCATAGAGTGGGCGATCCGGGAAGAAAACTCCAATGATCAACTGCCGCATTAGTCATACAGTAAGTAGGGTGGGCGCCACCCATCCTATACAGCAGAGGTGGGATTGCGCGAGCGTTCGTTATGATATGTTACTAGTACAGTTATGCTTTGTAAGCAACTGAGTCTGTGCATTAACGTATCACGCAGAGCTAGAGAGTTTAATTCAATCAATCGAGACAATAGAGGACGCACGATGAGGAAAGAACTCAACAGGTTACTGGTCTTGGTTGTCGTGCTTGTTACGCAGGCGGTGATACAAGCGCACGCCACTGAAGAGCGCTGGAAAGGCTTGCAGTCTTTACCATTTCCAGAAAACTATCCGACACCGGAGGCTGCTCAACGCCTCAATGATGAGATGCTTTTCCACCGGGCCACGCAGGTAGTGGGATGGTCTTTACCTGCAATGACGCTCTGGTACATGAAAAAAGGGTCCGAAGCGCAGTTTGGTGCAGGCTCTAATGTGCTCGTGATCTGGAAAGACCGACTCAGTGCAGAGACTATCGTCAGCACGCCCAACTCGGATGTGATCTACGCCATGGGGTATATCGATCTGAAGAAAGATGGACCGACTGTCATCGAGGTTCCGCCGAAGCAGCAGGGCATCCTGGATGACTTCTGGCATCGACCGCTCACCGATGTTGGTTTCGTTGGACCGGACAAGGGTAAAGGTGGCAAGTACCTGATCCTGCCGCCTGGTTACAAAGGTAAAAAACCTAAGGGCTACTATACCTTCGAGAGTCCAACCTATAACGTGTTCGTATTTTGGCGGGCGTTCCGCGACAAGAAGACCGGTGATGCCAGCGAGGCCGTTGCCCTGATGGAAAAAACCCGGATCTATCCTCTTGAGCGCAAGAATAATCCACCACCGATGAAGTTTCCTAACGGATCAGGCCAGCCGGCAAATATGGTCTATCCTCGAGATTACACTTATTTCGAAGGACTTGCCGAGTTTGTGCAGGAAGAAGCGGTTGATGCCGAGGACTGGTCGATGCGCGGTCTGATGGCTTCGCTTGGAATCGAGAAGGGCAAGCCATTTCAGCCGGACGATCGCATAAAGGGGATCCTCAGTGCGGGCGCTGACGTTGGCATGAAAATGGCTCAGTCGCTGCGCTTCAGTGACTATCTGCCAGACACCAAGTACTGGCCGGATCGGCAATGGCACAACGTACTCAACGTGCTGAATGTGGAGTTCAAGACCGACTCCTATATCAACGTGGACGCCCGGATTGGAATGTTCAACGTCGGTTACTCGATCAGCCCCGCGATGGTGATGAATATGGTCGGCAAGGGATCGAAGTATCCGTTTGCCTATCGCGATGCCGAGGGCAATTACCTGTCGGGTGGCAAGACCTACAAGTTGCACATCCCCGGGCCGGTGCCCGCCGCGAATTTCTGGAGCATCACTCTGTATGATGCTGGCAATGCATCCGGTCTTCAGAACGGCCAGCCGTTTCCCTCGATCGGTTCGCTAGACAAGCTGAAGTACAACCCGGATAAATCTGTCGACCTGTACTTTGGTCCCGAACTTCCGAAGGGCGTACCGGAATCCAACTGGCGCAAGACCGTGCCAGGCAAGGGATGGTTTGTGTTGTTCCGTCTGTACAGTCCGACGGAGCCTTTCTTCGACGGCTCCTGGCGGCCTGGCGATTTTGAGCCAATGCCGGGCGCTTAACGGATCCAGAGAATCATAAATAGGAGCTAACTCATGAGAATAAACCACAAAGAGAAATGGTCGACTTGTCTACTTGCCGTCAGCACTGCCATTTGCGTATCTATGACCGTGCCAACGACGGCGAATGCGGAATACGTCGGATTTGTCAATGAGGAAGGCGTCAAGGCTACCGTTCGCGAGCCAAACTACTCGCCCTATGCGGGACGTGCCTACCCGAAAAAGGTGTTGTGGGGCGATACGCATCTGCACACCTCCCAGTCTCTGGACGCGCGGGCACTGGGGCCTATTCCCGGACCAGAGGAAGCCTACCGTTTTGCGCGAGGCGAGGAAATCGTCTCCGGAACGGGACAGAAAGTGATGCTGTCACGGCCGCTCGATTGGCTCGTTATCTCGGATCACTCAGACGCGATGGGGGCGATGACGGAAATCGTAGCGGGCAATCCAGAACTCTTGCGTGATCCGAAAGTGCGTCAGTGGCACGAAATGATTGCGAAAGGCGGGGAATCGGCTGTCGAAGCGGCCATGGACGTGATCGCAACGTTCTCACGGGGTAAGACTCCCGAGGTGCTTAAGAAGAAAGAGTTCAGCCAAACTATCTGGGAGCATTATTTGAAAGCGGCGGATAAGTACAACGAACCCGGAGTCTTCTCCGCTATCATAGGCTACGAATGGACCTCGACGGATGGCGGATACAACCTTCACCGCAACGTGCTGTACCGCGATGGTAGCGATCTCGCTCGCCAAATGTTGCCTTATACCGCTGCGGAGAGTTTCAATCCCGAGGACCTGTGGAAGTGGATGGCAAGGTACGAAAACAAAACCGGGGGTCGGATACTGGCAATTGCCCACAATGGCAACTTGAGCAACGGTTTAATGTTTCCCGAAATCAACCCGGAAACCAAGAAGCCCCTGACGAAAGATTATGTCGAAACACGGGCTCAATGGGAACCGCTTTACGAAGTCACGCAGATGAAGGGCGACGGCGAGGCACATCCATTGCTCTCTCCTAACGACGAGTTTGCCGACTACGAAACCTGGGACAAGGGTAACCTGGGCCCGGTTAAAAAGGAAAACAGCATGCTGCAGTACGAATATGCACGCGAAGCACTGAAGAATGGCTTGAAGCTGGAAGCCAAGCATGGCACCAACCCGTACAAATTCGGCTTGATTGGTTCTACCGACAGTCACACATCGCTTGCGACTGCAGAGGAAGATAACTTCTTTGGCAAGGCTACGCACAAGGAGCCCAGCGCTCACCGTTGGGAGAAGCCCGTCTACCAGTTTGGAGAGATCGTCACCATGGGTTGGGAGCAGACCGGCTCAGGTTATACGGGGGTGTGGGCAACTGAAAATACCCGTGAAGCTATCTTTGACGCGATGG
>Ga0316187_10002970_pt1 | contig 14772 bp, 14 predicted proteins | sample CroRivburrow1_MG_FD_204927 | JGI IMG/M metagenome (GOLD analysis project Ga0316187, IMG submission 204927) | Coastal sediment microbial communities from Maine, United States - Cross River worm burrow 1 | ecosystem: Environmental > Aquatic > Marine > Coastal > Sediment | place: USA: Maine... | reverse complement strand
CCTGGGCATCTACTCGACCTGGGACTCTGATGGAGACCAACCCCGACCTGCATGGACACATTGAGGTCGGTGCCCGCTACTATGACGGACGCACCTCCGGATTCTCGGCAGTACGTTTGTCATTTGGGCGCTCCGGTCGCATCACACTACGCGGTGAAGGAAGGCAGGCAAACTACGGGCTCGACGAACTGGTAATCAGTAGCCGTATCGGTGACACACCTCGCCTGATCGGACTACCGAATGGCCATGCAAAGCTCGAGCGTGGCCCTGATAATTGCCGTCATCAGTGGCGATGTTGTCTCCAGTTCGTCCCTGCTGGTAGCTTTACCCACCGCGCTGATTCACACCAGCTACTCACAGGAGTTTGAAGCAGAGGCCGACGACTACGCCTGGCAGTAGCTCACCGATAGCGGCATCCCGATCACGGCCTTTGCCAGCATCCTGACCCGCATTACCGGTGACCGCGGCGGGTCGATCTTTAGCAAGTACCTGTCGACACACCCTGGGACGATGGAACGGATACAACTGTTTGAACAGGAATAAGAAGAAAACGACCTGATTCCGGCAGAGTTACTATGGCAACCTGTTCTTTATAATGAATCCCGGCACCTGAACACCCAGGATTTATTCTTGGGACAAAAAGAGTCTTATACTCTGTTCTGGTTCAGATATCCGCTCGGTTGACTACAATGATCGATAATCCCCTGAATGAAAATGAGTGGCAGTCATGGCTCTATGCATGCATCTGGTCGCTGCTAATATTTGTGACCGTGCCAGTTGCACGTATGATACAGGCATATGTTCATGAACATTGGGGCCGTGATATGTTTATGTACGGCGTCGTTGTCATCATTGTGCTGTTTTTGGTTGCATCACTACAACTGATAAAGACCAAACGTACGGCTACTGCGGTGAATTATATATGGCTAGCCAGCATAGCTACGATATTTATCGTCTACACGATTCAGTTACGCGATAATCCGGAAGAAGCGGTACACTTCATCCAGTACGGTGTCCTCGGTATCCTTATTTACCGGGCGCTGACACACCGGATCAACGACTATGGCATCTACTTTGTTGCCCTGCTGCTCACCATCACAGTTGGTATCCTTGACGAGGCACTGCAATGGCTGACGCCAAATCGTGTATGGGGGCTTACGGATATCCGGCTCGATGCCATCGCGGCCGCGCTAGTGCTGCTCGGGCTGGCCATGGGGCTCAGACCCGCCCTTATTTCCGGCCAGCCGACCGCAAAGACAAAGCAGATTATGTGCCGCTCAACGCTTGTGGTCGTCGTATTGCTTGGTGCAAGCCTGCTGAACACACCACAGAGAATCAGCTGGTATGTTGACCGGTTACCGGTGCTGCAGTTTATTACCGAAAATTCAGGATTGATGGCTGAGTATGGCTATCGCTACGATGATGACGACACCGGCATATTTCGCTCACGCCTATCACCGGTAGAGCTTGAACAGACCGACAGGCGGCGTGCCACTGAGGCTGCAGCGAGGCTCGACGAATTACCAACACAGGACGATTATCGCGAGTTCCTGCACCGCTATACCCCGTTCAATGACCCGTTCCTGCATGAGGCACGTGTCCACCTGAACCGCCGGGATTACTATTTGACTTCGGCTGGCAAATATCAGGAGCGTGATGTCGACGAATTTAAACGCCGCATGACGATCGCCCACTACGAAAACAGGATCATGGAAAAATACTTTCACGAGACACTGCTACAATCAGTATTTCTGCTTCCGGACAAGACGGTTGACCAGATGAAGAAATATGCATCACCCACCAGCGGATATGACAGCGCTGTCAGCAAGACCCTGATAACGCGTGTCGACGAGCGACAGGTCCTGTGGTCCATCCTGATTCTCGTCGCGTCACTGATTGTGCTGGATTGGCTGCTGACAGTCAGGAGGAAAGCATGAGCAAGGGATTTTCAACATCACGCCGGTGTTTCCTGCGTAATGCTGGTGGATTACTGGTCGCAGCCAGCAGCACGGGCCTGGTCAACGGTTGCGCAGTAACACCACCACGTCAGAAAAGCGTGCGCTTTGTCTTTTATACCGACGTGCATGCACGCACGGAATGGGACACACCGATAGCAATGGCACGCGCCGCCGAAGCCATCAACGCGGTACAGCCGGATTTTGTCATCGGCGGTGGCGATCTGATTACCGATGGGTTCCAGAATTCGGCGGCAACAGTCGCACCGCGCTGGGATGCCTATATGGCCATGCACCGGGCAATCAAGGCTGACATCTATCCAACAATCGGTAATCACGATCTGGTGGCCGCGATACCCGAGGACAGCTCCACACCGGCGAGTAATCCACGTGCTGTCTACCTGGACAGAATGGGGCTGGATCGTACCTGGTATTCATTCGATGTCGCCGGTTACCGATTTTTCATGCTTGATTCCATCAGGGTCAGTCATGATGAATTCAAGTATCACGGCCATGTCTCATCAGAACAGATTGAATGGCTGCAGGAAGAACTGTCACGCACACCCCGCGACATGCCATTGGTTATCGTCCTGCATATACCGCTGCTGACGGTCTTTTACGAAGCCACAAAAGGCGCGACATTCGCCGCACAGCCTAACCGGGTCGTCACCAACAACCAGGAAGTCCTGCAGTTATTCAGGAACCACAATCTCATGCTGGTCCTGCAGGGACATCTGCACGTGAGTGAACGACTGCAGTGGCGGGATACAACCTTTATCACCGGTGGCGCAATTTGTGCTCGCTGGTGGCGCGGACCCTGGCACGGCACGGAGGAAGGGTTCAATCTCATCACACTGCAGGGCAACCAGATCGACTGGCAATACATCAACTACGGCTGGGAGGCAAAACGACCGCGCAATCGCTAACCCTGTTTACAGTAAATGACCCTGGTGTGTTGATTTGCACGTTCGATTGCCCCACCGGATCATCGCAGCAATCCTGTGACCGATGCGGTTCAAATTGAAGTGCACAAATAGGGTATAATTTTGATGCCGTTCAACACAGTAATTTGAGTTATTGGCTCAAAATTAGTTCGCCCAATCCCATCAGATTATAAATCGGAGTCATGTGGACTCTATTCGTACTCCTGTAGTCAACCACAAATACCGTGGTATTAAAAAACGATGCGACGCTATGTCGCACCCGACTTTAACCAGGTATTGACTGTTATCAAAGCCACTCTGCCAGTTATGAAGTATCGTACCTGTAACACCTTCAGATGGAGACCGCCATGATGAGAATAGCCATTTTAGTTGCATCGACCATGCTTTTATTTACAATGCAATCTGCTCACAGTGCACAAGCAGCCGGTGAAACCCGGAGCGCAACAAACTCTCCCGACAGCGATCATCGTCAATTGGTGTCGATGCCCGACGAGACGAGCCGGCTCATGCGGAAAGACATGCTCGACCATCTCTCGGCATTGAACGAGATCGTTGGTCTTCTTGCAGAGAATAACCTTGATGCAGCTGCAGATGTTGCTGAAACCAGGATGGGCAAGAGCTCGATGGGGAGGCATCGCGCAACTGGCATGGGGCCAGGCAGGTTTATGCCTCTCGAGATGCGAAACATCGGCTGGGCCATGCATGAGTCGGCAACCGAGTTTTCCCGGACGGCCAGGGAAGGTAACTTAAAGGGAGCATACAGTGCCTTGCAAAAGGTGACTGCCTCATGTGTCGCATGTCATTACAGTTATCGCACACGATGATCTATGGCATGCGGCCACAGTCTGAATCAATGGAGTTAGATTATGGCTAACCCAACCTGACCGGAGATCAGTCGTTAATGGCGTGCAGCAATTTCTTTGCGCGCTGGCCGAACTCGGTAACCAGATACTTGCGAAAGTCATCGCGTAACTCGGGATGCTCAAGGGCGAACTCCACGGTTGCCTGCAGGTAACCCAGCTTGCTGCCGCAATCGTAGCGCTTGCCTTCAAAGCGGTAGGCCAGCACCTGTTCATCACCAAGCAACTGCTCGATGGCATCGGTCAGTTGAATCTCGCCGCCAGCACCACGTGGAATCTTTTCCAGATGTTTGAAAATTGACGGGGTGAGCACATAGCGTCCGACGACGGCCAGATTGGAGCGTGCCTCTTCAGGTAACGGTTTTTCCACAATGCTGTTCACCTGCGAGACGCGGCCATTGGTGTCTCCAGGATCCACGATGCCGTACTTCTCGGTTTCTTCCGGGGGCACTTCCTCAACACCAAGGATGCTGGCGTGATGATCGTTATACACCGAGATCATCTGGCCAAGCACACAGTTGCCACTGTTATTAATCAGGTCATCTGCGAGGATGACTGCAAAAGGTTCGTCACCCACTACCGGCTTGGCACATAATACGGCGTGACCAAGGCCCAGGGCTTCCGGCTGACGTACATAGACACAGGTCACATTGGCTGGCACAACCTCCCGTACAATTTTTAGTAAATCTGTCTTACCTTTTCTTTCAAGCTCGGATTCCAGTTCGTAGTTTTTGTCAAAGTGGTCCTCGATAGCACGTTTGCTGCTACTGGTCACAAAGATCAGTTCTTCTATGCCGGCATTGACAGCTTCCTCTGCTGCATACTGAATCAGCGGCTTGTCTACAACCGTCAGCATCTCCTTGGGGTTAGCCTTGGTTGCCGGTAGAAAACGTGTGCCCAGTCCTGCCACGGGAAAGACGGCCTTTTTAACTATTTTTTCCATAATGCTTCCCTGAATTAGATCTCTTGAACCCTGTCGTAAACATCTTCAAAGCGGACTATGTCATCTTCGCCCAGGTAACTGCCTGACTGTATCTCAATCACTTCCAGCGGGATATTACCGGGATTTTCCAGGCGGTGTGTTTCCCCGATGGGGATATACGTCGATTCATTTTCATGCAGGGTGAACACCTGGTCTCCACAGCTTACCCGTGCAGTACCTTTTACGACGACCCAGTGTTCCGCGCGATGATGATGCATCTGTAATGAAAGCTGCGCCCCGGGCTTGACCGACAGGCGCTTCACCTGGAATCGTGAACCGGCATCGATACCTTCGTAAGAACCCCAGGGACGATACACCTGCCGATGCATCTTGCTCTCGTCACGTCCACTGTCCTTGAGGCGATCCACAATCGCCTTGACATCCTGTGCCTTGTCCTTGCTGGCGACCAGTACAGCATCGGCGGTTTCCACCACAACCACATTATCCAGCCCCACCGTGGCGAGACAACGGTGCTGTGCAACCAGAAATGCATTACGCGTATCCTCCACGAGCACGTCACCCTGGATAACATTGCCATTAGCATCCTGCGGGCAGACCTTCCACAGCGCCGACCAGGCACCAATATCGGACCAGCCCGCACTGATGGGAACAACCACGGCGCGATCGGTTTTTTCCATCACGGCGTAGTCAATGGAGTCACTCGGACATGCGTGAAACAGCTGTTTATCGACACGGAAAAAGTCACGGTCCTGAACACCCTTGTCCATTGCCTCGCGACAGTTCTTCAGGATATCGGGACGGTGCTGGCTGATTTCGTCCAGCCAGCGATCGGCGCGCATCAGGAATATGCCACTGTTCCAGTAATAGTCACCTTCACTGACATACTGTTCTGCCGTTTGCCGGTCAGGTTTCTCGACAAAGCGCGCCACCGTGTACGCGCTACTGCTGCCAATCTGTGCATCCCGCTTGATGTAACCGTAACCCGTCTCCGGCGACTCGGGTACGATGCCAAAGGTGACCAGTGCACCCTGTTCGGCGTTGTCACTGCCCTGCTCGACCGCTGCTGCAAACTGCTGTGGTTCAGTCATGACATGATCGGCCGGCATCACCACCATCATGGCATCGGGGTCTTGCTTCACCAGGTACAAGGCTGCCAGGGTTAAAGCCGGTGCAGTATTTCTGCCTTCGGGTTCGAGAATAATGGTGGCGGGTGTCTTGCCAACTTGCGCGACCTGCTCGGCCAGCAGGAAACGGTGTTCTTCGTTACACACATACACCGCATCACCCAGGTCCGGCATAGCATCCAGACGACAGGCCGTTTCCTGCAGCAGTGTTTTATCCGAGAAAAGTGGCAACAGTGGTTTTGGATAATGTTCACGTGACAGTGGCCACAGACGTGAGCCTGAACCACCAGACAAGATTACCGGGTATAGTTTCATTGAACTGATCCTGAATTGTTACAGCGCATGATTATAGGGTGTTATTCGAAATCTCCCTAATAATCGACACTTCAGGCTGAAAATTGAGTTGCGGCGGGTCTTGATCGAACGTGAAAGGTGTTGCGTGGAGTAACAATAATGATGAGGCGCAACTTTGCGTCCGGCAGCCGCATGAAGCTTACCGGAAAATATAAGCTATCTCTTTGTTATTTATTAAAAATTACGTAACGCACCGGAGTGCACTTGCCGCCCGGCCAGATGACTGCCACGACCCCGACAGAGTGTCCGGATCATGGCAGCCCATTCTATCAGTGTTTGCCAGTTGATCTGACCTCAAGATTCTGGCGATTCTTTTCGATGGTGCCCGGACCAATTCCCTTTACGTTGGATAGATCTTCAACGCGCATGAAGGGACCGTGCATGTCGCGGTAGGCAACTATCGTTGCCGCCTTTTTCTCACCTACACCCTGGATGGCGCTGGCCAGTGTCGCGGCATCGGCCGTGTTGATGTCGACTGGCCCGGCATAGACTTGCAGCGGCGCCAACATCGCCATTGAAACCAACAGTGATACAAACAATCTTTTTACCTTGTGCATTCCTGCCTCCTGTGTAATGACTTCCCTGAAATAATGAATCGACATGGCGCTTAACAGACCTGCAAACAGCTTGTTAGGCCACACAGCTACGATGCCAGTCAGGAAGGCAGGATTAAAGCAGACAGATCTGAATTTATTGTGCGTAAAACACCCACAGGATCGTCAGCCCGGGTCACCGGGCGTCCAATAACAAGATAATCTGAACCATTTTTTACCGCATCAACCGGCGTCATCACCCGACGCTGATCATCGGTCTGGCTGCCGGCCGGTCGGATACCCGGCGTAACCAGTCTGAAACCGGCATCAAGTTGCTCTCTGAGAACCGTTGTTTCACGTGAGGAACACACCACGCCATCCAGGCCAGATTGCTGCGCAAGATGTGCGAGGCGCAGCACATTGTCCTGTGCCGAGCCGGACAGACCTACAGCGGCGAGATCTGTTTCATCCATACTGGTCAGGATGGTTACCGCGATCAGCAGGGGTGTATGCGTCGTCGCTCGTGACACGCCCTCTTTCGCTGCCTGCAGCATCCGTTCACCGCCCAGTGCATGCACGTTCAACATCCACACACCGAGCTCGGCTGCCGCATGACAGGCACTGGCTACCGTGCTGGGGATATCATGAAATTTCAAATCGAGAAAGACATCAAAACCACGCCCGGCAAGCCCCTCCACCAGCTGCGGGCCGGCCCGGGTAAACAGCTCCTTGCCGACTTTCAAACGGCATAGATCGGGCGCCAGTCGCTCTACCAGCTGCAGGGCAGACGCTGCATCCGGGTAATCAAGCGCAACAATAATCTTTGATTTCTGCATATCAGCCATTTTATTCGCCTTCAACACCGTGAATCGGTTTGATGGTGTTCCAGTGTTTACAGCTCGGACATTGCCAATGCAGGGCCTTGCCGTAGAAACCACACTCACGGCACTTGTAAACCGGTTTGTTTTCCAGCAGCTGGTCGGTCATGTTTTTCAGTATTAACAGGTTCTCATGGGCCGCGCCTTCACTTCTCGACAGACTAAGATCGATAAAGCGTGACAGGCCGCGCACCGAGGGCCGTTTACCCAGCTCTCCGGCAATAAACCGGGCTGCCGACTCACTACCCTCGTCATTGCGCATGATATCGGTCAGAGTAAGAACAGGGGAAATACCGGCATAGCGGATGATCGCCTCATGCAAGTAGCCAATGAACGTGTCTACGCTACCCAGTTGTTGGTGACAGTCGTGCATATCATCCAGAATTTCCGGTAACAACTCGATATCGCGTTCTGCCACCTGCTCATAAGCGTCCAGTGCAAGCTGATAGTCACCTCGTTGCCGGGCAATATTGGCCTGGATCAGCCGCGCACGGGCACAATGGGGATTGTATTCACTGGCTTTCTTCAGCCAGCTGCCGGCATCCTCGACATTCTCCCGGACCCGGGCATTCTCGGCCAGTTCACAATAAAACTGTGCGATTACCGCCTTTGCCGGTTGCTCACCCACGAAGCCCATCTGGCCGGCAATACCAATGGCATTTTCCCAGTCTTTTTCCTGCTGATAGATATCAAGCAACAGGGGCAGCACAGTGGAGAGATGCACATTGCTGTCAATCAGTTCCTTGAACAGTCCTTCAGCACGATCAAACAATCCGGCCTTCATGTAGTCCTGTCCCAATTCAAGCACGGCATCGCTGCGCTGCTCGGGATTCAACGACGTACGTGCTATGAGGTTCTGGTGGATACGAATTGCCCGATCGACTTCTCCGCGCTTTCTAAACAGGTTGCCCAGCGCGAGATGTGTTTCAACGGTGTCACTGTTCACCTCCAGCATCCGGATAAAGACATCAATAGCCTTGTCCTGTTGCTCATTGAGGAGGTAATTCAGACCCTTGATGTAGTCAGCACCAAGAATTGAATCAGAACAGCTACCAACCTTGCCTTTACTCCTTTTTGCAGCAAACCAGCCAAAGGCGGCTGCAACCGGCAACAAAAACCAGATCAGGTCCTGCATCAGGGCTTCAGGATACGCAAGAAATTAATGGCCAGGAGGGTGTCACAAAAACAAAACATGCAGGTTGGGTTAGCGATAAGGTAACCCAACCTGCAAAAGATTGCGTCAGAGCAGCGCCTTCTCGCGCGCAAGACCTGCATTGACGCGCTCCCTGAGTTCCTTGCCCGGCTTGAAATGCGGTACATGCTTGGCCGCCAGTGCGACAGATTCACCGGTCTTCGGGTTTCTGCCAATGCGCGGCGGACGATAATGCAGGGAAAAGCTGCCAAACCCCCTAATCTCTATCCGCTGCCCGGTTGCGAGTGCCCAACTCATTTGTTCAAGCAGACTCTTGACCGCCAACTCGACATCCTTCTGATTCAGATGTCCGTTTTTAGCCGCAAGTATCTCGATCAATTCAGACTTTGTCATTTTATCCACCAACCCGGATGAAAATTTCCGTTCCAGTCATAATCCGACGAATTTGCCATGTTCCCCTAATACGCCGGATGACTAACCCTCGTCCCCGTTCATGTGCTTCTTGAGCACATCCCCAAGATTTGTTGTTGCTTCTGCTGAAGCTGAACCGTAGTCCTGCATCATGGCCGCTTCATCTGCGCTGTCCTTTGCCTTGACGGACAACATGATGGCACGACTCTTTCGGTCGACACCCATGAATTTGGCCTCAATCTCATCGCCGACATTCAGGATGGTGCGTGCATCTTCAATCCGGTCACGGGAGAGTTCTGACGCACGCAAGGTACCATCAATACCATCGCCCAGATCAATGATCGCCGCTTTCGCGTCCACTTCCTTGACAACACCCTTAACGACGCTGCCCTTGCCGTGTTCAGCCACAAAATTCGAGAAGGGATCCTTCTCCAGCTGCTTGATACCCAGTGAGATACGTTCACGTTCAGGATCGACTGACAACACCACGGCTTCAATTTCGTCACCCTTGGAGAAGTTCCTCACGGCCTCTTCCCCCGGCTCGTGCCAGGAAATATCCGACAAGTGGATCAGGCCATCGATATCACCTTCCAGGCCTATGAAAATACCAAAGTCGGTAATCGATTTGATGGTGCCCTTGACCACATCACCCTTGTTGCGGGTGGCACCGAACTCGTCCCACGGATTCGGGAAACACTGTTTGACACCCAGTGAGATGCGACGACGTTCCTCGTCAATATCCAGCACCATCACCTCGACTTCCTGGCCGATATGGACCATCTTGGAAGGGTTGACGTTCTTGTTGGTCCAGTCCATTTCCGAAACATGCACCAGACCTTCAACACCCTCTTCGATCTCAACAAAACAGCCATAGTCGGCAATGTTTGTAACCTTGCCGAACAGGCGTGAATTGGCCGGGTAACGGCGCGCCAGATCTGCCCATGGATCCGTGCCCAACTGCTTCATACCCAGGGATACACGGTTACGCTCACGATCAAACTTGAGCACCTTGACATCAATTTCGTCACCGACATTGACTATTTCAGACGGGTGCTTGACACGCTTCCACGCCATATCGGTGATGTGCAGCAGACCGTCGATGCCACCCAGGTCGACAAACACACCATAATCGGTCAGATTCTTGACAATACCCTTGATGGTAATGCCTTCCTGCAGACTCTCGAGCAGCGCTTCACGCTCTGCACTGAATTCAGTTTCCACCACGGCACGGCGTGAAACCACCACGTTATTGCGGCGCTGATCGAGCTTGATAACCTTGAATTCGAGTTCCTTGCCTTCCAGAAAGACCGGGTCACGCACCGGCCGTACGTCGACCAGTGAACCTGGCAGAAAGGCACGAATCTCTTCTATATCAACAGTAAAACCACCCTTGACCTTGCCACTAATGAGTCCCTTGACGATGTCTTCATTTTCAAACGCCTTCTCAAGTCTGCGCCAGACTTCATCACGTTTTGCCTTTTCACGAGACAGTTTGGTTTCGCCAAAGCCATCTTCAACGGCTTCCAGGGAAACTTCGACTTCATCGCCGACTTCTATTTCCAGTTCACCGGAGGCATTCTTGAATTCACTAATTGGAATAATGCCTTCGGACTTCAATCCGGCGTTAACGATGACACTATCTGATTGAATATCAACAACTGTCCCGGTTACTACAGCACCTCGCGTTAGCGTCTGGTTAGCGAGGCTCTCTTCAAACATTTCAGCAAAACTATCGGTCATGGGAAACTCTATCCTAGAACCACTAAAGCGCGGTTCTTTGTCATTAGCTACTGTATCTGGCGATACCGCAGGTCAGGTTATAAGACCGGGCCGGGCAGTGACCCGGTCCGAGCGAAAAAAAGGATTATACGTGTATCTGCTTAATTGTACAGGGAATTTTATATGGCCGCATGGACTGCTTCCAGCGCCTGCTGCAGGGTGGCCGCCTCATCCAGGTCACTGTTGTCGATGATTAGCGCATCCGCTGCCGGTTTCAGGGGCGAGGCCTTGCGGGACATATCGCGCCGATCACGGGCCTCAACCTCCTCCACCAGGGCGCTAAGGTTGACATTCATTCCTTTATTTTTCAATTGGTTATATCGCCTCTCTGCGCGCACCCCAGGACGAGCCGTGAGGAACAATTTAAGGGTGGCATCGGGAAAGACGGTGCTACCCATGTCGCGGCCATCCGCAATCAGCCCGGGTGACTGACGATAGTGCCGCTGCCAGGCAAGCAGCGCCTGCCGCACAGCCGGCAGGGCCGCCGTCTTCGAAGCGGCCTCGGCACACCCTTCCGTGCGCAATGCAGCGCCGACATCGACCCCGTCCAGAAGGATGGCCGGATTGTCCGGTGTCGACAAACGATAGGTTTCACGGAGTCGGCCGGCCAGTGTAATCAACGCCGTTTCATCAGCAAGGTCAAGCGACTCCTGTAATGCTGCATAGGCCAGCAGACGGTACAGGACACCACTGTCCAGGTAGTGCCAGCCGAGATGCGCCGCCAGCACCTGGCTGATGGTGCCCTTGCCCGAACCACTGGGGCCATCGATGGTGATCACCGGCACTTTTCTTACGGGGTCACCCATCAGCAGACAGACTCAATGTTGAGCCCGACACGGCATGCCTGCTCGACAAACCCCGGGAACGAGGTATTAACATTGGCGCAGTTTCTGATTTCAATATCGCCCTGCGCACACAGGGCAGCCATAGAGAAGGCCATGGCAATGCGGTGGTCACCGTGGCTGTCGACGCAACCGCTACCGATAGCCCCTGCTTCGATAATCATGCCGTCGGGTGTTGCTTGCGCATCGATGCCCAGTGCCTGCAGGCCGTCGGCCATCACCTGGATGCGATCGCTCTCCTTGACGCGTAATTCTTCCGCACCGGTTAGTACGGTCCGGCCCTGCGCACAGGCCGCGGCCACAAAGATCACGGGGAATTCGTCGATTGCCAGTGGCACCAGTTCCGGCGGGATGTCGATCCCGTGCAAGAGTGCAGACTTTACCTGCAGATCGGCAACCGGTTCACCGCCGACGTCACGCGCGTTCATCACGGTTATGTCGGCACCCATACGCTGCAAAATATCAATAATGCCGGTGCGCGTCGGGTTCATACCGACATGCTCCAGTAGCAGATCAGAGCCGGGTGCGATGCTGGCACCCACCAGGAAAAATGCAGCGGAGGATATATCGGCGGGTACATCGATGGATATTCCACGCAGGTTGTGTCCACCCTCTATGCATACCCGATTACCCTCACGCTGCACGGGATAACCCATGCCGATCAACATGCGCTCGGTATGATCCCGGGTGGGCGCCGGTTCCGAGACACAGGTCGTACCATCAGCATACAGGCCCGCCAGCAGCAAGCTGGACTTTACCTGCGCACTGGCAACCGGCATGTTGTATTCAATTCCAGCAAGTGTCGCACCACCGTGTATCTGCAGAGGTGCTGTCCACTTGTTCGTGGTTTCTATATCCGCGCCCATGGAGACCAGCGGCCCAACCACCCGTTTCATTGGACGGCCGGACAATGACATGTCACCCGTCAGCGTGGTGGAGAATGATTGTCCTGCAAGCAGACCGGACATTAGTCGCATGGAGGTGCCCGAGTTCCCCAGGTACAACTCACCTGCCGGGGCTTGCAGCCCTCGCAAACCCACGCCCTCGATCTCGACCCTGCCGGCATCCGGGCCGTTGATCGTCACACCCATGGCACGAAAGGCAGACAAGGTGGCGAGACTGTCTTCACCTTCCAGGAAACCACTGACCCCGGTTGTACCTTCGGCCAGGGAACCCAGCATAATGGAACGATGGGAAATCGATTTATCACCGGGCACACGCAAGCGTCCGCTGAGTTGTCCGCCCGGTGTTACCGTGAACCTTATATCAGGCGCATCTGACATCATTGTTTCTCCATAAACCGGTCACGTGCAGCCTTGGCGGAGGTAAATATTTTCAGCAACTGCTGCCCGTCACGGTCCTGCACCGCATGGTTCAGTCCCTGTAGATCACGGATAAAATGCTCGATCATCAGCTGTATGGCATCACCATTTCCCAGACAGATATCACGCCACATGACCGGGTCACTGGATGCAATACGGGTGAAATCACGAAATCCCCCGGCCGCATATTCAAACAGCTCGTCGCTGTCATCCAGTCTCGACAGACTATCCACCAGCGCATACGCCAGCACGTGCGGCAAGTGGCTGGTCGCCGCAAGAATGGCATCGTGATGTATCGGGTCCATGTCCGTAACCCGTGCACCGGCTGCTTCCCACAGGTCACGCACCCGGTCGGTCGCATGAGCATCTGTCTCCGGCAACGGTGTAAGAATGACCCGGCGATCCTTGTACAGCCCCGAGAAGGAGGCTTCAACCCCGCTCTGCTCAGTACCGGCAATCGGGTGTCCCGGCACGAAAAATTCAGGCACGCTGCCAAACACCCGCTGTGCGGCCTCGATGACACTGCCCTTGGCACTGCCGACATCGGTCAACACGACATGCTCGGCCAGCTGTCCCTTGATGGCACTGAATACACCTTCCATGGCACCCAGCGGCACGCAAACCACCACCATGTCGGCACCGCTGACCGCCTGTGCCAGATCGGTGTCGTAACGATCGATGACACCCAGGCCAACCGCCGTTTGCAGGTTCCCGGTATTGCGGCCGGCACCGACCACTTCCTGGCAGGCACCGGCCTCCCGCAGCGCACGCGCCAGTGAGCCACCGATAAGGCCTACCCCGATAATACAAAGTCGTTCAATCACGCAACACTAGCTCCAGTGCGCCCAGAAATCGGGCATTTTCTTCGCTACGCCCCACGGTGACGCGCAGATGACCGGGCATGCCGTAGTTCGCCACCGGACGCACAATCACTCCCTTCTGCAACAGGGCCGTGAAGACATCCGCCCCGGACCTGCCGGTATCGACGGCCACAAAGTTACCCACGGATTTTATATATGAAAGACCCAGTGTCTCAAATCCCGTAACCAGCTGAGTCATACCCTCTCGATTAAACATAATACATTGTTGCAGGTAATCGACATCATCCAGCGCAGCCAGTGCGGCGGCCTGTGCAACGCTATTGACATTGAAGGGTTGCCGTACCCGGTTCAGCAGACCGGCTACATCGGGGTGTGACAGGGCATAGCCGATGCGCAGGCCGGCCAGGCCATAGGCCTTGGAGAAGGTACGGGTCACAATCAGGTTCGGGAAACGTGCCAGCCAGGTCGAGGTATCCGGGTAGTCTGCCTGTTCGACATACTCGAAGTAGGCCTCGTCGATGACCACCATGACATGCGCCGGCAGGGCCGCGATAAATTGCTCCAGTTCATCACTGCCCAGCCAGGTACCGGTCGGGTTGTTGGGGTTGGCGATAAACACCAGCCGCGTCGCCGGCCCGATGAGTTCCAGCATGGCCGCCAGGTCATGGCCATAGGCCGCCCCGTGACGGCCATCATGCGCCGGGGCAATACGTGCAGTCGCACCCACCGCCTGCACAGCAATCGGGTAGACCGCAAAGGCATGCTGTGAAAAAACGGCCTCGTGATCCGGCGTCAGGAATACCCGCGCAATGATATCGAGCACATCATTGGACCCATTGCCCAGGGTAATACA
>Ga0316187_10002966_pt1 | contig 14780 bp, 11 predicted proteins | sample CroRivburrow1_MG_FD_204927 | JGI IMG/M metagenome (GOLD analysis project Ga0316187, IMG submission 204927) | Coastal sediment microbial communities from Maine, United States - Cross River worm burrow 1 | ecosystem: Environmental > Aquatic > Marine > Coastal > Sediment | place: USA: Maine... | reverse complement strand
CATATAAAGAAACGCTGTATAGTCAGAGACTCTGGCCGCTTGTTGCATATTGTGGGTGACAATAACAATGGTGTAGTTATCCTTGAGTTCGTTAATCAGTTCTTCGATTTTTAATGTCGATATGGGGTCCAATGCCGAAGCCGGTTCATCAAGCAACAAAACCTCAGGTTCAATAGCAATTGCACGTGCAATGACCAGCCGTTGTTGTTGACCTCCCGACAATCCCAAAGCATTATCGTTTAAACGGTGTTTGACTTCATCCCATAATGCGGATTTTTTAAGCGCATTTTCGACGGCCTCAGCCAGGATTCTTCGATTTTTTACCCCTTGAATACGCAATCCATAAGCCACATTTTCAAAAATCGTTTTAGGAAATGGGTTGGGTTTTTGGAATACCATTCCAACTCGTTGCCTTAAATCAGAAATGTTAACACCTTTTTTGTAAATATCTGAATTATCCAGCAGAATCTCGCCTTCAATACGAAGCCCATCAACTAGATCGTTCATGCGATTAAAACATCGCAATAAAGTGGATTTACCACAGCCACTTGGCCCAATAAATGCCGTTACTCGGTTACGAGGTATCTTCAAGCTGATCTGTTTTAATGCCTGATCAGAGCCATAGTATAAATCAAGTCCGTTGACTTCAATAGCGATAGACTCGCCGTGAATTGATTTGATTTGATTGGTACTTTTACTTGAATCAATCTTGATTTTTAGATTGTTGTCTGTTGAATTTGCCATGTTTTACCTTGTTAATTCAGGCTGCGATATTTATTGCGTAAACTATTACGAATGGCAATTGCACCCATGTTGAGGCTTACTATTACCAATACTAACAAAAAAGCAGTGGCATACACCAATGGACGTGCGGCTTCCACATTTGGGCTTTGAAACCCCACATCGTATATATGAAAACCTAAATGCATAAATTTCCGATCAAAATGAAAAAATGGAAAATTGCTGTCTAAGGGCAACGACGGTGCTAACTTAACGACACCAACCAACATAAGTGGCGCGACTTCACCGGCTGCGCGGGCAACCGCCAATATCATTCCCGTCATAATAGCCGGGCTTGCCATGGGGATTACGGTGCGCCAAAGCGTCTCGGCTTTTGTTGCGCCTAAAGCCAAACTGCCCTCGCGTATGGATCTGGGTATCCGGTTTAATCCCTCTTCTGTGGCAACAATGACAACGGGTAAGGTTAAAATGGCCAAGGTCAGTGATGCCCACATGATTCCGCCAGTACCAAAGGTGGGAGCAGGTAATGCCTCTGGGTAGAAGAGGCGATCAATTGAACCACCTAACAAATAAACAAAAAATCCTAATCCGAATAATCCATAGACGATGGATGGTACGCCAGCCAGGTTGTTGACTGCGATTCTAATTATTCGGGTAAAAAACCCTTGGTGCGCATATTCCTTCAAGTATACAGCGGCAACCACTCCTAAGGGTGTTACTATAATAGACATCAACATAACCATTAAGACCGTGCCAAACAAGGTGGGGAATATTCCGCCCTCCGTATTTGCTTCACGAGGGTCTTCGCTTAAAAATCGCCAAATCTTGTTAACATAAAATAGTAATTTAGAGAAAATGTTCATTCCATTTGGCTGATAGGCGGTTACCACTTTTGATAGTGGTAGTTCCGCAAGCTGGCCATTTGCCAGTTTCACAAGATAGGTATCACGATCCATTTCTGTAAATAGAGTTGTTAATTGTGTTTCAAGTTTTTTATAGACGATGTTGAGTTCGTCGCGCTCACGTTCAATTGTTTTCAGAATATCCGGTGTCAATTCATTATTAAACTCCAGTGCGCGCTGTTTTAAGCGTAGTTTCTCGATTTTGTAATTTATGCTACCTATTTTGCTGGTTTGTATTTCTTCTATGTCATCAAAAATATTCAGAACTCGTTGCATGCGATTGTTGAATTCCGGCCAGGCCGCATCACCTTGAGCAACCGTTTGTTGGTCTTCTTTTACGGCCTGTAAATATCCGTACAAGTTACCCCATTCTCGTCGTTCCACAACCAAGAGTTGTTCAGGAGTGTCTTGTTTGGTAATTTTGTCTTTAAGTACCCAAACAAAGTCGGCTCCACTGATATCACGGTTACCAACTTTTAATAAGTAACGGGTATATGACTTTTTATTCGGATCGATATCGGTGATACCCGCATTTTGTAGTCGTACGGCAGAAACATCTTCTTGGTCGTAAATTTCACCCGCAAGTTGTTTTTCCTCGCCATTTTTACCAACATATTCGACATCAACGACAGTCTTCGGCCAAAAAAAGGCAAGTCCATTAACTGTTATGAGCAACAATACGCTCAGTACTAAAAATAGACTAATACTCACAGCTCCGGCGTTTAGCCAGATCCAGGGTGTACCACTTTTAAACCAATGATTAATACTCATAGTGAACTGTATTTTTTACGCAATCTTTGCCGAATAATTTCGGCAAAGGTGTTAACCATAAAGGTGAATCCAAACAAGACTAATCCAGCCAGAAACAATACTCTAAAATGTGTGCTATCGACCTCGGATTCGGGTAGTTCAACCGCAATATTAGCTGAAAGGGTTCGCAGTCCCTCGAACGGGCTGAAATCCATTACTGGTGTGTTTCCGGTAGCCATCAAGACAATCATTGTCTCCCCAACAGCCCGTCCGAGCCCGATCATGATCCCTGAAAAAATACCGGGGCTTGCGGTGAGCAAGACGACTCTCATCATGGTCTGCCAAGGTGTGGCACCTAAGGCGAGAGAACCTAAAACAAGGTATTTTGGGACACCAAATACCGCATCTTCTGCAATGGAAAATATCGTTGGGATTACCGCAAACCCCATAGCCAGTCCCACAATTATGGCGTTGCGTTGATCAAAACCTACTCCCATTTCGTGGGTTAGCCAGACACGTATATCTCCGCCAAAAAAGAATGATTCCAGCGCCGGGCTTATTGAAACGGAAATCACGATGGTAATGATGACTATGGGAAGTAGTATGGCAGCTTCCCATCCCTCATGGTTGAACGGGATGCGTTTGGCAATATGTCTAGTCCAGACAAAACTTGTGAGTAATAGTACGACTGGAAGAATAACTAAAATTGCGAAAATTCCCGGCAAATGTGCTTCAACATATGGGGCTAACCATAAGCCAGCCAAAAATCCCAGAATAACCGTAGGTAAGGCCTCCATGATTTCTATGGTGGGTTTTACTGTGTTGCGCATTTTAGGTGCCATAAAATGCGCGGTGTAAATGGCTCCCATGAGAGAAAGGGGAATGGCTAATAGCATGGCATAAAATGCGGCTTTTAAAGTGCCAAAGGAAATGGGGATTAAACTAAATTTTGGTTCAAAATCATCCGATGCAGACGATGATTGCCAGATATATTCGGGTTCGTTATAGCTTTCATACCATACCTTACCCCACAATGAGCGCCAAGAGATCTCTGGGTGTTCGTTATCTATGGACCAAAGCTGCATCTTGTTTTGGTTATTTTCGATGAGTAGTGCATCGGCCCTTGGCGATATTGCTGTCTTGACAATATCGCTTGAACCAGCGGATTCAAACAATAGAGTTCTGTTGGCCGTGGTATGGAAAATGCCAATATTTCCACTGCTGTTCGAGGCAATAAATCCTTTGCGCGAATACTCAGGAGAAAGCGTTTTTATCGCCTCCTGGGATTCCTGAAACTGTCTTATTAGGGTTAGCTTAGGTACATTTTCCTCGTCTCGTAACAAGGTCCATTGTTGAATAAGGCCATTATCGGTTCCCACCAGGACTGATAAATCACCCGTCAAAAACTTCACCGTTGTTATATTTGATGTGCCTTCGAGTAAATTAATCTTTCTGATTAATTTGGGTTCGGATCGAGACGACAAGTCATAGTGTAATAAGTTACCATTTTTATTGAATAAAAATAGATTGATCTGAGATTCGTCTAACAGCATAAAGTCGATATTTTCTTGCGACAAATCCACTTCTACATGTTCTTGTTGTATTTCTACACTTTCATCTAAAAAGGATTGTTCTTTTGATAAGTAATGAATAAGCAGGTGTTTGTCACTGGTAATTGCCGCAATTGTTGCATTTTCTTCGTTGTCTTGAATCGCGATTTTGAGCAAGGCTTGTTCATCAGGGGCTATCTGGTAGGTATCTTCACCAAGAGGATACTCGATAACCGGCTCGACATGGCGTACGTCATTTGGGTAAGTAACATTAAATTTGAGTTTATAGGCTTTGACGCGGCCATTGCTTAGACCCAAGGCAAAAATTCCCCGTTTTAGATGGCTTTTACCCAAGCTGCTAATCTGTTGTTTAGTGTTCAGTTCGATGAGTGGCCTATCGTATATCAGCACACCAGTTTGTACGTGGAATGCAACGAGGTGTGCATCATCTGTCAGTCTGACGCCTGTGTCCGCATACTCATCCATGGCGAGATACAAAGAAGGAGTGGTAGCACCGGGGAACTGATATTCCACTTGTTTTGTGAACTCTGCGCCTTTAAATAGGGGAGTGACCACGTAGAGCAGATAAAACATAATTAAGGCGATGAACACAATGACACTAACACCACCTAATCCTACCAAGACGGTAGCAAGATGATTTTTAATCGTTCGAATTTTATGCGTATTTATGTTCATTTTTATGTGATTTATTCTGCGCTTTGTTATCGAATTGGAAGCAGAGGCTTGATCCTGGAAAATAGATCGTAATAGTATAACAAAAATATGACAGAAATATTACAAGGACTTATTAATTTGTTTGGTGAATAACACTGTTATTACAATGACTTATAATTTAAAAAGGGGGGAGCAGGACGTGAGTTATGGTCTAAATTATTTTTTTGTGACAGTTAACTCGTTCCCAAACTTTGCGTGGGAACGAGCCTGTTCATCCGTCAGTTACTTAAGTAACTTACCCAAGTGCTTTGAAACAACTTTAGAGGGTAGTGGAATATAACCGTCTTTGATGACCACATTTTGTCCAGTTTTTGACAATACCATTTTGATGAATTCTTGCTCAAGAGGTGATAATGGTTTGTTGGGTGCCTTGTTTACATAAATGTATAAAAAACGTGCTAGAGGATATTTACCACTTATCGCATTATCTGTTGTGGCAGCAACAAACGGTTTACCTGGTTCTTTGGTCAGAGGTAGGGCTCTTACGCCTGAGGTCATATAGCCAATACCAGAATATCCTAAGGCGTTAAGCGATGCGGTAACTGATTGTACAACGGAAGCAGAACCTGGTTGTTCATTAACGCTGGATTTAAAATCACCTTTGCAAAGTGCATGTTTTTTAAAGTATCCGTAGGTGCCAGAAACCGAATTACGACCGAAGATTTGGATGTCCCTGTTTTTCCAGGTTCCAGTAAGTCCAACAGCACCCCAATTTTTAATATTCTTGTCATAACCGCATTTTCTGTTGGAAGAGAAGATGGCATCGACTTGTGGAATAGTTAAACCTTTCACTGGATTGTCTTTGTGTACATAAACCGCAAGAGCGTCTATGGCAACAGGAATTGCTGTAGGTTTGTATCCATGTCGTTTTTCAAAGGACTCAATTTCCTTGCTTTTCATTTTACGGCTCATGGGACCCATGTTTGAAGTGCCTTCGGTTAACGCTGGTGGTGCGGTCGATGAACCTGCAGCCTGAATTTGAATGTTCACATTAGGGTACACGCGTTTAAACTCTTCGGCCCATAATGTCATTAAATTGGCTAATGTGTCAGAACCAATGCTGGATAAATTACCGGACACACCACTGGTGCGGCTGTATTCTGGTAATTTGGGATCTAATTTTGATTCCGCAAAAACGCTATTGGCGGTTGCGCCTAGTGTTAACAGTAATATGGTTAAAAACAGTCTATTTTGTTTCATGATCGATAATATCTCCGCTGATCGTTATTATATAATCACTGTATTATGGTTATTAACTATGACAGTATTATGAATAGGATGTGACAGAATTGTGACAGTGGCTTAGCTACGTTTGCGTTTACGCTGCTCTGTGATTCGTTCGCTGGGAAACATGCAGCGAAAGGTACTGCCTGCACCGGGTTTGCTCTCAATGAGCAAATGAGCTTGATGTCGTTCTAAAATATGTTTGACGATGGCCAATCCCAAGCCTGTGCCACCGGAATGTCGCGATCGACCAATATCCACTCGGAAAAATCGTTCAGTTAGACGCAGAAGGTATTTTTGCGCTATGCCAATGCCGGAGTCTTGGACCTCAAAACACGCTTGGTCATTGTCAATGTACCAACGCAATGTAATCTTCCCACCCTCGGGTGTATATCTGACGGCATTACTGGCAAGATTGGAAAAGGCGCTATATAATTGCATTTCATCACCAACCAACCAAAATTCTCGATCACATTCAATACGTATCGTGTGTTGTTTATCTTCACCTAGTATTGTTGTGTCGTTTTTAATCGTATCCATCATCGATGGAACGTCAACAAGGTCGCTAGGTGCAATGGTACTACCGGATTCCAGCTTAGCCAGTTGCAATAAGTCACTGATTAGAGACTCCATTCGAGAGGTTTGTTGCAATATTTGGTCTATTGGTTTTTGTAGTGTTTCCTTGGAAATATCGTCCATATCCTTAATGGTTTCCAAATAGCCACTGACTACTGTTATGGGGGTGCGTAATTCATGGGACACATTGGCGAGAAAATCGCGCCGCATGGTCTTTAATCGTTCCATGTAGGTAACGTCTCTAGCGACGAGCATATACGAACCACCGCCATAGCTTACAAATCTAATAGATATGATAATTTTTTCATTAATGGGTGAAGCAATTTGTATGCGTTCTTCAAAATTACCCGAAGCAACATATTCAGTAAAGACAGGATTACGAACAAGATTTAAGATACGCTGACCGTAATCTTGGGGAGCATGAAGACCTAAAAGATGGGTGGCCGTAGGATTAAACCGTTCTATGACTAGATTGCTGTCTAATACGACCACGGCATCAGGCAGAGCTTCAGCTGCTTTTTGAAACTCGCCAAGTCGCTTCTTTAGTCTGGAGCGTCGTTTTTTCTGCTTTTGATGAATGCGGTATAATTTAGAGAATATCTGGTCCCACACACCATGAGCGTGCTGAGGTTCTCCCTCTAACTCTTTGTCTAACCAACGATCTAAATCGCTGAGATGGACCAATTGCCAGATAATGTAAACAATACATACGATCACTAGCATCAACATGACTTGGTTGAGCAGGATGCCAACGATTAATGCAACGCATAAAATGGCGCTTAAGCGCCAGAATTCTTGAATCCAGATATCAGATAATTTCATCGACGATTTGAAAAACGATAACCACTGCCACGCACGGTTTGAATCATCCAATTTAAATCGTAGTTGGTCAGGATTTTACGTAAGCGGCCTATGTGCACATCGACTGTCCTTTCATCTAAATAGGCATTGTTGCCCCAAATATGATCTAGCAGTTGGTTGCGGCTGTAAACACGCTCTTTATGGGTCATAAAGAATAACAAAAAACGATATTCTGTGGGTCCTAATTCGATCAGTGTACCATTGTATGAAACGCGATGGGTATCTTGATCGATGCACAGGCCATCCAGTTCAACGGTCCGCTCACTGATGCGAGGAGAGGTGCGACGAATAACCGCATTTATACGGGCAATTAGTTCTTTAGGAGAAAAAGGCTTAGTGAGATAGTCATCCGCGCCGGAATTGAGTCCCCTTATGGTATCGGCTTCATCTGTACGTGCAGTTAACATCATTATTGGTAGTTCACGTGTTTGCTCATTCTGTTTGAGCTGCCGAAGAAAATCCAGGCCGCTCTGATTTGGCAACATCCAATCCAACAGGATTAAATCAGGAAGACTATCCGCAATCAACTGTCTTGCTTCTTGTGTGTCTTGTGCTTCTTCTATGATGAAATCAGCCCTTTCCAAGGCGAAGCGTATCATATCTCTAATGTGTGCTTCATCCTCAACAATTAATAAACGTAGCTTGTTCATTTGTAAAGTAACTTTAGGGTACAAAATAAATTTGAATGATTAAAGATCGCATTCAATGGAATATTTCGAATATCCATGGATTGTGGCAATTTATAAGACGCCTTACTAGTGAATTATAACTCTAAAACGGAAGTGTATAATAGGCTTATGTCAATTATATGACAATGACATGGCACCGTGAATAAATGTTAACATTATGATAAATATACAAATAAACACATTCAGACCTTGTCTTGACGACGATTTTATCGATCCTTGCGGGACGCCTTTGTCACAAAAACACATCGGTAAATAAAGACATAACAAAAGGAGGGTTGAGAGGGAAAACTGTGTAACAATGATAATGTAATTTTCATTTGAGTATAGTAGTATTTTTTTAACTCATCTAGGAATAGTAGCTATCATATGCCCATTACTCCATTTCATTTAGGTCCTGGTACACTAATTAAAGCCATCATACCGAGTTGGTTTAGTTTGTCTGCGTTTACCCTAACGCAACTGATTATAGATAGTGAACTGGCTTATTATTATTTGATGCAAGAGGAACCTTTTTACCGGTTTTTACACAGTTATGTTGGCGCAAGTGCTGTGCTTACAGCTTGCCTAATATTAGGAAAACCGGTCTGCCAACTTTGGTTGAAAATTTGGAATAAAATGGCTGCATCAGGCCCTCATAGTCGGCTTTATGTAAACGAAGTCATACCCTATAAGTCAATTGCTATTGGTTCTGCATTAGGCGTTTATAGCCACATATTTTTAGATAGCTTTATCACCGCTGAATTACAGCCTTTGTATCCTTGGTCCACTGAAAACGCCTTGTACGGCTCGACCAATCTGGTGCTGTTTCATTTCTTCCTATTGGTGTTAGGCACCGTTGGCGTATTTTGGCTGTTACTTATGACCTTAACCCATAAGTTTAGGAGTTGAATAATGCAAAAAATCTCAGCCGAGCAGCTTGTTGATTTCTGGTTTTCAGAGCGAGTGCAAAAGATGTGGTTCAATTCCACAAAGGATTTTGATAAAGAGTTATACGATGATTATTATCAAACCTATGAATCGGCATTCAATGGTGAGTTGGATCATTGGGGTGAATCCAGCCTGGGCTCGCTGGCACTCGTTATTATTCTTGATCAGTTTCCCCTAAATATGTTTCGAAATACGGCGAGATGTTTTGAGTCAGAAAATAAGGCCTTACAGACCGCAATGGCTGCGATTAAAAACAAACAAGACCTTGCTCTAGCTAACGAACAAAAGATGTTTATATACATGCCATTTATGCACAGTGAAAAGCTGCAAGATCAAGATAGGGCAGTTGAATTGTTTACTGCGGTGGGATTGGATGGAAATCTAAAATTCGCCAAACACCATAGAGATATTATTCGAAAATATGGTCGTTTCCCCCATAGAAACGCCATACTCGGCAGAACCAGCACAACGGAAGAAACCGCCTATCTTGAATCGGAGAACGCATTTTTGGGATAGTGAATACCTCAGAATCTGACCCTATGATCCGAAAGACTCAATCCTAGGGGTATTGGAATCGGTTACTTACTTGACGGTTTGAAATCTTTAAGTGAAGCTAAAATGCTTTCGAAACCAGCAACCATATTAGGATATTCTTCTTTGTCGGCATCTAATGTTACAAAGACATTTTTTCTTCCGGGCAAATCGATTAGAAAGAACTCCTTTATAAAAGCCACATTCTCACCGAAAAACTTGGCACTCCTTGATTCTTTCAATCCAGATTTACCATTTCTCTCTATTTCGGCGTATATAACAGGACTTTTTTCTGTTTCTAATTTTGCGAACGCATTTGACCCTTTATTATAATAGTCTTTGTAGCTTTTAATAAGTTGCATTTTGGTTAAGCGTTTTTCAGGATCTAACTGTCTACCACCTTCTATTTCGATAGTAACAATACTGATTCCGGTTGAACCAAATTTGATTGTAATGTGCCCATTAGAACCGTCTATAATGTCTAAAATACTCCATTTTTTTGGGTAATTAAAAGTGATTTTATTCCCATTATAGTTTTGATAACTATCGTTAGACGGTAGTACATCTGACGCAAAAGCATAGTACGCTATAAAAATCATAAATCCTACAATGAAAATTGAAGAATTACGCATATTGAAAATATAACGAAACATTACTCACTCCTGATATAGTCAACTTCCTAAATCGGCGACTCTAATATTTTTATTGGCTCTGTTAAACCTAGCCATTAAAGCTCATTCGTTCAAACAGGTAATATTTTGCGTAACAAGGGTTTTGTGTACAAATAATGCAACACAGATTCTCTGGTTTTAGATGTTCTTGATTATGAGAACATTATCAATTTTCAGACTATTGCACGCTCCCTATTTATTGTCAACAAACTATTTTAACATATATATTGGGTAGTATTTCACATAAAAAACTGTTCTCATAGTGCTTGCTAACAGGTAGTATAACAATGATCATAAAATAGCAAAAATACATAAATAGATACTCACTAACTATTGACGGTTAACCGAACTTAAACGCAGGTACTGAATTGATTTGTAGGACTATTTATGACACCGCAACTGATTGTAATATAACACTTTTGGAGGTCTTTGATATGGCTGGTAGTAACCCAATGAATGGTAGAGCTATTAGTGAAGTAGGAATTAATACCTATTTAACAAACGAACCCAAACTCAACACCTCAAATATCAATTTTTTTGCCAGTCAAGAAGAGCAAATTCGCAATTGGAATGAATGTAATTTTGGCTGTCATACACCGAGCTATCGTATGCTTAATCGGCAACCAACCTATTCTGAATTTATAAATTTAATCAGCAAGGCGTCTCCGTTACTTGCGGGTACTATTGACGGTGTCTATTCCACCGGAAATAAAATCGGTGAAGGCTTAGATCGTACCGGTGAAGGATTGGGTCTAGAAGGTTCGGATAGAATAGCGGAGATAGGAGCAGAAAACAGACAAGTATTTCTAATGGCCAAAAATGTGTTCATTAAGCTTTTATCAATGGATATCAACCTTGTTGATAATCCAATTACGGAAATGGTGATCCGAATTATCAATGCCTATACTAAGGCAATACCGCATGAAATTATGATCCCTATTATTGAGAATGGCAAAATCACATATGAAAATCTTGACATGGCAATGGTTTCACAAGCTATTCGTAAAGGTCTAATTAATATAGACGTATCAGAAGGTATCGGTTCGTCAGCTGATTTTCTGAAAAACAATAGCGGTACAATACAACAATTTGCTGGGAAAGTTATTGGTAAAAAGATTGCAACTGAAGTTGCAGTGATCCTTGCAATCCAAATTGCCAAAGAATTAGCGAAAGTAATAGCAAGATCTCCTCTATATGTAAAGTTTTTAAAATTCAGTCCAGCTGATAAATCACCGAAGGGTTTAGCGGGAGTGGTAGTCACTCTTTTAAAATTACAGGGAACCTTACAAATTTGCTCAAACAGCAGTTTGCGGCTTCGATCAAAATGTCCAACATTATGGAATGAATTAAACAGGGGTGAGCGAGGGCTGGATTTATTGTATTTCCTTATAGAAGATTATGTTTCAGAATACGTAGATCGTATCAGTTTGGCTGAAAAAGATCCCGCGAAGTTTGTAGAGATGATTAAAGCACTAGTCGCTACAAATTACAGCGCAGAAAATATTTTTTTCCCATTTAGTAAAACTTAACTCTAGTCTATTTTTCAAGATAAGGGGATACAAAAAAAATTTCTGGTTGTCGGTGTCTTTGATAGCTATAATCAATTGCTAAATAATATAAATTCCTTTAGGTAGAACGAGGTCAGGGAGTTAAACGGCATATGGAGAACTATTTTGTATGGAAGAACTGCGCATGAAAACCAAGAGGGATAATGTGTGGTATCGCTACGCGGGCCAGTTCAGAAAAGTCTTGCGCTGCTAATATTAATAAAAAGCACTGGTCCTTGTCGGCATCCAGCACTGTTGATAATATGACACCATCGTCCTCGTCGACACTATTGGGACCCTTCACAAAAATCGGTTCCCATGGGTAGCAGTTGGTTTCATGCCAAGTAAGATGCGTACCGGTGTTTACGTTAATTTTAATTAATTGATTTTCGAAGTCGTCGAGATAGTCTTTATTTAAACCAATGCCGTATACATAAGCATAGTTTCGTCCATTGCAGTGCCGGTAATTTATGGTTGGCATTTCCAAATACTCTTCAGAAATAGTTTCCTTACGGACCTCGCCACTACTCAACGGTAAAATAAACCGTTGCAAGCGGGAGGGAGTGCGTATGGGTCGGCCTTGACAATTACGCAAATGCTCTAAATACAAATCTTCAATAAGGCTTGCGTCGGGTTTTACGGCCATGTCGATAATAATATCATTTCCTGTTTCATAGGCGTTGATGTGGTGAAAAGCGAAACAGGCTGGCGCTTGATGCTGTTTGACAATTTTGCCGCTACTTTTTTCCAAGATGGTAAATCGGGTACCGCGTTCTGGTTTCCATTGATAGCAATTTATATAAGGAATATTACCGAAGCGAATACGCAAAGGATGGGCAACCAGCGGAAAGTCAACATGAATTATAAAATGCTCGCTCATGGCAAAGCTGTGGGTGTAAGATGGCTGATCCACTGGTATCCTACCGATCAATTCTCGATGGCGAATATTGTTGCGGCTTCGAAAATAAACATATTCACTTTGCCGACCGAACTTGACGTTAAAATTTATCAAGGACTTGTGATTAAAATCGTAGTGCGGGTGTGCGGTAGTTACATCACCGCTCACGGCGTCATCAAATTCAACCACTTCTTTTGTGCTGAGGCTTTGGTCGTCAAACTTTACGATGGCCGTAGTCTCGGTTAATGCGAAATATTCCCCGCCAAATCTGGCAACACTGACTCCCGGATTTTGACCAGACTCTGGTGCTCTAAACCACTGGATAATACTGCGTAAAAAAGAATAATTGGGCACGGTGGCAAAAGTGGGGTAGACAATTTTTTGTTTTTCCAAACCCTCGGTATACGCCCGGGTGGTTATAAATCGATTGCTGTACAGGACATTGCCAGCGTCGAAATGAAAGCGGTGCAGCATGGCTAAGCCATCGAACCAGTGCAAATAATGTTGCTTGCCTAAGGTAAATTTTGCCGGGCCATTTCTAAGTAGATTACCTTTGAGCCAGGAAGGAGTTTTCCCGGAAATTATTTTAAGCGTAAGCTTATCGACTTCTTGGTCTAAATCCTGAAATCCTTTTGCGTAGTGTGTGCCGTGTGCACGGCCCACGCTACGATTGGTATCAGTGTCTGTCATACAAGTGCCGACTATTATAAAAAATTATTAAATTATTGATGAAATATTAGGATTTATAGATCAAGACGTCATCGATTTGCTTTTGCCATAACTCTTCATCGCTTGCGAGTCTGGTCTCCATTTCCTCAACAGAGGACGTATCACTGTCTATCCATTCTCGCACATAGGTGCCGCCGTTGATGACATCAAATGGTAGTTTGCCGAGTTCATATTCGTAATCGTGTTGACGCCATAATTTGTAATCGGGGTAGAGCTTGCGAATGGCTTTTAGGAATAGAATAGTCAATCTAAAGGGTTTAAATTGTTGGGGATTATATTCCATTGTGTCCGTGTGCAGCTGTATGCCATTACACAGCTTACCCTGGTGTTTGTGAAAAGTGGGCTCAAAAAAACAACTGCGAATTTTAACACCCTGCATCCACTCTGTACTTAAAGAGGACATTTCTTTGAGTATACCTTTAATATCCAAGTCAGGAGCACCCATTACCTCGAGTGGTATCGTTGTGCCTCGGCCTTCAGATAGATGTGCTCCTTCGAGTAATACCGTACCGGCATAACAACGCGCCATGTTCAGGCTTGCCGCGTTTGGGCTGGGATTGACCCAGGCTAGTTGATTACTTGGCCAACCAAAACCAGGCTCTTGGTTCAGAGTATAGCCTTTCATTTCAATGACCTTTAATTCGACGTCTAAACGGTGATGTTTAACAAACCATTTCGCTATTTCGCCCACGGTTAATCCATGTCGCATAATAATGGTGCTGGCGCCGACAAAGCTCTCCCAACCTGGTTCTAGAATTGTACCTTCAATGGGGCGACCGGCTGGATTGGGTCGATCGAGTATCCATACGGGCTTGTGATGTTTGGCCGCAGCCTCGAGCAAATATAAAAGGGTGGTGATATAGGTGTATATTCGGCAGCCCAAGTCTTGTACGTCGAACAATAAAACGTCAAAGACATTCATCATCTCTTCCGTAGGCCTGCGGGTGTCACCATAGAGACTGTACACAGGAATGTTATGCTCAGGGTCCATAAAATCCTGACTTTCAATCATATTATCCTGTTTATCGCCGCGCATGCCGTGTTGTGGGCCAAAGGCAGCAGTTAGTTTAATCTCAGGACAGTTGGACAGGGCATCAAGACTGTGTACCAATTGGTTATTAACGGATGCCGGATGGCCAACCAGGGCGATTTTTGATCCCTTTAGTTCATCTTTTAGACTTTGTTCGTGTAATAGGCGATCGACACCCAATTCTATGCTTTGATTCGTCATTTGCACTCGCTGAATATTGATTTTATTGGTTTAGCTTAGACCGGTTCAGCGTTTATTTCCATTATTGATCCTTACCTTGTATTCAATTCAGGTAACTAATCTTACCTGTCTGCCCATTAGCAGGTTGATCGCGGTTAAAACCGCTCCTACAGAACACTGGCACATTTGTAGGAGCGGCTTTAGCCGCGAAAAATCCTGATAATTCAACCGGGTGAGCA
>Ga0316187_10002965_pt1 | contig 14781 bp, 15 predicted proteins | sample CroRivburrow1_MG_FD_204927 | JGI IMG/M metagenome (GOLD analysis project Ga0316187, IMG submission 204927) | Coastal sediment microbial communities from Maine, United States - Cross River worm burrow 1 | ecosystem: Environmental > Aquatic > Marine > Coastal > Sediment | place: USA: Maine... | reverse complement strand
ATCCGGCCATCGTCGTCCGACTCGCCGTGATTGCGGAGACTCAAGGCGTAAGAGTCCCAACCCCGTTGTGCGAAGAAGTCGAGAAACCCCCGGTCCCAGCGCCACGCCCCATGCCAGGCACCGTGGATGAAGAGCAGCGGAGTTCCCGTCCGCCGCTCGAACGCCGGCTTCGATAGGACCTCGATCATGGTGTCAGTCTGGCCGCGATCCCTGGGTTCGTTGTGCCTAATCGCGCCCTATAGCGCCGGTTTAGGCACAATGAACGCCACAACGAACGCGCCCTATAAAGAAGTACGGGCTCGGATAAATCCGAGCCCGTACCGTTATGACGAGGACCTTTTGTCGCCGCTGGCGCGCTACCTAACAGCTACGACCAGCCCTCGCTGGGAGACCTATGCCTCGACCGCATAGTGCTTGAATGGGAGGCCAGCCAAATAGAGGCGAATGCCTCTATTTGTCCCAAATTTCACAAAAGCTGGGGATCCCCGCCGCGGCGGGGATCCCGCATCTCCTCTACGGACAGCATCTCGGGCATATCTGCCCCCATGTGTGCCATCTTGGCCACGTACAGCGCAGATCCCTTTCGCGCTGTCATGCCGTGCACAAAGACGCTGACAAGGACGGCCAAAGACACGGTTGAGAGGATCACGGACTCTCCGGCCAGGTCGGCTTCATCGACGATGAGCAGGGCGAACAGCATCGATGCAAGGCCCCGCGGCCCGAACCAACCGAGAAACACGGCGGTGCTGCGGTCGCAATGGGTGCCCAGCAGCGAGACGGCGACGGGAAGCATCCTGATCACCGTCAGGCTGAGGACCACGTAGATCACCGTGCCGATTTCGGCGGCTCGAACGGCGGGACCTACCAACCCCACGCCGAAGAACAAGAACGTGATCCAAGTCGCCAACTCACCCAGGTCCTCTGTCAGATCGGCCGCCGTGTGATGCATGTCGCGCGCCGCCGAGTGGAACCCGATGCCGGCCACAAACGCCGCGATGAAGCCGTTTCCCGTCGCCATCTCGGTCACCGCGAAAGCGGCGATGGCGACTGCAAGCGTTGCCAGTTGGCGGGCGGCGCCTGTCACCGAGTCCTTCTCCCCTGCGGCCCGCAGAATCGAACCGCCGACGAGACCAATCGCGAGGCCGATCGCCAGGCCGATGCCAATCTCGCGCAGCGCGAACTGTGCCCAGTGCCCTGGAGTCTCGAGGTCGGCGCCGGCGGCCGCGACCGCGACCAGAGCGGTGACGACAGGCAACGCGATGCCGTCATTGAGGCCGCTCTCAACATTGAGGACTTGCCGGATCCGCGCCGGAATACTCTTATTGGTTGCGACTCCTTTGCCCAGCGCGGCGTCGGTGGGCGCCAGGATCGCGCCGATCAGGAAACCCTCGGCGAGCGACACGCCGGGCACAAGCCATGCTGCGCCCAGGCCGCCGAGCACGATGGTGAGGGGCAATCCGATCCCCAACAAGCGGCCCGGCATGTCGAAGAACTGGTGTCGCATCACGTCGACATCCACGCGTGTAGCGTCGGCAAACAGGACGAGCACCAGGGTGGCCTCGGCGAGAAGCCGCACCCCGGTTTCCTCAAAGCCGATGTCAACGAGAGACAGTCCGTCTGGCCCGATCACCCATCCGGCAGCGAGGAACACCATCGGTGCCGTTATCGCCCATCGCCCCAGATAGCGCGAAGCCACGCCGTAGGCGAAGACGAGGGCCGTCACACTGAGCAACGCGGACATATCCATCCGGTCAATCTACGGCCTCACTCCTGGCTGATTTGCGGCGGGCTCAACCGAGTCGTGTTGGAGTCAGATCGCTCTCGGTCACGCCGTGGACCGCAACGTCCTGCGGCATCCGCCCCGTGGTGATGAGCGAAGCCACCGCCCGGCTCACGGCGGGACTTGTCATTATGCCGTACCCACCCTGCGCGGCCAGCCAGAAGAACCCGGCGGCTTCAGGGTCCATACCAACTACGGGCACATTGTCGGTGACGAACGAGCGCAGTCCCGCCCAGGCAGAACGAACGTGCCTGATCTCCATCGTTGTGACCTCTTGAATCCGTTCGATCGCTACCGCGACATCCACCTCTTCGTGGCGAATGTCCTGCGGCTCGACCGGCGTTTCGTCCTCGGGCGACGCCAACAGGCTCGGGCCTTCGGGCCGGAAGTAGAAGCTCGCGTCGACGTCGACGACCATCGGCCAGCTCTCGTGACCGGAGCCTTCGGGGGGTGCAAATGTGAAAGCGGTGCGCCGTTTCGGTACCAGGCCGATTAGGCGAACTCCGGCCATAGCCCCCACTACATCGCACCACGCCCCGGCCGCGTTGACAACAACACCGGCGTCGAGAGATTCCTTAGCGGTCTTGACGCGCCAGCCGTGATCGAGCTGCTCCATGCCGACCACTGGAGAGCTGGTGGCCAATCCGCCGCCGCGACTGCGCAGTCCCCTTAGGAATCCCTGATGCAGAGCGTGCACGTCAATGTCCATCGCGTCTGGCTCGAGGACGCCTCCGGCGAGTGTCTCCGGACGCAGAGTGCCACATAGACTGTGCGCCTCGGTCGGGTCGACGCGGCTGATGTTCGGCGCCAGGGAGTGCTGTTCCGCGAAGAAAGAGTCCAATTTCTCCCCACTGGCGTTCTTGGCGACAAAGAGCACAGTCCGTTCGCGCAGAATCGGGCCGTTCGAGAACCCGTCAGGAGGGTTGCGGAGGAAGTCCTTTGACGCCATTGCCAGGCGCCGCAGCGGCGTGAGACCGTCGCACTCGGTGTAAAGGGCGGCGGATCGACCGGTCGAATGGTGCCCGGCCGTCGCTTCCATCTCGAAGACTTTGACGGTGCCGTGCTGGGCTAGCTCGTAGGCTGCTGAAGCTCCGGCGATCCCGGCTCCGATTACGGCGAAGTCGACGCCTTTGTCCATCAGGCCTCCTGTGCCGCTGCTCCCTGCTGGGACACCCTTCTACTCAAAGACGATAACGTTTCGAGCTGCCTTGCCGGCTCGGGCGGAACGCACCGCCTCGTTGATGTCTCTGAGCGGGTAGGTCGCCGTGATGAGCTCGTCGAGTTTGAGCTTCCCAGACGCGTAGAGGCCGGCCAACATCGGGATGTCGAGTGACACCTGTACGGAGCCCATTTTGGAGCCGATGACTCGCTGACCCTGGTGAGCCAGGTCTCCGGTGTCGATGCGTGCCAACTGCCCATTCGGCGGCATACCGACCACAACCAATGTGCCGGAGCGCCGCAGGAATGGCAAAGACGTCTCGATTGCCCTTGTGCTGCCGACGGCGACAAACACGTAGTCGACCCCGCGGCCTTCCGTCAGCTCGGCGACGGCAGCAGCCGCATCTTGTTCGGCGGCGTTGATCGTGGCCGTTGCTCCCAGCGTCGTGGCAAGAGTCAACTTGGCGTCGCTCAGGTCGATCGCGATCACCTGTGTGGCCTGCACGTAAGCGGCTCCCTGGATGCAGTTGAGTCCCACGCCGCCGGTCCCGACCACGGCCACAGAAGCTCCGGCCGGGACCCGGGCCGTGTTGGTCACTGCGCCGAAGCCGGTGACAACGCCGCAGGCGAGGAGCGCGGCGGCCTCCATTGATACGTCGGGCGATATTGCCGCCACCTGGGATTCGTGAACCACGGCCTGTTCGGCAAAACCGGCGGTGCGCAGACCCTGGTTGAGTCGCTCACCCTTATTGCCCCACAGCCCCGGGTCTGCGTCCAACCGAAAGTCCGTCTCACACATTGTCTCGTCGCCCAGCCTGCAGTAGAAGCAGTTGCCGCAGGATCGGACAAGCGTCACGACCACCGAGTCGCCGGGAGCGATCGACGTCACGCCCGGGCCGACCTCGACGACGGTGCCGGCCGCTTCGTGGCCGAAGATCGTCGGCAATGCGCCACCCCAAGCGCCGTCCAGGTAGGCGACATCCGAATGGCAGATGGCACACGCCGCGATATCGACTCGAACCTCGCCCGCGGCGGGGCCGTCAATCGCTACATCTTCGACGGTGAGAGCGCTGCCAAACCCTCGACACACAGCTGCTTTCACACGGCTCCTTCAACGCTTCGGTGGCGAGTATTGCACTGCCGAAACGCAGCGCGGCGTCGCAGTCCTTATCATCGAGCCCAACGTTGCTAGGGAGTTGCCATGAACGGCGTACGGTTGTCCATCTTCACGTGGTCGGTGTACCTGATAGCGATGGGCGTAGGCCTGTTGCTCGTTCCCGATCAGGTCCTCGACATTCTCGCGGTTGACCCGACCAGGGAGGTGTGGATCCGGTTTCTCGGTGTCGTGGCCACCATTCTCGGTATCTACTACCTGGGATCCGCCATCCATCGGGCCCGCTGGATGTTCTGGTATTCCATCCCGGTTCGCATCGGCTCGGGAGTCGCCCTGGCGTTCCTCGCCGTTACGGAGGGCCTTTGGCAGCTCTGGCTCTTCGCCATTCTCGACATCGCCTCGGCCGGGTGGACGTTTGTCGCCCTGAGGTTCAGGCCGGAACCGGAGGCCCTCGAACCGAGCGCGCCCGCCTAGACGTCGCGGCTGCGCCAGGCGACATCCGGCCACAGGGCCGCCAGGTAGTTGGGCAGTTCAGCGCCGCGCATCTGGTCTGTGCGGACTTCGTAGCGGCGGCCCGTATTGGTCACCACGGCGACCATGGGCTCCTGGCCGTCGACGGTTTCGATGGCCGCGACCGAGGAGCGAGCGATCGTTAGCTGCGGGATGTAGCCGAGGGCCGGCCCCAGGGTGATCCCCTCATTGTCGAGCACGACGGCGCCGGGGGCAGCGGCGATGCGAAAGATCGAGCGGGCTCCGAGCAGTATCGCTCCCGCCACGCCGACGAACAGGAGGAACCCTCCTTCGTCGGGGCTGACGCTTCCTGCGACTGCATACACCAGGATTCCCAACACGAGACCGAGGGCGATTGAGCCGCCGAGCGTGATGAGGCTGTTACGTGTGTCGAGCGCGATTGTGACTGGAACGGATTCAGGGTCAATTGCCTTGGGGCAGGAGAACCCTGAATTTGCGCCGTGTCCGCCACGGTCGGCTTGCCCCACTTCATGCGCTGAGGACGCCTCTCGGCATACGGTTGGGCAAGTGCGGTGCCCGGCCAACCCACGAGGACCGTTCCTCCCAGAGCGACCAGGAGAGCGAACCTCGCACTTCGGCCCAAGCCCTCGTTCCCGGCGACGGAGTACATCGCGAGGAGCGCGACGCCCCAGCGGCGAGGAGGGCAAATCGAAGCAGCGTGTCGGCCCGTTGGCTCATGGGCATGACGATAGGCGGGCATCGTCACGACTCAACAGAGACGACTCCCTCGAGGATCGCTCGCCTAGAGCGAGTCGGTCCGTTTGATGTACGCCCCGATCTCGTGGGTGCTCAGGCCCAGCGATTCGATCCTGCCGAGATGCCGGAAGCGATATGCCAGATCGTCTTTGGCGACATGCCAGGCGCCGGCGTCGCTGTGGAAAGTGTGAGAGGCGTCAAAATACATCCGGCGCCCCGGGGCCCGGTAGCCCTGGGCCAGCAGTGGCACCCTCGTTACCAGATCGATGTGGTTGATCACGCGGAATGTCACATCGCGCAGTGCGGCGTCGTAGGTATCACGAAAATCGCCGAGACCGGTGCGGGGGCATCCGAAGACGTATACCGCCGCCGGCGGTGCCGCCGCCTCGACGAGGCGGGCGGCTGCGATGATTGAGAGCCCGCCGCCAAGGCTGTGCCCGGTGATGATCAGGGGCCGGGAGTCGCCTGCCAACATGGTGTTCACGTCGGGCCACACCTCGTCGAGGGCGGCGTCGAATCCCGAGTGAACCCTTCCCAGCGCCGCCGGGCGTGGTTTGAACTGGGCGTCGCGGGCCCAGTCGACGGGGTTGGTGGACTCGGTTCCTCGAAAGACGAGAAATCGTCTTGTCGTGTCGGCCGCCGCGAACGCCTGCGTACTGGATGCAGTGAAGAATCGGAACTCGTCGAGCCCCTGGTCGGCCGCCCCCGCCCTGGCGGAGTCCGCGTTCTTGTAAGCCAGGCGGGACAGCGTCACGGTCAGCTTGGCTAGCGCTGGATCAAAAGACATAGGAGTTCCCTCTCTTCGCGGCTGCGGTAGCGGCAGCCTGATAGCCGCGAGTCGTCGCCGCATTGCCCCTGGTCTGGTGCCCCGCATTGGGTAGTCGCGCTATCTGCAACACTACGGGCATGGAGCGGCCAGATATTGAATTCATATATGTGGGCGACACGATGTGCTCATGGTGCTGGGGTTTTGCCCCGACGATCGATGCGCTCGTGAGGTACTACTCGTTTCCCATGCGCCTGGTCAACGGCGGGCTCCGTCCCGGCTCCGGAGCCCAGGTTCTCGAGGACAACCTGCGCAGCTATCTCATCCATCATTGGGATCAGGTGGCGGCCGCCAGCGGCCAGCCCTTCAACGAAGAGGCGCTTGCCAAAGACGGCTGGGTCTATGACACCGAGTATCCGGCGCGGGCCGTTGTAACGATGCGAGCCCTATCGCCGGACCATGAATTCGAATGGTTCAAAACGCTCCAACGGGCGTTCTATTCCGAGGCGATCGACATCACCGATCCCGCCGTCTACCCGGGATTGCTGGCCGACTTCCCGCTGGACGTTGCCAATTTCACGACCGAGCTCGATGATGAGAAATCGCGCCTGGTCGCCTGGGAGGACTTCGAGGAAGCTCGCAGCCTCCAGGCCACCGGGTTTCCGACTCTGCTGCTACGCACCGGCACGGATCTGGCGACGGTCACCCGTGGCTATCGATCATTCGATGACATCGAGCCCCACTTGACGGGATACCTAGCCGATCGGTTCGAGCCTGCCCAGTTCCTCGCCTAGTTCTGCAACACGCCACTAGCTACTCGGGTCGGGTGCCCACAAGCAATGGGATCAGGCGCTCCGCATCGCTGAGGCCCCCATGGCGCCCGATCATTCGCTTGTCGCTATGGCGGTGCAAGACGACGTGCCCCGCATCGGCGACGAGCACGCCATCCGGCGCCCGTGCCGCGAATTGGGGGTGGCGGGGCCCAGGTCCCCACCAGTCGACCACTGCATCGAGAGGAAACCAGCGAGCGGGCAGCTCTCGCGCCAGCGCGGCACCGTCGCCCTTGACAAACGTCACCCGACTGTCCCCGTAGAACGTGTAGCTACGTTCGTGAACACCGTCGATTCGAGCCGCCGCCGATTCGGGAAAGTCGACGTGGCCGTGATCGGCGGTCCCCAGGAGCACGACATGGTTGGCGAGCCGATGCTCCAGCCGGGTCCACACCTCGGAAACGAGGTCGAGGGCATCGGCGTACTCGTCGGATTCCTGCCCGTGAACGTGCGCCGCGATGTCGACGTGGGGGAGGTAGGCGAGGATGAGGCGGTTGGGCACGGCGGCCAGCTGCTCGGTGGCCAGGATCATCTCATCGATCGTATAGGCCGGTTCGAATCGGCACCCACGGAAAAGGACTTTCGAAAGGGGCGTGCCGGCATAGTTCCCGGGCTGCACGGTGATCGGCTCGACGCCTGCCGCGGTCAGGCGTTCCCATAGATTCGGTGACGGAAGGAACGACTCGTGGTCCAATTCCACACTCTCGCCCCACGGCCGCGCCCACTTGATCGTGTAAATGACCCCCCCGGCTTCAGGGAGGTACAGCTGATAGCCGAGCAATCCATGACGGCTCGCCGGAAGGCCGGTGGCGATCGTTGCCAGGCTGACGGTGGTCGTCGTGGGAAATGGTGCGTCGAGGTCGGCAACTCGAGCCGCGGCAAATGGCGCTGCATCGATGTGGCCAAGTTGCTGTGATCCCAGTCCATCGAGCAGGAACAAGACGTACGTCGTCCCGCTTGGCACGAGCTTGGCGATATCGGGGTGCAGCCTCTCCGACGCGCTTGCGCCGGTGAGCCGATGTTCGAGCTCCGCCACGAGATTGACCAGCGACCCGCCGGTGTAGTCGGGGAGTTGGATGGGCGACATGGCCCCAAACTAGCCCCGCGAGCATGGCTGGACCGTCGTGCTGTCCTGGTTCAGGCCCGCGCCGGGCAACTACGATTCCGCTCATGCCAGGCCGCTCGGTCACCCCGAACGATTTGAGCACGCCCACTCCCTCGCGGTCCGGGCTCTCGAAGAGCTCGACCGCAACGGGGCCGGTCGGTCAAGGTCACTCGCTTTGGTCCGCTGAACCCGCTGATCGCCTTCCTGGTGCAGCAGGTGGCCCAACTCATTGTCCGTACCCACCAGGCGAATGTCGCCGACCAGATGTACCACCTCTACGCCCGCCGTGAGGCCAACGCCGCGCGAGAGGATCCGGCCCGTCGGATGCTCATGAGGGCTCGGATGGAGATGGAGCGCCTGCTGCCAGGACTCAAGAGGAATGCACCGGGGGTGTCCGCTTTTGTGCTCGGCGGTGCCGTGCTGTCGACCCTGCTGCATTGGGCGCAGGTGGCGCTGACCGCCGCACTCACCACTCTGTGGAGCAAGATTGTTGCCACCGTGATTCTCGGCCTGCTGATCGTCGGGCTCGCCTGGGTGATCCTGCGTGGTGCGGCCGTGGTTCGGCGTCGGATTCGGTTGACACTCGACGGCCCGATCCACGCTCTGTGGCAGACCATCGGCCGGTGTGGCGAGCCTCCGGTCGATCCGTCGCGCACGTTCGCCTTGGTCGTAGTCATCCTGGCGGTGCTGCCGTGGCTCCTGAACCCCATTGGGCTACTGCTGAGCTGGTTGAGCGAGTGGCTCAGTGACGATTCCGCCAGCCCCGAAGCGTTGCGGCTATCTCAACTCGGGCTCTTTCCATTAGGTCTGCCGGGTCTTCGCCGGCTTGCCGCTCGATCGGGTCGCCGAAGCTGATCCGGATCTCGGTGCCGAAAGGCACCGGGAACATCTTGTTGCGAAGCAGCGCCCATGAGCCGTCGATCGTGGTGGGCACCACGGCGAGATCGGGAGCAGCCTTCATGAGGGTGAGCGTGCCACTCGGGCGGAATTCGCCGAGCGCCCCGTCGCGAGACCGGGTGCCTTCCGGGAAGATGACGACTGCCGTGTTGCGCTCCTGGCACGCGGCGCCCAGATCTTTGATCGCCCGCAACGCCTGGCGAGGATCGTCCCTGTCGATCAGTGCATTCCCGCCGTGCGTGAGGTTGAACGAAACAGCCGGCAGCCATCTGCCGAGCTCACGTTTGGCAACGTACTTCGGGTAATTCGTGATGAGCAGGCCGCCGAATATCGGCACATCGAACATGCTCTGATGATTCGAGATGAGGAGGTAGCCGGTGCGCCCCTTGATCTGCGACGATCGCTCGACTTTGAGTCGCGTGCCGGTGATTCGCAGCAGCCACAGCAAGATGCGCTGCATCACCCCCATGGTCACTTCCATCGGGCGGAGTCCAAAGAGTCGGGCGATCCGCGCGATCAACTCAAAGATGCCGAGCGTGAGCCCGAATGCGACTAGAAACGGGATCGTGAAGATCCAGTCGATGATACGTTTCATACGGACGCAAGATTAGCGAGACGCTAGTCGGCATCTTCCGCAAATAGCACCAGTTCGTCGATACCGACGTCCACCCGGTCGCCGATGCCGAGCCCCGGGACGTGGCCCACCCGGGAGCGGAGCCGGGTGCCATCCAACTCGAGGACGAGGAGCTGGTCGTGGCCGAAAAACTCCTGTTCGACCACGACGGCCGCGCCGTCGAGAGCGGGCGACGGGTGGACCCACTCGGGCCGGACCATCACCAGAACCTTCCCCCGCAGAGGCGAAGCGTGTGGGAAGGTGCCGAGCGCGGTCTCGACGGAACCCATGGCGGCGGTGCCGGTGAACACATCGCTCTCGCCGACGAAGCCGGCCACCCACGGCGACACCGGGTTGCGGTATAGCTCCACGGCAGAAGCCACCTGGAGCACCGCCCCGTCGCGCATGACCGCAACGACATCCGCCATGGCAAAGGCATCCTCCTGATCGTGGGTTACGAAGATCGTCGTGGTGCCGGCACCCTTCAAGATCGTGCGGACTTCGCGCCGCATTCGATCGCGCAACGTGGCGTCTAGGTTGGAGAACGGCTCGTCGAGGAGGACCGCGGTGGGTCCGGGGGCCAAGGCTCGGGCGAGGGCTACTCGCTGCTGTTCACCGCCCGAAAGCTGGTGGGGCATACGGGTGCGGTACTGCTCCAACCCGACGAGGGCCAGAGCCCGGGCGACACCGGCGTCATGGGCACCGTACCCCACGTTCTGGGCCACGGTCATATGCGGAAACAGCGCATAGTCCTGGAAGACCATGCCGACCCGGCGCTGCTCGGGCGGCACAAACACGTCGGGCCCGGCCACCATATCGCCGCCGATTGTCACGGAACCCGAGTCGGGCTTCTCGAAGCCGGCGATCATGCGAAGCGCCGTCGTTTTGCCACAGCCCGAGGGGCCCAGCAGGCTGACCACCATGGAGCCGGAGGCCTCGAGCTCGAAGTTGTGCAACGCCATTGCCGCTCCGAAAGCCTTGCTCACCTGGTGGCAGTGGATCCCCCGCGCCGGGGCCTCGTCTGGGGATCTGGTCGGGCTGGTCATGTTTGGTGGCGGGGCCGGATGATGAGGTAGTACATAGGCACCGCCGACACAATAAGCAGCAGCAGCGCCGGCGCGGCGGCACGGGCGTAGAAGAGCTCATTGGCGGTCGACCAGATCCGGACCGCCAACGTGTCGAATCCGGTGGGGCGCAGCAGCAGCGTCGCCGGTAGCTCCTTCATCGTCGTGAGGAAGACCAGGGCCCCGCCGGCCATCAGCCCGCGCAGGATGAGCGGCAGGGTGATGCGGCGGAAGGCGTTCAGCCGATTGTCGCCGAGGCCGCGGGCCGCTTCCTCCAGATTGGGGTTGATCTGGGTCAGCGCTGCCTCGGTCGCCCCCGATGCTTGTGCCAGGAACAACGTTGAGTACACCAGCGCCAGCAGGAGGAAGGATTGGTACAGCCCTCCGAGGTAGCGCGAAGCGAAGAAGACGACGGCAAGGGCGACGGCGATGTGGGGCAGCGAGAAGATGGCATAGACCGTGGTCCGCAAGACCCGGCTGAACCGACCGTGGTGGCGGACCGCCAGCACCGCTACCGGCACGGCGGCGACCATGGCGAGCAAGCCGGCGGCGACTGAACCCGACAGCGATCCCAGCACGGCGCCCCACCTCATGTCGATCACTCCACCGGTGACCAGCCCACGCAGCAGCCACGCACCGAGCACCATCACCGGCAGCGCCAAACCCAAGCCCACCGTGATCGACAGGAAGAAGTATGTGGTCACCCGCTGCCGCGTCGTCAGGCTGAGTCGCGTCGGGGGTCGCGGCGTTTGCGCGGCGAAGTAGACCGAGCGGCCCCGCGAGCGGCTTTCCCCCCAGAGGATGGTCACAGCGATCAGCATCAGCATCAGAGACAACACTGCCGCCGGCGTCCGATCGATGCGACCCTGGTACTGGGCGTAGATCACCCGGGTAAACACGTCGACCCGCATGAGCGACACTGCCCCGAAGTCTGAGAGTGTGTAGAGGGCAACGAGGAGCGCACTGGCGGCGATCGAGGGCCGGAGCTGGGGGAGAGTGATCCGGCGGAAGGCCTCGGTGGCGCCCGACCCGAGGCCGCGGGCTGCTTCCTCGAGTGAAGGGTCGATGCGAACGATTGTGGCGCGCACCACCAAATAGACGTATGGGTAGGTCGCCAGCGCCAGGACGACCGCGGCTCCCCAGAACCCGGTGATGCTCGGCAGGCCGATGCCAACCATGTCCGCAAAAAGCCCGCGGGGCCCGGCGAACGAGGTGAACGAGAGCGCCAGAACGTAGCTCGGGATAACAAGTGGCAGGGCCAGCAGCGTCGACCAGGTCCGCGAGTAGCGGATGTCGGTGCGAGTGGTGATCCAAGCGGCGGTCACTCCCAGGCTGGTGGCGGCTGTGGTGACCACAAATGCAAAGAAGATGGACCGGAGGAGGAGTTGTACCGTTCGAGCCGAAGCGAGCGTGGCCCAGGCGGCATCAGATGCGCCGACAACGCGCAGCAGGAGTGCCAGCACGGGGATGAGCGCCGGCAGCACCACGAGTATGCCGGCGACCACCAGCCAGGTTGGTGCCGCGCCCGTATTGTCCCGGCGGGCGCCGCCCGCGCTCGCCGGAGGAGCGAGCTGATCCGCCGTCGAAGAGGTCACAACAGGCCGGCCGCCGCGACCAGGTCCGTTGCCTGGTCGAGTGCGCCCGCCAGGTCGGACAGAAGTAGTTGCGGCGGGTTGAGGTCGGCTAGCGGGGGCAACTCGTCGTTGGCGGTGACTTCACTCGCCAGCGGGTACTCGAACGTTTCGTCGGCAAAGAAGGTCTGTGCCTCCTCTCCGAGCAGATACTCGATGAACACGGCAGCGGCTGTGGCGTTCTCGCTGCTGGCGAGAATGCCGGCACCGGCCGGCATGACGAGGGAGCCGGCGCCACCGCCGGTCATGAAGTGATTGGCGGCAATGGTGTCACCGACCTCGTCCCGGCGGCGAAACAGGTAGTAGTGATTCGCCAGCCCGGCGTCGACTTCGCCGGCGTCCACTGCGGCCACGATGACCGAGTTGCTCGGATAAGTGGGCGCATTGTTCCCCCGTATGCCTTCCAGCCAATCGAGCGTTGCCTCTTCACCATCGATGAGGATCTTGGCGGCTACAAAGGCCAGGAAAGAGCCGTTGGTCGGAGCTACCGCCAGCCGTCCGGCCCAGGCCGGGTCGGTGAAGTCGTCCTCGGTGGTTGGTAGCGTCGCCGGGTCGATCTTCTCTGAGTCGTACACAACGACCCGGGCTCGTCCGCTGATGCCAACCCAGCGGCCCTCCACATCGGAGAAGCCGGCATCGACCTTGTCGAGGAGAGCGTCGTCGAGCGACCGGAAGTAGCCCCCGAGGGCAACCGCGCCGAGCGACGCCGGGTCTTGCGCGAAGAAAACGTCGGCAGGCGAGTTGGCCCCCTCCTCGAGGATCGTGGCGGCAAGTTCGGCGCTTTCGGCATAGCGGACCTCCACCGCGATGCCGGTTTCCTCCTCGAACTGCTCGATGAGCGGGGCTACCAGCTCTTCGGATCGGCCGGAGTAAACCGTGATCGAACCAGAGTCGCCGGCGTCGTCGGTGCCGCCACATGCCGCGGCGATCACGAACAAGATCGAAATCAGGGCAATGAAGCGTCGGGGCATCTGCGGGCCTTTTTCTTGGTGGTATGGACGATCCGTCGGCAAGTTACAGAACCGACCGAAAACGAGCAAATAACACTATGCCGGTAGTGTAAATTGCGAACCAGCGGTCGCCCCAGTCGAACGGAAAGCCCCTTGTGATCAGGTACTTCCGCAGTGTCCTCCAGGTGGACTTTGGCGGTCCAATCCCGATACCTATACTCGCTCCCGACCGGGCCAAAGAGGCCAGAACGCGCTGCTATCCGGAGAGGTTGACTGAGTGCTCGACCAGTACTTTGGCGACTACATAACGGTCCTAGTCTTCATGGCTGTTGGCGCCCTCATTGTGGGGGGCGCACTGCTGGCCTCAACGCTGCTGCGGCCGAACCATCCGAACAAGACGAAATCGGAGATCTATGAGTGTGGGATCAATCCGGTAGGGGGTGGCTGGAGCCAGTCGCACATCCGCTACTACATCTTTGCGCTGCTGTTCCTCATCTTCGACGTCGAAGCCATCTTCATCTTCCCGTGGGCCATCAAAGTCGAGGAGTTCGCCAGCCCCGCCGCGGGGATGGGCGGGTTCATCCTCGTTGAGATGGTCATCTTCATCGTGATCCTCTTGCTGGGCCTTGTCTATGCCATCCGCAAAGGCGTGCTGCGATGGGAGTAATCGAGAAGTTCGGAGCTCCCAAGCCGATCTCATGGTTGTTGAACTGGTCGCGCAAGTACTCGTTGTGGTTCTTCCAGTTCGGTCTCGCCTGTTGCGCCATCGAGATGATGGCTGCGTCGGCGCCCCGTTACGACTTCATGCGCTTTGGCATCATCCCGTTGCCCGCCTCGCCGCGCCAGGCCGACCTGATGGTTGTTGCCGGCACCGTCACGGACAAGATGGCTCCTGCCGTCAAGCGGCTCTACGACCAAATGCCTGATCCCAAGTACGTGATCTCGATGGGTTCCTGCGCCAACTGCGGCGGGCCCTACTGGGATTCCTACTCGGTGACGAAGGGTGTGGACCAGATCGTTCCGGTCGATGTCTATGTCCCCGGCTGTCCGCCGCGGCCCGAAGCTCTCATGGAAGCCATCGTGCTGCTCCAGGAGCAAATCACCAACGAGGACGTGAAAGAGAAGTGGAGCCGTCGTGACCGACAGCCCGTCTGAGGCAGAAGTCGTCGACGCTGCAGACGCCGAGGAGTCGGCGCCTTCCGAAGATGCTGAATTTGCCGCTGAGATCGCGGAGTTGGTCGGGGCCACGTCCTGGACCGACAACTACGGCGTCGCCCGGGTCGTCCTCGATCGTGACGGCTGGGTCGAAGCGGCGGCCAAGGTCCGCGATCGCGGTCTGCCTCTGTTTTCGTGGCTGTCGGCCATCGACTGGGCCAAGGAAGTCGAAGTGGGCGAGCCGGTGGCAGCTCCCGACGATCTCGAGGAGCGGTTCGAGGTCATCTGTCGCCTCTCCTCAGTGCGCACGGCGGCGTCCGTTCACCTGGTGACCAGCGTGCCGAAGGACGATGCTTGGGTGCCAAGCCTGGTCGGGGAATTCGCCGGGGCGGAGTGGCACGAACGTGAGGCCGCTGAGATGTTCGGGATCCAATTCCCGGGCAATCCTGCGGCCGATCGCCACCTCTACCTGCCTGACGCCTTTGAAGGCA
>Ga0316187_10002964_pt1 | contig 14789 bp, 20 predicted proteins | sample CroRivburrow1_MG_FD_204927 | JGI IMG/M metagenome (GOLD analysis project Ga0316187, IMG submission 204927) | Coastal sediment microbial communities from Maine, United States - Cross River worm burrow 1 | ecosystem: Environmental > Aquatic > Marine > Coastal > Sediment | place: USA: Maine... | reverse complement strand
GGCGGTTGGACAGAACAACCAGCGAAATTGATGCACTTTGTTGGCATAGTTCGCCGCATAGCGCACGAAAAGGGGTGAACACATGGCTGAAAAACTTCAAATCATAATTGATGTTGATGGCGGAAAGGCCACAACGCAGCTGAAGAAGGTTGAAAAGAACCTGAAGGCGGTGGATAAAGAAGCAAAGGTTGCCAGTGGCGGCATTTCTTCCATGACAAAAGCGCTTGGTGGCCTTGCTGTTGGCGCTGCCGCCGTTTCCGCATTGCGGAAGGTGATGGAAGTTGGGCGAAGCTTTGACATTATCAATTCAAGCCTGAAGACGGTGACAGGATCAACTGAAGCGGCCGCTGCCGCCTTCACCATGATTGAAACCTTTGCCGCAAAAACGCCGTTTGATCTTGAACAGGTTGCCAACGCATTTATCAAGATGAAGGCGCTTGGCCTTGACCCTTCTGAAGAAGCGCTGACTTCATACGGAAACACAGCTTCCGCTATGGGTAAAGACCTGAACCAGATGATTGAAGCGGTTGCTGATGCTGCAACTGGCGAGTTTGAACGCCTGAAGGAATTTGGCATCAGGGCATCTTCGCAGGGTGATCAGGTAAGCTTCACCTTCAGGGGAATCACCAAAACCGTTGGCAAGAATTCCAAAGAGATTGAAGACTATCTGAAGAACATTGGCAACACTGATTTTGCTGGCGCTATGGCTGACAGGGCGGCAACACTTGATGGCGCGCTTTCAAATCTTGGTGATTCTTGGGATGGCCTGTTCCGTACAATGAGTGAAGCCGGAATTGGCGCGCTGATGAAGGATGCCGCAAACGCCACTTCAGATATGATTCAGGAAATTTCATATTTCTATAAAGTGGTATTTGGCAACCTTCCGCTTCTTGAAGAAAATGCCCTGAAGATTGTTGAACTTGGTGATTCAATCGCAGAAACAGAACGCTTGATCAAACAGGGTGAAGGCCTGAATGATAACTGGCTAGGCTTGAACGTTTCTGACGTTGAAGCAAGGAAAGCCAAGCTTGCTGAATTGCGCGGCGAACTTGTTGCATACACGGATGCTAGAACAATGCTGCTGGCAAGGCCTGATCCAAACGCGCCGCCAAAAGACCCGAAAGACCCGAAAGGTGACAAGCCACTGACTGACGCACAGAAAAAAAGCGCAGCAGCTTCAGCGGCCAGAATGGAAGAAGAAATGATTGCCGCCTATCAGCACAACGCTGATATGATTCAGGGCGCGCAGGATTATTTTGCACAGCTTGATGAACTGGCCATGCAACGCCAAATGACTGACGAAGAACGCGAAATTGATGCGTTCAACCGCAAGCTTGAACGCATTGAAGAACAGAAAGCCATCATGATGCAATATGGCGTTGATGAAGCCAGCGCTGAAGCTGAAGCATTGCTTGCGCGTGAAAATGCTGAAATTGAAAGCATGGCAAGGATCAGCGAAGCAAGGCAGAAAGACGCTGAAGAAGCAATCAAGATTGCCAGTGATAAAGCGGCAGCTGAAGCCAAAATTGAGAAGCTGAAAAGTGATGTGATTGGTGGAATTGCGAACGCAGCGGCCGCTATGATGCAAAGCAAAAGCAGGGCGGCATTTGAAATTGGAAAAACAGCTTCATTGGCCATTGCTGGAATCAAGACCTATGAGGCAGCGCAGAACGCCTACGCTTCAGCTTCCGCAATTCCTGTTGTTGGCTGGCTTGCTGCCCCTATCGCAGCGGCGGCGGCGGTTGCTGCCGGCATATCCAACATGCAGAAAATTCAATCAACAACGTTTGGCGGTGGTGCAAGCGTTTCAGGTGGATCAGCTTCAGCGCCGCAAATGCCAAGCGCTACAAATCCAACAGCGCCAACTGAACCATATCAGAAGGCAGACACGCAGCAGGGCGGAACAACTGTTCACATGACGCTTCAGGCGCTTGACCCTTCAAGCGTATCTGAAGACACTATGCAAGCGATAGGTGATAAACTTGCGCCGGCGTTGGCTGATAGCATGGCAAGGGGCAGGGAAATGGCGGTGACAGCATGAGCAAGATAGCATTTCAAAACAGGCTGACAGGCGCGGCATTCACTGATGTTGTCGGCGTTGCCGTTGCTGATTCATTCAATCTTGGCCGGTGGAATGATACGCGCTATCCAATGTTGATTGCGCCGGCCGCTGGCCTGTTCACGGTTGAGGCTGATTTGGGCGTTGCCGCTTCTTGTGACACGCTTATTCTTGGCGCGAACAGATATGAAGCTTCCGGCTATCGTTTCGCCAATGGTTCTGTTCAGGTTGAATATTGGAACGGCGCAGCTTGGACGGTTGCCCTTCCTTCCGTTGCTATCACGGCAGCGGTCAACGAAGCTTCATATCATGAGTTTGCGGCTGTTTCAGCGCAATTGTGGCGTTTGGTATTCAGCGGCCTTGCAACAGCGCAGGAAGCGCTTCCTGATGCCTTTCTTGGCAGCAGAATTGAATTTGCGAACCACAACTTTGGCGCTGATGGATATGATGAAGTTTCAAAGGCAACTGTTCTTGATTCTGAACTTGGCCGGATTTATGAAACGCTTCAATATCGCCGCCTTGAACTTTCTTTGACTTGGGGGCGGTTGCTTATGACTGAAGCGGCAGATTTTGAAACGTTCAAGCTGTTTTGGAATCAGTACAGAATCCCCTTTTGGATCATTCCAGATGATGCTGATTCAACAGCCTGCTATCTGATGCGGCAATCAGGAAAAATCAGCGTTCCGCGCCTTTCCGCCGTCCACAAAACAACTTCATTGAAACTTATTGAGGCAATCTGATGCTGAACCTTCCAGCGGAAATAATTGACGAAGCGAATTCAGCAGGCGCAACAAGGCCTTCAGTCTTCTTGGATATTTGGCCAGAACGCGGCGCACACGCAGCAATTGATTCAAAGACGCAGTTCCTTGGCGTTTCTGATCCTATGCTTGGCGCTGATGATTCAATGGATTATTTGACGCGCATTGGTTCGGCAATTCTTGCCGGCGGTGATCCACAAGTTTCCGCGCCGCCATTAAGCAATGAATTTGTGAATTTTTCGCCAACTGTCATTGGAAATACGCAATATCCAATGTCAATTGCGGTTTCACCTTCAGGCGTTTTTTGCGCGGTTGTGACATATTCAACTTCTGGATCACACGGCATTTGGCGTTCTGGTGATGGTGGGCTGACTTGGCAGAACACGCACAATTCGCATCCAAACGGCGGTGGATGCTATAAAGACATAATTTGGGGCAATGGAAAGTTCGTTTGCTTGTCTGCAACAAGCGGAGTCAATCTTCCAGAATTCTTAACTTCAATTGATGGCGTGACTTGGACAGCAATTCAAGCGCTTGCCCTGCCACAACTGCAAGACCTTCAGACGATTGGCTATGGAAACGGGAAATATATAATTGGAAGGAATACGGGCGGCGCTGGTTCAACCGCCGCAATGTATGATTCATCAAACTTGGTTAATTGGACATACACGGCCGGCGTGTTTTGGGGAACATCATCAGCTTCAGCCGGTGGACATATTACAACGCAATATGAAAATGGGATTTGGTATTCTTATGCCGCGCCGACATACGGCGTGATTTCACGCGATGATGGTGTGAGTTGGGTGAATGCAAACTTTTCGGCAGGGCTGACTTCTGGCGTTCGCGTGAACAGCATGGCCTACGGAAACGGCAAGACTGTTCAAATGTACTACGGAACAGCGCTTGTTTCTTCAGATGATGGCGCAACTTGGACGGCACACGCAACCGGCGTTGGATATGAACAGGTCATGTTTACAGGAAGCCAGTTCATTGGATTCAATAGGGGCAATTACATTGGAATTTCACCTGATGGCGTGAATTGGACAAATACGCTGTTGGCTGATCAAAACTTGCGGTTCATTGGCATGACAAGAAGCGCTTCAGGAATCACTTGCGCGCTTGCGTATGATAATTCCGTTGGTGCTGACACCAAAGCCTATATTGCAGCGTCGCTTCCACCAAACACGGCCGTTGTGCAAAACACATCATGGCAAATGACTGTTGTTGATCATTGGCATTGGGGCGGCTTTGCAGCTTGGTTGTTTGGTTCAAAATATCGCCATGACTTTTGGGAACGGCTTGAACCTATTGCTGACGCGCCGAAAACGTACACTTTCACAGCTGAAGCAACCACTTTCATTGATACCATTTCAATAGTTGCGCAATCAACTGGCAGCATTGCAGCGCAGCAGGGGTATTTGAGGTTCACTGACATTGATGGCAACCAGATTGGAGCGCAGCAGACGTTCAGCGTTGGCGCTATTCCGGCGCTGGTGAATGTTTCAGGGATCAATTCAATCATCATCAGGGGAAGTGTTTACAGGCTGGAAATTGGCCTTGTTGTAAATCCAAGCTGGTCACGCCTTTCAGGGGCGCAACAGGCAGTTATCACGCACACGGCAACGCTTTCAATCCTTGGCTATCCTGCCGCCGTTGCACCTTGGCGAATCCCTTGCGGTTCATCAGGTGCAACGCCATTGTATTTTGCGCTTGGTGGCCTGAAGGGGCATCAGCCTTCAGGATACTTTTCAAGGGCAATTGACGTTGGCGAAGTTCCAATTGTTGCCGGTGAACTTTCGTTTTCAGATAGAGTTCCGGCGCTGACGGCAATGACAATTCTTGTGTATTACACTGATTCAGCTGCCGTGTACGCTGAAGCGGCCACAACAAATTGGACATATTTTGGCGTTGGCGTTTCAGGAATGGAAGTTCCGGCGCATCAGTATTGGCGTTTTGAAATCTTCATGACTTCAAACGCGCCTGACAATGACTTCACGCCTGAACTGCTTTCAATTGGCGTTTCATTCAGGGGTTTGCCAAAGACTTTTGGAACGCGCCTTGAATATGCCAGCGTTGCTTCACAGCTGTTTGGCTTTGCCGTTCCAATGACTTTGCCGCTTGTTGGTGAACCTGTTGGCGTGAACGTCAAGCAATGGGTTGGAAGCGCATCTTTGAGGGCGTTGAACACGGCCACAAGCCAGCTTTCACCTAACTTTCAGGCTTCCATGCTTGGAAAGTATTCAATCACGCTTGCGCCTGAACCTGAAGTTCACAATCTGATGGCTTACCCTTTGCGCGGCCGTGATGGACGCATCAGGTTTGGCTATGAAGGCGAAACAACAGTGAAGATATTTGAGGGAATCTTTTCTGATATGCAATACAGTAAAGGCAGTTACACGCTGACGCTGGTTGATGATATGGATTTGAGCAAAATTGAAGTTCCAAACACCAAAGTTGGCGCTGCCTATGTTGCAACCACAACATACAACATCAGCGACATTGTGACGTTTGACGGCAATGGATATTCAGCGCTTCAAAATGGGATTGTTGGCGTTGATCCTGATTCAGATGGAACGAAGTGGCAGGACATTGGAACAGTCTGGTTGAATGTTGTTTACACTACAGCGACAAACGGCGGAACGCCTTGGCATCTTGCTGACATTGCCGCTGACTTGATTTCAAATCAGCTGAACTTGCTTTCACAACGCATTGACTATTCTTCATTGGAAGCGGTGAAGCTTGCGCTTCCAAATAGGACAGGTTCAAGGATCATCAGCAAACCGGAAAGCGTTCAGGGGATGCTGGCTGATTTGGCGTTCTTGCTTGAATCACAATGGGCGATGAAGGATGGCAAGGTTTCACTGATCAAAGAACCGGCAGCTGACGCGCTTTCACAGTACACAATAAGCGGCGAAATCATCAAAGAAGGATCGCTTTCATATCGGCGCGGCTGGCGTGATGTGAAGAACCAAGTTTTGATCTTTTCCGGCTATGATGGAGTTGGAAACGGAAGTTCAGCATTTTCTGAAGGTGAAGCTGTTGCAAATGCAACTTCAATTGAAGAATTCGGTGATGTGTACATGGACGTTTTTGAAGACAAGTGGAACATGCCTGTTGCTGAAGTTCAGGCCTTGGCTACCAACTATGTCAACAAATGGGCTGACGGCCGGCGTGTGGTGATGTGTTCAACATCATACAATCCAATTCAGGTTGAAGTTGGTGATGTTGTCACTGTTGATTCAAACCAGCTTCCGCAAGGTGACGCAGGCGCTTTCAAGATGATGGTTCTGGCCAAAGACGTTGATTCAATAAAAAAACAGATCAGATTTACATTTTTGGAAATTTGATTGATTATGCGTGTTCATAAGGTGGTGAAAAATGGCTGAAATTGATTTTGTTGCGAAGGAAACGGGCGTTCAACCGGTAACCGGATTGGAACTTGAAGGGGCTGTTGTTCAGGATGATGGTTCAGGGGTTGTTCGCGTTGGCATGGCTGACGCAACTGTTGTTTCACAAGCGGTTGCTGAAGCTGGTTCTGATGTTTCGCCGCGCCACTGGAGTTCTTTGCGCATACGGCAGGCAATCGCAGCGGCCGTTTCTGGCGCGTTGACGTATCAGGGTGGATATGATGCTTCAACCAACACGCCTGACTTGGACACAGCCCCTTCAGGCGTGTTTGCTGGCGATGTTTACACGGTAACGGTGGCCGGAGTTTTCTTCACGGCAAACGTTGAAGTTGGTGACATGATAATTGCTGAAATTGATTCAGCTGCCGTTGAAGCCGATTGGACAATTGTGAACAAGAATCTTGACGCGGCTTCAGTGAAAACGCTTTATGAATCCAACGCTGACACCAACGGACTAACTGACGCGCAAGTTGCATTGATCGCAAACTTGGTTGGCGCTGTTCCTGACTTCACAAGTGTTGGCCTGAATGAGACAACAACGCCAACGCCGGTGGCCAATGTTGGCCGCATTTACACAAAGGTTGATGGCCTTTTGTATTTCCAGAACGGAAGCGGAACTGAAACTGCCGTTGGCGCTGGAACTTCACTGTTTGTTGATAATGCGTTCACCATTGAAGGCAACGTTGATGGAACAAAGGAAATGATGTTCGACGTTGATACCAACGTTCCAGCTTCAACCGTTGTGACAATCAAAGCGCCTGCCGCCGATATGGATTTGAGTCTTGTTTACCTTTCCGGCGGAACTGACGTTGCCATTGCAGATGGCGGAACAGGCGCTTCAACAGCGCAGGCAGCAATTGACGCATTGACGGCGGTGGCCGGCGCAACTAATGAATATGTTTTGACCAAAGACACGGCAACAGGCAACGCGGTTTGGAAAGCAGCGGCCGGCGGTGGTGGTTCAGGCGGCGTTGGTTCTGAACCTATCACTGAATTCAAAACCGTTGATTGGCGCTTGGTTGTTGTCACTTCGCCGGCAACCGCTGAAATCCAGAATCTTTACCTATACACGGATGATGGACATACAAACGTTGTTGATGCGTATGGCGTTGCGGTCACAAGTGATGCAAGCGGTGGCAGCGGCTTTGGTTCAATCCTTGATCCGTTGAATTCGCTTTGGTTTTATCATTCAGTAACAACGCATTTTGAAATCACACTTTCTGACGCTGTTCAGGTGAAAAGTTGGGCGCTTGAAGCGAAGGCTTCAGCCACAATCATGCCAACGGCATTTGATCTTGAATACTCACTTGACGGCGGAACAACTTGGATTGCATACGCTTCAGAATCAGGACTATCTTGGACAGGTGGAGAAAAGAAAGATTTCACAATTACATTCAATGACTATCCAGCCAGCCCCATTGATGGCCAGCTGTTGAATGATGAAACAAATGGCATTGCGTTGCGATATGATGCCGCTTCAACTGAATGGAAGAAGGTTGCGCCAGCAATTCCGGCGTGTTGCCTGCATACTGATTATTATAGTTCAAGGCTGTTCAGGTTCATTGCAAGGCTTCCAGCTTCAACCGGCGAAATTGAATGGATGAAGTTCTTTGAAGATGAAGCAATGACAAGCGAAATTGATATGTCAACCGCAACAATCACTTGTGATCACAGTGGCGGTTCGCTTGATCAGCTGTTCAACGCGGCGCAATATACTTGGTGGTCAGGCAATGCAACGGCAACAATTTGGACAATTGCAATTGATCCAGCTGAAGCGCCTGCCGCTTTCAAAATGGCTGCAAGGGCATCGGCAACAAACATGGTCAAGGATTTCCTTCTTGAAACTTCCGTTGATGGTGGAATGACTTGGACAACCTTACTTCATGAATATGACTTGACTTGGACTGGCGCTGAACAGAAATCTTGGACAATCAAAAAGTTTGCAACGCCGGCAACGCCTATCAACGGCATGACTGTTTGGGATTTGAACAGAATGCGCCCTTTTGTTTATGATGAAAGTGACGATTGGTGGTATGACGTTGATGAAAATATCATTTATGAACTTGGTGACACTACGGCGGCGGAAAGCATTGACTATGACATTTCAAAATATCAGACGTTCACGCTTGCGGTGGCTGACACCACACTTGACCCTTCCGTTTGGGGTGGCCGGATCAACGCTGAATGCCGGATGCGTGTTCACTTGATTCAGGATGCAACAGGAAGTAGAACAGTCACTTGGGATGCTTCAGTTTTATGGCCGGCCGGAACAGCGCCAACACTTTCAACAGCTGCCGGCGCAATTGATATTTTTGAACTGACTTCAATTGATGGCGGAACAACATGGTTTGCAAGAACGCTTGGCCTTGGGTTTGCATAATGTGGCGAAGAAAAAAGGAATCTGTCAGATTGCGTTCAATACGAACATGGAGTTGAGGGCATGACAGAAGAAGAAGGGCTTGAAATGGACAGAAGAAACCAAAACCGCCGCGCCAATGATTCACATGAATCTTGGCACATGAAGAAGGAAGTTCCGATTGCAACAATTCTTGCAATCTTCATTTCTATTTCAACAGGCGCTTTTTATATTTCTGGCCTTCAGGCCGGCCTTGAAATGGTGAATCATGATCTGATAGCGCATAAACAATCAGACATGGAAAGGGAAGGCAGGCAGGAACGCGCTGACCGTGAAATGTTGTCTGAAATGCGTGAAATGCGGAAAGATTTGACTTCAATCAAGATTTCAATTGCAGGCAATGGGATCAACGTGAAACGGAATAACAAATGAACCGCCTGACTGAACGCCTTTCTGAACACTTCACGCTTGAAGAAATGACGCGTTCACAGACAGCTGAACGTTGCCATATTGACAACACGCCTGATGAAAATGAAACGTTCAAGTTGCGTGAATTGTGTTTGTTAGCATTGGAAGAAATCAGGGCGAAGTTTGGCGTTGTCATGGTTTCTTCAGGCTTCCGTTGTGCTGAATTGAGTGAACGCATTGGCAGCACGAAGAAAAGCCAACACGGAAAAGGTGAAGCGTGTGATTTCACAGTCATTGGAGCAACGCCAACTGAAGTCTGCCGGTGGATAGTTGAAAGCGGCATGAAGTTTGACCAGCTTATTGATGAAGGCCGTTGGGTTCACATTTCCTACAACCACAACCGCAACAGGGGCGAAGTTCTGACAGCACACTTCCAGAAAGGCCTGAAAACAACATATACCTTTGGGCTGGATGATTGACCATGCCAGAAATCGAACCGCTTACAGGATCAGAAATTCAGCAAATAAGGAACGCGCTGGCAAGAAGTGTTTGGATCAGGCGCGCAATGTTCACGGCAATTGGCGCTGGCATAGGTGGCGCGCTGTTTGCCGCTTTCATGAGTGGGGGTTTTTGAAATGAGTATTATTGCAGCAGCAAAAGCATTGTTTGGCGGAAGCGCCGGCAAGGTGGCTGAAAAGGCCGCTGACGGCATCATTGATGGACTTGATGCCTTGATCTATACAGCAGAAGAAGAAGCGCGTGACAACGCCAGCGAAGCTTCACAACAGCGCCTTCACAACCTGAAGCAGCTGAAACTTCTGATTGAATCTGAAAAAGTCATGAATCAGGAAACAAATGTTGTCTTGCGCTTCCTTCAGAAGATGCCGCGCATTATCGGCGGCAATGCCGTGATGATCTGGTTCAGCTGGAACTTGTTCTTGTTCACTTCGCCAGTGTGGGCGCTTGCAAATGGTTTCAAGCCATATATTCCAACGGGCGAAATGGCAATGTTGCTTGGCGTGATATTTTCGGCCGTGTGGATGACAAGAACCATTGAAAAGAAAATTGGCGTTTCCAACAAATAGGCGGCAGAAGAACCGCGCAAAAGGCTGGCTTCATTGCTGGCCTTTTTTTTCTTCATCATTCCTGTTGACACCTTAGAAGGCTGGCCTTATAGTTCGCCATGTTACATCAAACCAACAAGGGGCTGACTACTATGGCAACAATCAACGAAAACCAATACTTCGCAGCAAATAAAATGATCGCGCAGGCTTTGATCCGTGAACTTAACAAGGCCGGCTTTGAAGCTTCAGCTGACGTTCGTGAACCGCGCCGCGTGACTTACCACAAGAACGCTGAAGCTGTTGCGGAAGGCTTCATTCAGAAACGTTTCGTTCGCAAGCTTTGTGATGATATGAAGCTGGCCATTGAAGATGGAAGCGCATATCCACAATACGCAACGGTTGGAACACTTTGCGGCTTTGCGATGCGTGATGGAGATTGCCCGATTGAAGCGCACAAGCGCAACGATGAACGCAACGCTGAAATTGACGCTTCAGAGTTCGCCAAATATCGCCAGCACGAAAAACACAAAACCGTTTGGATCAACACTGATGCCATTTGCATCAGCGCACACAAGCAAGCGCCAGTGATCCGCGTGAACGTTGTTCTTGGCGAAGTGGTGAAGATCGAAGGCAAGATTTATGAAATCCATCCTGACAACAATCATAATTTCAAGCTTGTTCAAATCTGATCAATGGGGGCAGTTCGCTGCCCCTTATTTCTTAAAAAAAAAGGAGCGTTAAAAATGAAATATCAAGTTGGAACAATCAGGAAAGCAGGCCTTGAAGCCAAGTGGATCAAAACACGTTGCGGCGCGCCAATGATAGCGGCCAGAAAAAACAAACATTGCAGCTGGTTTGCCATTGATTGCCAAATGTGGAATGCCATGAAAAAGGAAGGAATCAGGAAGGCATTTGAAGAACACACGTTGCTTGGTGATGTGTTCAGCGTTCCGGCATGAAGATAAAGCTTGCCTTCTGTAAGGCTGGCCTTATAGTTCAGCCTGTAACATCAAAACGAACAAGGGGCTGACACATGAAACCAACACGCAAGGAACGGATTCAGGCAATGATCGACAACGTACAGGAAACCGCTGACTTCTGGCAGGATGCAATTGACGAAGGAACAATGAAGGGCGAAATGTTGGAAAACGCAAAGGGCGCTGTCGCTTACGCAAACGCAAGAATCGCAAGGCTTGAAATCAAAAAGGGGGCTGAAGCATGAACAAGTTCTATCTTTACACTGTACCAACAACATTCATCAAATATGGCGTTCGCTTTCAGAAAGATGGTGTTCGCATCCTGATCACTTCAAGCGATGTTGAGGATTTGCAATTCTGGATTGACCAGCGTGAAGACGGAAGTTCAGCGCAATGCAAGCCTGTTACCGCTGAAGCATTCGCCGCACTTCTTCCACACGTTGAACACGTTGATATTGATGCGCAGCGTGAAGAAGCTGAAAATGACAAATGGGCTGAAGAAATGGCCGGTGAAATTCGCAATGAAAACGCTTGGCTTCACGCAGCTGAAGCAACGCCTGAAGAAGTTGACCCGAATGAATGCCAGAATTGCGGCAATGGCATTTCGTTTTGCCGCTGCAACGCAGCAGAATAAAAAAGAAAAAAGGGGCTGAATATGGAAACGAAATTTGAAAACATCAAAGTTGGTGACACGGTTATGATTCGCGCTGAAGTTTCAACCGGCTGGAATCGCGCTGCATTCTTTTGGATTCCGCAGGCCGTAACAAAGACAACGGCCACACGGTTCACGGTTGGCCACAAGGTTTATTTGAAGAAGGATGGTTCACGCTATGGCGGCGGAAGCTTTTGTGATCGCGCAAAGATTCTTGGCGAAAAAACCGGCCATAGAGCTGACGAAGTTGTTGTTGATCAGTCAAAAGAAATGGAAGAAATGAAAGCTGATTATGCGGCATTTGTTTCAATCAGGAATTTCAACCTTGGCCGGCTTGAATATGACAACAAGAACATCAGGAAAATCAAGAAGCTTTTTGATCAGATTGCAAAACTTGCAAAGGATGGTGAAGTATAATGAACGCCATCATTGAAATCATAAAATCAAAAAAAGGAGTGACTGAAATGAAACCATTGAACTTCAAGGAAACAACGCAAATGCTGGCGCTTGGAAAGCTGACAATTGCTGAACTGAACTGGATGAACGAAGAAGACGCGGCAAGCACAATTGCCGCATATAGAAGCCTGAAGGCGCGCCATGACTATGAAGCGCAAGAACCAATGATCCATAGAGCAAAGCGCCTTGTTGCCCTTGTCGGGCATTCATTTGACTTCAGATGTTCAGTTTATAATTGCCCTTTGTGCTTGGCCAAAGAACTTGGTGAATTTGAAGGCCTGAACGGTGAATCATTATGAGTTACAAGCTGAAGGTTCATTGCAGACACGCGCCAGCGGCAAAGGTGGCATTCTTCCCGAAAACAATGTACGCGGCAGAAGATCAAATGTTTGCCCTTGGCGCTGGATATGTTGCCGTCCTTGAAAAGCAGTTTGGAATTCACGTTGAACGCTGGAACTGGAACGAAGAAGCCGGCGAATTTGAAAAGGAAGGTGTAAAATGACAAGTCCAATTTGTTCATACTGTTCAGGCATTGGCAGAACTTCAGATGATCGCTATGGCCGCGCCTGTAATTATTGCAAGGGTACAGGATGCAATCAATCAGCGCCTATTGCGCCGCTGAAGGCCGCTGAAGCCACTTGTGATGAATGCGATGGCAAAGGATGCGTTGAAGGGTATTGCGGCGCGTGTAACGGATCAGGTGAAGGGCAGGCTGATGGCTCACATTGCCGCGCCTGCAAAGGTTCGGGAAGTTCACCTGAAGAATGCGAAACTTGCGCCGGAACAGGGCGCAAAAAATAAAGCTTGCTTTATGGAAGGCCTTCCTTACAGTTGGCCGTGTTACATCAAAAACGAACAACGGGGCTGAAAATATGAATGCTGATAAATCCGTCACAACCGCGCTGATTGCGCTTCACGATAACAATATCACAAGGCCAACGCTTGAACTTCTGGCAAGGCAGGCAAATGAACTTGCTGAAATGCTTGGCTTTTGTGGCTTCACTTTGGGCGCAAAAGAAATGATTGCGCATGAAGTCATGAAAACACTGGACGCGAATCCATACGGGATTGAAAACGCTGCTGGATATAAAGCGTTCACAAGGCTAGGCAAGTGATCATTTCAACGGCGGTGGCCGCTTACCCAAAAAAAGAAGTGACAATCACTTCACCTGAAATCAAGGCAGCTGGAATCAATGAAATCACATTTTTCCGCCATCAGTTCAACGGCCGGATGCTTTATTTTGCAAAAGGCCACAACGCGGCAGGCCATGAACTGACGCTATCGCTGAACGCCTTCAGTTTTTATGATTGCGTGAAGAACCTTGAACCTTCACTTCAGAACGTGTTGCTGTTCAGTGACTACGCTGAAGCAAAAAGTTTCATGGCGGAGAATTAAAATGATGAATGAAATTCTTGATTTTGAATATACACCTGAAGTTGCAACGTTCTTGCTTGTCATGTTTTGCATTCTGTTCGTTCTTGGAATGGCGTGGCTTGATAAATGGGAAGAAAAAAAGATTGATGAAATGAACAAAGAAACTGATGAACAAGGGGCTGAAAATGAATAATCAAATGACTACCGTTGGCGAAGCAATATCAGCAGCAAAGCCGGCGTTTGACCGCATCGCTGAACTATACAAGAAGAAGGGGGGCGCGCCTGTTGAATATGCGCGTGAAGCGGCCTTTGCCATGCAGATTTGCGAAGGGAACAAGGCGCTGGCAAAAAGGGAAATGTTGCCAAGTCTGATGAACGCGGTTCAGAACGTTGCGCTTTGCGGCATCAGTTTGAATCCTGCCCTGAAACTTGCATATCTTGTACCGCGCAAGGGCATGGCCTGTTTGGATATTTCCTATATGGGGCTGATAAAGATTGCAACGGATTCAGGCAGCGTGACAAAGGTGAATTGCCAGCTTGTTTATGAAAAAGACTTTTTTGAAATCGAGCATGGAACGCACGAACGATTGGTTCACAAGCCTGATGTGTTTGGCAACAGGGGCGAACTGAAGGGCGTTTATGTGATCGCAACGCTTCACAATGGTTCTTCGCTTATTGAGACAATGAGCAAGGCTGAAACTGATGCAATCAAGCAGCGTTCAAAGGCCTTCACAAACGGCAATTCTTCGCCTTGGCATACTGATGAATCAGAAATGATCAGAAAGACTTGCGTGAAGCGCGCTTCAAAGTATTGGCCGAAAACTGAACAGCTTGCGCAGGCTATCAACACGCTGGATAAGCACGAAGGATATGTTGATGCTATCGGTGAAGAAAAACAGCCTGACGGCGCTTCAGTGAATCATGAAGCTGAAGTTGATGATGTTGTTTCATTGCGTAAACAGGTTATGGCAACGCTGAAGGCTGAAGCTGAAACCGCCGGCGTTGCCGTTCGTGATTATGCGTTTGAAGAATACGGGATCAAAACCGTTGCCGGAATGAACGCTGAAGAATGCAAAAGCTTTCTTGAAGGATATGAAACGCCACCAGCTGAAGGCGGTGAATCATGAGAGCAAACAAACGGTTCATGCGCAAAGTTGAACGTTCAGGTGGCAAGCATTGCCCTTGTTGTGGCCAGTTTGCCAAGATATACAAACGCGGCCTTGGAGCAACGCAGGCCTTTGGCTTGATCAGCCTGTTCAACTTGTCATTTGATCGCC
>Ga0316187_10002963_pt1 | contig 14794 bp, 14 predicted proteins | sample CroRivburrow1_MG_FD_204927 | JGI IMG/M metagenome (GOLD analysis project Ga0316187, IMG submission 204927) | Coastal sediment microbial communities from Maine, United States - Cross River worm burrow 1 | ecosystem: Environmental > Aquatic > Marine > Coastal > Sediment | place: USA: Maine... | reverse complement strand
CTTCACACTCAATTAAATTACCAATTTTTACTTTATTTCTGTCATTAATTATTTCTTCAACAACCTATTCTCAGGCGGGTTGGAATCCTGAGTTGGATAGCGACTGTAAAGAGGCAATTTCTGAAATGAAAAAGGATGCGCCCAAACTTGATACCTATTTTTCCAAGGCTTATGGATATGCCATATTTCCAAAAATCACCAAAGCTGGCTTAGGATTTGGAGGAGCCGGAGGGAAAGGCATAGTATATCAAGGAGGTAAAGCTACGGGAGAATCAAAACTTGGACAAGCTTCCTTTGGGCTTCAGGCTGGAGGTCAGCAGTATAGTGAATTAATATTCTTTGAAGACAAAGGAGCTTACGACCGTTTTACCGGAGGTAAGTTTAAATTTGACGCTCAAGCTTCTGCTGTAGCCATTACAGAAGGTGCCGCTGCCGTGGCTCCATACCAGGATGGTGTGGCCATATTTACCCGCGTTAAAGGAGGTTTGATGTATGAGGCCTCTGTAGGTGGGCAGAAGTTTACTTTCGATCCTTATTAAAACTTGACTTCAGGTTGTCAAAATACATTAAAACGTTCTGTTTAATTTAATTAGAAATTCTTTTACAAAACTTTATTAAAATTAAAGATGTGAAAGAATTTCTAATTAATAGATATATATGAAAAATAAATATTATTATATTTTTTTAATACTACTCTTTATTGTCTAGATGGGTTATTCTCAAGTCCTTATTGTGGCAGTTTTTGGAGATAAACTAAATTCACCAGATTTGGAGTTTGGTCTTGAAGGGGGGTATAATTAGAAAATAAAACAAGATCAATTACTATACGTTATCTATTTTTGGTTATAAAATATAAAATCTATTATTCAATTATTTTATATGTTTATTTTTGTGATCGTTAAGTCGAAATTAATCCCCTTAATGACTGGCAATAAGAATTATACGCGTATCTAACGAATTTTGCATTGATCATTATACCCTAAAAAATCATCTAAAACCAATTTTCTATGACTCGAATTAAACTAATTTTATGTATTACTGGTCTTCTTATATTCTCGAATATAAAGGCACAAGAGCTCAGCAAAGAAGAAAGAAAAGTTGAAATTTTTTCCTCTGAGGAAAAGGATAATCTTCAACTCTGGTTCCAGGATGAAGTTAAAAGAATGGACCTCAATGAGGAGAAAATGAGTCAATACAGCAGTATTATTGTTTATTATGTAGCTAAAATTTCACGCTTAGATGATAAGGATAAAGGTTATTCCGAGCAGAGATTTAAAAAAGAGTTAAACAGTTTATTAGCCAAGCAGGATAAAGACTTAGAAGATTTACTCACTCCGGAGCAATTTGAAATACATAAAGAAATTTATGGTGAATTTCTAAGGTCTGCTTATAAAAGATGGGGTATTTCTGATTCCTAAACACTAGATTAATTTGATAAAAAGTATTGTATTAAGTCTGTTCTTTGCCATTCCGTTTTTAGGAACTACGCAACTATTGGTTTCATATAATAAAGCCGCCAAAGTAGACTTTAAAAAATACAAAACCTACCAGGTATACGGCCTTAATGTTACAACTATTCCGGAATTTGAACCGAGAAAAGAGGGCTTAAATTTTTTAATTACGGAGATTAACGGCCAAATGGATGCCAGGGGTTATAAAAAAGTCAATGCAAATCCCGATTTAATCCTAAATATTGGGGTTGTCATTTCTGCAGAACAAAAGACAAGGCAAACTGATATTAGAGATGCTCCAAGATATATGGGAGAGCGAAATTACCATTGGGAATCACAAGAAATTGTAGTTCAAAACTATAACGCAGGGACCGTGATCCTTGATGTTGTGGAAAGTGAAAATAACAAAATGATCTGGCAGGCGGTATCCAAAGGAATGATTTCTCCGTCAATTGATAAGAATGAAATTAGAATCACAAAGGCGGTTAAAAAAATGTTTAGCAAATATCCTGTTAAGATAAAGAAGTAAAAATATATTTTAGCCAGCCTATGACATGTTGTGATCAAAGATCCTTAATTTTTAAAAGCGTTCTAATATGCTTTATTGTGCTTTATCAGTGGCAAGGTTTTACACAGGACGTAGAGCCCAGAAGATGGTCGTCAATACCTTTAGGTCTTAATGTGATAGGCACAGGATATGCTCATACTTTTGGAGATGTCTTTTTTGATCCGGTCTTAGGAGCAGAAGATGTGACTTATATTAGTAACATCATGGTTGCCTCTTATGTACGTCCCTTTAGATTGGGAAATAAATTGGCTCGGGTAGATGTTTTACTTCCTTTTGCTTTTTCCCGCTGGGAAGGCCTTTTAAATGGCGTGTCCACAAGCGTTAACAGAACTGGTTTTGCGGATCCAAGAGTAAGATTCTCCTTAAATTTAACAGGACCCCCACCCTCAGGCCCTAAAGAATTTCGAGAATATCTGGCTACACACCCTGTTTTTACAACTTTTGGTGTTTCTTTGGCCGTAAACCTGCCTTTTGGTCAATACTTTAATGATAAATTAATAAATCTGGGAGGTAACCGTTTCGTGCTAAGACCACAGATAGGAATGGTTCATTATTGGGGTCCATGGTCCTATGAACTTACTGGCTCAGTACTCATTTATTCCACTAATAATGACTTTTTTAATGGTGGTGAATTAAAACAAAAGACTCTTTTTGCCTTTCAGACCCATCTTATAAGACAATTTGAGAAGCGTTTTTGGGCCTCCCTAAGTACAGGATATAACCAAGGTGCATCTTCTATAGTTAATCAGCAATTTAATGACGATCAAAGAGCTAACCTTTTAGTTGGCGCCTCTGTTGGAACAAATTTTGCCGGAAATCAAGGGCTTAAACTGGCATATATCTATTCCAAAGCACAAAGAGATGTAGGATCTACTACCAATACGCTCCTTTTAGCATGGTCTATAGTTTTCAAATAAAACAAAGGTTGGTTTTAATCGATAGTAAATACTAGACCTCCGGTAAATGCTCCCATAACGGTTGTTCCGGAGGCATACACTGATGTGCCAAATCCGTTTACATACAGGCCTCCCCAGGAAACTGGAAACATAAGATCTCCTTGTATTTTTATGCCAACTACATCGCTTAAATTAAAAATCACACCTCCTTTTAAAGCAAAGGAAAATTCTGTAGTAGAGCTCAATTCTCTATTGGTTATTGCAGGGTTTTCATTCTTTGGTGTAAAAATTGTCACTCCCGCACTCAGGCCAAAAAAAGGCGTCAAATCACTTGATGAATCAAAATACCTGGAACTACCAATGTGAATCCAATCCATTGAAAGGTCGGCCAAACGGTCTTCTGTTGGGCTAATAAGAACATCCCTTATCAATAAATCTGTATTCATCTTCATATAAGTAAGTTCTAACATTGTCCCATAACCTACTTCGAAACCTGCTATTCCCCTAAAAAACCCGCCATCAGAGGCTTTAAGATAATTGGATCCGTAATTTAATTTAGTGCCTAATTGATATCCATAATCTAATGATAAATCTATGCGCTGCGCTTGTGCCTGAAATACAAAAGCAGATAAGGTTAGAAAAATTACTAATTGAATTATTTTTATTTGTCTCATATTGGTTTGTGTTAACTGGGCTTTCTTCTTTTTATCGTTTTAGCGAAAAATATTTTGGGCAAATATACCGCGATTATTTATATTATAAATTCCAAAATAAATACTAGTCTCGACAAGGAAGTTTAGAGGCATTTTGCGTAAATTTATAATATTACGTTATTAACCTGGCTTAATTAAAAGGAATGCAGAAATTCATCGCATTTTCCAAACTATTTGTGTTGCTGTGCGTGGCTTTCAGTGCTAACCTGGTATTTTCTCAAAATACAGTTCCCTCCGACTCTTTAGACTCTGTAATTACACCTTTCCGCAAAGGCCGTTGGTTAACTTCTTTATCGGGAAGTATTAGCAGCTCCAGTACTGAATTAAAATCAACTAAAGACAAAACAATCTCCAATGAGTTTGGAATAAACCTCTCAACGGGTAAATTCTTTAAAGACAGATGGCTCTTTGGGGTTACTTTTCAGGGAGATAAGAAGGAAGCGAAAGGAGACATAAACACTGTTGGTGAGTCTTTATATATAGGTCCTCAATTTGCCCGGTATTTTTCTAATAGTAAAGATGGTTCACTATATTTGAATGTTTCCCCCGGCTTTGTTCTCTATCGCAGTCTTGCCACCATAAATGAAATTCCCGATTTTAGAGAAGAATCTGAAGGAAATGGATTTGGCACTCTGGTTAGTTTAGGATATTCCTATGTTATTCGGGATTTAATATCCTTTAATATTGGTTTTAATCTTCAATATGCCTGGATTGGCTCAGATACTTTTAACGAAACGGGGGGTATGACTGGCACAGAAAATATTACTATTAGTAATATTTCATTTACTTTCGGATTTGGTGTAATTCTTGACGATTTTTTCTTCTGATGAAAAAGCATATTTTATACACAAGCCTGCTTATTGTTTTACTGTCTTCGACAGTGCTTGCCCAGCGTAATAATGAAGACGGATTTATTCAATCCGATACCATAAGAAAGGGAAAAAGTCTTCAGTTTGTGGCATTGCCCATTGTGTTTTATACTCCGGAAACCAAATTTGGATTTGGAGGGGGTGGCCAGCTTTTTCTACTCAATAAAACCAATGAATACAATCAGCGTTTGTCTAATATTTTCTTTAGCGCAATCTACACTTCAGAGAGTCAATTTATATTTGAAGCTACTCCACAAATCTATCTGGGACATGGAGATTATTTTATTGATATGTTTTACACCTATAGGGTTTTCCCAAATTCCTTTTGGGGTATTGGACCTTCAACCCCGGAAATCAATAAAGAATCCTATAACCAAACCACTAATAAATTTGATATAAGCCTATATAAAAGATTACCCCCAAATTTAAATTTTGGATTGTCTGTCAATTATGCAAATTATCAGATCACCGAAGTGCTGGAAGGTGGCATTTTAGATTCCGGGACCATACCTGGCAGCGAAGGCGCAGTGATAAGTGGACTGGGTGCCATATTTAATTTAGACTCCAGAGATGATATTGGCGCACCCCAATCTGGTAATTATCTGAGTTTAGCAGCGCGATTTTCAAGTGAGCTCTTTGGGGCAACATATGCATTTAATAAATTTATTTTTGATTTAAGAACCTATCAACCCATCTCCAAAAAAAGTATTTTGGCTTTTCGCTTTTATTTAGAAAACAATTATGGTGACGTGCCATTTCAGGGTATGGCCAGCTATGGGGGCAGCAAAAATGCCCGAGGTTATTTTAATGGCAGGTTTATAGATAAGCATATGTATATTTTTCAAGCAGAATACAGATGGCGGTTTAAAGAGCGATGGACTTTGGCTGGTTTTGGATTGTTTGGCAGTGTGAATGACCTAGGCGGTGATCTTTTCAGCTTTGATAACATGAAACCTAGTGCTGGTGGGGGAATACGTTTTAAGCTTATTAAAGATAAGAGCACCTGGCTTAGGTTAGATTACGGGAAAGGGCTAGACGGACAAAGCGGTATTTACTTTGGGGTTAATGAGGCATTTTGATACCTAAAATCGTTCAGGTTTTAGGTGCCAGTTAAATTTCCCGTTTTAATTCAATTAACTACTGTGCCTGATATATTTTTCCACAACAACAGCTGTAACAATAACAAGATAAAACTGTCCTAAAAGTCCTATTACGACCGCTGCATTGCGAGCAAGTTGTGAGACAGGCAAAATATCCCCATACCCGATTGTTAAAAGTGTGATGAAACTGAAATACATTAAATCATCTCCGTTACCCACATTATTGAATTGCTGACTGACCAACCCGGAAAAAGAATCAGGTTCCAAAATCTCAACAGACATGCAAATAAAAAACCCAACAAGGCCTAAACTAATATAGCCACTCATTAGCCCAAGAATTACACCTCTATTCACCTTCTTACTTTGCCAAACCTGACTAATAATCTCATAAGTTACAATGGAATAAAATGAAAATAAAATACCAAATTGTATATATGTCAATGATTTTTCATCTATCGCCAATAATGAGGAAAGTATGTAGACGACAATTGTTGTGAAAAATAAAAACACAAAGAGATTTTTTACTTTCTTTTTATTCCAAATTAATAGAATTCCAGCCAGTATATTAACGATGAAAAATACAGGATTAACAAAAACATGAAACAATTTGGATGGTACAAAAAGGGTCCCAAATAGTATAAATAAAAGGCTACTAAGAAATATACTGAATCTATATGGGTATAGATATTCTATGATTTTCATAAATCAACTGATTCTTCATTAAAAATAAATTCTTTTACTCAAACCAATGCTTTATATTGTAAAAGTATTAAGGACTAACTATTATGCGATAAAAACCATTTTCATCATAGGTGTTTTAATAATATCTGCTTCTCAAATGGCAATCCGTTGCGGTATGTAAATATAATTTTTTTATTTAAGCCAAAAGAGCCTATAAATATGAGTAGTTTGATTACCAATTCAAAACAACTTTGGGTTAGAGCACTATATCGTTTTTTACCATAAGAAAATCAAGGCGCTTAATTGAATAATTGTTGTGTTGTGTAGGTTTATGATTAAGCTTAATTTTCAGATTCCAAAATAACAATCGGGTTTTATGATCAAAAATTTTGTCATAATATGTTTTACCAGCTGGTTACTAACAGCTTGCGGCAGCTCTTATCTCAGAGAATCTTCCAATGTAAGTAACATCAAAAAAAAATATGATAAGATTTTGGTGGTGGCCCATACCAAAGATAAAGTAGCCCGCATTAGGGCTGAAGGGCTGGTAGCTAATGAACTGGCAATCCGGGGCGTAAAAGCGGAATCCTCTGTAGATGTTATTAAAACCGAAAACTTCTCCGAAGAAATGTCAAATGAGGAAATTGAAACCTTAATTTCTCAATTACTTGATGCAGGTTTCTCTGGTGTATTAATTACCAATGTAATAAACAGGGAGCAATACAAAGATATTGTTCGGGGAGGCAGCAATTTGGAGTATCATGCACCTCAATATGGCAGGTTTGGGCAGTATTATAGCTATTACCCTGCTACCTCCTGGGAACCGGATCGAATAGAAACAGGGGTGGATTATACCGTAGAAAGTTGTTTGTACGATATCACTGTAGCTCAGAAAGACAATTTACAATGGGTTGGCAGATTTAAATTGAAAAACCCTGAAGACATAAAAGAAGCTATCGCGCAGTATTCGAAGGAGCTTGTGGATGCCTTAATTGACCAAAGTATCAACCCGTAAATAAAGTTCTAGAAACAAAAGAAACTATATCTTAGACCAATAAATTGGACATGTCTTTGTAGTCAGCTTAATGAAAATTTAATATGAGTTGTGATCTGAGCTATGCCTTCTTAAGAAAAGTTTAAATGAAAAATATTTTCTTAGCACTTACGTTCCTCATTTCCCTTAATACAAACGCCCAAAATCTGGCAGAGTTATATAAGGAAGTTAATTCCTCGGTAGTAGTTATAAATATCATTAATGTTTCCAGGGAAAGTGAAGGGGAATATATTCAGGTAGTCACTGAGGAATCCCAGGGTTCCGGAGTATTAATAGGTGAAGAAGGCCTTATTTGGACCGCAGCTCATGTGGTACAATCTGCCGAAGAAGTTCAAATTGAATTCCTGGATGGCGATATTTATGAAGGCATGGTTATAAGTTCGGTCGCACAAGCCGATGTTGCCCTGATAAAAATAAAAGGAGATTTCCAGCTAAAGAATAAAAAAGTTGCACCCATAGGAGATTCTGATAGTTTGTCTGTAGGGAATGATGTCTTCGTTCTAGGTGCGCCTCATGGTTTTAAACAATCGCTGTCTCGCGGTATACTCAGTGGCAGATTTGTACCTGTACATTTGAGCAATGATTTTGTAAAGATTGAATTTCTGCAAACTGACGCTTCTATCAATCCGGGGAATTCAGGGGGTCCTATGTTTAATATGAGAGGTGAAGTTATAGGTATTGCCAGCAGAATCTATAGTAACTCTGGTGGCTTTGAGGGAATTGGTTTTGCGATGTCATCGAATGTGGCTAATAAATTACTAATGCAGGAGCCTGGTATCTGGGGCGGTATGGAATCAATATTACTGGACGGAGATCTTGCTAAGGCACTTAATCTGCCTCAGGATGCAGGACTGTTGATTACAAGTTTGTCCTCTAAAGGAGCTGCAAGCGCAATAGGTCTGAAAGGTGGTACTATTTCAGCCAAAATTGAAGAAACAGATCTTACAATTGGAGGGGATATTATTCTGGAATTGGCTGGCATAACCATTAAAGATATTAACTCCATTTTCAAAATCAGAAAAATAATAGCTGAAGCTCAAAAAGGGGAGGTCATAACCATGACTGTTCTAAGAAACGGAAAAATGGGTAAGGCAGAATTTACCAAGGAGAATTAATTACCAGATATTGTATATATTAGCCGTTCAAAATAGAACATGAAAAAAACATATCCGTTATTTATCCTACTAGCCACACTACTTCTGACTAGTTGCTCAAGCTTTAAAATCATTAAATCCTGGAAAGCTGAAACAGCAGCCAGCATGCAGACTAAAAAAATTCTGGTTATTGGCCGATCGGCAGATAAAAATATCAGGATTGCATTTGAAGACGCACTTACCAAAAAATTTGTAGCCGCGGGGTATAATGCCATATCCAGCTATAATCAATTTCCTGATTTTAATCCGGTAGCCAAGATTACAGAAGAACAAAAACAACAAATCCAATCCATTTTGGAAAAAAATGAATATAATGGTGTAGTGGTTACTTCATTAAAGGATTATCAGGAACAGAGCCGCGAGGTAGGCGCCGAGAAATATGAAACTACAGTATTTTATGGTGGAATGAGTTATCCAATGGCATATGGTGGTTTTTATAATTATTTTTATATCCCGGGATCATATTCGGCAGATCAGGTTAGGCGTGATACATCCGGGTCAACAATAACCTCCAAACTATATATTCTCGAAACTGTGGTCTATGACCTGGAGCTTGAAGATGGAAAACAACTCGTGGCATGGGTTACGGCTTCTATTGAAAACCCTGACGATTCACCAAGTGTAGCAACTGCTTATGCAAATTCTGTTGCTAAAGGTTTTAAAAGCAAGTAGTCTTTTGATCAATTCTTTTGATCTTCCTTAATTAATCTGTTAGGATATCTCTGGCATAATTTTTGAACCAAAATAGCCAGAAATATTCAAATAAATTTGGGATACTTTCCCTTGTTTTTTGTACCTTTTCAACCCTTTAATAGCAGCCAAATATTACATTAAAGTTTTGGCTAATATTGGAGATAAAATACTGAATAATAAAAAGTTCCTAAAAATAATTTAATCACTTAATAAAATTAAAATGAACACTATCCATCTTAAAAAATCGCATTTTTTAGTACTCTTTGTATGTTTTGCTTTTTCGCTTACTTCTTATGCCCAACTAGCTGGCTGGAAACCAGAATTGGAAAAAGATTCCAAAGAGGCTTTAAGCCAAATGATTAAAGACGCTCCAAAATTACAAACCTTTAAAGATCAGGCCTATGGTTATGCTGTTTATCCCAAAATAACTAAAGCAGGATTAGTAATTGGCGGTGCCGGTGGAGAAGGAGTTGTTTACAAAGGTGGTGCAGTTACCGGTTCTTCTAAATTGGGACAGGGTACATTCGGGCTTCAGGCAGGGGGCCAACAGTATAGTGAAGTAATTTTCTTTGAAAATAAAGAAGCTTATGATAAGTTTACAGGGGGTAAATTCAAATTTAGCGGTCAAGCCTCCGCAACTGCTATTTCGTCTGGTGCTTCCGTTGACGTCGCTTATCAGGATGGAGTTGCCGTTTTTACCAGGGTAAAAGGCGGACTTATGCTGGAAGCCTCTGTAGGTGGACAACATTTTTCTTTTACTCCAGTAGAATAAATAATTCCAATGCTACAATAATTTAAAGGCCCGGATATCCGGGCCTTTTCTAATTAAGCTAGTCTACTGTTATAGTGACTCTAAAATTATAACCATTGAAAGGGAATAAAGAATGAGTAGCTACATCAACGGGCTGCTTAATCTTGCCAATTTTTCTTTTACCCTATCAATTTGAGGCCTGGCTGAATGTTCTTCAAGCGTTAGCTGCTTACTGTTTTTTTGAAATGACGAGAATTGACTTTTCATAGAGATTGTTTCCTCCTTGCTATAAATTAGTGCGTTCACTTCAAAATTTTGTTCCAAACTCCGCACGTCCAAATTGGCAGTTCCAATTGAACAAACGGAATCATCAGATATAATTACCTTTGAATGTATAAAACCTTCCTGGAACAAATAAATTTTAACCCCTGCCTTGAGGAACCTGCTAAAAAAGGATTTTACTGCCCAATGAATCATGGCTGACTCAGAATTCCTGGGAACAATTATCCGTACATCTATACCACTTAATGCAGCGGTTTTGATGGCTAATGAAAGGGTAGAATCAGGAACCAAATAGGGATTCACAATGTACACATACTCTTTTGCCTGATATAAAATATACAGGTACTGTTGCAGGATATTAGGGTAATCTGCGTCCGGGCCACTGGATACAATTTGGATAGGCGTGTCTCCAATGTTATCCATCAATTTAAACATGTCTGGTTTAATCAGATTTTCCCTGGTGACAAAAAGCCAATCTGAAAGAAACACAAAATGTAGGAAGTTTACACTCATTCCCTGAATCTTTATGTGAGTATCTGTCCAATGACCTAAAACTTCATCATCTTTTATATACTTATCATCTACGTTAATGCCACCTGTAAAACCAACTAAGCCATCCACAATTAAAATCTTCCGGTGATTACGGTAATTTAAACGGGCCAACCTGCCAAATCTGACAGGCATAAAAGGAAATATTTGCACTCCAATTTCCCGGAATTTATCTATCATCTTATTAGATAAATCCCAACTGCCCAGGGCATCATAAATAAGTCTTACTTTAACTCCCTGTGCTATTTTCCTTTCGAAGAGTGTGACAAAACGATCTGCCAATTGTCCATCAATGAAAATATAGTATTGCAGGTGAATATATTTTTCTGCTTTCTCACAAGCCTCAAAAATGGCCTTGAAGGTGTCTGGTCCATCATTGAGTATCCTAACCTTATTGTTAAAAGTAATAATAGCGCTGTTAACTCTGGTGAGTAATCGTATAAGGTTTAAATAAGCAGGGGTTACATCGTGTCTTTTTAATAAACTTAGTTCTGCTTCTGCTGAATACTTCTTAACAAAATTCTCGAATTGAATGTAATCAATCTCTTTTTTTAGATCGAAAAGCTTTTGTCTTCGAAGATTGACTCCAAAAAAGAAATACAACATTGCCCCAATAAAAGGAATAAAAATAATAAGCAGTATCCATGCCCATATGCGTATGGGTTTACTGCCATCCTTAATTAATAAATATAAGGAGGTGAGCGTAAGGGCAATTTCCACCAGTGTGATAAGGAGGACCCATGTCATATTAAAATATTAACTATTAATTTATTCTTCAATATATCTCAATTTTCCTAATTCCTGTTAATTTTATGCCCCTTTATCCATTCCCCGCTTAACCTTATTATCTCCACCCAATCTTCGTCCTTTATGTTTATTGATTTTTTTCGCCTATAGGATGCTTCTTCTAAAAAAATTCCCGGGGCTTCAGTAAATCTGGTTTTTGGATAGGTTTTTTCAAGGAATTGCAGCCATTCTGTACCATATAGTTCGGCCACATCTGTTCTTGGGAAACCTTGCAGCGCTGTAGCCTTCAATAATTTGTTAAGGAGGTCTATTTCTTTGTAATCTGCTTTTAAAACGTTAAGTTTTTGTAATTCCTGAAGTGCCCACTTCCTATACTCATTTTTCTTTTTATAGGCTATCTACTTATTAACAACAAATGCAGTAAGAACCAGTAAAATAATTGCAACCACATACCACCCCGGCTGCGGAGGCCAGAAAGCAATCGGATCTGGCACAATAATAGGCTCTAAATTTTGAAGCATATTCTCTCTATAGATCATGGTTTTTACAGTTCAGTTCCTGTAATGTCTGAAGGTAAGATAGCTGATCTAAATTGGATACGAATAAACCAGCATTCAAATTTTTTGCTCAAATCTTTTTACCTAATAGCAGAGGCTTAAAAAATGGCAGGCCAGAGCTATTTCTCGAAACCTTTCACCATAGTTTCCACATACTTTCCCGCAGTTTTATAGGCATCCTTAGGATCTTCCAACTCCGATGTTACTACAGCCACTAATTGGTTTTCCTCGGGCTCATCAAGATTATAAAATACTGTTTCTAAAACATAGTTAGTAGAAGTCCTGGTTGAAGTGGAGGTAGGGATATAACCCCCAAAGGAATTATAGTATGACCCATAAGCATATGGCGTCCTGTAATAATTATTAAATCCTCCATAATACCCTGGATACCCGCCATAATAGCCTGGATAACCTGCTGAAACACCCACGCCTACTCCACTGCTGGAAGTTGTGGTTACTTGCTCCGTATCTTTAATAACAACAATTACAATTCCATTATATCCCTCACTATCAAGAATACTTTGCACAAAAGCCACCCGTTCTTCTGTAATCTCTTTATTAGTATAAATTTTTGGAAATTTTTTAAAGCTTTCCGTGGCCTTATAGCCTTCTGCCCTCAATTCGTTCGCCAAAGCTTCTTCAAAAGCTATTCTGGAGGTATTGTCTGCTGTTCTTGCCAAAACCAGAATATTCTTTTTCTTGAATTTAGCAATGGTTTCCTCTTCGCCCGTCCAGGAGTCGCGAACTTTGACACTACCGCAATTTTGAAACGCAAAAGAGAAAGCAAGTACTAATAATATGGTAAGATTTTTTTTCATAACAATTAGCGTGTTTTTGACATTAATTATTTAAGATGTCCAAGCTACTAAAAATATACCACCTAATTGTACTGGATATCTAATTTTATTAAATTAGAATCTTACTATAACCCCAAAATAAATCCAAAATAAAATCGCAGGCCATCATCCGAACCAAATAACCCAAGGTTAGCAGTGATCAAATCTGCGCCATTTACAAAAACACCACCCCCCACAGAGGTATTCCAGCTTTTTTCATTAAATGCAGGTTCCACAACCAGGCTGTCATCTACCCAGATTCTGCCCACATCAAATCCACCAAAAATACCTACTTCAACCGGTATTAGTCCTGTTTTATATCTTTTAAAATTAAAGCGAAGATCAGAGGTCTGGTAAAATGAAGATTTTCCGGTAAAGCGCTCGTTTCTGTAGCCCCGCAAGCCGTCGTTACCACCTATGCTCGCTGCCTGGTAGAACTCAAAATCATCACCAAAAATTAGATGGGCCTTAGACTTAGTGGCAAAAACTAATTGCCCATTTGGAGATATCTTATATGCAAAACCAAGCGTTGGGATTAAATACCCAAATGTATTTGAATTCTCAAGATTGGATGTAATTCCGGTTTGTAATTCTGCTACCATACCCAAGGTTGGGAAAGCAGGGTTATCATTATTCGTATAACTATAAACCGCTTCGGCACCCACAAAATTATTTTTTTCTTCCTGAGGAATAAAATCGGAAAACAAATTGATATATCTTCCTTCAGTCTCTTCTAATTCGTAGGATTTATAGTTTACCCCTATACTAAATTCTCCCCCATTCTCGCCATGCCATACCAATCCCGCAGAACCTCCTAATGTTCCCAGTTTAACTCGATTGTAATTCAGATCAAAATTTTCCTCATCATCAGCATTAGGATTCAAGGTTGAATTTCCAAATCCAAAAAAGTTTATACTGTAATTAGGGCTTGTAAATACCCCATTAATCGCCAGATTCCATTTACCCACAACATGAGCAAATTCGCCCCAATATCGCAAATCAAAACCACCTGTAGAGGTATAAAGGGCGGCAGCTATCCTGTTGGTAGACGTAAACGGATTTCGTTCAAATCCATAAGCAGTATGGGCCCCAATAATACCTATTTTGAAGCCATCATCCGGGTTAATTCCAAGTAGTGGGAGTAATGCATTCACATTATACTTTGGCTTTCTATAATCATAATTATTATTCTCATAATCGTCTCTGATATGTTGCTTACCCTTATTGGTAATCAGCGTATTAGGTTTACTTTTAAAATCATAGATATGTGTTTTTTGCCCATTTACCACCTCATATCTATCATTATTAGAACCACCAATAACCCGGAGTTTTATCAGGTGGTCTCCTTTGCCCGAAACGTGAAAATAATCTTCATCATCCAGACCATATACCCAAATTTCTTTCGTACTGCCAACCTCAAATGTCCGTTCAAAAAATACCGGTCCCTTTTCGCCTTTTATAATCCGGTATCCGGTAACTTTTGTCCTACCTTCAGGCATTCGTTCAATTTCAAACCAATCATCCTTATCTGTACCTCGTACTACTCCATATTTATTTACCACTTTAAAATACGCATCGGAAATTTTTCGCAAATTAGAACGCCTTCCTTTTAACTTGCGCTTTATATCCTCCATATTCTCATCCTTCACTTCGTCAGGCAACTTTTCAAATGCAGCATCTATGACTTCATCTGTAATATGAGAGACTACATAAGCAGCTTGTTCATCCCAAACTGCCTTTTCTGATTCTTGTATCACGACAACATCAAGTACATATGGATTTAAATTGCTCCATTGTACATCTTTAATATCCTCATCATATGAATTTAAGACACGTGCGGGAGCTGCCAGTAACGTAGCCAGTCCCAGAGCAAAACCATCATTCATAATTGAA
>Ga0316187_10002962_pt1 | contig 14797 bp, 11 predicted proteins | sample CroRivburrow1_MG_FD_204927 | JGI IMG/M metagenome (GOLD analysis project Ga0316187, IMG submission 204927) | Coastal sediment microbial communities from Maine, United States - Cross River worm burrow 1 | ecosystem: Environmental > Aquatic > Marine > Coastal > Sediment | place: USA: Maine... | reverse complement strand
GTGCTCTCATGGGAGTCGCCTCTTCTCGTTTGGTTCGAGTGTGAAATATCCGTTCTTGAGATTGATCGTCACGTCTCCTCCGGCCCGGGTGTCGGCGACGAGCGACGCCATGAAATCCCTGTCATTCGGCCGATTCTCCACCGCTCTCCTGGAGCTCGAGGACCACGGAGAGGTTGAGCACGAGGAGGAGTTCGCGATCGAGCTTGTACGCCCCTTCGATCATGTTTCGAGCTTCTCCCTTGAGGGTGTCTGGAGGCGACTCGAACTCGCCGACGGAAACCTCGACGACGTCACCGACCGTGTCCGCCACGAGGGCCAGCGGTTCTTCTACGGTTCCAAGAACCATGGTCATGAACCCGGCATTTTCGTCGGCGTCGTCGAGCCCGAGACGCCGGCGAAGGTCGATGGCGGTGACGATCTGGCCGCGGAGGTTGATGAGGCCCCGGATGTCGGTGGGCGAGAGGGGAACCGGTGTGATCGAGGTGTCGCGGCGGATCTCCTGGACCTCTCCCACTTCGATACCGAGGAGGAGATCGCCCACCTTCAGGGTGCAGTACTGTTTGAAATCGGTCATGCCTCCCCCTCGGGCGCGGCATCCCTGGTGAAGAAGTTCGGGTCAACCAGGCGGATGACCGCAGCAAGATCGATGATCTCGTTGATCCGGCCGTCGATGACCGAGCAGGCCCGGACACCTTCTCGGCTGCCGGTCGTCGAATCCGAGAGATCCGCGTCGACGATGTCGATGATTCGGTGGACGAGGAGCCCACATGAACGTCCGTCGATGGTGCAGATCACAACGGATACAACGTTCAGGGGTTCGGCGGTCTCGCTTCTGCGGCTGGCGCGCCGCTCCGGCAGAGCCCTCTGGAGGTCGATCAGGGGCAGGATCTCTCCTCGATACTGGACGACCGGATTGCCGCCGACCCGTTCGATGCGGCCGCGATCCATCGATTCGAGGCGCGAGACGCGGCTGAGATCGACGGCCATACGTTCGTCGTCCGCGCCTTGCAGTAACAGAAAGCGTTGTAGGCCAGGTGGATGGGCCGATTCGACATCGGACGAATCGGCCGTCAATGCGCGGACTCGGGCGTCGGATACCACGCCGGCGCCGAGGCCGATTCGAAAGACATCGAGAATCAGGGTGATGGATCCGTCGCCGAGGATGGTCGCCCCGGCAAACGGCAAACCGCCGAGTCGGCGCCCGAGGGGTTTGACGACGATCTCCTGTGAGTCGTCGATGGAGTCCACGAGGAGTCCGAACTGGTGATTGTCACCCTGAAGCACGATGATGCTTTCCTCGCGGTCGATCCCTCCCGACGAGAGACCGAGCTGCTCCGACAGGGCCACGAGGGGGAGCAGGCGTCCGCGGAGGCGGTAGACCGGAACGCCATGGAGGTGCTCGATCCCGAGCTCCCTGTTGCCCTTTCCCAGACGAACGAGTTCGACGACCGATGCCTGGGGGAGAGCGAATCGCTGTCCCCCCGCGCGCACCAAGATCACCGAAACGATGGCCAGGGTCAGAGGGATCTTGATCTTGAAGGTTGTGGACCGGTGCGCCTCGGATTGCATTTCGACGGCGCCCCCGATGCTCTCCACATTGGCGCGAACAACATCAAGACCGACCCCACGACCGGAGACGTTGGTCACCTTCCGGGCGGTGGAGAATCCGGGCCGAAAGACGAACTGCTCGATCTGAGTCCGGGTCAGGTGTTCCAGCTCATCGGGCGTCGCGAGTCCGGCCTCGGCCGCCCGTTGGAGGATTCGTTCCGAGTCGAGCCCGTTGCCGTCGTCTCGGACTTCGATGGCGACGTTCCCACCTTCGTGCGCGGCCCTGAGTGAAATTTTTCCGGTGCGAGGTTTGCCGGCCTTTTCGCGCTCCTCGGGTGTCTCGATCCCGTGATCGACAGCGTTGCGCACGAGGTGGAGGAGTGAGGTCTTGATGGCCTCGATGACCGACTTGTCGAGATCCGTTTCCTGACCCTGAATATCGATGTCGATTTCTTTGCCCGAAGCGACCGAGAGATCACGCACGAATCGGGGGAGCGTGGAGAGGATCACGCTGATGGGCTGCATCCGGGCTCGCATCACGGCTTCCTGAAGGTCGCCTGTGATGGAATCGAGGCGATGCGACGCGGAGATCAGAGCCGGTGTGCTCTCACCACCGAGGTTCTGGCTGATCTGGTTTCTCGCCAGCACCAGTTCGCCGACCAGGTTCATCAGCAGGTCGAGCACCGATATGTCGACCCGAAGGCTTGACTCGCCGACCATCGGCGGGGCGGGATCTTCCGTTGCGAGTGGGTCTTTCAGACCGAGGTCGCGCCTGGCGGTCTCCGGGGTCACCTCCTCGGCCAGCTCGCTGGCCGGGGCGGGCGGGGTCTTGGCTTTGGGTCGATCCTCGCCGGCTGCCGCCTTGGCTGTCTTGGAGGGGGCCTTTTTCTTACCCTTAGCTACTTTTCGATCGATGGCGTCGAGTTCCTCCTCGATCTCCGAGTAGACCCCGTCGCCCTCGCCCCCGTCCTTTCCGATGTGGGCAAGGATCTCACGAACGCTGTCGACCGCCTTCAGCAGGGTTGTGGTGACCTCGGGCGTCAGCTTGAGCTTGCCGTCGCGCAGGTGCGCGAGGACGGTCTCTGCCGAGTGGGTGACCGCCTCCAGCTTGCTGAACGCGAGGAACCCACAGGTGCCCTTGATGGTGTGAATTGTGCGAAATACACGTTCGATGACCTCGGTGCTCGAAGGGTCCTTCTCGAGTGCGACAAGATCCTGGTCCATGCTGTCGAGATTCTCGGCGCTCTCCGCCAGGAACTCGGCGATGATGGCCGACATGCCCCCCATCCTGGTACTCCCTCCGTCGCTGGTTCTGCCCTCGGACTCGATCCCCGAGCGAGTCAATGTCAATCGGGTTGACGATTGAATGGCGGGATCGCCGACTTCTCTCGCTCGTTTCAGCATCTGCGTACCGATCGCAATTTCGACGGCCGGCCGATTGATCAGCCGCCCGCGTACCATTTCGGGACGCCGCTATCAAGGATACCGCAGGAGTGACTCTCGGGTGAGCATTGCGGCCCGGGCGTCGTTGTTCATCGACCGGTTGGATTGCTGGTAGACTTGAATCAAGTGACGAGATCGTCACCGCTTTGTATTCCAAACGAAAAACCGAGGTGGTTCATGGCACTTGCCAAACTCAGATTGCGCAACATCAACCAGAAGCTCACGGTCTTCGTTGGGGGCTCCATCGCATTGGCTCTGACCGCCCTCGGAGTCATCGCGGTCGGCTACACATCGGACCTGGCCAGTGCTCAGGTCCAGGTCAGGGTCGAGCGAATACTGGAAGTGAACGCCCTGGAAGTAAAGCGTTTCTTTGCCGAACGGGCGAAGATTGTGACGACGCTGCTTGCCGATCCCCGACTCGAGGAGTACTTCATCGGCTACAACGAGTATCGGGCGCCGGTCCTTCGCGACCGGGATTACAACCGGATCATTGACTATTTCGATGTCGTGGCCGCTGGGGAGGAAGATGTCCGGGCGGTCTTTTTCGCCGACGCGGACTCCACCGACTACTTTGCCAATCGGATTCCCGAGATGCCCGACGGACGTGTTGAACGCCCCGGCTACCGGGCGAACACACGGCCGTGGTGGAAGGAAGCCGTCCAGGTTGACCGCCTCTATCTGGCGTCACCCACCATCGACCTCGTGACCGGGACCAAAGCAGTCACGATCCAGACCACTCGCTACCTCGACAACGGGACCCTCTTGGGTGTTGGTGGAGCCGATGTTTCCATGAGATCGGTGGGGCGTCTGGTGCGGGCGATCCAGTTCGAGGGTCAGGGGGAGGCGTTCCTGATCGATGACGTGGGTGAGGTGATCTACTTCACCGGGATCAAGGCCGAAGACGAGGCCCAGGAAGGTGCGGCCGAGGTGGAGACGCTCCTGGCGGGTCTCGACCAGCGGGAAGAAATCGCTGCCGATGGATTCGCCGAGCTGAGTGACCGCCTCCTGGCCGGAGACCACAGCGCCCACCCGGTGACTCTCGGTGATGAACAACGGTTGGTCTTCTCGACCCCGATCCACTCCGAGTCGCCTTATTTCAATTGGACCCTCGGGCTCGCGGTGCCGGAGGAGGTGATCAGCGCCCCGGTCCGAGCCAGCAAGGTTGCGACCGCAATCGCGATCTTCTTGACGATCATCGCCATCGGCGGCGTGACCCTCATCGTGAGCCGCTGGGTGGTGACGAAACCGATCAAGGAGCTGTTGGATCGGTTCCAGGCCGTTGCCGGGGGCGAGGCTGATCTCACCCGACGGGTGAGGGTCTCCAGCGATGACGAGATCGGCAAGCTTGGTGCCACTTTCAACGCCTTTGTCGAGAACATTCAGGGCGATATCGAGACCATCGGAAACGAGGCGACGTCGCTCTCGGGTGCGTCGATCCAGATGCGCAGCCTCGCGCAGCAGATCGCAACGGCCAACGACGAGAGTTCCGGACAGGCGGGCCTGGTGTCGGCAGCGGCCGAGCAGGTGAGCGCCAACGTCGACTCGGTCGCGACCGCCACCGAAGAACTCAACGCCAACACCCGGGAGATCGCCGCCAACGCGTCGGAGGCAGCGCGGGTGGCCACCAGTGCGGTCGAAATTGCGGCCACCACAAAAGGGACCTTCGAGCGGCTTTCCGAGAGCGGCACCACCATCGGCAATGTGGTCAAGGTGATCTATGCCATCGCCGAACAGACCAATCTTCTGGCCCTCAACGCCACCATCGAGGCGGCTCGCGCGGGTGAGGCGGGCAGGGGTTTCGCGGTGGTCGCCGACGAGGTCAAGAAGCTCGCCAACCAGACCGCACAGGCGACCGAGGAGATCAGCGCCACCGCTCAGACCATTTCCGAGCACACGACGGTGGCGGGTGAGGCCATCAACGAGATCACATCGATCATCGAGAACATCCACGACATCCAGACCATCATCGCCAGCGGAGTTGAGGAGCAGACCGCGACCACGGCGGAGATCGCCCACGCGGTGTCGGAGGCCGCGACCGGTTCTCGTGAGATCGCGGAACGCATCGCCGGAATTGCCGCGACCGCACAGGAAACCGCCGCCGCGTCGTTGTCATCGAGAGAGGGCGCCGATGAACTCGCGCAGATGTCGGGTGATCTGCAGAAAGTTGTGGGGCGGTTCAAATACTGATTACGAGTCGACAGTCGACAGTCAACAGTTCACAGTTTCATCGCACTGTTTCCGGAGTGCATAGAGGGGTTGCCGAAAACTGTCAACTGTCGACCCGTCCGGGTAACTGTCAATTGAGGCTCCTGCAAAAACCCGACACCCTCGTTTTGAAACACAAAGGTCACCAAGAACCACAAAGAGACCACGAAGTCGTTGCTGACTCATCGCTCGGAGGATCGAACCTTCAAGATCGGAAGGGGCCCGGGTCAATATTGCGATGCTTCGTGGAACCTTCGTGGCCCCTTGTGCCCGTTGTGTTTCAAATGCGCACGCCACGGGTCTGTAAGAAATGGGCTTCCCCCACTCTTGGCAGGTAGTTTTCCTATGAGCTGCCACCGTACCCGAACACCGATCTGTCTGACGACAGATACTTGCCGCATCGATCCGTGTTCTTTCCATGGGTAGGAGCCGCTTCGCGGCCTGGCGGTGCTCAGAGTGACATGAAGGAGCGATCTCTTTCCCGTCTCGATTTCCGAATTTTGCATGGGGCTGAATTGTCGACTACTCGTACCGCAGCGCCTCGATTGGATCGAGGCTTGCTGCTTTTGCCGCGGGGTAGGTGCCGAAAAAGATCCCGATGACGGCGGCGAAGCCGAAGGCCAGGGCGATGGCCCAGATAGGTACGTGCGCCGGCGGGAAGCCGGGGATGGCCTTGGCTCCCAGGATTCCCAGACCCCAGCCTCCGAGGATGCCGATCAATCCGCCCACAAGCGAGATGGTCACCGCCTCGGTGAGGAACTGAACCAGGATGTCCGACTTCCGGGCCCCGACCGCCTTGCGGACGCCGATCTCGCGGGTTCGCTCGGTCACCGAGACCAGCATGATGTTCATGATGCCGATACCGCCGACGAGGAGGGCGATACTGACCACGCCGCCGACAACCGAGGTGACGGTCCCGAGGATGGCGCCGGTTCGCTCGAGCAACTCCTCCTGGAGGAGAACCCGGAAATCATCCTTGGTGCCCTCCTGGATCCGGTGCCGCCTCCTGAGCACTTCGCCGATCTGGTCTTTCGCGAGATCGACGGTTTCGGGGCTGGCGGCTTTGAAGTCGAGCCGGAGTTGTTTGACCGCTTCGACTCCGTAGATATCGCGGGCGGTGGTGATGGGCACGAGGACAAAATCGTCCTGGTTCTGACCCATCATCTCGCCCTTGTACTCCATGATGCCGATGATGGTGAAAGTGGACGAGCCGACGATGAGGTCGGATCCGAGAACCGGTTCCTCGAGCTCGAGCTCTTCGATGACCTTGCGCCCGATGAGGGCTACCCGCGCGGCGCGCTGGAGATCGAGGTCGGAAAAGAACCGTCCCTTGTCAACCCAGTGGTTGGAGACTTCCTGATGGGATGGGCCGATCCCGAGCAGCATGGTGGGGTGTCGCCGGTCGCCGGATCTGGTCTGTTCGCCGCGATAGAAGACAGGGTTGAAGAGCTCGAGTCCCCCCGCTTGTTCCATGATGGCCAGACCGTCGTCGTAGGTCAGGGTCACTTCGCGGCCCGCGAGATCGGGATCCTGGAGGTCCTGTCTCGGGAAAACCATGATGTAGGTCACGCCCACACCCTCGAACTGGGTTGCGATGACATGGTTGAGGCCCTGGACGATGGACACCACCGCGATCACCGCCGCGACCCCGATGATGATGCCGAGCATGGTCAGCAGCGAACGCATCTTGTTGGCGCGGATGGCCTGAAGGGCGATGCGGAAATTGTCCCAGATCATGGTTGCGCCCGACTGTCGTCCCGGCGTCCGTCACTCACCACTCGACCGTCGAGAAGGCGGATGGTCCGCTGGGCGTGTTTGGAGATATCCTCTTCGTGGGTGACAAGGACGATGGTGTTGCCGGCGGCATTGAGCTCGTCGAAGAGCGACATGATCTCCTCGGAGGTCTTCGAGTCGAGATTGCCGGTGGGTTCGTCTGCGAGCAGGATCGACGGCCGGTTGACCAGTGCCCTGGCCACCGCGACCCGCTGCCGCTGACCGCCGGAGAGCTCGTTGGGCTGGTGTTTGACCCGATCACCCAACCCAACCCGGTCGAGGGCTTCCAGGGCCTGCTTGCGGCGCTTGGCGGCGGGCATCCGGGAGTAGATCAGCGGCAGTTCGACGTTGGCCAGGGCGGTCGCCCGGTTGAGAAGGTTGAAGGTCTGGAAGACGAATCCGATCTCTCGATTGCGGATGTGGGCGAGCTCGGTGTCGTCGAGGCCGGATACGGCCTGTCGGTTGAGGATGTACTCTCCGCTGGTCGGGGTGTCGAGACAGCCGATGAGGTTCATGAGGGTCGATTTTCCGGAACCCGACGGGCCCATGATGGCGAGGTAGTCTCCGGCATCGACCTCGAGATCAACGCCGTCGAGGGCGCGGACCTCGATCTCGCCCATACGATAGATCTTGCGGAGCTCGGAGATGGAGATCAACATCAGTCGATGCGGACCTCGACGCCGCCCGAGTCCTCCTCGTCGTCGTCCCCGCCCTTCTTCTCTTCGGTTCGAACGGCCTCTCCGGCCTCGAGCTTCTTCAGGGTCCGATAAGGGCCGATGATGACCTCCTGACCGTCGGACAGCCCGTTGGTGATCTCGACGTAGAGCACATCGGAGACCCCGGTTTCCACGGCTTGAACAACCGTCTCGCCGTCGGCGATGAGATACACGACATCGGTCTCGTCGAGACCCTTGGCCGCGCTGCCGCGGAGTTCGTCGCCTTCCTCGTCGAGGGTGCGTTTGACCACCGCCTGGACGGGAACCGTCAGGGCGTCCTCGCTGGTGGCGGTGAGGATGTCCACCTTGGCGGTCATGGCGGGACGGAGGGCAGGATCGGGATCGTCGAGGGCGACCTTGACCCGAAAACGGATGGTGCCCTGGGTCGGATCCCTGCGGCCGGAGGTGGCGATCTCGACCACACGACCGATCTGGGGTTCGTCATCTCCGAGGGCGTCCACCGTGACCTCGGCGGTGTGTCCGAGCGAGACGTTGACGACGTCGACCTCACTGACCTCGACCTCGGCAAGCAGCCGCGACATGTCAGCCACGATCATGATGACCGAGCCGGGGAGATTGGTTGATCCGGGGACCACGGTCTCGCCCTGTTCGGCATCGAGCTGGATCAACACTCCGTCCATGGGCGAACGGATGGTCGTCCGCGCCAGATCATCGGTGGCGCGTTTCAGCGCCGACCGGTACTGATCGATGGAGTGTTCCTGGGATTCTGCCTCGACAACGGCGGTGTCGACGGCGAGCTGCGCCTGATCCAGGGCTTCCTGGCTGACCAGTTGGTCGCTGAAGAGTTGGCCAACCCGGCGGAGGTTGCGTTCGGCATCGATGAGCTGGATCTCGATCCGACGTCGGGAGACCTCGGCCTGACGGAGAGCCGCCCGCGCCTGATCCCGGGCCCCTTCGTAGAGTTCACGCTCGATCTCGACGAGAAGCTGGCCGGATGAAACCTCCTGGCCTTCGATCACCGGAAGGGCGATGATTTCACCGACCACCTTGGCCGAGATTTCGACCTTCCTCTCCGGTGTGATCTCACCTGTTGCCTTGACGCGGGAGGAGACCGTACGGTGCTCTGCGCCCTCGGTGTCGACCAAAGTGCCACGGGGTTTGCTGTCCCGAATAGAGGCCCAGATGATGAGGGCGAGGACCGCGATGACGGCGGCTGCGATCAGTGGTTTCTTCATCGTGACCTTTCCAGACTACGAGAACATCCCCTGGAGGACCCCGAGGCCCGCCTTGGCCACCAGCCACCCGGCCCAGGGAACGAGGACCGCGATGGCGGCGCGGGCGGTCGGCAGGCGACCGATGATCTTGAAGCCGATGACGAGCAGCACGAGCGTCCAGATGTTGAAAACGCTGAAGGTGCTGGCCATGGAACTGAGCCAGGTCGGCGCATCCGGCGGCAGCAGCACTCCGAGGTGTGATTTCACGAGATTCGGGATCTCCTGCTCGGTGATCTTGTCGACCCGCTGGATCAGGGCTACAACCAGCACCGTGGCCACGGCGGACGCCGGCCAGTAGGCGTGAAGCGTGGCCGAAAACGTCCTGAGAAAGTCGGTCTCGGAGCCGACCATCTTGAGCATCAAGAGGAAGATAGCAGCCAGGATAACCCACATGATCGGCACCACAACTGCGGTGATGATGGGGATGAACCGCGCGAATTTCTCGCCTCCGGCGATCATCTGCTCGATCTGTTCGTCGCTCAATTCCTCGGCGCGGTCGCCCATTCTTGCCCGAATCGTCGCCTCGTTGTCCATGTGGGGCAGGACGATCACCTGGGCGCCGACGGTCAGGACCATCATCGCGATGAGAACAACCAACCAGGTGGGTTTGACGCTGATGTCGTCAAAGACCTCCCCGGGCGAGGTGAACATCTTGATGAGTCGCTGGAATGCGCCGAGCTTCGCGGTTGGCTCCGACTCATAGGTGGTGGGGGCTGCCGGTTCGTAGCTCGGACGGTCGCTGGTCTCATCCATGGATCTGCTCCTTTTTGTCTGATCAGCAGTATTGTGCCCGATCTTTTCGAAATGGTCTCGCAAAAGAAGAGCACTCTCTCTGAATTCTACGCAGTGCCTCGTCGAAGGATTCCCCGCAGTCTGCTAGAGTTTCGTCGTCATGGTACGGGTTGGATTCTCCCTCGGTGTGATAGTGACCGTCTGCGCGATGGTCGCGCTCTTGATGGGTCCGGGATCCCCGGCGGCGTGGGCGGCGGAGGACGAGGATCTCACCGAGTTGGTGGTCCGTTTCGGAAAGACCCGGTGGACCGAGGACAACAGCATCGAGCTTCTGGCCGATCCTCGGCGTGCATGGGAAGCTCGGCTCGACCTTCTCGAATCGGCGAAAAGCCACATCTTCATCAGCACCTACAGCTGGCACGATAACGAGTACGGGACGCGCTTCAGGGACGCCCTCGCCGAAGTGGTCAGCTCCCGCAGGGAAGAGGGCGACGAATTCATGGCCCGATGCCTGGCCGACGCCACCGGCATGAAGATGTTCTCCCGGGCCTTCGACGCGGTGCGCACCGGCGGTGCGGTTGTCCGATCCTACAACCGGACCTCGTGGGGAATGGCGCCCATGTACGACGGGAGAATGCATGACAAGCTCCTGATTTCCGATGGGCGTGAGGCGATCGTCGGGGGCCGAAACTACTCCGACATCTATTTCGATCCCCAACATTGGTGGCTCGATTTCGGCGTTCTGATCGAGGGCGCCGCGGTCTGGGACCTCCAGATGATCTTTCTGAAAACCTGGGCGGTGTCGACGGACCTCGCCAACGCCAAGCAGTTCGCCTGGTCGATGGAGCACATCCGCCGTCGAATTCGATCCTTGTGGTCGACCGGGAGGTTTCCGGGCGGCAAGTCTCCCATCGAGGAATATCTGAACGAGCGCTTCTTCCCCGAGTACGAGAGTCCGCCCGGAGACACCCGGGTGGCGGTGCTCTACGACAACAGCATGGTTTGGGAACGGGCGCCGACGGCGGTCCTGCTCGTGGAGCTGGTCAGGGCAGCGGATGCCGAGATCGACATCATGACGCCGTTTCCGAACTTCGAACCGGTGCTGACGGATGCGTTGATCGAGGCCATGGACCGCGGTGTTCAGGTCCGCATCATCACCAACGATCGCGAAGCGTCGATCAGGGGCGGGGCGATCCGTCTTGCCGCCTTCCCCACATTGATCCAACTTGTCGAAAGCGGCGCCGAGATCTGGGCCTGGAAGGCCAACCCGAAGCTTCTGGACGAAGTCATCACCACCGATTGTGCGCCCGCGATCATGCCACCCGTCGCCCTGCACGGCAAGGTCGTGCGCGTCGATCACGAGCTCACCATCGTTCACTCATCGAACTTCAACATCCGTTCCACCTACTACAACACCGAGGCCGGCGTCGCGGTGATGGATCGAGCATTCAGCGCTCGGATGGAGTCATTGTTCGACGGCCTCGTGACCCTGCACAACTTCGATCTCCGGTGTACCAACGGTGACCGTCAGGTCGTGGTGGACAAGCTCGTGAAGCTTCTCGGGCCGGATGACGTCGAGGCCATGAGGCAGGAGCTGGGCTCGAAGCAGCGTTTCCTCGATGGAATGAGCATGCTCTGGTGATGTCGGGTCGGAGATCGGTCGCCGCGGTATTGGTGGGGGTCGTCACCATTCTGTGCGCCCCTGTTGCTGCCGATGAAATCGGACCACCGCGCGACGTGGATGCCTGGCACGCGGAGCTGGCCGAGGCCGTCGGAGGCGAGATCTGCGCCCGACCGGAACGGCGCTGGACCCTGGGACTCTATCCGAACATCGGTGTCACACTCGGTCCACCCGATTGGATTGCCTACCAGCTTCACGGCTATCTCTCGCTGGCCGATAACCGGAGTTTCAGCCTCTTTGTCGGCTATGGCTACGAGCGGGGGCCCGAGTCCGAAAGCCACATGGCGACGTTGGGCTGGGGTGGGGTTCGTCATCTGTCCGCCGCCCGGCCGGCTCGCGGTTTCTACGGCAAGTTCCTCCGTTATCGAAGGATGAGAGACTTCACCCATGGGATCCACCACGGGCTTTCGGTGGGAGGCGAGACGGGGGCCGGTCTGCTCGCGCTCGCTTTCGAGCTCGGCGCCGCGCGTTCGGCCCAGAATCACTGGGCCATCACCGCGCAGATCGGCGCGAAGATCGCTCTTCCGATCATCATTCCGCTATCGCGAAGTCCGGGCACTCAGCCCGAATCCTGAGGGCAAGTTGTTTTTTCGTCTGCTGATTCTATTCACGGTGGTTCCCCTGCTCGAGCTCTATCTTCTGATCAGGGTGGGAGATGTGATCGGGTTTTGGCCGACGGTGGCTCTCGTGGTCTTCACCGGCGCACTCGGCGCGTTTCTCACCCGGCTCGAGGGATTGCGGGTTCTCCGCCGGGTTCAGGAGGATTTTCAGCAGGGGCGAGTGCCGACCGCCAGTCTCCTGGATGGTTTGTTGGTCGTGGTGGCGGGGGCGGTTCTCTTGACCCCCGGTCTCATCACCGATGCGGTGGGGTTCTTTCTCCTCGTCCCGCCGGGTCGTCGCCTGGTTCGAGATTACGTCGTTGCCGCAGCGGCTCGGAGATTCGGCGTTTCGCGTCCACCGGCGATCGACGTCGAGTGGGACCGGGAAGACAAAACCCGGTGATCGCCGGATCTGAACGGAGACAACGGTTCGGTTCCGCAGTACAATTTGGTGATCCCGGTGATTGCGGCACAGGGCCGTGGGAAGAAAAGAGGGCGAAAAATCGACGTCAATCGCATCCTGACCGATCTCCTGATCAACTTTCGCCGGATCGTGCACCGCGGGCTGGTGAATTACTCCGGAGAGCTCTGGTATCGCGAGGGACTCCCCAGCGATGTCTTCAGGCGTTTGGTGGTTCGCAAGGAGAGCGAGACTCCCCTCGATCGCTTCAGTGGCGACTACGAAGAGCTGATGACCTACGCCAACTTCCGGGACCTTGCCGATATCATCGTTGGAAATGAGGCGCTCAGCGAGCGGCTCACCGTTCTCAAGCCTCGCGACGGTGCCAGCCTCCTCGACCGGTTGAACGAGCTTGAAGAGATCAAACGGAATCTCTCCTCGAATCGCTCGACTTCCAACGAGGATGCGGCCAAACTCAAGCGTTATTTCGACGAGTTCCGAGCGGCCATCAAGAAAGGCAAGCCGGCCGCGACTGCGTCTTCACCTCCCTCGGCATCTCCGCCCGAAGATGAGACCAGACCCTCGCCCGAGGACGAGACGATCGATTCGATTTTCGATGAGGAGGAGGCACAACAGGAGCCCGAGGAGAACCGGCCTGGTCGATTGGTCGTCAAGGTTTCGGCCGACGGCCTGCGGAAAGCGGCCTCGGAATCCGAATCGCCCCCCGCCCCCGTCTCTGAGGTGGAGCCGCCCCCACCTGTCGTGAGCGAGGTGGGCTCGAAGAACACGCCTGTGACCGACGTTTCGGTCCGCCCCGGCCCAGGTGATGACGAAGCCAAGGGTCCGGTCGAGGAAGCCGAGGGCGTTGAAAGGGCGCTGCGTGACGATGACAACGCGGCGATTCTGAAGGCCCTCCACATCGAGGTGACCGAGGTTGCCGATGGCATGCTGCGCCGCGAGCCCAAGCACGGGCATCTGGTCTGGGAACAGGCGAGGAAACGGGGTTGGTTCGAGGCTCACAAGGACGAGTTCGAGTTGGATCCGCTGGAAGAGTTTTACGGGTTGGCCCACACCTTTCTCGATGCTTTCGCATCGGGCGCGAAGTCCAGCGAGCTCAAGGCGATTCTCGCCGACGCGGGCTTCTCGAAGTTGCTCCTCAGACTCCGGGAGATGTTCTTGGCGAGTCGGAGTCGCGTGTAGGCCGTTCCAGTTCTTGATTCTCAATTACGGTTCTTTGCGTCGCCCTTGCTTCGTAGGGGCGGGTTTTACACCCGCCCACGATGGCGTTGAATATTGCAGGAGGCTGAATCAAGAACTACGAATCTCGGACGTATACCGCGCCGGGTTCGATCATGGGGCCATCCGGGAGATACTCCAGGCAGTGAGCCATCCATCCCGTTTGGATGGCGAGACAGAAGGGAATGGGAAAGGCGCTCACCGGGAGGCCGATGGGGCGGTAGAGCAGGCCGGTGATGGAGTCCACATTGGCGTAGATGCCCTTGGGGCCGAGCGCCGTCTCGACCTCTTCCCGAAACGCGAGGTAGATCTCCCAGCGATGCTCCAGACCGTGAGCGGTGAGGACCTCTTCAACCATGGGTTCGAGAGCCTTGACCCGAGGATCGGGACAGCCGTAGACGCGGTGCCCGAAACCGGGAAACCGGTGACCACGGGCGAGAGCGTCACGTGCCCAGGCCCGAGCTTCCTCGACGCTCCGGAGTTCGTTCAGCATTTCAAAGGCCAGCTGGTTGGCTCCGCCGTGGCGGGCGCCTGAGAGGGCGCCCATCCCGGCGAGGACGGCGGAGCCGAGGTCGGCGCCGCTCGAGATCACAACCAGGGCGGCAAAGGCGGCAGCGTGGAGACCGTGCTCCGCCTGAACGATGAGACTGGCCTCGAAGGCGCGAAGCTCGGACTCCGGCGAAGAGCGACCCAGGGTCTGAAAGAGAAAATTGGCGGCAAAGCCGAGCTCGTCGTCGGGGTCGATGGGGCCGAACCCGTGGAGATGACGAATCGCGGCCGCCGCCAGGGCGGCGGTCCAGCTCAGGATTCTGGCCGGCCGGCGCCACTGGGCGTCGAGGGTCGTGTTCTCAGGCTCGGGAGTGTGGCAGGCCGCCACCGTCAGCATGGTCCGGTATTGAGCGAGGGGATGGGCTCGACGCGGGACTCTCGCCAGGGCTTGGAGTGCGGCGGGCGGCGGCCGGCGCCATCGCCGAAGCTCCGCTTCCCAGGCCATGAGCTGGTCGGCGGTCGGCAGCTCCCCATGCAGGATCAGATAGCTGGTGGCTTCAAAAGACGTGTGGGCGACGAGATCCTCGATGGGGTAGCCGCGATAGCGAAGACGGCCTTCGACGCCGTCGATGTCGCTGATCCGGGTGTCACCGGCAACAAGCCCCTCCAGACCACGTCCGTAGCCCTGAGGAGACGGCGGGATCGAGCCACCGATCATGAGCGTCGCGGCGCCGTCAACC
>Ga0316187_10002960_pt1 | contig 14799 bp, 11 predicted proteins | sample CroRivburrow1_MG_FD_204927 | JGI IMG/M metagenome (GOLD analysis project Ga0316187, IMG submission 204927) | Coastal sediment microbial communities from Maine, United States - Cross River worm burrow 1 | ecosystem: Environmental > Aquatic > Marine > Coastal > Sediment | place: USA: Maine... | reverse complement strand
ATACTTAGTAGAGAAAGCTGTTAAATTGCTAACTGCTGTTCCACTGGCTTTATCTGCAAATTCTTGAAATTTAATAAGCGAATCAGAATTTATAGAACCTTCTATATAACTATGACAATACTCGGGTAAAATACCGTTATACAGAAAATTATGCTTACCTAACCACCAGTTTCGTACACCAATAGCCGCGAAAGGAGCAAAAACTGCACCTACATTAATAAAGGCATAAAAAAGTACGAAACCAGAATCTCGCATTTTTCCATACTTTTCATTGTCATACATTTGTCCAACCAATGCCTGTAAGTTGCCTTTAAAAAGTCCCGTACCAAAAGCATAAAGAAATAACCCGATACATATTACCGTTAATGAAAATGGTATATTAGCAACCGGGGTTACTGTTGGAACGGCAATAATTATAGCTCCAACTACCTTCAAAACTAAACCTGCTGTGATGGTACCTTTATAGTTTGCTGTTTTATCTGCAATAATACCACCCACTAAAGCAAGCATATAAAGTAAAAAATAAAATATAGAATATATAAGCCCCGCATTTGTTACACTCAAGTTGTACTTGGCCTGTAAAAACAGCACCAATATTGCCATCATGGTATAAAAACCAAAACGCTCGCCCATATTTGACAACGAAGCAGAAACTAATCCTTTCGGATGTCCTTTAAACATAGTGTATAATTTTTAATTAATATTTACAATTTTTGAATTCCAACAAATATAAAAATCTTTTTTTTATAGAATAGTAATTAAAACCTATTGCAGAACATCTGTTAAAACTTGAGTTATATGAGTGAATCTTAGTAAAAGGATTTTCTTCATATCCTTTTATTGAGTAATTTTATTAGTAATTATTAATTAATCATTATGCCATGAAAGTCTTATCATCGGATCAAATGCGTGCTTGCGATAAATTTACCATTGAAAATGAACCTATTGATTCTGTTGACTTGATGGAACGTGCCTCGAGGAAACTATTCGAATGGATTGCCTTGCATTATAGTAAGAATGAACAGTTTGTACTTTTTGTTGGACCGGGCAATAATGGTGGTGATGCTTTGGCTTTAGCTCGATTATTACGAAATGGGGGCTATAATCAAGTGAAAGTCTTTTTGTTGAAAATTTCATCGATTTTGTCAGATGATTGCAAAGTTAATTACGATAGGCTAATAGCTCAGGGCAAAGTTATTGTTGAAGAAATAGAAAAAGAAGATGAATTTCCTTTGCTTGAAAAATCAGAAATTATTATCGACGGTATTTTTGGTTCTGGTTTATCAAGATCAATTGAAGGTTATTGGGCCAGTCTTATCGATTATTTAAACAGTAATTCATCTGAAATAATTGCTATTGATGCACCTAGCGGATTATTTGTTGATGCTGATAAAAGAATTGAAGGTGCAGTAATTGAAGCTGATATAACTTTATCGTTTCAGGTACCTAAAAAAGCTTTCTTTTTTGCAGAAAATAATAAGTATGTTGGCAGTTGGCATATTGTTGATATTGGATTGCACAAGGAATTCGTATCGAAAGAAATAACGAATCTTTATTATATACAACATGAATCAGTTCTTAAAAAGTTAAAAAAGAGAAATGTTTTTGCGCATAAAGGCGATTTTGGACATGCATTATTAATTGCAGGGAGCTATCAAAAAACAGGAGCTGCTATTTTATCAGCCAAAGCATGTTTGCGCTCAGGAGTTGGTTTGTTAACAGTTCATGTACCGGAGTCGGGATATGAAATAATGCAAACTGCTGTTCCGGAAGCTATGCTTTGTATCGATGAAACTGAAATGAATTACTGTAGTAAAAATGTTTTAGATAACTATTCAGCTATTGGTATAGGACCAGGTATTGGTAAAAAGCCATCAATGAAAAATGCCTTGCATCGAATTCTGGAAATTAATAAGCAAGCTATGATTTTTGATGCAGATGCAATTAATTTGTTAGCTGAAAATTCTGAATTATTTGATTTAATAGAAAAGGACTCCATATTAACGCCTCATCCAGGGGAATTTGATCGCTTAACAAAAAAGCATAGTTCAGGGCTTGAGCGTTTGCATACACAAATAGAATTGTCGAAAAAGAAAGGAATTTACATTGTATTAAAGGGTGCGTTTACATCAATTTCAACACCCGATGGTTTGGTTTATTTTAATTCTACAGGAAATTCCGGCATGGCAACTGCTGGTAGTGGTGATGTTTTAACAGGAATTATTTTATCTTTACTTGCACAGGGGTATTCATGTGAAGATGCTGCTATTGTTGGAGTTTATATTCATGGTTTAGCTGGAGATATTGCTGAAAATGAAGTTGGGCAGGAAGCATTAATAGCATCTGATATAATTAAAAACCTTGGGAATGCGTTTATTCAAATAAGAGCAGTGTATTAAAATTATTTTGCAATACAAATGAAGAAAATTTTAAGTTTAATAATTTTAGGAGTGAGTATATTAAGTGTTTATGCTCAAAAAGATGTATCGAATGTTGGTGAAGTTACTCCGGTGAAATCAAATCTTAATTTTGATGGTACTCAGATAGTTTACGCTTTGCCTAAGAATTTTATACGTATTGAATTGACTATTCAAAAAACCCAATTAATCAGAGGACCTTATGCAAGTTATGCTGCCAAATATTTAAATATTAACGAAGGTGTAATTGGCTCAAATAACTCATATTATTCTATTTCAAACACTAAATTTTTGAGGTATTCAGTAGTAGATTCAACCAAGTTTTTTTCCATAGGTAGAATAAATCCTTTTAATATTCCCGAGATTAAACTAAATGTAGATGGAGTTATTTTATCTTACAATTCTGATTCAAAGGTTGAAGGTTATGAAGCAAAATCGTGTCCCGATATATTTCCAGAGCAGGAGTTTGAAGATGAATTATTTGTTGATATGGGAGTGCATCCTTTTTTAAGTGAAAAATCAGAAACACTTTACCGAACGGTGAAAACCGATTCCAACGAAATGAAAATGCCTTATACTCAAAAGAAATTGGTGCCAACCAGCGAAGAGCAGAATGCGGAAGAAGCAGCTGCCTTTATTCGAAAGTTAAGAAAACGTAAAGCGAAGTTGCTGATGGGCTGGAGTGGCGAGGTTAATGAAGTTGATGGTGCTGCCATGAAAATTATGATCGAAGAATTGAAAAACCTTGAAGATAGTTATTTAGAATTATTCATGGGTAGAGAACAAACCATCGAGCATAAATATTATTTTGATTTTGAACCTGAGTCCAATGTGATACAAGAGCAGGCAATAATATGTTTTTTTTCATCAAAGAATGGGATAAGTTCAAATAAAAGCGACGCCCGTCGCGGGGATTATGAGCCCATAATATTAAAATCGAGTATGCTGGGGAATGTGCCAAAGCCAAAATTAAAACTAATGGATAATTCTGGAAAAACTCCTACCGCCATTCATTATGGATTGTATTATAGGATACCCGGCAGAGTTAAGTTAACCCTTAAGACAAAAAATACTATTCTAGCCCAGCAACAATTACAAATAGCTCAAAAAGGGCAAGTCGTTCCTTTACCTGGTGAGTATTTGGTTGATCGCAAATTCGCTATTGACTTTTATCCAGAAACGGGTGGACTTAAAAGTATTAAACATAATAAGGATTGAAATTTAGATTTATTCTAAATACAGACGAGAGGCTGGTAAGTCATTGTATATTAATTCATTGAAAAATAGCAAACGTTTGCTATTGCACATTTTGGTAGAATGTATGCATTTTGCATTTTCAATCCGCTTTAACTTTCATATAAAATTTTATCTTTGCTGGCGTTCGATAAAAAAACTCATATCCAGGAGTGTTGATTTGAAGGGTTTTGATAATTTATTGGCATTACGAATTAAATAAATAAATTAAACAAAGAAATATTTGAAGTATTCTTATATTCAAGTGTTTCTGAGCAAATTTGATATAAAATACAATTATATGAAAGGATTAAAAATCGTTGTTTTGGCTAAGCAAGTGCCTGATACTCGTAATGTGGGTAAAGATGCTATGAAAGCCGACGGAACTGTTAACAGAGCAGCTCTTCCTGCTATCTTCAATCCTGAAGATTTAAATGCATTAGAGCAAGCATTAAGTATTAAAGATAGATATCCAGGTACAATAGTCACCATTCTTACAATGGGACCAGGACGAGCTGCTGAGATAATTCGCGAAGGAATGTACCGAGGCGCTGATGGTGGGTATTTATTGACTGACCGTGCTTTTGCAGGTTCTGATACCTTAGCTACATCATATGCTATTTCGTGTGCCATTAAAAAAATAGGTTGCGATGTAGTTATCGCTGGTCGTCAGGCTATTGATGGTGATACCGCTCAGGTTGGACCTCAAGTTGCAGAAAAACTAAGCTTCCCTCAAGTAACTTATGCTGAGGAAGTACAAAAAATAGAGAAAAATGTTATTACAATTAAACGTCGTTTAGAACGCGGTGTTGAGGTGGTAACAACACCTGTACCTTGTGTAATAACTGTGAATGCTTCGGCACCTGATTGTCGCCCGCGTAATGCAAAAGCTTTAATGAAATTTAAGCATGCTAAAACAGTAACTGAGCTTCAGGGAACAACCGAAGACTACATTAAATTAGTTGACGATCGTCCGTACTTAAGAATTGAGGAATTAAGTGTGATTGATGTTGAAGCTGATACGAAATGGTTAGGTTTAGCAGGTTCACCAACAAAAGTAAAAACAATTCAAAATGTTGTTTTTAAGGCCAAAGAGGCAAAGCGTTTAACATCATCGAAAGAAGATATTAATAGTTTAATGAACGAACTACTAGCTAATCATACTTTAGGTAACTAGTTTCAGGTATAACTTTAAAAGAAAATTGAAATGAACAATATATTTGTTTTTTGTGAAATTGATGAAGGCAAGGTTGCTGATGTAAGTCAGGAATTATTGACCAAAGGTCGTTCCTTAGCGAACGAATTAAAGTGTGACCTTGAAGCTGTTGTGTTAGGTCATAAAATTAAAGGAATTGAAAAGGAAATAGCTCCATATGGTGCCGATGTTGTACATATAGCCGATGATAAAAGATTGGAATTTTTTAGAACCCTTCCTTTTTCGTCCATAATTATTGACTTATTTACTAAAGAAAAGCCACAAATTGCTCTATTTGGAGCAAGTTCAGTAGGTCGTGATTTAGCACCACGTGTGTCTTCAGCTTTAATAAGTGGTCTTACTGCCGATTGTACAAGTTTAGTAATTGGTGATCACGAAGATAAAAAAGCAGGAAAAAAGTACGACGAATTGTTGTATCAAATTCGCCCGGCTTTTGGTGGTAATATTATTGCTACTATTATAAACCCTGACTGTCGTCCGCAAATGGCAACAGTACGCGAGGGCGTAATGAAAAAAGAAATTTTTAAAGAAGACCATAAAGCTAAAGTAAAAAGCATTGATGCCGGTACAATTTTAACTGATGCCGACGAAGTGGTAAAAATTATAGAGCGTCACATTGAACCACGTAAAATTGATATTAAAAAATCTCAAATTATTGTAGCTGGTGGCTACGGAGTAGGTTCAAAAGAAAACTTTGATAAATTATTTGAATTAGCCGAAGTAATTGGTGGAGAAGTAGGAGCATCGCGTGCAGCGGTTGATTCTGGCTTTGTTGATCATGCACGTCAGGTCGGTCAAACAGGTACAACTGTTCGCCCTAAATTATATATTGCTTGCGGTATTTCAGGTCAGGTTCAGCATACTGCTGGTATGGAAGAATCGGCTATGATTATTTCGATAAATACCGATGAAAGTGCACCGATTAATAAAATTGCTGATTATGCTATTACCGGTGATGTGGGTGAAGTAATACCTAGAATGATTGAAGCTTACAGAAAAAATTCAAAGTAGTTTTTAAGCATTTATTAATCAAAATTAAAACGTAAAAAAATGGCTAATTTTTATACAGAGAATAAAGACTTAAAATTCCACTTGAATCATCCGATGATGAAAAAAATTGTTGCTTTGAAAGAGAACAATTTTGTGGATAAAGAAACATATGATTATGCTCCGGTTGACTTTGAAGATACTATGGATAGTTACGACAAGGTAATGGAGATTGTTGGTGATATTTGTGGTGAAATTATAGGGCCAAATGCTGAATCAGTTGACCAGGAAGGACCAAGAGTTGAGAATGGTCGTGTGATTTATGCAAAAGGTACAGCACAAAATCATGAAGCATTATCAAATGCTGGCTTAGTTGGTATTTCACTGCCACGTAAATACGGCGGATTAAATTTCTCAATTACTCCTTATGTTATGTCATGTGAATTAGTATCTCGAGCCGATGCTGGTTTTGGAAACATTTGGGGATTGCAGGATTGTGCTGAAACATTACACGAATTTGCTAGTAATGAAATTAAAGACGAATTTTTACCTAAATTTCATAAAGGAGCAACTGCTGCAATGGATTTAACTGAACCTGATGCAGGGTCGGATTTACAGGCAGTAATGTTAAAAGCTCATTATGATGAAAAACAAGGAGTTTGGTTATTAAATGGTGTAAAGCGTTTTATAACTAACGGAGATGCGCATGTTTCGCTTGTTTTAGCTCGTTCTGAGGAAGGAACAACTGATGCTCGTGGTTTATCCTTATTTGTATACGAGAACGATCAAAAAACAATGACTGTTCGTCGTATTGAAAATAAATTGGGTATTAAAGGTTCCCCAACTTGTGAATTAGTATTTAAAGATGCTCCTGCCAAATTAGTGGGTGATCGCAAGTTTGGTTTAATTAAGTACGTAATGTCATTAATGAATAGTGCACGGTTGGGAATTGGTGCACAATCGGTGGGAATTTCTGAAGCTGCCTACCGCGAAGCACTTCAATATGCTAACGAGCGTGAGCAATTTGGCAAGCCAATTATTCAGTTTCCTGCAGTTTATGAAATGTTAACAAATATGGAAGTGAAACTTAAAGCAAGTCGCACTTTGCTTTATGAAACTTGTCGTTTTGTTGACATGTATAAAACATATACTCATATTTCAGAGGGACGAAAACTGGAAAAAGAAGAACGCAATGAGTTTAAAAAATACCAACGATTAGCAGATGTTTATACACCGTTATTAAAAGCAATGACCAGTGAATATTGTAATGAAGTTACTTATGACTCATTGCAAATTCATGGAGGTTCGGGTTATATGAAAGATTATCCTATTGAACGCCTTTCTCGTGATGCCCGTATCACAAATATTTATGAAGGAACAACACAATTACAGGTAGTTGCTGCAGTTCGTGGAGTAACTACAGGAGCTTATTTGAATCAAATTAGAGTTTATGAAACTCAGGAGTTGAATCCGGAGTATGATTATTTACGTCGATTTTTAATTGAAATGACTGCTGAATACGAAGCTGCTGTTGAAAATGTAAATGCAATTAACAATGAAGAGGAGGACAATGATTACCTTGATTTTCATGCACGTAGATTGGTTGAAATGGCTGGTAACATTATTGTAGGTTACCTATTGATAAACGATACAATGCGTGATGCAGAATATGAAAAATTTGCTGTATTGTTTATTCAAAAAGGTAGAACTGAAAATAGAGAAAAAGCTATGTATATTGAAGACTTTGAGTTGAAAGACTTAGGCGTTTTCAAGAAGTAGTTGAGATATTATAAGATAAATAAAAAGCGACCTTTCAAATTTGATTGGTCGCTTTTTTGGTTTATGCTTCATATTTATTCTTCATGAAGATAATGGTTAGGGATGTATTTTTAATGCTTATTTAGAACAATGTTTTTAAGTAAACTGTTTAATTCATCTTTTAAATTTTTAATTTGTTCTATTTCGCCATTGTTTTCGTATTCGTCGAAGGCGATTATTCCATCGGCAGATAAAATGTAATTTTTATGCAAAGGATCATCAATCATCTTTTTTAGATGTAAACTACATTCAATAAGTAGGGATATTGTTTGGTCAGAAGGTTTCATTAATGATTCATTACTCATGGCGTATACTAAACTTTCTATTTTATAGCCACTTAAATGATTTGTGGTGTTGCTTTTAATTTTAATATCTTTTAGTAATCGAATAAGGTTTCTTGTATTCCCATTTGTTATTTTGTCTTTATTGTTTAAGTTTTTTAATGCTTTAAACGGGTTGCAACATATACTTGATAAGGTATGGTAATTAAGTAAATTAATACTTGTGTTTTCAGAAAAATATCCGGAGGGATTAAAGGTTGTATTGCATTGCCAAAGTCCGAAATACAGACTAAAATTATGCGATACTGGTCGTAGTGTAAAATCTATGGATAGCGGTCGGGAATCATCGATTTTCGCCTCCGGATATAAGGATTGTAAATGTTTGTATGTGAAATTTCGCAGTGCTACTAGTTCTTGAATAAAAATTTTCTCATTGTTTTTATAAGACGGTGAACTGAAAAAACCATTGTTTATGATTAATATATCAATTTTGTTATTGTTTTTTGTGTTTGTTTGATTCAATAAACCACCTATGGCCATAAATTCTATATCTAAGCCAAGTTTATCATAAGTATCGCTCAATTCAAGTTTTAAATTGTTATACAACTCAATCATTACCTCAGTTGTGTCAGCATTAATTGAGTGCATGGTGTTAATCGAATAGTCTATTTTTTTCATTGGTGAATGAGGTGGTGCTTTATGAAGAATGCTTAATTCAGAATTTGAATTTATATGTGGTTTTGAATGGAACATGAAAATAATATTAATTTTTATTATTAACTTCTTCTGGTATAGTTGGTAAATTTTCTCCACCGCGCAGAATGCTCAGTTGATTATTTGTTAGTTTCGTAAACTCTGAATACCTTTGTTTTGTAGTGATTTTGTTTTTAGTAATAAATTTCATAATAGTAGTTTTTTAACGTTTCTATTAATTAATGTCAAAAAGGGGTGTTTGGTAATCACTAAAAATCAATTATTTTTTATTTTATTTTTTAAATGACTCTAAAACAAATACATACAGGGCTAAAAAAAATGAAGGTAATAGCTGTTTTTTTAAAAAAAACAGTTAAAATTCTTATTGTATTAAGTCTAATCTCAATTTTTGTTTTTGAGGAAGTAAATGCTAATGACGCAGGGCCTTCATTACCTGATAGTGTTTATCGGCAAATCCAAAGAAAAATTAGAGAGTATCATACATTAGATTTGGATAAAAGTGGATTTGCAACGATACTTGAAAGCCTGAATAAAGATGAGATCACTTCTGATAGTACAATATATCAAGAGTTGATGTTTCATTTAATTTCTAATGCAATTACTGAAAAGAAATATAATGAAGCACACATACTAATTGATTTCATCAGAACTAAAATATCGAAATCAGATTTTGAACAGTTAGGTGAAATGTATTATTGGGAATCTTTACTTTATTCTTTTGAAAATAATTATCCAAAAGCTGAATCTTTAAGGGCTTTGTCAAATAAAATGTTTCTGAAAGCAGGTAAAAAAGACTTTGAGGGATTGCTTATGTATTTGCAAGCGCACATAATTAGATTAAGATATGGGTTAGATGAAGCCTTGCCTTTTTATGTTGAGGCAATTAAAGTTATTGATGATTATGATATCAAATATTTTCAAGCAGTAGTACACATATTTAGTTATTATGCTATGCAAGGAGAATACAATACAGCACTTGATTATATTCAAGATGGCATTACGAGATGTATGCGTAATAAAAATATTAAAAAGGAAGATATTGAATTTGAAAATGTAAAATATTTAAATTGGTATGCTCATTACTTACAATATTCAGCTTTTCTCTACAGGGAAATAGCTAAAAGCACTAATGATTCCCTTAGATTATTGTTGAAGTCATTTCAGGATAGTCAGCAATCGATTATTGCAATTGAAAAATTTAAAAAACAGCTTAATTTCGAGAGCGATATTTTAAAAGTGAATAAAGAAACAGAATATATTTATTTTAAAAGTATTGAGGCTTCATCACGTTTGTTTAAAACGTTGAATGCCGATTCGTTAATCGTAAAAATGTATGGATTTTCTGAAATGGAAAAAGCCTCGGCCCTATTACGAGGTTTGCAAAAGGATATTTCGCTAAGAACATCAAATTTACCGGATTCAGTTTTTAAAAAAGCTTATGAGCTTCAAGGAAGGCTTAGTTCAGTTGAGGCAAAACGTTATGAGCAAAAAGCTGATTATAATATTGTGGATGATAAAATTTTGCAAGCAAATTCAAACTTTTATAAGCTTGTAGCCGATATTGAAGATCTGGAAAAAAGGCTTGAGACGAATTACCCTGAATATAAAAAGAACAAATACAATGTACTAGAACCAAATGTTGATTTTGTTAAACAATTATCCAAGGAGAAAAATATTATTGAGTATGTATTATCCGATGAAAAGATATATTCTATTTTAATAAACAATGGGCATTTGTATTTTAATGATATTCAATATGATAAAGGCTTTAAAGATTCAATTTTAACTTACCATCAACAAATATCGAATGGTGGTAATTTAAATTTTTCTAATAATGAGTATAGTCGTTTTGTTGAATTATCGAATTATTTGTACCGACAACTGATTGAGCCTTTTGCAGATAAGTTAAGTGATAAGCCATTGCTAATAGTACCCGATAACGAATTATCATTAATTCCCTTCGAATCTTTAGTTCAGGAACCTGATGTATCCAGTCGGGTTGATTATGGGGGGTTGCCCTATTTAATAAAGGACTATGATATCTCTTATACCTATTCAATTACTTTATTGGAAATTCAGTCGAAAGCTATGGTTGATAAGAATATAAGAAAAGTGTTTGCTATGGCGCCAGGGTACAATAAGCTATCCTCAGAATCAGGTAGTGAAGGTTCTGGTTACCGCGATAGCCTAGGACCTTTAAAAGGAGCTAAACAAGAAGTAACGCTAATTAGAGACAGACTAAAAGGGAAACATTATTTTAATAAAAAAGCTACAGAAGAGGAATTTAAAAAGCATGCTAGTGAATATAGTGTTTTGCATTTAGCCATGCATACCTTGATTAACGATGAAGAACCTTTATATTCGAAAATGATATTTACACCTGATGCCGATAGTGTTGAAGATGGCTTATTACATACCTATGAGTTAAGAGAACTGAAATTGAATGCTGATTTAGTTGTTTTAAGTGCATGCAATACTGGGTTTGGTAGAATAAGTAATGGGGAAGGTATTATTGGTTTGTCAAGGGGGTTCTTGCAATCGGGTTGTAGGAGTTTGTTGGCCACTCTTTGGTCGGTTTCTGATTTAATAAGTATCGATATTATTAATGGTTTTTATGAAAACCTTGAGGCTGAAAAAGATTTGGCAACTAGTTTATCTGAGGCAAAACGTAGTTACTTGGAAAACAATCAGGGATTTTATACGCATCCATTTTTTTGGTCAGGGTTTATAGTAATTGGAAATACAGAGCCCATTGAGCTTTGTAAAACTTTTCCAACGAAGAAATTATTTTTAATACTAAGTGGAATACTTATTGCATCTCTATTGTTACTTCTGTTATACAAACGGAAAAAGCCGGAGAGATTCCGGCTTCCAGTCAAACTAAACAAACGGAACTAAAATTCACGCTTGTTGAAAAAAGAGTCTTACAAATATGAATAAAAATTTTGATAAATAATAATCTAAAAATAGGATATATAACATTAACTTATTTTATTCAATAGTTTTTTTGCATCTTCGCTATATGCACTTTTATAAACAATAATACTATTCAATATAACCACAGCTTTATTCATTTGCTTAAGCTTGATAAAGCATAGTGCTTTATACCAATTGCTGGCGTCGGTATATAAGGTGAAATCTTTGGTGTTAAACCTTTCAAATTCTATTATAGCTTTATTGTATTCAGCCATTTCCATAAGTGCACAGCCTTTACTAAGAATTAACTTTGCATCAAGCTGTTGTTCAGCAGGAATACTATTGATAAGTTGCAATACTTTTTCATAATTGCCTTGTTCAAAGTTCAATAAAATTTGCTTTTGGACATTGTCGTTTGCTGATCGTGTAATCAAGGCGGGTTGCCAAACTTCGTAATACTGTTTATATAAATAATCGGGCTGAGTAGTCCTTTTTTGGATTGAAAAATATGCAGTACCTGAGAATAAGGTAATAGATGCTGCTGCCCAATACCATTTGTTTTGTAGTTTGATAATTTTGCCCTTAGGTTTGTCGAATTCTCGAGTATGAATATTTGCAATTTTATTCTTAAACTCTGAAACCATAAGTTCTTGTTTAATACCTTCATTCACTTCGTTGCCAAGCTGAACTTCTCTGTATAGCTCTTTATCCTTTTCAATTTCTTTTTCGAACTCTTGTTTTTGCAAGTTGGTCATCTCCCCAAATAAGTAGCTCGAAATCTTCTGGTGTAGATTCTGTAAGTTTTTCATACCATGGGTTTGTTTTAATCTTGTCTATTAAATATTTTCTGCATCGTGCTCTTTTCGTTTTTGTAAAATTTTCTGACGAATAGTTCATTAGCTGAGTTATTTCTCTAACACTTTTTCCTTTCAAGGTATGTGTTAAAACCTTTTTGCAGTCTTTTTCTAAGTTGTTAAGTTCTTTAAAAAAAAGCTGATGTTTTTTTTCTTTTATTTCTGTTTCAGCAAATTCATCATCATCAATTAAATTGTCTGGTTCTGTAATTTCATCATATTCAAATTTTAAGCGCACACGTTCATTTGCTAAAAGTAAACGCTTAGCTATGGAAATAATATAGGTTTCTACAGTACAGGTTAATTCTAATTCTTTAGATATAATCTGTCGGTAAAAGGCTTCAAAAGCATCTTGAACAGCTTCTTTTCCTTCATTTTCATTTACACCAATACCTCGGCAATAATTACTAATATTGATATAAACTTTTTTGTAAATTTTTGTTAAAACCTTTTCATTTCCTTTTTTTATTTCTACAATAACTTTCTCCGGATTGTTATTCATTTCATTAATTAATGTCAGATTTGTACAAAAGGTAATCACCTAAAACGAGAAAAAATTACAATAAAGTTAAAAATAAATTGTAATACACATAAATTCAAGTACATACAACTTATAAAAAAAATTGTAATTTTTAGGATATTTTTAAAAATATTTTCAGTATAGAACGAAAAATGATCTCTTTTACCATTTAATTTCTCTTTTATTATGCTCAGCTAAATAGGTATTTGTTTTGCTAAAATGGTGATTTCCGTAAAAACCCCGTGATGCAGAAAGTGGTGATGGGTGAACTGATTCTAAAACTAAATGTTTGCTTTTATCTATAAGTTCAGCTTTTTTTTGTGCAAATGTTCCCCACAATAAAAAGACCAAGTTATCCTTTTGAGCAGCCAATAAACGTATTACTTCGTGAGTAAAAGTTTCCCAGCCTTTTTTTTGGTGTGAACCTGCTTCATGCACCTGAACGGTTAGGGTAGCATTTAGCATAAAAACACCTTGTTTTGCCCAATGAGTTAAATCACCATGTTCGGGTATCGGAGCTCCTACGTCGTTGTTTATTTCCTTAAAAATATTTCGCAACGATGGTGGAAATTTTACTCCTGGTAAAACCGAAAAACACAATCCATGTGCTTGTCCCGGGCCATGGTACGGATCCTGTCCAATGATAACAACTTTCACATTGTTAAAAGGGCAGAGGTTAAAGGCAGTAAAAATGTCTTTACCTTCGGGGTATATGGTTTTTGTTTGGTATTCGTTTTTAACGAACTCAGTTAGCTTCTTAAAGTAATCTTTTTCGAACTCAGTGCTTAATACCTTGTTCCAGCTTGGTTCAATATTTACATTCATGGTTTTATTAAATTTTTAACGAATGTAAAAAGCTGAGTTGTTTTATACTAATTATTTTGATTGTATTTTTTTAGAAGTTGCTAACAACTTTGCAATCTCAAACTTTTTTAATAAAAGTTAGATCCGACTAAATTGTTGTTCAAATTGAGGCTGTACATGTGATAAATTTTTGTAAACTTATAGGTTTTCTTTGTATCGAAAAAAATAAACATAACTAAATTTCCCAAAAAAACACCGCTGTAACTCTCAGAAAATAAGACTAATAAAAAATAGTTGAAAAAAAGTTGCTTTTTTAGTGATTACCAAATACCTGATTTTGAAATTAATATATAGAAGGCTTTACTTTTTAAGTAAAACTTAATGTATTTATCAACCAAAATATTAATAAAATGAACGAACTAAAACCACTTGACATTGCACACCTGTTTTGCCGGTGTTTACATTTTAAAAGTACTGGCTCGCGAGAAGAGCTAGCCCAGAAGTCAGGTGTAACCCCATTATATTAATTACATATAGGAATAAAATTGAAAAAATATAGAGTTACTATAAGTTATAGCCGAAAGCACCAAACTTAAGAATTTATATCTGAAAATAAGAATTATGTAGAAATATTGAAGAATTCTAATCTTGGTGAGATCTTAGTTCGAAGTAAGTGTATTGTTGATTCAGATTATGACGAAATAAATGAGATTTCATTTAAAGATATTTTGTTAAGAACAAATAGAAAGGAATTGCATTTAACAATAGCACCAACCAACAATTGTAATTTCAAATGTATTTATTGTTTTGAGCAGGATAGAAGAAATGTTATTATGGATAGCAATGTAATAGAAGATCTTATTAGTTTCATTGCGTCATATAAAGATATTGATACCATAGGTATTGATTGGTTTGGTGGAGAGCCATTGATGTCGATAGATATAATTGAAGAAATAACTAATCATATTTTAAAGCTAAATAAGAAGATTAACAGTTTTATAGTAACTAATGGGTATTTGTTAAATAAAAAAAATATATC
>Ga0316187_10002958_pt1 | contig 14804 bp, 8 predicted proteins | sample CroRivburrow1_MG_FD_204927 | JGI IMG/M metagenome (GOLD analysis project Ga0316187, IMG submission 204927) | Coastal sediment microbial communities from Maine, United States - Cross River worm burrow 1 | ecosystem: Environmental > Aquatic > Marine > Coastal > Sediment | place: USA: Maine... | reverse complement strand
GACGCGCACGCGAAGCCACGACGTGAGTGGGTTTGGCGTGTTCTCGCACGGCGACGCGGGCCAAGCGCACGTCATGGCGCACCGCATGCTGGACGAGGGGCGTCATGAGCTCGGCCATCGGCTTCTCAGCGAGTGGCTGGAAGGTCGTGCCGGAAGCGGAAGCGACTGGACGCACCTGCAATGGCACATGGCGACCTTCGAAATCGCCGTCGGACAGTGGGAAGCCGCCTTGAAGCGATTCGAAAACCATATCCTCCCTGTCGCCACCCATACCTGCGACGCACTGACGGACGCGCCAGCAATGCTGTGGCGGCTGCAGCTGGCAGCGCCGCGACCCGTGACCTTGCCGTGGGAGCCGGTGTGCGCCACCGCCGTACACCGGCTCACCCACCCAAGCAGCCCTTACGTCGAGCTTCATTGCCTCCTCGCGCTCGCCGGTGCAGGGGACATTGAGGGCCTCGACCGATGGCTACACGGAAGGCGCGTAACCGAGGATCCACCAGCTAGGCTCTTGGCTCAAATGGGCGTGGGTCTGCGCGCGTTTGCCGCACACGACTATGAGCTCTCCGCCGTGGTGTTGGCTGCGGCTGTGCCGAGGCTATCGGAGCTGGGAGGGAGCCATGCACAGAACCTTCTGTTCCAGGAGATCGCCGATCGCAGCTGGGACTGGGCGCACATGACGATGCGCGCAGCCGCTTGATCACCAGCCCCGACGCTGACACTGTCGCTGACACCGACACTGTCCCCTTCGCCCTCCCTGCGCTAAAACGCCCTCCGTGTACCCATTCGTTCGTCCGAACCCCTTCCTCCCAATCGTGCCGAACTCCGTGTTCATCGTGTGGGCGTATTGGTTTGCACGATGAGATCCCGACTTTTCTCCCGCCCCGATGAATGGACCACCTTCTCTAGCAAGTTGGGTCGTGGGCTGACGGCGGCTGGCCTCGCCGCGACGGTGGCGGCGGTCTCCGAGATCGCGCTCTCGGGCGCTGCTTTTTCGACTCGAGCGTTTGTTGGCAGCGCCGGGCTTGGGCTGGGGCTTGGATTGACGATTGGTGCGCTGTGGGCTGGATTGGCGCATCTGCTCTCGAGATGTCCGCCGTTCGCCTCATGGATAGTGTGGCCGGGGCTGGCGCTTGGGGCCTTTGCCGACGTGGCTTGGAGCCTTCGCGCATTCGCGAACCTAGGCACCCGCTACAACACGCTTGCGGTCGGCACGATGGTCGCTTGCGGACTCGCTGCCACGACGACCGGCGCCCTTCTGGTCCTGATGCAGCCGACCCGGACCCTCCCACCTCCGCTGGTGCGCGCGCCGCACTGGGTTCGATGGCTGGTCGGCGCCGCGCTCCTCGTCGGCGCAGCTGTGTTGGTCTACCTAGACCGGACCCAGTTCCCGGGGCAATACGCGACCTTCCACGTGGCGCTGCAGGGATCGGCTTTGTTTTATGGCGCCCTGGTCATCCTGTTGTCCGGGATCGTCCTTTCGCCCCGGAGCCCTTCCGTTCGCGTGGCCGGCGTCGCAATCAGCGCACTCCTCGTGCTCTTGCCCTTTTTCTTGTTGCACGCACCGCAGCAAGCGGCGTTTGAAACCATGCTGAACCGGCCCTTCGCGGCCCTGCCGCTTCGAACCATGCGCCTCATCGCGGATTTCGATGGCGACGGTTTCTCAGCCGTGCTCGGCGGTGGGGACTGCGCGCCATTCGACCCCGACGTGAACCCCCAGCGGCGCGAAATTCCCGGCAACGGCGTGGACGAGAACTGTTTCGGAGGCGACGCAGAGCTCGTCGCCGCATCCGCCCACCAGGCGGACGTACCCATACCGGCTGAGCCCTCACCGCAGCACGTCGTATTGATCACCGTCGACACCGTCCGCCCCGATCGGATGTCGGCCTATGGCTACGAACGGAACACCACCCCCGAGCTTGCCCGCTGGTTTGAAGACGGGACGAAGTTCACCCGAGCCTATGCCGCCGGCGGTTGGACGAGCATCGCGATTCCAGCGATCTTGCGCGGCGTGAATCCACGGCGCCTGCGGTGGACGCGCATGTACGAAACCAACCGCTACAGGTGCTTGAAGGCGCCGCTCGGTGACCAGTTGCGGCCCGGAGAAACCGCGCGCGCCATGTTCTTGTTGCCGCTGAGCGATCCACATTGGTCGCTCGCCACCTACATGCGCCGGCGAGGCATGTTCACAGCTGCCGTCGTAGACGGCGGTTTCACCGAGATACTCTCCCATAAGTGGGGCACCGGGGAGGGGTTCGACACCTTCGTGGAGATCAACTTGTTGGCCAGGAACCTACGAAACGATGCCCAAACGGCCGACCAAGCCATCGACGTTCTACACAACCGGCCACCGGGGAAACCATTCTTTCTTTGGGTGCATTTCTTCGGCCCGCATGCGCCGAGCGAACGTCACCCGGAGATCCCTCTGGCCGGGGAGACCGTAGGAGATCTGTATGACGGTGAGATCGCATACCTCGACCAACACGTGGGTCGATTGCTGCGAGCCATCGATGAGCAGCAGGATCGCCCCGTGACCGTTTTGCTGGCTTCCGACCACGGCGAACGCATCAACAAGCGGTCCCGAGGTCACGGGTTTGATCATTCGGAGGATAATATCAGGGTGCCGCTGCTAGCGAAGGGGCCGGGGTTTCCAACTGGCGAGGTCGACGCGTTGGTCGGTGCCATCGACCTGATGCCAACCGTCTTGGACGTCACCGAAACACCCGGGCCAGCTGGGCTCGATGGAATCTCGCTTCGCGCGATCGCGACTTCCCCCGATGAATACGAAGATCGCGTGCTCCTCGTCGACACCTTCATTTTCGACAAGAGCACCGGCGATACGGGCACCAAGTTCCGGCTCGACCTCGTCTCTGCCGTCTCCGATCCTCATAAACTCATCATGAACCGCCTCGATAACACGCTGGGACTGTACGACGTCAACGACCCAAAGATGGCTGGCCGAAATCTGCTGCGCTCACGTGATTCCGATTCTCTCGAACGGGAGTTGCGCGCCTACCTCGAAGAAACCGGGGGCGCGCCGCTGCTGGTGGACTAGCCGCGGGTGGCGCCTTAGTTCCCGCCACTAGATCGCTGGATCGACACACCACGCGCACGCGTCGCGAGTCGATCTGCATCTTGAGTAAGCCTGCAGGGCAACTTGATCGAGACTCGCGGTATGATAAAAACTTTGTCGAATGCGAACCAAAGGTCTCTCTTGACGGCAAGCGGTAAGACGCTGGCTGACGGCCAGACCTGGAGCCGCTGGGTACTCACTATCAGTGTTGGCCTCACCGTCTTGCCTGCGCTCTTGGATTTGTGGATCGGCGGAGCGCGTCGCGCCATCGGGTACTTTGCCGCCGACGCGTTCTACTATCTGACCGTCGCTCGAAACCTGCTGGACTATGGCACGACCACCTTTGATCAGGTCACCATCACCAACGGGTACCATCCACTTTGGCAATTTGCTCTAGCCCTAATGATGTGGATGTGGCGAGCAGCTGCTCTCAGTGAGCCGACGCAGCTAGTGCTCACCGCCGCTGCCGGTGTGTGCCTCAACGGCGCCGCCGTGTACCTTCTAGGACGCGCCATTTGGAAAGCCCGCGGCCGCCTCAGCACAGCGTTCTTACTGATCGCCGTGGGGCCATACGCTATCTTCCTGTCTGGCTTTTACTGGGGCCTGAGTCCAGAGCAGTTGGCTCGGCAGAATCCCTTAGAGGGAACCATGCCGGTCTACGGCACCCTGTGGAGTTTTGCCAATGGCATGGAGAGCTCGCTGGCGCTCGTCCTCTTTTCAGCTTTGGCGTACGTGTACGTCTCATATCCGGTTCTCACCTCTCCGAGAGCCGCGGCGGGATGCGGCGCTCTGTGCAGCCTCTTGGTTCTTGCACGTTTGGATCTCGCACTCCTGCTGGTTCCTCTCTTGGCCGTTTATGGGCTGCGCGCGTTGATTCTAAGAACCCGGGAGAGTGTGCATTGTGCTCTTGCCGCGTGGTTCGCCTTTGCAGTGCCTCTGGCCATCTATCTTCTGCTCAACTGGCTGTGGGTTGGCGCAGCAATCCCCACCAGCGGGAGCGCAAAAAGCAGTTTTCCGCATCTCGGGAGCTCTGGCGCTCGTGGTCTGGTCCGGATACCCGCAGTAATGCAGAGCGGTAGGCGGTACCTGGGCCTGGTCTATCGGGAGGCTCAGATCGTTGTTCCAAGTGTCGTTGCGCTGCTGCTTACCCCCTGGCTGCTGTATGACCGTTTGAACGGGCCTGCATCGGAGCGGAGTTGGCGCCGCCCAGGCGATCCATGGGACTCCTTTTTGATTCAAGTTGGGTTCGGGGTGCTGATTCTTGGGACTTACAATTGGCTTTTTGTCAATATCACGTACCAGGGGCATTGGTACTTCCCTGTGTCTTGCGTCTTCGTATCCCTGGCCTTGTTTCGGGTGGTCTCCTTACCCCGGTTCATCGCGCGCTGGGCGCTTCCGGCACGTTGGGCCGGAGCTACGGCTATCGTGGCGTTTTGCGTGTTCTTCTTTCTGACGTTTCACAGGAAGCCGGCGTACCACAAGAAGTATGCAGATTTTTGCTTACAGGAGGCTTCAAGACTCAAGGAAGCCTACCGGGGCAAGGAGCCCAAGCTGCTGAGCATTGATGATGGAGTGATTGCCTACTGCACGGGTTTTCCGTCGATGAATGGCATGGGCCTAACGTTGGATCCGCAGGCTGCACTCGCTCGTAAAGAGGGCAAACTGGGCGCGTTGGCTGTCGCGCGCGGGTACGACCGTGTGGCGTCTTTGGTGTACGTGAACTCCGCCCGTCTAAAGCCGAGCACTCCGCAGAAGGAGGTGAATGATTGGGCCCATAAGCGGTACAAACGATTCTTGGGGGCCAATCCCGCATTCGATTTTGAGGTGGAGTATCGGTCGCCGGAATCGGGCTTCGTGGTCTTCGTAGTGCGGCCGAAGTGAGCACTTTCCCGTTTTCCTCAGTCTCGTCTTCGGCTATCGCTTTCGCGCACCGCGAACGCACTTCAACGCCATAGGATTTCACTCCGCGGAGTGCTCGCCCGCCATTGTAACGCAAACCCTGAGTTCCCTGAAGCGTGGTCGACCGGTTCCCATCCACATCTTGGATGTGCTACCAGCTCCCGAAGATGGCAACCGTCCCACCTGCAGACGATGCGGCCCCCGGCGGGGAGCCGGGGAAGTCGGTCGCTCCATCCTCCGATTCCACGGATGCCCAGCTCGTGCCTGAACCAGCGAACGATTGGTGGACCCGCTACGCGGCACACCTGATTTCGATCGCTGCGGTCTTCATCATCTGCAAGCTGATGTTTCTGGCCTATGCCGGTGTCAGCCCCCTCGTTGTCCCCTGGCTAGTGCCCGCCGACGTGCTCGTGGCCGCGTTGGTCGCACTGCTCACGAAATGGCCTCGAGTCGTACACGCGGTCACCGACATCCTATTGCTGCTGTACGTGTTCAGCCTGCACTACGCGCTGTTGTTCGGCGGGTTCGTCGGCGCGAGCTTCTTCTACTACATCGGGGAAACGGGAGGCATGCAAGGATCCATACTGGATCTAATCCGCTGGCCTGTGATCCTGGTGTTCGTCGGGCTGCTGGTGTTGCATCGCTTCTTGGATCGACGGCTCGCCGGGTGGCTCGCGCTCAACAGCCGCCGGGCCAGGTTGATCAGCGGCATACTCGTGTCCGTGTCCTTGTTCGTCGAGTTCGCCCCGCCGCTCGACGATTATCACGAGCACCGTCAGCACCCGGTTGGCAAGCTCACCCGCAGCACACTGGCGGCGCGGGTTACGGGCAAGCTGGACGACGGCCCAACACCGGCGTCTATCACCAACTTCGACTACCACTCTCAGTTCGAGGGCAAGGAGGCTCCCGTTCCCGAGCTACCCAAGCTCCCTGCCGGCAAGAAGTTCAACGTCATCATGCTGTCGATGGAGTCGACCGGGACCAAGTCGATGGTGCGAGCAGGCGCCGAGACCATGCCGTTCTTCCAAGAGCTCAAGAAGGATGGCCTCTCCTTTACCGAATTTTTTGCCCCGGTCCCCTTCAGCATCAAGGCCATCTTTGCCTATCACAGCGGCCACTACCCCGTCGCCAGCATGGCTCCGATCACCTCCACGCGCCCACGTGTCCCGATCAAAGCGTTGCCCGAGTACTTCCGCGAGCACGGCTACCGCACCGCGCTCTTTCATGGCGGCAAATTCTCGTTCACCAACAAGCTCAACTTTCTTGCCGATCGCGGCTACGACGTCTTGTACGACGCAGTGTCGATTCCAAATCGCGCAGAGCATGAGAGGGTTTGGTGGGGAATCGACGACAAGGCAGTCTTCTCCTACGCCAAGACCTTCATCGAACAGAGCAAGGAGCCATTCTACATCCAGCTCATCCCGGTGCTCGTTCACCACCCGTACAACTTGCTCAAACGCAAATCTTGGGACTATGCGTTCGACGAAAGCAAGCGAGACATCGACAAGTATCATGCGCTCGTTCGCTACGAGGACGCGCTGTTCGAGGACTTCGTACAGTTCTTGAAAGACAAAGGTCTCTACGACAACACGATCATCATCGCCTTCGGCGATCATGGGGAGGCGTTCGGAGAGCACGAGGGCAACTTCATCCACTCGGGCGCGGTGTACGAGGAAAACGTCCGCGTGCCGCTGCTCATCTCGAATCCGAAGCTGTTCAAGGAGCGCGGCGAATCCGCGAAGCTGGGCACGCTGCCCGACCTTTACCCGACGCTTCTCGACGTCATGGGTTGGGAGCACCCCGACTACGCTGGCCCCGGGGTATCGCTGTTCAAACCCGACCCAAAGAGGATGCTGTTCTTTTATGCAGGTCTTGGTGGCGACAAGATCGGAATCCGCGACGGCAAGTACAAGTTCATTTATGTGAAGGGCCGTCGAACTTTGGAGCTCTACGACCTCTCAGCCGACCCTGACGAGCGAACGAACATCGCCGACGCGCACCCGAAACGCGTTGCCTTCTACAAGGAGCGGGCCCGCACGTGGCAACCGCACACCTACGATGTGGTGCATCGTCAACTCTCCGCCAACCCCACGCGCCTCTTAGACCGTCGAGTCATTCGGTTGACCGACCTGCCGACCCAATTCACAGCACAGGGCTGGGGAACGCTGAACTTCAACCGAAACGTAACGGGCAAGCCCTTCAAGATCGGGGGCTCTGATTTCGACACTTTCGGATTCGGGACACACGCCAATTCGATCATCCAATTCGATGTGAGTCAGTACCCGGGTGCAGAGTTTAGCGCCCGCGTAGGCCGCGACGAGTCGGCGGGATCAAAGCTGCGGCGCCGAACCATCATTGCCGAAGTATGGGTGGATGGCGAGGTCGTGTTCAAGAGTGTTCCAATCGACTCCAGCGACGACCCGCAGAACGTTCGGGTGAAAGTGAACGGCAACACGCTGTCGCTCGTCGTCCACGAAGGCAGCGACGGCACTAGTGGTGACCATGCCGATTGGCTGGAGCCACGCCTCGAACTGCTGAACTAGCTGTTCCTTCTCGACTTACGGTGTCTTCAGCGCTTCGGCCGCGGCTTTCGCGGCTTGCGAACGCGCTCGAGGGCCTCGGCATTGCGCACGGTCGAGTGCCCCCGCTTGGCGAGAATGAAATCGCCACTGACTTCGACAACCCCGAAGGTCCCATCATCGACTACCGGGCGGATGCGGTCGAGGTCGGTGCCGCTGATATTGTACTGGAACAAGATGAATTCGGCATCTTTGATGCCCGCGGTCCGAATCGTGTACGCGTCGGGTCGATTGGACACGTGGGCCAACACCCTCTCGGTACCGGCAACTTTGGCTTCCGGCGGAATGTGGGTGCGCAGCGAGATCAGTTGCTCATAGCGCTCGACGTCTTTGTCGGTGCGTTCGAATCTGAAGGCAGAGAAGCCGCCGCGCGCGGTGTTGTGCTGAAGAATGGCTCCGTGTTGATAGGAAGTCGCAGCCATTGCCAACGCCAATGCCATCAACCACGACCGCACTCGAATTTCGCCGTGCTGGTCAGCGGGCCACTCAGGCTGTTTGATCATCGTCAGGACGACAACGGTTGCGAGGAACCCCTCGAGCGCCCAGTGCGTGGTGTACTGAAACCCAATGTCGTAGAGGGCGGAGCGAGTCGCCAGCAAGGTCATGACCAGTCCGGGCAAACAGAACACGAGCCCAATCGGTTTTCGCAATGGCAGGAAGACGAGAGGCACCATCACCTGAAGAAAATATTTGACCTTTCCGCTCTGGAGCAGCGTACCCAAGGTGTAGCCAGGGTTTCCAAAGATCGTTACCAGTACCCCGCCAAAGCCCCCCGGCCCTCCCTCCGGAACGAGCTTCTCGTAGTACCAGACGAAGGTAGACTTGCCGTCGCGAAAGTACGGCATCACGCCCATCTTCATTATGAGGAAGTAGCCCAGACCGATCGCGGCCAACGCCAATCCAGCCCTCGGCCTGGTCCGCGACAACAGGAAATATGCCCCAAGCACGAAGACGGAGAGCGCAATGTCCTCGCGCACCGACAAACTCAAGAGCAGGGGAATGATGGCCCATCGATACTTACCGATGTCAACCAGGTAGGCGAGCCAGAACACGAACCCGATCCCGAGCGGAGGGTAGTGAAAGTCGTAGAGGTTGCCGCCGTGCAGGGGCGCGTAGAACACATACATGGCCGCAATCGAGGCCGCTTGGTAAGGGCCGAGGCGATTGCGCGCAAAGAGGAAGAGTGGAATGACCGCCGCACCGATGAGCGTGGCCTGAATGATCAGCAGAGTCTCCGCGCGCGGTGCTATCGCGTAGATGGGCACGAGCACGTACGCGAAGAAGGTTGCGTGGTGGCCGAGATGTGTGCCCTCGGGACCGAAAATCGGCGAGGCTTTCAGCAACTCGCCCCGCATGGCGTTGAAGACGACGTTGTCTTCGATCCCCATGTCGTACGCTGATGTCCCGAGGTTCCAGTGGTTGCGCAGGGTGAAGAATGAGAAATAGGACGCGTAGAAAAAGAACAAGCCGAGCACGATGACCCAGGGGAGCCAGGGCGACCATCGCTCGAGAGCGTCTGCAGCGCGTCGGCGGATCGAAGCAACGCGCCCCGAGGGGCTGAAGAGGCCGGGTTCAGCGAGTGACCGATAGAGCAACTTCTGCGCTGCGAAGGCCGTGATCGCCGCCATGACCAGGAACTGGATGTCGAGTCCCTTCCAGATCTGCCAGCGAAAGAGCATAGGAACGGCCATCGCGAGGCAGAGCGGCGAGAGCTTCCAGCCGAGCAACTCGATCCTGCGCGCTGCATCGAGGGGCCGCGTTCGATGAGTCCACCAGTAGACCGCGATGGCCATGAGTGGGAGGGCCAGTCCGACGCCGCCGAACAGCGCCAGGAGCTTGCGGGTGGCCGGCTCGATCTGGTTCGACCTGATGTAGACGCGCATCAGGTCGCCGAACACCAGCTCCCAAACAGCAATGCCGCACGAGCCCCCGGCCCCGAGCAACAACGCCATCCCGCGAGCGAGTGACGACAGATACTCGCCGCCCGGCGGCGATGGTACCGGCTCTTCGGAAGCGGCAAACTCAGGTGCCGGTGCGTCCTCAGAGGGCGTCAACTCGTTTTCCACGCCGCCAGGGTAGTCATCTCCGGGGTCATGTCCAACTGGCAGCGGGACATGCGGGAGGAGGTAGCCTGGTGGTTGGATCCAGCGCCAAAAAAGGCTCGTCAGGAGTCTTGCGAGGTGTCGGCCGCAGGGTCGGTGACAGTCGATGCGCCGTCGGCCGGCGGAAGATTCTGCGTATCGCCTACAACGTAGAGGGGACGCCGTTTCACTTCTTCGTAGATCCGGCCGATGTACTCGCCGAGGATTCCCGTCATGATGAGCTGAGCCGACGCAGCCAGTGCCACCGCGATCATGATCGTCGCCCAACCTGGAACCGTCTCGCCCGCAACGGCTGAGTAGAGCGCCCAGGCTGAGGTGACGATCGCAACGAGCCCCGAAAACAGACCGAGCCAAGTCGCAAGCCGAAGCGGAATGATTGAAAACGAGGTAATGCCGTCGATCGCGAAGCGCAGCATCTTACGAAGCGGGTACTTCGTCTCGCCGGCGAAGCGTTCGGGGCGCTCGTACCGCACTGCGGTTTGCTTGAAGCCAACCCACGACACCATCGCGCGCACGAACCGATGCTGCTCGCGCAGGGCGCGCATCGACAGGACGACTCTGCGACTCATCAGCCGAAAGTCACCGGTGTCGAGCGGTATCTCGATTGGGAGCATCATGCGCAACAGGCGGTAGAAGGCGGCAGCGGTCGCTCGTTTGAAGACGCTCTCTCCATGGCGCACCGATCGCTGACCGTATACGACGTCGTATCCCTCACGCCACTTTTGGATCATCTCGGTGACGACCTCGGGCGGATCTTGCAGGTCGGCATCCATGATGACCACGGCGTCGCCCTCGGCGCGGTCCATACCCGCCGTGATCGCAAGCTGGTGCCCAAAGTTCCGCGAAAACGAAATCACCTTGTAGCGCGGCTCCGCTGCGGCGAGGTCGTTCAACATTTCGGACGTGCGGTCTCGCGAGCCGTCGTCGATGAACACCACCTCCCACGTCTCGTCGATCTCGCCCAAGAACGCCTTGAGGCGGCGGTCGAGCTCCGCGATGATTGCTTCCTCGTTGTAGACGGGGATGATGAGCGACAGCGCAGGGCGTTGCATGAGTTGGCCGAGCCTCCCGAACGGTAGCGGGCCTTGTACAACGACGTCGTGTATGGTTCAACCCGGAGGGTCCCCGGTGGAGTTTGAGGAGTACAAACAGAGCTATGTGGCAGAGGTCGAGCAATCGATCGACTTCTCCGGGCAGAGCCATGACTTCTTCATCCGCGTCAAGGCTGACGAGCTCATCGCTTCATGCAGTCGACAGCTCGGGGCCCTCGAGCAGCGCAGCGTTCTAGATGTTGGATGTGGCGTCGGGCTCATGTCGCGCTACGTAGGCGAGCACTTTGGCGAGCTCCACGGTGTCGACATTGCGCCTGGCGTGGTGGAGCGTGCCGCCGAGAACTTTCCGAGAGGCAAGTTCCAGCTCTACGACGGCAAAAGCATCCCGTTCAGCGAGCAGAGCTTCGACGTTGCGTTCACCGTGTGCGTTCTGCATCACGTGCCACCAGCACAATGGACATCGCTCGTCGCCGAAATGGCGCGTGTGCTCAAGCCGGGCGGACTGCTCTACATCTTCGAGCACAACCCCTACAACCCGCTCACTAGGCGGGCGGTCAATCATTGCCCTTTTGACGCCGACGCGACCCTGCTCACGCGCAGTCGCTCCACGGCCCTCGTGCGCAGCGCTAGGCTCGAAACCGCCGAGGCGCGCTACGTTCTTTTCTTTCCATGGAATGGCTCCGGCTTTCGACGCATCGAATCCGGCCTGCGCTGGCTGCCACTCGGTGCACAGTACTTCGTGTCCGGGCGCCGCGTCGGTTAGCCCTGGCAGCGTCAGCTGGCCAGAGGCGCTGGCTCGAGCCGTTCCAAGCGCCGCAGTGCGCTCTGCGCTGCATGGTAGCCGCACATCCCGTGCACGCCGCCCCCGGGTGGCGTGGATGCGGAGCAGATGAACACCCGCGGGTTCGGCGTCGTGTAAGGATCGAGCCTCGCCACGGGTCTCGTGAAGAGCTGGAACACGTCAGCGACGCCGCCTGTAATCGCGCCGCCGACGTAGTTTGGGTTGTATCGATGAAAGTCGTGGGTGTTCATCGGATGCCGGGCAAGAATGCGGTCCTTGAAGCCAGGCGCGAAACGCTCGACTTGGTTCTCGATGGCTTCCGTCATGTCCACCGTGGAGCCGCCAGGAACGTGGCAGTACGCGTAGCCCGTATGCTTGCCTTCGGGCGCTCGACTCGGGTCGAGCTCGCTTTGCTGACAGAGCAGAACGTAGGGTCGCTCGGGATGCTCCCCTCGAAACATCGCCGCCTCTCCGGCCGCGATCTCTTCGAGCGTGCCCCCTAGGTGCACCGTAGACGCCTCTCGGCAGTTGGCGTCGCGCCACGGAATCGAACCGTCGAGCGCCCAGTCGAGCTTGAACGCGCCGGGGCCGTATCGATAGCGACCAAGTCGCCTCCGGTAGCCGCTCGGCAGCGCGGATTCGGCGATCGAAGCGAGCTCGGCCGGACTGGTGTCGAACAGGTAGACCCGGGCTGCCGGGAGGTCTGCTGGAGAAGTCACGAGGACACCGGTGCGGATCTCACCGCCGAGCTCCCTCAAGAGACTGCCAAGCGCCCGCGCGATCGCTTGCGAACCTCCGGACGCCACGGGCCAGGGCTCCACATGGCCTGCGATCGAGAAAATGAGCCCGAGGGCGGCGGTGAACATCTTGTCGAGCGGCAGAACGCTGTGGCCGGCACATCCTGCGAATAGCGCCTTGGCGCGGGATTGCTGAAATCGCCAATTGGCAAAGCTAGCCGCCGGCCACATAGCGTTCAGGCCGAATCGCACGAACATGCCGGCGTGCTTCGGCCAACTCAGCGGACCCAGCGCGTCGCGAAAGAAGCCATTCGGGTTGTCGAGGAAGGGAGCGATCAGGTCTCGGTAACTGGTAGCGTCCGCGCCGAGCCCCGCGCAGGTCTCTTCCAGGGACTGCCACAGCATCACCGCAGGCTGATCGTCGAGCGGGTGCGCAACCGAGGCGCGAGGCACGATCCACTCGAGCCCATGCTCGTCGAGCGGCAGTGAACGAAAGAACGGCGAGAGAATCCCGGTCGTGTGAACCGCCGAGCAAACGTCGTGGTGAAACCCGGGCAAGGTAAGCTCCGCCGTCCGCGTGCCCCCGCCGATGTCATCGGCAGCCTCGAGCACGAGCACAGACGCCCCACCCTGTGCCAGCGCAACCGCAGCACTCAGCCCATTCGGCCCCGAGCCAACCACGACCGCATCAAAAGTCTCCCGCCACCCACTCACCCCGCCAACATAATCCGCCCTCGCAAATTAACCCCTCGAAAAAGGGGACAGTCCCCTTTTTGAAAGGGTTAATCGAGCGATTACTCGAAGGCGGTCGTGTTGGTCATGCGGATCTCGAAGGCTTCGTTGACTTCGACCTTTTCGGTGCCCTCTGGGCCGGTGACCGTGAGCTTGTCGGTTGCCTCGCCTGCCGCTGCGGCGTCGGACTCGAGTGCGTTCAGGTTGAGGATGATCTCACCGCGTGCGTTCGCGACCATTTGCTCCACAGCAATCGAGACGCCGTCCTCGGGGAAGTCGACCGACTGCGGCAACGCGTTCTGCGTGACCGTGACGTTGAGCTTGATCTCGTCGCCCACGCGCTCGACGAGCGTGTAAGAGTCGACCTGCTGCACTTTGAAGCCGTAGAGCGTGAGCTCCTTGCGAGCCTCCCAGCGCGCGCCGAGGCCCACCGGCTCCGCCGGCAATACCACGCGAGATAGCGTGGTGCGCGCGTTGACGATCATCATCAGTAGGCGGAGCGGGAGGTCCGGGCTCTTGGCTTTGTCGTTCAGCTGGGTCGAGAGCAAGATGCCGCGGTCGTTCATCTCCACGGTGCCGCCGACGTCATCCAGAATGGCAGCACTCTGCCTCAACTCCTCCGCAACCTTCGGGTCGAGGCCCTGTGGAACTGCGGCCTCTGCCTTCGCGATGTTGACCTCGAACTTCACGCCGTTGTCGGTGGCCATCGCCGGCCCGGAGACGATATGAAGGCGGACACCTGGAACCACCGAAAGCGCAGCGGATTCCGTCGTCGTGGCCAGGGTCGCGATCGTGAAGTCCATATTGGACTTGGTCGTAGTGCCGTCCGCGATCTTGTATCGGAGCGGTGTCTGCGGCTCGGCCCCCGCCTCGAGGAGGAGCACGGGATCGGCGTTCGCATCGGCGGCTGTCGCCGAGGACCCGTCCTTCTTGCAGCTGGTCAATACGAGCAGCGCGGACAACAAAATCAAACCACGCACGAGTGCTTGCTTCTTCATCGAATCTCCTCCCCGGCCCATTTCCCCGGCCGGCTGAACAGCGGGTTTAGTCGCTTCGATTGGAAGCTGCAACCATCGGCGTCCCCCTGTGGCGAAGTCCTCGTGCGACGCAAGCCGAACTAGACGCCGAAGCGCTCGTTGTATGCCTTCAGCGTCTCCCGGACCTGTTCGTTCGTCAGCCCGAAGTCCTCGATACGGTACTCGTGCTCGCCCTCTTGGGAGGTAGGCTTCTCGTCGATACGGGCCTGAAGGAGCCCGGCGATCTCCTCGTTGAACTCCAAGTCGAACTGGGAGTAGATGTCTTCCAAAACCGTCATCGGGCTCGCCATCAGATCACGAAGCCGCACGTCGTAGATCTGGGACTCGGGGATGCTCTTTCGAGACTCCATCGCACGGTCCAAACCAATACGAGTGTACTCGAGCCAGAACTCGCCAAGCTCTTTGACGTCGAGGCTACGCCGTAGTTTCGAGGCCATCTTTGCAGACAAACTGCAGTGGGAAGCAAGCGCCTTCGCAATGTCACGATGGGTGAAGATGATTTGGGCGTCCGGGTAGACGGCCATCAGCGCGTCCAGGTTCCAAATGTGCCACGGGCATTTCAACACCCACCGTTTCGCCGAACGCTGCGCGTTCAAGATCTTGAGCTGGAGCTTGTGGAACTGGTACGGCTCGATCATGTCCCATTCGAGCATATCTCGGGCGTACTCATAGGCCGCGAACGCGACCCAGAACGTCAGCATGGCCATGTCGTTTTCGAGGAGAAAAAAGTCCTCCTCGTACGAGTCAGCGGTCACGTGATGCGCAATGCCCTGGTCGGGGATGGCAGCCTGGTTGAAGCCGAACGTGAACTT
>Ga0316187_10002955_pt1 | contig 14810 bp, 11 predicted proteins | sample CroRivburrow1_MG_FD_204927 | JGI IMG/M metagenome (GOLD analysis project Ga0316187, IMG submission 204927) | Coastal sediment microbial communities from Maine, United States - Cross River worm burrow 1 | ecosystem: Environmental > Aquatic > Marine > Coastal > Sediment | place: USA: Maine... | reverse complement strand
TTCTCCTGTTCATTGAGGTCGGAGATATCAGGCGGCACATCATGCATGGCCATGATGGATGCGCCGGAAGTGGCGTCCATGTCGGCCTGCTCAACGAAGATGTTTCTTGGTGTGGAAATGGCCCTGGTCTGCCACATCAGTTCGTTGTTCAACACCTTGGCGCGATCATGGCAGGTGATGCACGAGCTCATGAACAAGCGCTTGCCCACTTCTTGCTCGTCCGTCAGTTCCTCCCAGGGCCTGTCAATGGGGATTTCCCCCAAGGCAAAGGGATAGGCGGCCCTATAGCGCTCATGGTTTTCCCAGCCGTTCTCGATCGTGTGGTAACGTGTGTTTTTAGCTTTTTCAGCCATGAACTCGCGGCGGATAAAATCGATAACCAGGCTAATTTCATCATGCGTCAAGATGCTGGCAAAGCCCTGCATGGCGGTTTGCGGCCGGCCATGGGTGGCACTATCCACCATTCTCTGTCTGCTCAACGAGTCCATGGATAAAGAAGTAAAGTCCAGCGGTCGGGGTTCGAGATAACTTGCTGCCAGGGTTTTGGCGTTGCCAGAATAACCATGACAAAAATAGCAGCGAAAATTGTAGATTGCGCGACCTTGCTCGTGTTGCGCGGCGCTTGCCTCTTGATGCGGATCAGCGGCTTGAACGGGAATCTGCAAGGCGCAGGGTGCAATCAGGGCCGCTACGATCCCTAGGGCAAGCCCTTTCATGATAAACGAATCACGCGTTGTCCTGCATAAATGATGGCGTTAGGACATAAGGATAAACGCATCAATTGTATCTCACGTAACACTGCCTGGAAGCGAGCTATGGTTCTTATAACTTCTATGCATACCAGCCACGTCAGGGGTGCTCGTAAGCCATGGTTCCTTGAATGCGGATTTCTAATTATGAGGGTGCGTCGCCGTCCGAATCGCCGCCATTGATAAAGGTCTGGAAAACATATTCGCCCACATCAGCAATCTGTTGATTCGTGAGAACCTTACTCCAGGCTGGCATCACCGACCCTGTCAGGCCCATACTGATGGAGCTAAATATCCTGGGTCTGTTCAAGGTGTTGCGCGATCTCTCATGCTGGAAATTACGGGGTTTTGGCTTATTGAAATAGGCCCTGGGACCTTCGCCGTCGCCTTTTTTGCCATGGCAAGCCACGCAGCTCTGTTCATACAGGCGTTTGCCATTGACCAGGTTACCCTTGAGCCCATCGGCAAAAGCCAGGCTCATATCGGTCCCGCGCGCATCGCCCCACCATATAAGATCGACCCTGTTGTTCTTGATCATGAAGCTCTCGTGGATGAAATCAACAATAGTCCCAATTTGTTCCTGGCTGAAACGCTCTTTCCAGCGCACCATGGGCGTCTTGGGAATACCATAGGTAATGGAATTGATCATCTGGTCACGAGTCAGCTTGGTTGGATCAGCTTTGGTAAAGTCCCGTGGCTTGGTCAGTAGGCCGCGTCGAGCGCGGGATTGTCCGTCGCCGTTATCTCCATGGCATACGGAGCAGTTCTTTCTGAAAAGCTTTTCACCATCAATTGCCGGTTTCTCCGCCGCAAGCGCGGGCGCGACGCCTGCTAAAAACAGCATCATCAACATAACAATTGTCGCCTGTGCGCAAGCAATCATCTTTGGTTTACGCATGTCATGCACCCTCAACTTCCCTATTAATATTCCGCATCTTGAACCGATTTTCAGAGTCGGCAAGCTTGTCATAAACACAGCGATGGGACAATACTGGCTATCAATTGACGAATATCTTTAACTTGCCTGGAGTAAATCATCTCCTTGCTTTGTGGCAAGCGTCGATTATGATTAATATCGGATTAATGTTAATTAACGAAAGTAGGGTTCATGTCGCGCCTTGTGGCACCCAAGTTGCTTCAAGGTATGATGTGGATCACCAGACAGTACAAATGTGCAAAGGTAGGATTTGAGCATAAGTGACGAATGCATATGAAGACAATAAAAGATAACGATCGTACACGGCTTAGCCGAATAGCCAGCCTTCTGGGCGTGGCTCTGTCTTTTATGTATCTCGTCATATTTCCTCTGGATGCCGCTACCGGTGCAGGTTCGCCACTAAGCGTTACTGATCCTCTGGGCATCAAGTGCTCGAAACATGATTTCTCCTGTCTGAATGAGAGGGCGGGCGTTGCGGCCATGGAGGGTCTCGCATATGCTGACTATGGAGACCCCTGCATTTACTGCCATATTCCAGCGCATGCGGCTGAGTCGGGAGCAGTTGATACAGAATCTCAGGGCGGGATTCCCGGCTGGAACCGGTACAAACCATCATTAGACGCCTATAAATTGTATGGTGAGGCGAATACCACTAACGGGTATTATCAAAGTGAATCTTGGACCTTAAATTCAAAAGTCCAGACTATAAGTCCTATAAGTCTGTTATGCCTGTCCTGCCATGATGGCTCTTTAGGTCTCGATCAAATTGTTTTCAAGCCAAAAACCTGGAAGCCTGAGGATGACTTTTCCTTGCACATGAGGATGAATACGGATGGCGACCTCACCAGTTGCGCCAGATGCCATAATGGTGAAGTGGCTCATGATGGTGCAGTTAAATACCTCGAGCAGGATTTAAGAAACGATCATCCGATATCCATTATGTATATGGGGCTTGTCCGTCCAGATATCGATTATGATTTCTGGCAGCCGGATTTGGGGAAGCAAGGTTTTTCAGAAGGCGTCAAGCTGTTTAATGGTTTTGTCGAATGCGCTTCATGTCATGACGTTCACGATCCATCCAAGGAATTGTTGCTTAGAGTTAATCGTGAGCGCATCTGTTTGACTTGCCACGCAAAATAGCCTTTTTAAATTTGACTAAAACAGGCCTAAATTGGTGAATATACAAGTGAATCAAGCGAATTATTTCAGAAGTCTATTAAGTTGACGCTTGTTTGCCTCAGCGGCACTATATCGCCACTATAAAAAGTGGGCAGCCTAGGCTTGCCGTTCAAAATATATTAAATAAATAGAGGGTTAGTTAAGGGCCATGTCAGAGTTGTCTATTCGGTTAGTTCCTAGGGTTGCTATTATAGTTTTATCTCTGTTAGGCGTTGTTTTGCTGGGCGCATGCGCCAAACCAGAGGTAAGAAAATTTAAGTTTGTCTGGCCTGAGCCACCTGAGAAGCCGAGGTTCCATTATGAGCGGACCCTCTATGGCACAGGGGACATTATGGGCGAGAAATCTGGTAAGGAAAAATGGATGGAAATTGCAACCGGTCAGGCGCGCGTAAGCCAAGGCTTTAATAAGCCTTATCATGTGGCGGTGCACAAGGGCCGCATTTACCTGAGTGACACAGTAGCCAAGAAGGTGATGGTGATGGATGTTCCCAATGCGCGTAGTTACAGCATTGGCGACAAGCGTGACCGCGGCAAGTTACAGAAACCCATTGGTATTGATATCGATGGTAATGGCATGGTTTATGTGGCGGATGTGACAGGTAAGCGAGTGGTTATGTACGACAAGGATGGCAAGTTCATCAGAGGCTTTGGTGAGGGTGAATCTGCAGCTTTGAATCGTCCGTCCGGAGTGGCGGTGAATGCTGAAGGTACGCGCGTGTTTGTCGTAGATACCGGTGGTGTCACGGCGAATCAAGAGGAGCATCGCGTGCGTACTTACGATGTGGCTACTGGGAAGCACCTTTTTGACATTGGAACCCGCGGCGGATTAGAAGGGCAGTTTAATCTTCCCCTGCAAGCAGCCGTTGGTCCAGACGAGTTGCTCTATGTGCTTGACTCGGGAAATTTCCGAGTCCAAGTCTTTGACCAAGACGGTAATTTTATCCGAAAGTTTGGAAAAGTAGGCCGCAACTATGGTGACTTTGCTAGGCCCAAGGCAATCGCGATAGACCCTGATGGCTTGGTGTACGTTGTGGATACTGCTTTTAGTAATTTCCAGATTTTTACACCAGAAGGAAACCTGCTGATGTTTATTGGTCAACGAGGTGCAAGCGGGATGCCGGGCAGATATCAATTACCAGCGGGTATCGATGTAGATGAGGATGGCCGCATTTACTTTGTGGATCAATTCTTCCGTAAGCTTGATATTTTCCGGCCTGATTACACCCCAGAGGGAACCGGTTACCTTGTTACCGGTGAGAAGGCTCCACGAACTGAGACATGGGATGCGTCCATCCCAGAAGATGTGGAAGATGACGAAGTGAAAGCCAAGGAGTGAACAACAAAGGGCACGTCATAATACTATATTGACCGACCCCTTTTAGCCGCTCTTGGATGCACTTGATGAGAGCATTTTATTTCTAGAACTCTGGTTGATCTCTTGTCAAGATTTACACTTGGGCTGCTGTAGGCAGTACCGTGAACGAACATAAACCCAGTTTTTTTCTTGTAATTGACCAAGGCGGACGCAGTAGCCGTGCCATGGCATATGGTTCGTGTGGCTCTTGCATCGCCAAGCATGCCGCTTCAGTAGCCACCAAACATCCCCAGGAAGGTTGGGTGGAGCAGAGCCCTGAATCTGTGTGCGAATCAGTTTGCAAGGCGCTGGATGGCCTGTTTGCCGAGCTTGGGCCAGATAATTGTGAACTCATGGCTGCCGGATTGGCAACGCAGCGATCCAGTATCGTGTGCTGGGATGCTCAGACGGGCAAGGCCTTGTCGCCGGTGATCAGCTGGCAGGATCGACGGGCCGCCACTTGGCTGGATGGTTATGCGGCACATGCTGAATCCATTCATCAGGTCACCGGACTGTTGCTTTCTCCCCACTATGGCGCAAGCAAATTCCGCTGGTGCCTGGACCATCTTTCCGGTGTGCGTGATGCTTGGGTGAATGGTAGGCTGTCGTGGGGACCATTGGCCAGTTTTCTGGCGTTTCAGCTATTGGAAGAAAGGCCTCATTTGATCGATCCAGCTAACGCCTCCCGTACCATGCTGTGGAACATGGAAAGCCGGAATTGGGATCCCGGTCTACTCAAGCTTTTTGGTCTGCCGAGCGAGCCCTTCCCTCGCTGCATGCCCACCCTCGGTGTTTTTGGCCATTTGCGGCATGGCAATAGGCGCATCCCCATGCGGATCGTCACGGGCGATCAGTCCGCGGCCCTGTTTAGCCAGGGGCTGCCACGATCAGGCACCGCCTATATCACTGTCGGCACAGGCGCCTTTATCCAGCGCCCCATGTCGAGCCGCTCTCTTTTCCCTGATTTTCTGACCAGCACGGTCATGATCGGTGATGGCCGTGAGCTCTATGCCCTGGAGGGGACGGTCAACGGTGCTGCCAGCGCCATCGCCTGGTTCGAGCAGCAATGTCCGCAGACGGATGTCGTGCATTCGCTGGATGCATGGCTTGCGCGCGATACGGTACCGCCGTTGTTTCTCAATGGCATTGGTGGTTTGGGAGCGCCTTTCTGGTGTCCAGACTTTCACAGCCGCTTCGTCGGTGATGGGGAGCCATGGCAAAAGGCTGTCGCGGTGGCTGAAAGCATTGTTTTTCTGTTGCAGGCGAACCTAGACGGAATGGCAGCGCACCTGCCGCCTCCCGACAGGATTCAGATTGGCGGCGGTCTGGCCTGTTTGGACGGTTTGTGCCAGCGCTTGGCTGACCTAAGTGGCTTGCCCGTACACCGGTCGGATGAAACCGAGGCCACGGCGCGCGGTACGGCGCAGCTGCTGGCTGGTTGCCCCGAAGCTTGGGTGGGGTTGGGGCAGGACAAGAATTTCTGTCCGCAACATCACCCTGATCTCAATCGGCGCTACGAATGCATGCGGAAAGAAATGCTCAAGGCGGTGGCCTAAGCGGCAATTCTCGGGTGTCTGCCTTGGGCGGTGGCCTTCCCAATATGGGCTGTAGACGCGCCACCAGTTTGGCTGCCGTGGCTCGGTAGGCGGTCAGCTTGCCGCTATAAATCGTAATCAGGCGGGGTTGAAGGCCTTCATCGCATTGAAGGACGGGCTCCCTGGGCCGATGAAACGCAGAGTCCTCACTTTTCGGTAGCACGCGCAGACCTGCAAAGCTGTCAACAATGTTGGCGTCATGGCCGGGAAAGTAGTGATGCAGTGTTTGCAACAGATAATCGACTTCATGATCGAGCGGGCGCACCTCTGCCGGATCGCCATCATAGCCATGCTCCGTGGTACCCACCAGGGTATGGCCTTGCCAGGGAATGATCAGCACGCCGCGCCGGTCGCTGGCCTCGACATAATAGACGCCCTGATTGACAGGGCCTTGCACCTCGATGTGGGTGCCCTGCACGAGTTCGATAGGGAACTTGCTTGGGGCGGGCTCGATACGCTCCAGCACATGATTGGCCCAGGGGCCGGCGGCATTGACCAGCGCGCGGCAATTAAGCGTTTTTTCCTGGTCTGCCGTCAGGTAACGGAGCGTGAAGCCTTCGTCCGTTCGTAGGGCTGAGCACATTTGCGCCGGGCACAGAAGTACGGCCCCTAGGGCGATGGCGGACTGCATGACGGCGCGGGTCAAATCAGCATCGTTGGTCTGGGCGTCCCAATAGCGGAAAACGTGCTGTAGGCCATGGGTTTCCAGGCCATCCAGCTTATGCCATCGGTTACGCGGCACGCGGTCAAAACGTGCGTGCGGCGTGAGCCCCGTGAGTATGGCATAGGCGCTTAATCCCAAGCGGACCTGCCATGGACGGCGGGCAGTGTCTCGGTATACGGGAATATAAAATGGCACAAGCCGTACCAGTTCGGGCGCAAGACGCAGCAGGGTTTCACGCTCGCGCAATGATTCCCTCACCAGCGAGATCTGGGCGCTTTCCAGATAGCGCAGGCCGCCATGAATTAGTTTACTTGAGCGGCTGGAAGTGCCATGCGCCAGACCCGTCTGCTCCAGCAGCACGACGCTATACCCCGCTGCTGCCGCGGCCTGGGCCGCACCAGCTCCATGGATGCCACCGCCGATGATGCCGACATCGTAATCGCTTGCAGGCAAAACGGACTACTGCCTTTGTAGCGCGGCCAGCATGCCGCAAATATCGAAGGTCTCCACCAGGCCGGCCCCACGGCCGATAAGCATCTTCGCCAGCCCAGGGTCGACAACGTCGTACACGACGATTTCAGCGTCCTCAACACTTAACGCCCCTGATGCCGGAAGCTTGTCGATATCGATAAAGATGAATGCCGGGCCAAGCTGTTTGATGCCGCTGTTGCGCCGTTGCCTCCAATTCTCCAGCACCATGCCTACTGGCCAGCCAGCCTTTCGCGCGAGCAAAAGAATTTCCCGGTTAAACGAAATAATAATGGCCTGCTTCGAGATGGGTCTCAGATGCTGTGCAACCGCCTGCCATACGGCATCCGCGCCAAATTGTTCGATACTGACCCTTTTGAGCTCCACGAATACGCGCATGTCAGGCCGTTGCCGAAGGAATTGGACAAGTTCGACCAGGGTGGCCATGCGCGTGCCGGAGTATTTGGCGCCGAATTTAACTGCCTCGGTTGCTTCAAGTTCGCCAAGCTCATGCAGGGAAAACTGATGCACGCTGCCATAGGTCCCACATATGCGTTGCAGGTTGCGGTCATGAAACAGAACCGCTTTAAGGTCTGCGGTGAGTTGAACATCCACCTCGACGAAGCGCGCGCCAGCCTCGAACGCGCTATGGATGCCGGCGAGGGAGTTGTCAGGGAAGCGGGCGGGATTGCCACGATGGGCGACAAGCTTTGTCGCCATGAGCTCACCCTCTGGCCTGGCGTCCAAGCTAGCCATCTGTTGCTAATGGTCGCTTGTCTATCGCTTTAGGCGATTGCCTGGATATCTCCAGCTCACGCATGCTCTTCTGTGCCTCGTCATGGCCAGGCATCAGGGATAATGCTTTTTCATAATGATATCTGGCCATCTTTAGATCGCCCTGAGAAAATAGCGCATAGCCTAGGTTGTTATGCGCATCGGCGATAGCGGCCACATCTTTTGGCGTAACTTGGGCGAGCACGGCTGTGCGGTAGTAGGTGATGGCCCGGGCGATCTCTCCGCGCTCAAAAGCAATATTGCCCAGATTAAGCGACGTCTGCAGATGGCCGGGTTTGTCCCGTAGCACGGCCGCATAATGGCGCAATGCCTCATCCTCTCTGCCTGCATCCATAAGGTTGTTGGCCAAGTTGTAATGCGCCAAGGTATTGTTGGGTGTGGCATCCAGGGCGTGTGAAAATAGTGTAATGCCGTTTCGCCAGTGCGAAATCTGCTTCCAGGTGATGGGCAATAGGGCGAGCAAGATGACGATAGACAACGCCATAAGCGCGCGCGGCCCATGCCGCCAGTGGCCCATAAAGTCGATTGCCCCCCAGCTGATGATGACGAACAGGCCGACGTAGGACAGATAGGAGTAACGGTCGGCCATAGCCTGCTCCCCCAAGTGCACCAGGCCGATCACCGGAACCAGAGTGCCGATAAACCAGAACCAGCCGACGATCAGGTAAGGCTGGCGCTTCGCGTGGCGTAGCGCGGCCACAGTCGCGCCGATCAGGAATAGGGCGGCAAGTCCCGCTTTGCTGGCGGATAAGGACTCAACCGAAAATGGATAATGCGCCGCCAGATCAAACGGCCAGATTACTTTGTAAATGTATGCCACATAGGCGATGAGAGAATTTTCGATGCGTAGATCGAGTGCCACCTTTTCCAGGGAGGAGACCGATCCGCCTGTGCTTTGCACCGAGTAGGTAATGATGCTGGAGGCCACGATAAGCCCAAACAACGGCAGTTTCTCGCGCAGAAGCGGCCACAACCTGGAAAGCGGCCGGACCGGCAAGGGAAGGCGGCCCAAGGGCCAATAATCCATGAGCAGCAGCAGAAAGGGCAGCGTGACCAGCATTGGTTTGGCCATCAGGCCGAGTGCCAGAAACGCAAAGGTGAGTATGTAGTGAAAAAGGCGACGTTCGTGCACATATTGAACGTAGGCAAGCATGGCAAGCATCCCGAAAAACATGCTGAGAACGTCCTTGCGTTCGGCCAGCCAGGCTACCGATTCGACATGCATGGGATGGATGGCGAACAAAGCGGCGACGAATGCGCTGGCCCATATCTCGCGAGTGCTGCGTTGCAAGAGCATGAAAAGCAGGATGGCATTGGCGATATGTAGTACGACGTTGGTGACATGATGCTTGCCGTAGTCGGTGCCATACAGCTCCACATCCAGCATATGCGTCAGCCAGGTGAGCGGGAACCAGTTGGCGTCGTGATTGGTGGTGAAGGCCCAGATAAAGCCGTCCGTGTTCAGGCCGGCGAGGACATGAGGGTTGTCGCGGATGTAGATGTCATCGTCGAATCCGGTCAGCTCAAACCCTCCCACCTGCCAGTACAGGGCAAGCGTCACCAGAGCCAAGCTCGCCATGATGCCGGCGTTGAGCAACGGATGCCGTGAGCAGGATTCAGGCGTCAAGACAGGTTTTGTCGCATGATGCTGACATTCGCGGGTGAGCGGCTGTGATCATGAGCGGGTACGTGCATGCGTCATGGCGGAATCATCGGAGCCTTTGTCGGTAAGCGCAAGGCTGAACGCCTTTAGATCAAGGGTCTATTGCAGAATGCGTACGGACTTCCAGTAATGCTCTGACCAGTAGGGATTGTCCAGATTGGAAAGCATGACGCCGCTGGATTTGGAGGCGTGCATGAAGCGGTTATCGCCAACATAAATGCCGACATGGAGAGTGCGGGGGGCGGTATTGAAGATCACCAAATCTCCAGTGTTGAGATTGCCTTTTGCCGTAACCCTGCCCGATCTAGCCAATAATTTCGTACTGCGCGGAAGCTTGATGCCAAACACGTTGCGGTACGTGAGATGGACAAAGCCAGAGCAGTCGACGCCGTACTTATTCAGCCCTCCATAACGGTAGGAGACGCCCTTCCACGATTGGTAGTGGTCCAGCAGCGACTTCTGAAGCTTTGTTTTCCTTACGACGTCAGGCGACTGAACGGTAGCGACCGGTTCGGCCAGACGGGCAAACGGCTCGGCTGATTCCCTGGCCGCAGGCGTGGCGCACCCCGAACTGATCATCATGTATGCTGCAAGCATCCAGGTTGGAATGGAGGCCCCGGCACGATCTTGTATTGCCAACATGCGGGGATTTTCGTGCCGCTAGCCCTTGATTTCAGTGCTGCCTGTCACCATCAAGGTCTGGCGACCAGCCTCGCCGAGGTTGATGGAACGATGTTGCTGACCAAAAGGCTAGGCGGGGTATTTTACTCTTCATGCTCAACGGTCCGGTCAAGGAAGTCGGCCAGTCTTTCGGCAAAGTAAAGCGCTTCTTTGCGCAACCTCCAGAATCCGCCAAAGCGGGTTTTGTAATGGCGAGGTTCAGCATCTGGATCGCTGTCGCGTCAGTTATGGCACTCGCAATAAGGGCAGCAGCCGATATCTATGCATAACAACGGAATCTAGTCGTGCGCATAGTTTGCTGAGATGCTTCGCCGCAATACAACTCGCACTTCCTTATACGTGACGCTGAAAAAACAGAAATAAACAGGGACACGATGCCTAATCATTGAAGTCGAGCCAGCTGCAAGTGTGTCTGCGGATTAGATCGGCCAGCACTTCGATGTGATCGGCACGGTCATTGAGCGCCGGGATATAGCGCATCTCGCCGCCGCCTGCTTCCTCGAATGCCTTGCGGTTTTCCACCGCGATTTCCTCCAGCGTTTCCAGACAGTCGGCTGAAAAACCGGGGCAAATCACGTCCACTTTGCCCACGCCTTCCTTGCCCCATGCATCCAAAGTTTCAATGGTATATGGCTTGATCCATTCCTCGGCTCCAAAGCGCGACTGGAAGCTCATGATCCATTCCCCTTCCTTCAGGCCAAGCTCTTCTACCAGTAGATTTGCTGTCGTTTCGCACTGGTCGCGGTAAGGATCGCCCAGCTTGACTACCCGCTGCGGCAGACCGTGGAAGGACATCAGCAGCCGATCCGCGCGGCCATGTTGCTCCCAGTGTTCACGCACACTGGCTGCCAATGCGTCGATATAGGCCGCATCATCGCAATATGATCCGATGGTGCGGGTCTCCGGCACCCACCACCATTGCTTGAACACGTCGGCAACAGCGTCGAAAACCGTGCCGTTGGAGCTTGCAGCATATTGCGGATACAGAGGAAATACCAGAATACGGCGGCAACCTTTGCTGCGTAGCGCCTCAAGCCCTGACTTAATCGATGGATTGCCGTAGCGCATGCCAAGCTCAAGATGAACCGCCTGATCGGTGATTGGCCTCTGAAACTTTTGACGCAATGCTTCCAGTTGCTTTTTACCGATCACCAACAGAGGGGAGCCTTCATCGGTCCAAACTTGCGAATAACCCAGGGCGGATTGCTTGGGCCTCGTGCGCAGGATCAGTAGATTGAGAATGAACCACCAGATCACCTTCGGAACCTGCACCACGCGCGGATCGGAAAGAAATTCGCGCAGATAAGGGCGCACGGCCTTGGCCGTCGGAGCTTCCGGCGTGCCCAGATTGACCAGCAATATGCCGACAGAGTTGTTTCCTTGAGAGTTCTTCATTTGCTTGATCCTTTCCCTGAGGCTTCGTTTAACTGGCGCTTGCATAACTGCAATTGCGGATGATGCTGAAAAGCATCATATACGCAAGTTCGTCATAATCCTGGGCGTACATTGTCAATATCAATTCCGGGCTCTATTTGCAGCGCTACGATGGCAAGAATACCAGTTGGTAACCGATAGCCATGATCGAAAGATCGACGATCATATGTGAAATCCATGCGCCAGTGATCGTTTTCTGGCGCTCATACATCATGCTCCAGATCATCCCGCCAAGCGCGACACACGAGCCTAGCACAACAGCCCACAGTATTGGGAAAAACTGGCTTGCAATGACGATATGATGTGAGGCAAAGGCTACGCCAGCCAGGATATGCGCATAATGACTGCGGATAAGCTGGCGCAGCCTTCCATAGACAAACCAGCGCCAGTAGTACTCCTCGATCAGCGAATGAATCAGCGATAAGAAGACAGCGAAGGCCAGATAGTGTTCGGTCAGGCCAAAGGCGACGATCTTGGAGAGGATGTTTTCGCTGTTGCCGGCGACTATGTCTCCGATCACCGTGTTCATCAGTAGCAGGATAGCGGCGGCGATAAGAGCGCCTGAAATAATCCCGGTGACACATACTCGGGCGTTGAAAACATCGCCGATGCCTGGCCTCGGTAGGCGCTCCCGAATAATCCATAACACCGCGACCAGCGGCCAGACCAGCGTGAATGCCTTAGTGAGGCCGTAAGCGATACGGGCGGCGGGATGATCTCCCAGCCACACGAAATACACGAGAGCTGCCATAAATGGCAGCGCCATAGCGGGTGCGACCACCAGCCATGTTGTACGGGATTGCCCTGCAGAAAGTGGTTTAGAATGGCTCGCCATTTGCGCGGAGTGTAACTGCTGTGGCTACGTCGACGAATTTGTCGCGGGACTTGCAATTGATGTCACCAATCCAACGCAGATGAAACCGGCTTCGGCTATTCTCCAGTCAGTATTCATTCCGTGCTCCGCAGCCCCCCATATTTTCTCGGAGACATTGGCTTGATATCAACGATCATTCTGAATTTTCCAGCTCATGCTTAACGATCATAGGCGATGAGCCGACAATAAGGATAGGTCCCCATGAATTTGGGGCCAGGTTCTCTGGGTCCGGCAGAGGGAATTGACAGCCGTGATGACCTTACTGACGGTTTTTTGAACACCCGAGCAGGTATATCATTTGATGCCGTTCAAGGAGACCTCAGTATGGAAAGTTTGTCTGTATTGGCTTTGGTCATCACCATTGCGTGTGGTGTGGGTGCGGTTTTCCATGCCCGGAAACTTATTCAATGGGTTACGGGACTGGATGCGGGAAACGAGCGTATGCAGGAGATTGCAGGAACCATTGAGATTGGTGCGCGCGCTTACCTGAGAAGACAGTACCGGACGATTCTGATGGTTGGCGTGCTGTTCACACTGCTGTTGCTGTTGTTTATCGGGCCGGGCACCGCGGCAGGTTTTGTGGTTGGTGCGCTTCTCTCCGCCGCCGCCGGTTTTATCGGCATGAATATCTCCGTCAAAGCCAATGTGCGCACGGCGGCGGCCGCTCGTGGCGGACGCAATGCAGCGCTCCAGGTCGCATTTCGCGGAGGGGCGGTAACCGGTCTCATGGTTGTCGGCTTGGGCCTGCTCGGTGTGGCCCTCTTTTTTATCGCGCTGCTGTTGCTTAACAGCGACGATCAGGCGCATCTTCTGCAACCTCTTCTCGGTGTCGCCTTCGGGGCTTCGCTGATCTCAGTATTTGCCCGCGTGGGCGGCGGTATTTTTACCAAGGGCGCCGACGTGGGCGCTGATCTGGTCGGCAAGGTGGAGGCGGGAATCCCCGAGGATGATCCGCGCAACCCTGCCGTGATAGCAGATAATGTCGGTGACAACGTTGGTGACTGCGCTGGCATGGCGGCCGATCTGTTCGAAACCTACGCCGTCACCATGATTGCCACGATGTTGCTGGCAGCACTCTCCTTTCCAGGCTTCGGTAATGCGATGATCTACCCGCTGGTGCTCGGAGGCGCTGGCATCGTAGCCACGATACTTGGCATCCGCTTTGTCCAAATCGGGCCGGACCAGAAGGTGATGAAGGCGCTCTATCGTGGCCTGATTGGCTCGGGCGTGATCTCCGCCATCCTGTATTTTCCGATCACCCTGTGGCTGATGAGCGGCAACGACATGTTTTCGGTAAATGCTTTATACGGTTCGGCTCTGGTGGGCCTGGCTCTGACGGCGGCTCTTGTCGTGATTACCGAGTATTACACCAGCCGGCTCTTCTCGCCGGTGCACGGAATAGCCCGCGCTTCTGAGACTGGGCACGCGACCAATGTAATTGCGGGCCTGGGCCTGTCGATGAAGGCGACAGCGTTGCCGGTGCTCGCGGTCTGCCTCGGCATCTATGCGGCATACGCCTTTGCGGGGCTTTACGGCATTGCCATTGCCGCAACCGCCATGCTGTCGATGTCCGGTATGATCGTGGCGCTCGATGCCTACGGGCCGATTACCGACAACGCCGGCGGTATTGCCGAGATGGCGGAACTGCCGGATGAGATTCGTGCGGTGACCGATCCGCTCGATGCGGTGGGCAATACCACCAAGGCGGTGACCAAGGGTTACGCCATCGGCTCGGCGGGGCTGGCCGCCCTGGTGCTCTTCCAGGACTACACGCACCAGCTCTCGCGTTACGTTGGCGAGGTGCATTTCGATCTCTCCGATCACCAGATCATTATCGGCCTGTTTATCGGCGGCCTGTTGCCGTACCTGTTCAGTGCGCTGGCGCTGGAGTCGGTGGGGAATGCGGCGCAGAGCATTGTGCACGAGGTGCGCAGACAGTTTCGGGAGATTCCGGGCATTATGGAAAAGACGGCATGCCCGGACTATTCGCAGGCCGTTGATATTCTGACCAAATCGGCGCTGAAGGAGATGATTATACCTTCACTGATTCCGGTTGTCGTACCCGTTGCGGTGGGCTTCCTGTTCGGCCCCAAGGCGCTCGGTGGCATGCTGGTTGGAAGTATTATCACCGGCATTTTCGTGGCGATTTCAATGACCATCGGCGGCGGAGCGTGGGATAATGCCAAGAAGTATATTGAAGACGGCCACAACGGCGGCAAGGGCTCCGAAGCGCACAAGGCGGCGGTTACGGGCGACACCGTGGGCGATCCTTACAAGGATACGGCCGGCCCGGCAGTAAATCCCATGATCAAAATCGTCAATATCGTCGCCTTGCTGATTGTCGGCCTGATCGCCGTCTGAGGGTTTTTCACACAAACTTGAATAAGAGCCTTCCAAGCTTTCTCAACCGGCTTTGC
>Ga0316187_10002954_pt1 | contig 14813 bp, 26 predicted proteins | sample CroRivburrow1_MG_FD_204927 | JGI IMG/M metagenome (GOLD analysis project Ga0316187, IMG submission 204927) | Coastal sediment microbial communities from Maine, United States - Cross River worm burrow 1 | ecosystem: Environmental > Aquatic > Marine > Coastal > Sediment | place: USA: Maine... | reverse complement strand
ATGGCCAAGGAGAAGTTCGAGCGGACAAAGCCGCACGTCAACATCGGGACCATCGGTCACGTGGACCATGGTAAGACGACGTTGACGGCGGCGATCACGAAGACCCTTGCGGCAAAGGGTCTGGCTGACTACACGCCGTTTGATTCCATTGATAAGGCGCCGGAAGAGAAGGCGCGAGGAATCACGATCAACACGGCGCACGTGGAGTATCAGTCGGAGAACCGACACTACGCGCATGTGGACTGTCCCGGACACGCCGACTACGTGAAGAACATGATCACGGGGGCGGCGCAGATGGATGGTGCGGTGCTGGTGGTGTCGGCGGCGGACGGACCGATGCCGCAGACGAGAGAGCACATCCTGCTCGCTCGCCAGGTGGGCGTGCCGTTCATCATCGTCTATATGAACAAGACGGACATGGTGGACGACGAAGAGCTGTTGGATCTCGTGGAGCTGGAAGTGAGAGAGCTTCTGAGCGAGTACGAGTTCCCCGGCGACGACATTCCGGTGATTCGCGGATCGGCGTTGAAGGCCGGCGAGAGCGACGATCCGGACTCGGACGACTGCAAGTCGATCTGGGAGCTTCTGGCGTCGATGGATGATTACATTCCGCTGCCGGAGCGAGATATCGACAAGGACTTTCTGATGCCGATCGAGGACGTGTTCACGATTTCGGGCCGAGGCACGGTCGTGACGGGACGGATCGAGCGCGGGAAGGTGAAGGTCGGCGAGGAGATGGAGATCGTCGGCATCCGACCCACGATGAAGAAGGTCGTGACGGGTGTTGAGATGTTCCGCAAGCTGCTGGACAGCGGCGAGGCCGGCGACAATGTCGGGCTCTTGCTGCGAGGAACGGAGCGCAAGGACGTGGAGCGCGGCCAGGTTGTAGCGAAGCCCGGTTCGATCAATCCGCACTTGAAGTTCCGCGCCGAGGTCTATGTTCTGACGAAGGAAGAGGGAGGTCGGCACACGCCGTTCTTCCGCGGCTACCGGCCGCAGTTCTTCTTCCGGACGACGGATGTGACCGGTTCGGTGAATCTGGACGAGGGTGTGGAGATGGTGATTCCGGGTGACAACACGAATATCGAGGTGGAGCTTTTGACGCCCATCGCGATGGAGCGCGGGCTGCGGTTCGCAATTCGTGAAGGCGGCCGGACCGTGGGCGCCGGATCCATTACCGAGATCTTGGAGTAGATATGGCCAGCGAAAAGATCCGCATTCGGCTCAAGGCCTTCGACTATCGACTGTTGGACCAGTCGGCGACTGAAATCGTCGACACCGCGCAGCGGACCGGCGCCCGGATTTTCGGGCCGATCCCCCTGCCGACGCACATCCAGCGGTTTACCGTGCTGCGGTCTCCGCACGTGGACAAGAAGTCCCGCGAGCAGTTCGAGATCCGCACGCACAAACGGCTTCTGGACATTCTCGAGCCGACCCAGCAGACCATCGATGCTTTGATGAAGCTCGAGCTGCCGGCCGGTGTCGATGTTCAGATCAAGGCCTACGGCGCACGGTGAGGTTGACATGGTACGCGGCATACTCGGCAAAAAAGTAGGCATGACCCAGATCTTTGACGACAACGGGCACGCTGTGCCCGTCACGGTGGTCGAGGCTGGGCCGTGTATCGTTGTTCAGCGCAAGTCCACCGATCGCGATGGCTACGAGGCGGTTCAACTCGGTCTGGTCGAGTCCAGTCCGAGACGCAATGCGCCCAAGCCCATCCAGGGCCACTTCGCCGAAGCCGGCGTTCCTCCGACCCGACATCTGGGCGAGGTTCCGGTGGATGTGGAGGACGAGGCCAAGCCCGGTGACTCGGTGCTCGCAGACATCTTCGATCCTGACGAGAAGGTGCACGTCATCGGTCGTTCCAAGGGGCGCGGATTCCAGGGTGTGATCAAACGCCACGGCTTCGGCGGCGGACGGGCCTCCCACGGTTCCATGTTCCACCGCGCGCCCGGCTCCATCGGGCGGTCGGCGTCGCCGTCGCGGGTCTTCCCCGGCCAGAAGATGCCCGGTCAGATGGGCAACGCCAGGGTGACCATGAAGAACGTGACGGTGGTCAAGGTCGACACTGATCGAAATCTCCTCTTCCTCAAGGGCGGTGTTCCAGGAGCAAGGAACAGCTACATCCGCATTGTCAAGGTTTAGGGCGGGAGAATGACAATGAAGATCGACGTCAAGAATTGGAAGAACGAAATCGTCGGCTCGGTCGAGCTCCCCGACGACGTGTTTGCTCGCGAGGTCAACGACCACCTGGTGTGGGAGGTCGTTCGTGCATACCTGGCGAGCCGCCGTCGTGGAACCCATCACGCCAAGGACCGTTCCGAGGTGAAGGGGACCGGGGCCAAGCCGTGGAAACAGAAGCACACCGGTCGCGCCCGTGCCGGCTCGCGGCAGTCGCCGCTGTGGCGTTCGGGTGGGACCGTGCACGGACCGAAGCCGCGCTCGTACGTTCAGAAAGTCAACAAGAAAGCTCGCAGGGCTGCGCTTCGCGGTGTGCTCTCGCAGCGGCTCGCTGAGGGCCGGTTGGTGGTGCTGGAAAGCATGCAGCTCGATCAGCCCAAGACCAAGGAGTTCATGAAACACCTGGACACCCTCGGCGTGGGCGGTGAGAAGGTGCTGCTGGTGGATGGCCTTGAAAACCTCAACCTCCACCTCGCGAGCCGCAACCGGCCCGAGCTCACCATGCTCGACGCCACGTCGCTCAACACGTACGAGGTCCTGAACCACCGCTGGATCGTGGCATCCGAGCCCGCGGTTCGCTCGCTTGCGGAGGTGCTGTCATGAAGGCGCGGGAGATCATCCGTCGCCCGCTGCTCACCGAGAAGACCACCCTGATGCAGGAACGGGAGAACACCGTCTGTTTCGAGGTTGACCGGCGAGCGAACAAAATCCAGGTCCGTCATGCGGTCGAGGAGCTCTTCGACGTCGAGGTCGCGTCGGTGCACATCGTCAACCGCAAGGGCAAGCCGATCATGCGTTACGGTCGCGTGGCCAACCATCGGCCGGCCACACGCAAGGCCTACGTCAAGCTCGCGCCGGGCTCGAAGAACCTCGAGTTCTTCGAGGGCGTGTGAGGAGTTCGTCATGGCGATCAAGAACCACAAACCGACGTCTCCGGGCCGGCGATTCCCGACCAACCTCGATTTCGAGGAGGTGACGCGATCGAAGCCCGAGAAGAAGCTCACCAAGGGCGGGAAGCGCTCGTCGGGACGAAACTCCGACGGTCACATCACCGTGCGCCACCGCGGCCAGGGCCACAAGCGGCGCTACCGCACCATCGATTTCAAGCGCAACAAGTTCGACGTGCCGGCCAAGGTCGCGACCATCGAGTACGACCCCAACCGTTCGTCCTTCATCGCGCTCCTCCACTATGCCGATGGCGACAAGCGCTACATCCTGGCGCCGGTCGGCCTCAAGGTGGGAGATCAGGTCATCGCCGGCAACAAGACGGATGTCCGGACGGGCAACGCCATGCCCATCGCCAACATCCCCCTCGGCACTCTGGTCCACAACGTCGAGCTCAAGCCCGGCAAGGGTGGCCAGATGGTCCGCTCGGCCGGCGCCTCGGCCCAGATCATGGCGAAGGAGGGCAAATACACCACCCTCCGGATGCCGTCGGGCGAGATGCGCATGGTGCTCTCGGTGTGTATCGCCACTATCGGTCAGGTCGGCAACACCGACCACTCGAATATCAAGATCGGCAAAGCCGGCCGTTCTCGCTGGCTCGGCATCCGACCGCAGACTCGCGGTACCGCGATGAACCCGGTGGACCACCCGCACGGCGGTGGTGAGGGTCGGAACAAGGGCCGCCACCCGGTTTCTCCGTGGGGCTGGCCGACCAAAGGTGCGAAAACCCGTCGACGGAAGGCGTCCGATCGCCTCATCGTGTCGCGGCGAAAGAAGTAGGGGGAGAAGATGGCTCGTTCGATCCGCAAGGGACCGTTCGTCGATGAGCACCTGATGAAGAAGGTGCAGGCAGTCTCGGACTCCGGCGACCGCCGCGTGATCAAGACCTGGTCGCGCCGCTCAACCATCACCCCGCTCATGGTCGGCACCACCATTGCCGTGCACAACGGTCACAAGTTCGTGCCGGTTTATATCACCGAGAACATGGTCGGGCACAAGCTCGGCGAGTTCGCGCCTACCAGGACCTTCCGCGGCCACGCCAGTGGCGGCCGGGCGGACCGGGGCGCACGTTAGGGGATAACCATGGACGCTCAAGCAACTTTGCGCTACTATCGCTCGTCGCCACGCAAGGTGCGGCTGGTCGTCGATCTCGTTCGCGGCCAGGCGGTGGAGCCGGCGCTGACTTCGCTTCAGCTCTGTCGCAAGTACGCTGCGGCCGATGTTGCGAAGCTGGTGAAGTCGGCTCTGGCCAACCTCGAGCAAGCCCAACCAGGGGTTGACGTCGATCGGGTCTATATCAGGACCATCACCGTCGACGGCGGACCCAGTCTGAAACGAGCCAGGCCGGCCTCGAAATGGGTGCGGTCGCATCGCATCCTCAAGCGGACCTGCCACATCACTGTCCAGTTGGCAGTGCGCGAAAACTAGGAGGCAACAGTGGGACAGAAAACACACCCGTACGGGTTCCGCCTCGGCTACAACAACACCTGGCGTTCGCGCTGGTACGCCGACGGGTCGAGCTACGCCGAGCTGTTGCATGAGGACCTCCGGCTTCGTTCCGAGCTCATGGCGCGACTCAAGAATGCCGCCGTCAGCGCCATCGATATCGAGCGCACGGCGTCAAAGCTGAGGGTCAATATCCTTTCCGGCCGTCCCGGAATCATCATCGGCCGCAAGGGCGCCGAGGTGGACAAGCTGCGTGACGACCTCATGCGGCGCTACGGCCAGGACATCCACATCAATATCCAGGAGATCCAGCGGCCCGAGATTGATGCTCATCTCATCGCCGCCAACGTGGCCAGGCAGCTCGAGCGCCGCATCGCCTTCCGGCGGGCCATGAAGAGGGCCATCGAAAACGCGCTGCGTTTCGGTGCCCAGGGGATTAAAATCCGTTGTGCTGGTCGGTTGAACGGAGCTGAGATCGCCCGTTCCGAGAGGTACCTGCAGGGGCGTCTGCCGCTTCATACCCTCAAGGCCGACATCGACTATGGGTTCGAGACCGCCTACACCACCTACGGCGTCATCGGCGTCAAGGTGTGGGTCTATCGCGGCGAGCGGCACCGTGCGCGCCCGCACCAAAAGCGTCTGTGAGGAGTCGTCATCATGTTGATGCCGAAAAAGGTCAAGTACAGGAAGCAACAGCGCGGGAAAAACCGCGGTATCGCCCATCGCGGGAGCACCATCTCCTTTGGTGATTTCGGCCTCCAGGCGATCGAGCGCGGTTGGCTCACGGCGCGGCAAATCGAAGCTGCTCGTATTGCCATGACTCGTCACGTCAAACGCGGCGGCAAGATCTGGATTCGGATCTTCCCCGACAAGCCCGTGACCAAGAAGCCCCTCGAAACCCGTATGGGCAAGGGCAAGGGCAATCCCGAGGAATGGGTGGCGGTGATCAAGCCGGCCCGCATCCTCTATGAGATGGAAGGTGTGGAAGAACCCATCGCTCGCGAGGCCATGCGCCTCGCTGCGCACAAGCTCCCGCTTCGGACGCGGTTCGTGACCAGAGGAGAGCGGCGATGAAAGCCCCGACGCTGCGTGAACGTTCGCCGGAGGAGCTGGCCAAGACCCTGTCGGATCTCGAAGAGCAGCTCTTCAAGCTCCGGTTCCAGAAGTCGACCGGTCAGATCGAGAACCCCGTCAAGATTCGCGAGGTTCGCAAGGACATCGCCCGGGTGCTCACCGTGATCAACGAGCGCCGGGTCCAGGAGAGTGCATGATGATCGAAGCCACTCAGACAACCCGCAAGACCACCAAGGTGGGCGTGGTTCTCTCTGCCGCCGCCGAAAAATCGGTGGTGGTGAAGGTGGAGAACTTCGTGATGCATCCGCTCTATCACCGATTCGTGCGAACCACCAGCAAGTTCATGGCGCACGACGAATCAAACACCTGTAACAAGGGTGACCGTGTCCTCATCGAGGAGTGCCGTCCCTTGTCGCGCCGGAAGAAGTGGCGCGTGCGCAAGGTGATCGAGCGCGCGAAGTAGGCCGGGAGGACCGCAATGATTCAGATGGGAACCATGCTCAACGTGGCCGACAACTCCGGCGCACGAAAGCTCCAGGCCATCCGCCAACTCGGCGGTTCGGCGGCGCCGCGGTACGCCGGAATCGGCGACATCGTCGTCTGCTCGGTGAAAGAGGCCGCGCCGGAGTCCGACATCAAGAAGGGTGCCGTGGTCCAAGCGGTGGTTGTGAGGACCAGGGCCCGCAAACGTCGCCGCGACGGCTCCTACATCAGCTTTGACGAGAACGCCGCGGTGCTCGTCAATACCGAACGTGAGCCGGTGGGCACCCGCGTCTTCGGGCCGGTGGCGCGCGAGCTCAGGGAGCGTCGATTCATGAAGATCGTCTCTCTCGCGCCCGAGGTTCTGTAGGAGTCGAAGATGAAGATCAAGAAGGGTGACAGCGTTGAAGTCAGGTCCGGCAAAGATGCCGGCAAAAGGGGACGGGTGCTGCGGGTCGATCGCGACCGTGGCCGCGTTGTGGTCGAGGGCGTGAATATGATCAAACGCCACACCAAGCCGAACCCGCAGAAAAAGATTCAGGGTGGAATCGTCGAGCGCGAAGCGGCGATCCACGCCTCAAATGTGATGGTGGTCTCCCCCGATTCCGGGCGACCCACCCGAGTCGGCTACAAGATTCTGGACGACGGACGGAAGGTCCGCGTTTCCAAGGTCGACGGCGCGATTCTCGACCGTTAGGAGGGACGATGGCGCGCTTGCTCTCTATGTATCAAGACGAGGTCTTTCCGGTTCTGCAGAAGCAGTTCGGATTGACAAACCCCATGCAGGTGCCTCGGATAGAAAAAATCACCTGCAACATCGGCGTCGGCGAGGCTTCGCGGAACGCCAAGGTCCTCGACGTGGCGGTCGAGCAGTTGACGAACATCACGGGTCAGAAACCGGTGATCCGCAAGGCGAAGAGGTCCATCGCGGCCTTCAAGCTCCGCGAAGGGATGCCGGTGGGTTGCAAGGTGACCATGAGGCGTCAGCGGATGTACGAGTTCCTCGATCGGCTCATCGCCATCGGGCTGCCTCGTGTGCGCGACTTCCGTGGTACCTCAGCGAGCGCATTCGACGGCCGCGGCAACTACACGCTGGGTGTCCGGGACATTCTCATCTTTCCCGAGGTCGACTACCAGAAGATCGAGGGAGTCCTCGGCATGAACATCACGATTACCACGACGGCGCCCACCGACGATCAGGCAAGAGCCCTGCTCGCCGGTCTCGGGATGCCGTTCAGAGAGCGTTAGGAGGAAGCCGTGGCAAAGAAGTCAAGTATTGCCAAGAGCCTTCGCAAACCCAAGTTCAAGGTTCGCCAACGCAACCGCTGTCGAATCTGTGGTCGACCCAGGGGTTTCATGCGCAAGTTTCAGCTCTGCCGCGTGTGCTTCCGGAAGCTGGCCCTCGAGGGATTTCTCCCCGGGGTGACCAAGGCGAGCTGGTGAGGGGTTTCGATCATGAGCATGACTGATCCTGTGTCCGATTTTCTGACCCGCATCCGCAACGCCACTTCGGTCCGCCATGATCGGGCGGACGTGCCGGCGTCGAAGATGAAGCTGGAGATCGCGAAGATCCTCAAGCAGGAGGGTTATATTCGCACCTTCAAGATGATCGAGGAGGGTCCGCAGGGGACCATCCGCATCTACCTCAAGTACGCCGATGACGGCGAACCCGTGATCCACGGCCTCCGTCGGGTTTCCAGGCCCGGCCTCCGCGTCTACCGCGGTGTCGAAGAGCTGCCGAAAGTCAGAAACGGGCTCGGCGTTGCGGTGATCTCCACCAACCGCGGGGTTGTCACGGACGAGCAGGCGCGGGGCCTGCGGGTCGGTGGCGAAGTCCTGTGTGAAATCTGGTAGGGGGAGACCATGTCACGGACTGGAAGAAATCCGATCCCGATTCCGAAGGGTGTCGAGGTCAAGGTCGAGGGCAGCCTGGTACGCGTCAAGGGACCCAAGGGCGCTCTCGAGGTCAGCCTGAATCAGGGAATTTCGGCCCAGGTCGCCGATGGCGATTTCACGCTGGACCGCGCCGATGATGAGCGGCAGAGCCGCGCATTTCACGGTCTCGCCCGTGCGCTGATGGCCAACGCGATCATCGGTGTCTCCGACGGCTGGTCCAAGGCCCTGGACATCATCGGCATTGGCTATCGCGCCGAGAAGCAGGGCAACGAGGTTGTCTTCAACCTCGGCTACTCGCACCCCATCAACTTCAAGATTCCCCAAGGCATCGATATCGAAGTCGATGGCAAGGCGAATCGAGTCACCGTCCTCGGCATCGATCGCCAGCAGGTAGGTCAGATTGCCGCCGAGATCCGCGGTCTGCGGCCGCCCGAGCCCTACAAGGGCAAGGGTGTGCGCTACGCCGACGAGCGGGTTCGTACCAAGGCCGGAAAACAGGGAGCGACAGCATGAGCCGCATCAGAGATCGCAAGCAGCGTCGCACCAAGATCAAGCGTCGTTCCCGGCAGCATGTGCGGGGAACAACCCAACGACCGCGGCTGGCGGTGTTCCGCAGCCTGCGCCACCTGTACGCCCAGGTCATCGACGACGAACGGGGAGTCACCATCGCCGCCGTCTCGACCCTGGAGAAAGCCTCCGCTGGGGATCTATCCTCAACGGGAGGTGCTCAGGCGGGCAAGAGGGTCGGCGAGCTCATCGCTGAGCGCGCCAAAAGCCAGGGGGTCGAATCCGTGGTCTTTGATCGCGGTGGCTTCCAATATCACGGAGTGATCCGTGCCATCGCCGACGGCGCCCGCGAAGCGGGCCTGAAGTTCTAGGGACAACTACGATGATGAACCGAGAGCGTGACAGCGAATTCGCCGAGACCGTCGTCCACATCAACCGGGTCGCCAAGGTTGTCAAGGGCGGTAAAAATTTCTCCTTCTCGGCGGTAGTGGTCGCCGGTGACGGTGCCGGTCGGGTCGGTTACGGAACCGGAAAGGCCCGTGAAGTGCCCCCCGCCATCCAGAAGGCCTCCGAACAGGCCCGCAAGGAAATGGTCAAGATCCCACTGGTCGGTGGCACCGTGCCGCACAAGATCTGGGGTCGGTGGGGTGCCACCAAGGTCCTGCTCCGTCCGGCCTCGCCGGGTACCGGTGTGATCGCCGGTGGCGGCGTTCGCGCCGTCATGGAGTCGGCCGGGATTCAGGACATCCTGACCAAGATCGTCGGGAGCCGGAATCCCTTCAACGTGGTGCGCGCGACCTTTGACGCCCTCCACAACCTGATGACCGATGAACAGGTGCGGCGTCTGCGTGGCGTCGACTTCGTCGGCTCCGGCCAGGAATCCGAACCGGTCGAACCGGCCGCTGAGGGCGAAGAGAAGGTGGACGAGACGGTGGCCGTTGAGGCCGCTGCCGAGACCGCTGTCGAAGCTCCGGCGGAGGAGGCTGAGAAGTCATGACCGCTGAAGAGAAGAACCTCGAGGTGACCCCGGCCGCCGAGGCCGAGGAGAAGAAGGCCCCGGCCAAGAAAGCTCCGGCCAAGAAGGCCGCGGCAAAGAAGGCCCCGGCAAAGAAGGCGCCCGCAAAGAAGGCGGCGTCCGAAAAGGCCCCGGCCAAGAAGGCTGAGGAGAAGAAGGCTCCGGCCAAGAAGGCTCCGGCCAAGAAGGCTGCGACCAAGAAGGCTGCGACCAAGAAGGACGACGAGAAGAAGCCGGCGGCGACAAAAGCCGCTCCCAAGAAGGCTGCGCCCAAGAAGGCCGCGGCCAAGAAAACCACGAGAATGATCAAGATCACCCAGGTGAAGAGCGGAATCGGGTACCAGGGCAGGCAGAAGAAGGTGCTTGCGGGTCTCGGTCTCGGAAAGATCGGCCGTACCGTGACGCGGAAGGACGATGAGTGCATCCGCGGCATGGTGACCAAGATCTCTCACCTGGTGAGGGTCGAGAAGGTGGAGGGCTGAGATGGCCAACGAACTTCACAATCTCAAGCCGGCCGAGGGTGCCACCCGCAAGCGCAAGCGTGTCGGGCGGGGACCGGGATCGGGCAACGGAAAAACGGCCGGACGCGGCCACAAGGGCCAGAAGTCGCGCAGCGGCTACAGTCGGCGCTACGGTTTCGAGGGCGGTCAGATGCCCCTCGTCCGCCGAATCCCCAAACGCGGATTCACCAACATCTTCCGGGTCGGGTTCCAGGTCGTGAACCTGCGCGATCTCGACCGGATGTTCTCCGATGGTGACTCGGTCACCCCCGAGCTCCTGGTCGAAAAGGGTCTGATTCGCGGTGGTTCCAAACCGGTCAAGGTCCTCGCATCGGGTGAGCTCACCAAGAAGTTGACCGTGCAGGCGCACGCCTTTTCAAAGAACGCCCAGGCGACCATCGAAGCCGCCGGCGGCAGCTGTGAAACGGTGACGACGTGATCGACAGCTTTCGCAACATCTTCGCCATCCCCGATCTTCGAAACCGGGTGATCTTCACTTTCGCGATGCTTGCGGTCTACCGCATCGGTGCCTTCATTCCCATTCCGGGCATCGACCCGGTGGCGATCAAGGAGTTCACCACAGCGGCTGAAGGCACCGTGCTCGGCTTTTTGAATCTCTTCTCGGGTGGGGCTCTGGGGCGGATGACGATTTTTGCTCTCGGGATCATGCCCTATATTTCGGCATCGATCATTCTCCAGTTGCTGACCGTGGTATGGCCCTATCTCGAGAAGCTTTCGAAAGAGGGCGAGCTCGGCCGGCGGAAGATCACGCAGTACACGCGCTACGGAACGGTGGTGCTGTCGGTGATCCAGGGAATGGGCATCTCCTTCTTCCTCGAGCGGACCACGGCTCCCGGCGGAGCACCGCTGGTGCCCGAGGACCTCCAGGGCTGGGGTTTCCGACTACTCACGGTGCTCACCCTGACCACCGGGACCGCCTTTGTCATGTGGCTCGGTGAACAGATCACCGAACGCGGCATCGGCAACGGGATCTCGTTGATCATCTTCGCCGGCATCGTCGTCGGACTCCCGGGCGCCATCGTCAGCACCATCACGGATGTGAGGACCGGCAGCCTGAGCGTCATCACCATTGCGATTCTGATCGTCTTCATGGTCGGGGTGGTGGCCGCCATCGTCTACATGGAGCGGGCGCAACGACGAATCCCCATCCAGTACGCCAAGCGGGTGGTCGGGCGTCGGGTCTACGGTGGCCAGAGCACCTACCTGCCGCTACGCCTCAACACCGGTGGCGTGATCCCGGTGATCTTCGCCGCCTCCATCATGTCCTTCCCGCAGACCCTCGGTCAGATGATCGACAACAGGTGGCTGCAGAAGATCGTCGAGGCGCTCAACTACGGAGAGCCCCTCTACAATCTGATCTACTTCCTCTCCATCGTTTTCTTCTGCTACTTCTACACCTCGATCATCTTCAACCCCGAGGACACCGCCGAGAACATGCGCAAATACGGTGGGTTCATTCCCGGGATTCGTCCCGGCAAGCGAACCGCCGAGTTCATCGACCGAATCCTCACGCGGATCACCCTGGTGGGCGCGCTCTATCTGGCGTTGGTGGCGATTCTGCCGCAGATCCTGATCTCGGGCTTCAAGGTCGCGACCATCCCCATGATCGGACCGACCCTGGACGCCTTCCTGCCGCGGTGGTTCACCGAGGGTCTCGGAATCAAGTTCTTCTTCGGTGGAACTTCACTGCTCATCGTGGTCGGTGTCGCCATGGACACGGTGCAACAGATCGAGTCGCAGCTCGTCATGCGTCACTATGACGGCTTCATGCGGCGCGGGCGGATTCGCGGGAGACGGTAGTGAGTCCGACCTTTTCCAGCCTCAACCTGGTGCTGCTGGGCCCCCCGGGCTCCGGCAAGGGCACACAGGCGCGCCTGTTGGCCGAGCGCTACCAGTTGCCGCACATCTCCACCGGAGACATGCTGTGGGACGAGGTGGCCAACGGCACCGGGATCGGGGGCGAGATCCAGAAGAACCTCGATCGGGGGGAACTGGTTTCGGACAAGGTCATGAGCGGCCTCATTCTTCAGCGGATTGACCGTGAGGACTGCGCTCGCGGATTCATCCTCGAGGGCTACCCGCGCAAGCTCGGTCAGGCCGAGCTGCTCGACGGCATCCTCGCGGAACTCGGTCGTCGCATCGAACAGGTCGTTCTGCTCGACGTTCCGGACGACGTGATCGTCGCCCGCCTCAAGGGCAGGTTGATCCATCCGGGGTCGGGTCGTGTCTACCACGTGGTGGAGGATCCGCCCAAGAAACCGGGCTCCGACAATCTGACCGGTGAAGCACTGGTCGAGCGCGACGATGACCGCGAAGAGGTGGTTCGTGACCGTCTTCGCGTCTATCACCAGCACGCTCGAGCTCTCATGGACCACTACCGCAACCGCGACCAGCTGGTGGTGGTGGACGGGAATCAGTCCATCGCTCGGGTCGCGCAGGCCATGGACAAGTCCGTTGGTGTCCGGGTGGGCGTATGATCGTCCTCAAGTCCACCGCCGAGCTCGAGGCCATGCACCGTTCCAATCGGGTGGTCCACCTCGCCCTCAACGCGGTCGCCGAAGCGGCCGCGCCGGGTGTCAGCACCGCCGAGCTCGACTCACTCGCCGAGGAGCTGATTCTCTCGGAGGGAGGCAAGCCCGCCTTCAAGGGTTACCGCGGATTCCCGGCCACGCTCTGCACCTCGGTCAACGACGAGATCGTGCACGGCATCCCGAGTCCCAAGGTCCGGCTCAAAGACGGCGACATCCTGAGTGTCGATTGCGGGGTCATCCTGGACGGTTTCTTTGGTGATGCCGCGGTCAGCTTCGGGATCGGGAACGTCAATGGCGTGGGTGAGCGGCTCATGAACGTGACCAAGCGCTGTCTCCACGATGCCGTCGAACAGGTGGGTCCCGGCAAGCGACTGGGTGATATCGGCGCCGCCGTACAGACCCATGCTGAAGATTTCGGGTTCGGGGTCGTGCGTGAGTTCGTCGGTCACGGGATCGGACGTTCGCTGCACGAAGAACCGCAGGTTCCGAACTATGGAACTGCCGGTCGTGGACAGATTCTCAAACCGGGTCTGGTGCTCGCCATCGAGCCCATGATCACCGCTGGCAGCTGGCGGGTGAAGATCGACGACGACGGCTGGACAGCGAGGACTGAAGACGGTAAACTCGCTGCCCATTTTGAGTTCTCGGTGGCGGTCACGTCAGACGGCCATCGTGTGCTCGGTCTCGAGGAGTGATTGAATGGCCAAGGAAGAAGCGATCGAAGTGGTCGCAACTGTGGTCGAGCCTCTCCCCAATGCGATGTTCCGAGTCGAATTGGAGAACGGCCACGAGGTGCTCGCGCACATTTCGGGAAAGATGCGCAAGCACTTCATCCGCATTCTTCCCGGCGACAAGGTCCTGGTAGAGCTCTCGCCCTACGATCTCAAACGTGGGCGAATCGTCTACCGCTACAAGTAGGCAGAAGGGGGCGACGATGAAGGTTCGTCCGTCAGTGAAACGTATGTGTTCGAAGTGCAAGATCATTCGCCGTAAGGGCGTGATTCGGGTTCTCTGCGAGAACCCCAAACACAAGCAGCGTCAAGGCTGATCGAGGAGGAGAGCGGTGGCACGTATAGCAGGTGTTGAACTGCCGACGGCCAAAAGGGTCGAGATCGGCCTGACCTATATCTACGGGATCGGCCGCACCAGGGCGATCAAGATTCTGGGCAAGGCCGGAGTTGAAGAAGGAATCAAAGTGAAGGATCTGTCGGAAGACGAGGTCCTGAGGATCCAGCGCGTGATCCAGGATGAGGGCGGTGTCGAGGGTGACCTCCGTAAAGAGGTCGCCATGAACATCAAGCGGCTGATCGAGATCGGCTGCTACCGCGGCATCCGTCATCGCCGGGGTCTGCCGGTGCGCGGCCAGCGCACGCACACCAACGCCCGCGGACGTAAGGGTCCACGGCGTCAGGCTGTGGCCGGCAAGAAGCAAGTTACCAAGTAGGTCGGGAGAGAACTCATGGCTGCAGAGAGCAAGACAGTGCGCAAATCGCGTCGAGAGCGCAAGAATGTGCCCCACGCCGTTGCGCACATCCATGCGACGTTCAACAACACCATCGTGACCTTCAGGGATCCCGGCGGTGGGACCCTGTGCTGGTCTTCCGGTGGTCGAATCGGCTACAAGGGCTCGCGCAAGGGGACTCCCTACGCTGCTCAGCTCGCGTCCAAGAACGCGGCCGAACAAGCCCAGGATAACGGCGTTCGCAGCGTTGACGTCCTCGTCAAGGGTCCCGGACCGGGCCGCGAGTCGGCGATCCGCGCCGTGGCCGCGAGCGGTCTCGAGATCAAGAGCATCCGCGACGTCACCCCGATCCCGCACAACGGTTGCCGTCCGCCGAAGCGGCGCAGGGTCTGAGGAGAGAAACATGGCTCGATACAGAGGACCGGTCTGTCGTCTTTGCCGCCGAGAGGGCATGAAGCTCTTTTTGAAGGGCGAGCGCTGCTACAAGGAAAAGTGCGCCATCGAGCGTCGGAACGCCCCCCCCGGACAGCACGGCCAGGGTCGCCGGCGCAAGGTGCGGGCCTATGGTCTGCAGCTCCGCGAGAAGCAGAAGCTTCGGCGGATCTATGGTTTGCTCGAAAATCAGTTCCGCCGCACTTTCGACACCGCCAATCGGAAAAAGGGCGTCACCGGCGAGAATCTGCTCAATCTTCTCGAACTGAGACTCGACAATGTCGTGTTCTCGCTCGGTTTTGCCACTTCGAGAAATCAGG
>Ga0316187_10002953_pt1 | contig 14813 bp, 13 predicted proteins | sample CroRivburrow1_MG_FD_204927 | JGI IMG/M metagenome (GOLD analysis project Ga0316187, IMG submission 204927) | Coastal sediment microbial communities from Maine, United States - Cross River worm burrow 1 | ecosystem: Environmental > Aquatic > Marine > Coastal > Sediment | place: USA: Maine... | reverse complement strand
GCGTCAAAACCTACGCCTTGGCGCTGCATCCCGGGGAAGAATTGGACACCGCGGTGGGGCGGCTCGACACAGTCCGGGTTCAACGCGGAGTGGAAGGCGACAAACGGATATCGTCTTTCTGGTGCGCACCGGCGCTGGCTTATTTGCCGGTGAAGGTTATCAAGACCAAGCGCGGCCAGGAAATCCTGCGCCTTACGGTGCTGAGCGTGAAGGGGCTGGGGACCGGGAACTGAAGCCCGGATCGGACCCGTCAACATCAGGCGCGGGGCAACGTCACCCCGCGTTGGCCCTGGTATTTACCGCCCCGATCCAGATAGGAGGTTTCACACACCTCATCGGCGCCAAGGAAAAGCATCTGGGCTACGCCTTCGTTGGCGTAAATCTTGGCCGGCAGGGTGGTGGTGTTAGAGAACTCCAGGGTGACATGGCCCTCCCATTCCGGTTCCAGCGGCGTCACGTTGACGATGATGCCGCAACGGGCGTAGGTGGACTTGCCAAGGCAGATCACCAGCACATCGCGCGGTATGCGGAAGTACTCCACCGTCCGGGCCAGCGCAAAGGAGTTGGGCGGGATAATGCACACGTCGGCCCGTACATCGACGAAGCTGCTGTCGTCAAAATTCTTGGGGTCTACCACCGCCGAATTGATGTTGGTAAAGATCTTGAACTCGTCGGCGCAGCGCACATCGTAGCCGTAACTGGACGTGCCGTAGGAGACGAGTCGCTCCCCGTTTTCGGCGTATCTCACCTGGCCAAGCTCAAATGGCTCGATCATGCCAGTTGCGGCCCTGCGTCGAATCCAGCCGTCTGATTTGATGCCCATGGTGCAAGCCTCTCTCGTGTCGTCAGGCCAAGGCTGCCCCGAACCCGCGCCTGTTTGGGCGCAGGCCCGGACGCAGCCGATCAGCTGTTCTGGATGACGATGTTCGGAAACTTGTGGGCGTAGCTCTTGGATTTTTTGGCCAGGCTCGCCGCCACCCGCCGCGCGATCTCCCGATAAATCTCGCTGATTCGACTCTCCGGTTCCGCCGCCACGGTGGGCGCGCCGTCGTCAGTCTCACGGCGTATGCGGATGTCCAGGGGCAGGGCGCCGAGAAAATCCGCCCCGTACTCTTCGGCCATGCGCTGTCCCCCGCCCTCTCCGAAAATGTGCTCCTCATGGCCACATTGGGTGCAGATGTGAATGCTCATGTTCTCGATGATGCCCAGCACAGGGACTTCGACCTTCTCGAACATTTTTAAACCTTTGCGTGCATCCAGCAAAGCAATGTCCTGGGGCGTGGTGACGATGACCGCGCCGCTGACCGGGACTTTCTGTGACAAGGTCAGTTGGGTGTCGCCGGTACCGGGCGGCATGTCAACGATAAGGTAATCCAGATCGCGCCAATTGGTGTCGTTCAGCAGCTGTTCCAAAGCCTGGGTGACCATGGGGCCGCGCCAGATCATTGGCGTGTCCTCCTCGATCAAGTAGCCGATGGACATGGACTGGATGCCGTGGGCCAGCACCGGCTCCAGGCTGCGCCCGTCCTTGGACTCAGGCCGGTTAGCGGCGACGCCCAACATGCGTGGCTGACTGGGGCCGTAGATATCCGCATCCAGCAGGCCGACGCTGGCCCCCTCGGCGGCCAGGGCCAGGGCGAGATTTACCGCTGTGGTGGATTTGCCGACCCCACCCTTGCCGGAGGCGACGGCGATGATGTTTCGCACCTTCTCGAACGGCTTCAAACCTTTCTGCACCGCATGGCTGGTGGCCTTCCAACCCAGCTTCAAACCCACCTCCTGGACCCCCTCCAGGGCGCTCACGGGTCCGCGAATCGCCTCGGACAACTGCCTGCGATAGCCCTCGATGGGAAACCCCATTTCCACCGTCAGGGTGACTTTACCCCCGTCGATGGCCACATCGCGCAGGCAACGCGTGGAGACCAGGTCTTCATCCAGGTACGGATCGATATAGGAACGCAGGGCGTTCTCAACCTGGTCACGGGTGATCTCTGTCATGCTGTTCGTGTCCTCTGTGTAATCCAATGCAACAGGCGTAGCCGGGTGCGCATCACCACATCAATCCGCCAAACTCATCGTCTTCGTCACCCGGCTCGTGCAACAGCACCAGTTTTTCCGGGTGTACAGCCTGCAGATCGAGCGCCGGCTTGCGCTCCAGCAGCACATATTGTTCAAGGTTGGCGTGGGGCCGGGCGATACCCATATCGCCCTGGCTGAGCCGCTGCTGCTGGGCGCGGGTAACGCCGATGCTGCGCACCTGAGCACCGGACTCCTGGAAGTTGTAGCTGACCTCCGGCGTCTCGGGCAATGCGATACCGTGACCGCTGATGATGCCCCGGGCCTGCTCGGCTCGCTCACGAGCCGCGCGCTCACGGGCCTCCTTCTCAAGCCGCTGGCGCTCCCTCGCCTGGTGACGCTGGCGTTGGGCTTCCCTGTCGCGCGCCCGAGCCTCATCCAATTCCTGCTGGCGTCGTGCCTGCTCAGGATCCGGCACCGCCCTGGCCTGCTTGCTCTTTTTCTGTTTGCGCTGCTTGCCCCGGGTCTTCTCCGCTTTCTTGATCTGATCCTCGGATACAAGACCGGCTTTCAACAATTGTGATCGAAGATCCTCCATCATCCCGCCCCAGGCATCTGTGACCATTCAAGTGTGTTTGGGTTCTACCCCGGACATCCGGCCCAGGAGCAGGTCGCCGCAGCGCGTTTGAGCTCGGAATTCACCCCGCCCGCCCTGCTCAGCCCAGCATTTTCATCCTGGCTGCGGACCGCGTAGTGTAGAACACCCCACCGCGGATGGGCAGACCCCCAGCGCAGGGGCAACATCGGCGCCCGACACGGGCTGGCCCGGCGAGGCTTATGCTAGTATGTCGCGCCTTGTCACCCAGTCTGATTCCCACGGCCAATCCGATGCTCAAATCCCAGCGCACACTTCTGGTCACCAGCGCCCTACCCTATGCCAACGGCCCGATACACCTCGGCCATCTGGTGGAGTACATCCAGACCGACATCTGGGTGCGCTTTCAGAGGCTGCGCGGCAACCTTTGCACCTATGTATGTGCGGATGATGCCCATGGCACCCCCATCATGCTGCGGGCTGAGCAGGACGGGATAGAGCCCGAGGCCCTGATCGATCGTGTGGGAACCGAACACCGGGCCGATTTTGCCGATTTTCTGATCGGGTTCGACAATTACTACACCACCCATTCGGACGAAAACCGGCACTACGCCACCCTGATCTACCAGCGGCTCAAAGACGCCGGCCACATCTCCGCCCGTACCATTACCCAGGCATATGATCCGGAAAAGGAGATGTTCCTCCCCGACCGTTTCGTCAAGGGGGACTGTCCCCGCTGTGGCAGCGCCGATCAGTACGGGGACAGTTGCGAGGTCTGCGGCGCCACCTATGCACCCACCGACCTGGGCAATCCGCGTTCGGTCATCACCGGCGCAACCCCGGTGGAGCGCGAGTCCCTGCACTATTTTTTCAATCTGGCCGACTTCGAGCCGATGCTCAGGGCATGGATACACAGCGGTTCAATACAGCAACAGATGGCGCATAAGCTGGCCGAGTGGTTCGACTCCGGCCTGCAGCAATGGGACATATCCCGGGATGCGCCCTACTGGGGATTCGAGATACCCGATGCGCCGGGCAAGTATTTCTATGTCTGGCTGGACGCCCCCATCGGCTACATGGCCAGTTTCCGCAACTGGGCGGATCGGCACGGCGCGGATTTCGATCACTACTGGCGACCGGACAGCCCGACGGAGCTGCACCATTTCATCGGCAAGGACATCGCCTACTTCCATACTCTGTTCTGGCCGGCAATCCTCGAGGGCGCGGGTTTTCGAAAACCCACCGGTGTCCATTGCCACGGCTTTCTGACCGTGGACGGACAGAAGATGTCCAAGAGCCGGGGCACCTTTATCATGGCCCGCAGCTATCTCGATCATCTCCGGCCCGAGTATCTGCGCTACTACTTCGCCGCCAAGCTCGGCAGCGGAATCGACGACATCGACCTGAACCTGGAGGATTTCCGGCAGCGGGTGAACAGCGATCTCGTGGGCAAGGTGGTCAATATTGCCAGTCGCTGCGCAGGGTTCATCCACAAGCAGTTCGACGGCCAGCTGGCCAGCGCGCTGCCGGAACCTGAGTTGTATCGAGAATTCGTGTCCGCCGGCGAAAACATCGCCCAGGCATACGAGGGCCGCGAGTATGCACGCGCCATGCGTGACATTATGCAGCTCGCAGACCAGGCCAACCAGTACATCGACGAGGCCAAGCCCTGGTTGCTGATCAAGGATCCGGAGCACACCGCCGAGGTCCAGGGCGTCTGCACCCTGGGCCTCAACCTCTACCGGGTGCTGATCACCTATCTGGCACCGGTTCTGCCGACGGTTGCGTCAGAGTCCGCCCGATTTCTGCGTGTGGCCCAGTTGCGCTGGGCCGATATCGACCAACCCTTACTCAGCCATGGCATCGAAACCTTCAAGCCACTGATGCAGCGGGTTGACGAGTCCGCCATCCAGGCCATGGTGGCGGACTCGAAACAGAACCTGAGTCCGACCGCTCAGCCATCAGCCCAGAAACCGGCCCCGGAACAAGCCATCGCTGAACAACCCATCGCCGAACAGATCGACTTTGACGCGTTTGCCAGGGTGGACCTGCGAGTGGCGCGAATCAGCCGGGCGGAGCCGGTGGAAGGCGCCGACAAACTGCTGCGCCTCAGCCTGGATCTGGGGGAGGAGCAGCGCACCGTGTTCGCCGGCATCAAGGCGGCCTATGACCCCGCCGATCTGGAGGGCCGCCTGACCGTGGTGGTGGCGAATCTTGCGCCGCGAAAGATGCGCTTCGGCGTTTCGGAAGGCATGGTCCTGGCCGCCGGCCCCGGTGGGGCGGATATTTTCCTGTTGAGCCCGGACACGGGCGCCGAACCGGGCATGAAAATCAAGTAGACCGATCCGATCTTCGAGGCGGTCGGTCCGGGACGGCGGATCACCCACCAGAACTCTGTGACGGGCAGAGCCACCCGTCACAGAGTGTGTGCATGGACGCCGCTCAGGCGGCGTCGGCCCGTTGTGCGCCTTTGGCAAAACTGAGGCCCGTGTCACCGGCATCCACCCGAATGGTGTCGCCGGGACCAAAGTTGCCGGCCAGAATGTCCTGCGCCAGCGGATTTTCCAATTGCTGCTGGATCGCCCGCTTCAGCGGACGGGCACCATAAACAGGGTCGAATCCCGCCTCGCCCAGCCGATCCAGAGCGGCTGCCGTGATATCCAGATCCATATCCCGCTCGGCCAGGCGGTGTCGCAGAAAATCAACCTGTATCCCGGCAATGGCGCGAATCTGCTCCTTGTCCAGAGGATGGAACACCACAGCCTCGTCGACCCGGTTAATGAACTCCGGCCGGAAATGCGTGCCAACGATCTCCATCACGGCGGATTTCATTCGATCGTAGTTTTCTTCACCCGCCAACTCCTGGATCACTTCCGACCCCAGATTCGATGTCATCACAATGACCGTATTACGAAAATCAACGGTGCGGCCGTGTCCGTCGGTCAGTCGTCCGTCATCCAGCACCTGCAGCAGGATATTGAACACATCGGGGTGTGCTTTTTCGATCTCGTCCAGCAGGATCACCGAATAGGGCTTGCGGCGCACCGCCTCGGTCAGATACCCCCCCTCTTCGTAACCCACATAGCCCGGGGGCGCCCCGATCAAACGGGCAACCGAGTGTTTTTCCATGAACTCGGACATGTCGATGCGAACCATGGCCTCCTGGGTATCGAACAGGAACTCGGCCAGAGCCTTGGTCAATTCGGTCTTGCCGACGCCGGTGGGACCCAGGAACAGGAACGACCCGTTGGGCCGATTCGGATCGGACAAACCCGCACGGGATCGACGGATTGCGTTGGACACCGCCACCACGGCCTCTTCCTGACCGACCACACGGGTACGCAGAGACTCTTCCATGCGCAGCAGCTTGTCGCGCTCGCCTTCAAGCATCTTGGACACCGGAATTCCGGTCCATTTGGAAACCACCTCTGCGATTTCCTCGTCGGTCACCTTGTTGCGCAACAGGGTATGCTCGCGCTGCTCCGCCTGGTCGGCGGCCTCCAGCTGGCGCTCCAGCTCGGGCAACTTGCCGTACTGCAATTCCGACATGCGACCGAGATCACCGGCACGGCGTGCGGTCTCCAGTTCCTGCCGGGTCTGTTCCAGCGCTTCACGGATGTGGGCCGACCCCTCGACGGCGGATTTCTCCGCCTTCCAGATTTCCTCCAGATCGGCGTATTCCCGCTCCAGATCGCCGATCTCGCCTTCCAGCGCGTCCAATCGCTTGCGGGAGGCTTCGTCGGTCTCTTTCTTCATCGCCTCGCGTTCGATCTTGAGCTGAATCAAACGCCGGTCGAGACGATCCATCTGCTCCGGCTTGGAATCCAGTTCCATGCGGATGCGTGAAGCCGCTTCGTCAATCAGGTCGATGGCCTTGTCCGGCAGCTGGCGGTCGGTGATGTAGCGATTTGACAGGGTGGCCGCGGCCACTATGGCCGGGTCGGTGATATCGACGCCATGGTGCACCTGATAGCGGTCCTTGAGGCCCCGCAGTATGGCTATGGTGTCCTCTTCCGAGGGCTCCTCCACCAGCACCTTCTGGAACCGGCGCTCAAGTGCCGCGTCCTTTTCAACGTACTTGCGGTACTCGTCCAGGGTGGTGGCGCCGATGCAGTGCAGTTCACCCCGGGCAAGGGCCGGCTTGAGCATATTGCCTGCATCCATCGCCCCTTCGGCCTTGCCGGCGCCGACCATGGTGTGCATCTCATCGATGAACAGAATGATGTTGCCTTCCTGTTTGGCCACATCGTTCAGCACCGCCTTGAGGCGTTCCTCGAATTCACCGCGGAACTTTGCCCCGGCGATCAGAGCCGCCATATCCAGGGACAGGAGGCGCCGGTGTTTCAGACCCTCAGGCACTTCACCATCGACGATGCGTTGTGCAAGACCCTCCACGATGGCGGTCTTGCCCACGCCGGGTTCGCCAATCAGTACCGGGTTGTTCTTGGTTCGGCGCTGCAAAACCTGGATCGAGCGACGAATTTCGTCATCACGCCCTATCACCGGATCCAGCTTGCCCTGCTCGGCCCGCTCCGTGAGATCAATGGTGTACTTCTCCAGTGCCTGGCGCTGCTCCTCGGCATTGGGATCGTTGACCTGCTGGCCGCCGCGCAGATTTTCGATGGCCTGCTCGATCATGCCTTTGGTAGCCCCGGCGACCCGCAGCAAATCGCCGAGCTGACCTTTGTCATCGACTGCCGCAAGCAGAAACAGCTCGGAGGAGATGTAGGCATCATCGCGCTTCTGGGCCAGTTTGTCGGTAACGTTCAGCAACCGGGCCAGGTCGTTAGAGACATGGACTTCACCGGCCGCGCCGCCGCTGACGGAGGACAGACGGTCCAGCGCCTCTCCGACCTGAGAGCGCAGCATATTGACGTTGACTTCTGACTGGGCCAACAGGGGCCGAACGGTGCCACCCTCCTGATCGAGCAACGCGGCCATCAGGTGTACCGGTTCGATAAATTGATGATCCCGACCGACGGCCAGGCTTTGGGCCTCCGCCAGCGCCATCTGGAACTTGCTGGTCAGCTTGTCCATTCTCATGAAAAATGCCCCCGTTCGAGAGTTCGAAAAAATTGACTATGCCCACACAATGGGGGCGGTATTGGGGCTAATCAAGGTCTTGGGGCGATGCCTGTCTGCTGATGATGCGACGCCGTGCCAGCTCAAGCTTCATCTGCCGGCGCAAGCGCACGATCCGCTGCACTGAGTTTGAGACAGCCAAAATCGTCCAGCAACAGATCAACGGGAACATCCAGCACGGGCCGTAAAGTAGCCGGGGTGCACGAGGCGGGTAAAGCCGGATTCGGCCGGATATGATCTCACACGGCTACACTGGCGCAATGAAAATGACTGCAGTCCGTTTCGCCAACCCGGGTTTTGGGGTCGTTCTGGTAGCCCTTGTGCTGACGCTGGGGGCGTGTTCAGAAACGCTGGAACCGGAACAACAGGTTCGCCTGACACTTGAGCGTGCCGAACAGTTCGCGCGTCAACGGGATCGGGCGGAACTTATGGACATGGTTGACGCCGACTACGCCGACCCTGCCGGCCGCGACCGTCGGGCGATGGACGCCCTGCTTCGGTTTCACTTCCTGCGTAACCGATCGGTCCACCTGCTGACCCGCGTCGAATCGGTTGAGATCACCGAGTCAGGGCGTGCAACTGCCACGGTACTCGTGGCGTTGGCCGGACAACCCATAGCCGACCTGGCGGAACTCGAACGACTCCGGGTCGATCTGCTTCGGCTGGAACTCATGCTGCAGCGATCCGGCGAGTATTATCGATTGCTGAGCGCTCAGTGGCAGCGCGCCGGGTTGACGGATTTTCTGCCATAATGCGCCCGCCAGAGAACCAGCGCTCACCCCCCGCAAAGGAACCCGCAAATGGAATGGAATGTTTACCTGTCCGGCGAAATCCACTCAGATTGGCGCGATCGAATCGCCACCGGTGTGCGCCAGGCCGAGTTGCCGGTGCGAATACTTGCGCCGGTCACCCAGCATGAGGCCAGCGACGATGTGGGCGAACGTATCCTGGGCAAAGCCGAGTCGGCCTATTGGCGGGATCACAAGGGCGCCATGATCAACGCCATAAGGACCCGCACCTGCATCGAGCAGGCCGACGTGGTGGTGGTACGCTTCGGAGACAAGTACCGGCAATGGAATGCCGCCTTCGATGCCGGCTACGCCGCGGCCCTGGGAAAATCCCTGATCATATTGCACGACCCGGAGCTGACCCATGCGCTCAAGGAAGTGGACGCCGCCGCCTTAGCCGTGACGGAGCGCCCCGAGCAGGTGGTGGAGATACTCGAGTATGTCATCCGCCAACCCTGAATCGGGTTCCGGAGGCTTGGTTCCGAGGTGCGTCCCTCAGCGCCCGCCGGCCACATCCACCAGGCTCCCGGTACAGTAGGACGCATCGTCGGACAGCAACCAGACAATGGCCTGGGCGACCTCTTCCGGCAGCCCGCCGCGCCGCATGGGAACCTGCCCCTGCAACCGCTGAACCCGACCGGCCTCACCGCCGCTGGCATGGATGTCGGTATGGATCAGACCCGGGCGCACGGCGTTGACGCGGATGCCCTCGGCCGCCACTTCCTTGGCCAGGCCGATGGTCAAGGTATCCATTGCCCCCTTCGACGCAGCGTAATCCACATACTCGCCCGCCCCACCCAGGCGGGCAGCGGCCGAAGACACGTTGACAATCCCGCCTCCCGCGCCGCCCCGGGTGATTGCCATCCGCCGCACTGCTTCCCGGGCGCAGACAAGGGCACCGATAACATTGACAGCGAAAACACGCTCCAGCCGTTCGACCTCCATGTCGGCAAGACACATTTGTTGGGAGAGAATACCGGCGTTGTTGACCAGTCCACGTAACGGCCCCAGCGCACGCTCCGCCGTATCGAACAGCGTCACGACCTCAGTTTCCGAGGATATGTCGGCACGCACGGCCATGGCGTTGCCTCCAGCGCCTTTAATCCCATCAACCACCGACCGGGCGGCGTCCTCGTCGCTCAGGTAGTTCACGCACACCGCGTACCCCCGGGCTGCGGCAAGCCGGGCGGTGGCTGCGCCGATCCCGCGCCCGCCCCCTGTCACCAGCAACGTGGGTTGCGAATCCGCTGTCATGCACCACCTAAACGCCGCCCTGCCATCCGATGAGCGTAGCAGAGAACGGTATCCCGATTCAGTTCGGTAGATTTGGCAGATACGGTCATTGCGACAACAGGTCGCTTGTCATATCGTCACGGCTCGCCTCCGTCGGACCCAAGACTTGAGCATCGACACCGACGACCGCATTCGACACATCGGGTTCCTGCTGGTCCCCGGCTTCGCCATGATGGCGTTCACCTCCGCCATCGAACCCATCCGCGTAGCCAATCGCCTGAGCGTCAATCCATTGTATCGATGGACCCTCTATTCCGCCGATGGCGGTCCGGTCAGCGCAGGCAATGGGGTGACCGTGATGGCGGACAAATCCGTCGCCGAGGACCAGGGGCTTGATCTGATTCTGGTATGCGGGGGTCTTGCCGCGCACCGCTACGACGACCCCAAAGTGCTGCACTGGCTGCGACGGCAAGCGGCACAAGGGGTGGCCCTGGGCGGACTCAGCACAGCCAGCTACATACTCGCACGTGCCGGATTACTCCGTGGCTATCGATGCACCATCCACTGGGAGAGCCTGCCGTCATTTCGCGAGGCGTTCCCGGATATCGAAACCAGCAGTCGGATTTACGAGATAGACCGTGGACGACTGACCTGTTCCGGAGGCACCACGGCCATGGATATGATGCTGCATATGATTTCCGAGGATTCGGATCCGCAGGTCGCGGCGGAGATCTGCCGGCAGCTTCAGCACGACCGGGTGCGGACCGCGGAGGACCTGCAACACCAGGCCGAGCGACTGCGACTGGGTCGGCGATCACCCAGACTCGCCGATGCGGTGGAACTGATGGCGCAACACATCGAAGCCCCACTGTCTCCCCAGAAAATCGCCGAAACGGTGGGGCTGTCCCTGAGGCAATTGGAGCGCCTTTGCCAGCAGCATGTGGCAGCGACACCCCATAGCTACTATCTCGAGTTGCGCCTGCGTCACGCCAGGCGGCTACTGCTCGAGACGCCCATGTCGGTCCTGGAAGTTTCCCTGGCGGCCGGATTCAGCACCCAGTCGCATTTCACCCGCTGCTACCGACAAAGCTTTGGCCGCACACCCACTGGAGAACGCGGACTGGGTTGACCAGCGCCTGATGTGTTGCCGGTGCTGAAATGCGGAGCCGGGTCGAGATCCAACATGAACATGGGCAATGTGCGGCCAGCGATGCTGCCCGAGGGTCGGGTTCCCACCGCCCGAGCACCGCAGTGTCGATAAAAACCGGCGGCATGGGGGTCTGCCTGGATACTGATCCGTCGAAAACCCTTGCCCCGCGCCCAGTTTGCCGCGTGCTCGGTCAAGGCGAGACCGACTCCCCGGCCGATCCGCGGTGGATTCACATACAGTCCGTCCAACTCCACCGTTTGCCTGTCCACCGGTCGAACCGCATAGAAACCCACCACCCGGCCCGAACACTCCGCGACCATTACCAGGCCGGCTTCGCATTGGTCCTCGCTTATGGTGAGTTCGGCACGACAGGCTGACAGAAATGCCTTCGAGTATCCCCAATGGGCTTTGGCACGCAAGGCCAGTTGACTCAGCTCACGCGCCTCCGAGGGGACCGCCGGCCGAATCGACGGTTTTTCGATCGGATCTCTCAGCGCATCAACGGCCTCTGCCACCGCGGCCCCCTCCCCCATAGCCTCCACCACCGTGCCCTGGACGGCCACCGCCGTAACCGGGACGGCCTCCTGGGGGTCTGTGGCTGGGCGGCGGCCGGTAGTGGGGCTGCCCATAGTAGGAACCGCGGTACGGATAGCCACCCCAACCAGAATTGTAGGAAACACCAACACCGTAATAGGCGCGGTTGTCGGAAGCGCATCCGCTGACCAAAGCAGAGACCCATAGGATCAGCATGAGCAAGGTCGGACGTGTGAGATGGTGCATACGACTGCGTCCTGAACGGATCACGGCTGTTGAATCCCGAAGACCGCCCCTGTCGGATCGGCGATGATAGCCCCCTGCCCGGCCCCGCCAGGTTCACCCAGTGGCCGCAGGATGCGCCCCCCCGCCGCTTCCGCCCGGCCTACACTGGCGGTCGCGTCGTCCACCAGAACATAGGGCACCCAGGCGGGGTTGACCCCAATTTTAGGCAAAGTGACGACGCCTGCCCGGGGAACGTCATCGGAGACAAGCAGGTAGTATGGTTCGCCTTGCGGCATGCTCACCGTGTCCAAGCCGTAGTCAAACAGATCCTGATAGAAGGCAACCGCCGCGTCCCGCTCCCAGGTCCATAGTTCGCTGCCCAACCAGTCGCCCGATGACGGACCCTGATCCACCGGATCACCCCGATCAGAGGCGACGATGGCGAAGCCCGCGCCTTGGGGGTCACGCAGTGCGCTGACGCGGCCGCGATTGGGCATGGGTTTGGCCGCGACGTCTACGGTTGCGTCCCTGGCCGTGGCCCGGGCAACGGTTTGATCAACGTCGGCGGTGGAGAAGTAGCTCAGCCATTGGGCACGTCTAAATTCCGCCTGATCTTTGGTCAACTGGATCGCATTGCCGATGGGCACGCCATTCAACAGGACGGTATTGACACTGACCGAGTCCGGTTCAGTTTGGACGAACTCCCAACCAAACACATCCTGGTAGAAGCCGCGTGCCTGTTCCAAATCGTCGGTGAACAAATCCACCCAGACGACCTTGCCGGCGTACTGAACCCCGGTTGGCTGCTCGGTCAAAGGCGGCACCATCACCTGGCGCCCCGCGCAGGCGCTCAGGGTCAGCAAACCCAGCGCCAGGAGTACGAACTTCAATGCCTGCGTCCAGGAGCTGGTTGCCCGCGAGCCAGCCGGAATAGCCTGCCGATCCAACATCATTCAATGATTCCTTCTCAAACAGCCCGACATCGGCTCTCGGCCGAAGCGGATTTAAGGAGCAAGAGACTACTCCGAGTCAAAGGTTGCGGTCGAAAAACGCCAAGGTGCGTTGCAGCGCCAAATCGGCGGATACAGGGTGATACTGAGACCTGCGGTCGCAATTGAACCCATGGTCAGCCCCGGGATACAGGTGGACAGGCAGATTCGGATACGCCGCCTCCAATTGCCGCACCCCCTCCAGAGGGATCGAGGCATCCAATTCTCCGAAATGGAGCAGCACCGGACAGGTCGGCTTCTGATCCAGCAGATCAATCGGAATGTGCCGACCGTAGTAACAGACTGCACAGGCCGGGGCATTATGCGCCGCCGCCATCCATACCCAGGATGCGCCCCAACAGTAGCCAACCAGGCCGACCCGGCCGTCGGCTTGCAGCATCTCCGCCGCAGCACGCAGATCCAAGCAGGGTGCGTCCCAGCCGACAGCGGCTGCAAGTTCCCGCCCCGCTTCAACATCGGACGCGGTGTAGTCCAGTTCAACACCGGGCCGAATCCGATCGAACAAAGCGGGCGCCAAGGCATCGTAACCCAAAGCGGCGTAGCGATCGCAGACATCCCGGATGTGGCCATTGACCCCAAAAATCTCCTGCACCACAAGGATACTGCCCCGGCACGATGAACCGGGAGCAGCACGATAAGCGTCGAACTGATGCCCATCGGATGCCGTCAATCGAATCTGTTCGCCCATGTCAGCCCACCTCTCGTTTTTGGGGAAGCCGGACTAAACCGGCTCCTCCACCATTTCCAGATGCAGCGCCTGGTCGGTGTAGGGGTACTTACCCAGCACCGACTCGTCCAGTTCCACGCCCAGCCCCGGTCCTGAGGGCGGAATGAGATAACCCTCCTGCCATTGGATCGGGGTTTTGACGATCTCGGTGTGGAAGCCTCCGCCGGTCAGAATGCTTTCCTGAATCAGAAAATTCGGGCTGCAGGTGCTGAGCTGGACGTCAGCTGCCGCCGAAATCGGACCGCAGTACATATGAGGCGCGATTTGCGCATAGTGCGCTTCCGCCATGCCCGCGATTTTCTTCGCTTCCAACAGACCGCCGACCCGGCCCAGAGCCATTTGCAGCACCGAGGCGGCGCCGGCCTCCAGGATCCGGGCAAACTCATACTTGGTGGCCAGGCGCTCGCCAGTGGCCACCGGCACCGCGATCTGCCGGGCAACCCTGGCCATTGCTTCCACATTCTCCGGCGGCACCGGCTCTTCGAACCACAGGGGTTCGTAACGCTCAAGCCGCCGACCCAGTCGAATGGCACCCGAGGGCGTCAACTGACCGTGGGTACCGAATAGCAAATCGGCCGCCGTACCCACTGCCTCGCGCACCCGCGCCACGAACTGCTCGCAACGCGCCAGCGCCTCCAGTGAGGGCTGACGCGGATCGAAGGCAGAGTAGTCTCCAAGGGGATCGAACTTGACCGCAGTGAACCCCATGGCCACGTACTCCGCGGCCCGTTCAGCGGCAAGATCCGGGTCAAGATATACATCCGCACGATCAGAATCTTGCGGGTACAAATAGCTGTAGGACCGCAGCCGCTCATGCACCTGACCGCCGAGCAGTTCATAGGCCGGTTTATCGAGTTCTTTGCCCACAATGTCCCAGCAGGCCATCTCGATCCCGCTCAACACCGCCACCAGGGAGAGATCCGGGTGTTGGGTGTAACCGCTTGAATAAATGCGCCGCCATAGGCGTTCGATTTTGAACGGATCTTCCCCCAACACTTTGCGAACGCAGACATCCTCGATCATTGCGGCCACCACATGGGGCCGAAACGGCGCCGCGTAGACCTCGCCATAGCCCACCACCCCCCCGTCGGTGGTGAGCTTGAGAAAGACCCAGAACCGGCCGCCAAAGTGGGGCGGCGGATTGCCGACCACATAGGTCTGGACGTCAACAATCTTCACACTCAATCCCCCCTGCCCCGTCATCCGGGGGTCAAGCATGGTTTGAATCGCGCTCCGCGGCAAGCGCCTTGCGCGGCTCTGCCGACGAGTCCCAGACCACCGTCGAGCTACACATCACGCGGCTGAATCCGTGGCGGCCCAATGATTGCTTAGGGTGCTGCAATGACTAAGAAAAAATCCAATCAGGCCGGTGAATTCGGCTCCACTAAGGGGCATGGCGTGGTTGTGCGGTCAAAAAACAACTCGCGGGAGGGCGCGCAAAGCCAGGGTTCCG
>Ga0316187_10002951_pt1 | contig 14819 bp, 18 predicted proteins | sample CroRivburrow1_MG_FD_204927 | JGI IMG/M metagenome (GOLD analysis project Ga0316187, IMG submission 204927) | Coastal sediment microbial communities from Maine, United States - Cross River worm burrow 1 | ecosystem: Environmental > Aquatic > Marine > Coastal > Sediment | place: USA: Maine... | reverse complement strand
AATCGCCGAAGGCCATCGGGGAGCGCGCCATCGCCACCTACCGAGCCCGGATCGAGGGCACCGACTCTATGACCCGGTCCTGATCCCGGCCGCGGCCAGGGCAGCGCCTCGCGCGTGAGGGCCGGGCCCCCATGCCCGGCCCTCACGCGTCGACTATCTGTCTATGGGCGGTATTGGCCGACGATCTGGACCACGTTGCCGTCGGTGTCGAGAGTCAGCCAGTAGCCGGCTCCGACGTTTCCGGCACCGAAGTAGCCAAAGTGGGGCTCGGTGAACAACGTCGGCGGCACTTCTTCAGATTCGGGGTTCCATGGTGAGCCGTCGGCTTTGAACAGCGCCAGCCAGTCGGTGACGATGACAGGTGTGACTTCTACGGAGCCGAAGGCAGAGGTTGGCAGCATCACGGCAACGTCACCTGCCAGCGGCAGCGTGCGGAGCTGCGGGTTCTGGTTGCGGATGTAGTAGTCGTTGGGCACCGTGTCGCCTTCCGGGATGTCGCCGTCTTCGATGGCGGCCTGATTGGCCTCAATGCCGGTGAGCCACTGGGCGTAGTCGGCGACGATCCCGTCCGCCGTGACGTTGGTCAGGAAGGCGAACTCGACAGTGCCGTCCGGAATGTATGTCACCGCGAACACGGCCGACGTGGAACCGGCGCCGATTGAGATCCCATTGACTCCCGCCGTCAGTTCTACGGTGGCCTCGAAGAAGTCGTCGGTGACCGGAACGGCCGCCCCGTTCACGCTGACCTCCGTAGCACCTTCCACCCTTCCGGTGATCACCAGTGGCGAAGCCACGACGATCGATCCATCGAGCGGGGCGCTGCCGGGAATATCGCTCCAGATGCCGCCGATCAGCGCCGCTGACGGAGCCAGAGTTGTCTGTGTCGGAACCAGGCTCGTCGTGGGGGTTGTCGTCGGCGGTACCGTCGGGTTCGGTGTCGTGGTCGGCGGTACTGTAGTCACCGGCGGGTTGGTGGCCGGGGGAGATGGATCGGCATCACCACCTCTAAGGAGCATCGCGGGCAGTGCGATCAGCAGTACCAGTGCAAATGCTCCGGCTGCGACAACCGGGCCGTTCCAGGTGCGCTTCTTCGGGGGGATGTCCTGTCGTTCAGGTGTTCTTTGGGGTGTGAGGGTTGTCATGGGTGTCTCCGGGAAAGGGGGCGCGTCGGGCGCCATGTGCATGAGTTTGAATGTCAGTTCACGTAGCTTCACGTCGTGGTGATCAGTCATCGAGCAGCTCCTTGAGGCGAGAGCGAGCGCGCGCCAGGTGACGCTTCACCGACCCCTCGGATATTCCGAGGCGGCCGGCGACTTGTGCGGGCGCCAGGTCTTCCCAATATGTGAGAACGACACTGGCGCGCTGTTGCACGCTCAGCTTGTCGACTGCAGCCAGAACATCCAGGTCTGCCTCATTGAGGCTGGTGCGTTCCGGCAGCGCAGCCCGCATCTCGCGCACACGGCGCCGCAGGGTGCTTCGATGATGCGATCGCGCCTGATTGAGGACCGAGCGGTAGAGATATGCCCGGTGGTTTGTGACCGTGGGCCACGCCTTGCCACCGAATGCATGGAGGCACGCGTCGGTGACCACGTCGGGTGCGTCGAACGGGCCAACAACACCCGTGGCGAACCTGACAAGATCATCTGCGTATTTCCGGTAAACCTCTTCGTCGGTCATTTCGAGCATGTGACGTCACCGGTGCCCTGTCCGGGTGACACGCTTCCTCAGATTCCTTTCGGCTGGCCGAAGGAGTATGACATCGGGCCCACGGTGGGCGGCGCTCGGGTGGGGCGTCCGAGCTACCAAGCTCCAACTGTGGTCGTTCAAGCGCTCTTCCTGAAGAACTCCGGCTAACGGACACGCAGCCGACGCGACGTGTAGGTTTGTGCGCCACATGGCACCTCAATCTCGATCAGAATCCGGCGCGGCCGGCCCCAGTCCCTTCGATACGCGGCTATCAGCGGGGTCACGCTTCGCCATCGAATTGGCCGCCTGGGTGGCCGGACCGTGGGCGGCTGCCGACATGACGGGTTCGGGATGGGTCGCCGTCCCTGCGCTGGTGGTCCTCGTTACTCTGCCCGCTTTGTTCAACACGCCGGGCGACAAGAACACGGATGGGATCGCAACGCCGGGACCCATCCGCATCGAGATCGAGATGTTCCTGTTGGGTGTCGCCGTTGCCAGTGCGTGGATCGTGTGGCCGGCCTGGGCCGCGCTTGCAGTGACGATCATCGGCGTTGTAATGGTGGTCGCCGGCCTGCCCCGCTACCGCTGGCTCGCGGCGGGGGCGCCAGAGGTAGCCGGCAGCTAGGCGGAGCGGACGCGACCTTCGGCCTTGGCTCGGGCTTGCCGCTCCCGACGTTTCTCGCCGGCCTCGCGGAGAGCGTCGCGGTTCGAGTCATCGACCCGCATGTAGCGAGCCTTCCATGCGTCGTCTCCCCACGCGAAAGGTGCTTGAACCGTGGTGCGCGGGTACGCGGCGGATTCGAGGAGATTGACGGCCATCGCCGTGATCGCCTGTTGCATGTCGACGTTGTACGGCTTACCCATCGGGTTCCCGAGCGGAAAATCGGTGAAGAGGAACCTCGGTACCGCGGCCTGCTCCACAATGTCGCGGGCTGAGCCGCAGATGACCGTCGGAATGCCGTTGGCCTCGAGGTGTCTTGCGGCCAGACTCACGGTCTGGTGACAGACCGGTCAGAGTGGAATCAGTAGGGCGACATCCACTTGGTCCTGGCGCATGTATTCGAGCAACTGAGGAGCGTCGACGTCTCTGGTGATTCGGTGCCCGTACTCGGTCGGTACGCCGTAGAACCGTGGCGAGATGCTGCCGAGCCCGCCGCCTGCGACAAGTTCTCGCAGGCGACGGATCGGGAAGTAGGAGTCGAGATCATCGGTGTGGGTGGCTTCCTTGTCCCACGAGAGGCTCATCGTGTAGAGACGCTCGGGTATCGGGTCGAGCGGCGTGGCGTATGCCGCCTTGATGGGCAAGGTATCGGGATCGACGTCGTCCGGGATGGAGCCGCCGAGTGCTGTGGTGACGACACCGAGCCTGCTTTCGCTGAGAGGCTTCGCCAGGGGAGTGAAGGGCGCCTCGTCGTTGTGCGCCCACCGATACGGGCGTTCGTAGCCTTGAGCGGCGTAGTAGTCACGCGACTTGTCTATGTAGCTGACGAAAACCCGATATGCGGGATCGGCCCGGGTTTGCGCTCGCTCAGTCATGTCGTCCTCCGGTAGCACAGCATACGTCGCACAGGAGGCCCGGTGGGCCGCACGCCAAGCTCGTCGCGCCCGAGGTAGCTTGGATTGGTGGCCATCAACCACGGCAATGAATGGGGCCCTCCACTGCTGATCTCAGTACTCATGGCCGAAGGTGACGGTGAATTCGTCGTATTGGCCCATCTAGGCGTCCGTTGCTGCGGTGGCTGGCCATCACCTTGTCGACGCGGCAGGAGAGGCTGCGGCGGAGGGTAGGGACCTCCGCCGTATCGCCGACGACGTCGCCTTCCGGCTTGATTCCCTCTTCGGCCCAAGCGACGAGGTCGGCGAACGCTGCCTCGTATTCGGCCGTTGTGAAGCCGCAGTGGTTCACGCCGCCGATGGCCCGCTGAACCAGCAGGTCGGAATCAACTTGGCTGTGACCATATACTCGCCACATGCATGCTGGCCCGGTAGAGGATCGATGACCGCGCCATCGGCTGCCTTCGACGCTCCGCGAAGCCGCTTCGGGCTCGGTGTTCTGCTGCTCATCGCCATGGGTGTCGCCACGTACCCGGCGGCGGTGCTCAGCGTTCTGGCCACATTCCTGATCGACGACTTCGCCATCACCCGCGCCGAGGTCGGTTTGATCGCCACCGCCAACATCGTGTTCTCCGCCATCTTGTCGCCGATGGCAGGTCGACTCACGGATCGGGTCGGAGGGAAATTGGCTTTCGTGTTCATCTACGTTTTCGCCACGGCGGGATTCCTGGCGTTGGCTGCTGCCCCCTTCTATGCGATGTTGCTACTGGCCGCGGTCCCGGCCGGATTCGCGCAGGCGGCCGGCAACCCGGCGACCAACAAGCTCATCGCGCTCCATGTGCCGGCTGGCCGCCAGGGCATGATGATGGGAGTCAAACAGTCGGGTGTTCAGGCAACGATCTTCCTAGGTGGCGTCCTGGTGCCGCAGGGAGCCGAGGCCTTCGGGTGGCGCTGGACGCTGGTCGTGCTGGCACTGCTCACTGCGGCGGTGATTCCGGTCGTTCTCCGCGTCATCCCGCGTGATCGGCCGGCGCCGGTCACCACGGCCGAACGTAAGGGTGGGCCGCTGTCTCCGGCGATTCGGGAGATGGCCATCTACGGCTTCCTACTTGGCTTCGGCGGCTCTGTCACATTCCTGGTGCCGCTGTTCGTTGTGGAGGCGCTGGGTGGCACACCCACGCTGGGTGGTCTAGCCGCGGCTCTCATCGGACTTTCAGCTTTCGTCGGACGCATCGTCTGGGCCCGTCACGCCGAGCGCCGGCAGCGCTTTGCCGGTCCGCTGGCGGCTATCGCGCTGGGCGCGGTGGCGGCGTCGCTGACGTTCTTGCTGGCGCAAGCCGTTGGCCTCTGGGTGGTTTGGATCGCCGCGATACTCACTGGCCTCAGTGCGTCGTCATGGAATTCGGTCGGCATGCTTGGCGTGATCACGGTGGCCGGCAGCCAACAGGCGGGAAGAGCCTCCGGGATCGTGCTCCGTGGCTTCCTCGCGGGGCTCGGTGTTGGAGCTCCGCTATACGGCTGGACGGTTGACACGACGGGGAGCTACACCCTGATGTGGTGGATATCGCTGGCGGCCTTCGTGCTCGCCGTACTGCCGCTCCGGGCGTGGGCACGGCGCGAGGCTGCCCGACCACCGACTCGGCGATCTACGCGCCTCGATAGGGGCTGAAGGATTTCCCAGGCCGGCTGGCGCGCAGTCACGCCGTCATATGGGCTCCGTCGCTCTTCATCGCGGAGCCCATCTGGTAGGCATCGATGGCGAATGCCACCAACCGCGACAGGGCCCTCCGTTTGGAGGACCCTGTCAATTCGCCAGGCTGGGGAAGAGAGGAGGGAGAGGGGTGTCGCCTCGTTCCTGGCGGGGCTATTCAGTTTTCGGGCTATCCAGTTGTGTGTCTTGATGACGCCCCCAGCATGCAGTGCGTGTCTGAAAGGGAACTGAGTGCGAAGTGAACGTTTGCTAAGAGTTGGTGCGCCATATTGGTGGTTGGTGATCTCAGGTACGGGCCGGGTGATCGCGGGCGGTTCTTCCACCACTGGCTGGCGGGATCACCACGCACGTTTGCCACTGAATCCGGCGACAGCCACATACAATTGAACTAGTCGACAGAGGGTTACCGTGCACGAGTTGCCTGAGTCACCGCTGCGGTCCAGCACCTACCGGCGTCCCTGGCATCGGCGGCGCATTTGGTTCTGGCCGGTGGCCATCGTCGGCATCCTCGTGCTGTTCCATATCGGAGGGGGCTGGTATTTCTCCGGAGAGATCTACGCATCGGCGCTCGACCCCAGCCCGAGCACTTTCGATTTCGACACGCCAGTCCTGGCCGCCGAGGGCGGGACCGTCACCCTTTCGACGGTTGACGGCCCCGACGAGTTGGAGACTCCCGGAGTATGGGGGCTGGCATGGGCCGATGGCTACGGCAGGCTCACCGAATTGGTGGCGACCGGCGACGAGGCCGTTGAATGGCACCTCGAGATGCAGTCGGGGACTCCGCCCGAGAGCGGCACGCTGGTCGACCTGGATGGGAGGACCTTTTCCGGCGATCCAATGGAGGCTCATGGCATCCCATTCACCGATGTGACCTACCCGTCGAGCCTCGGGGAGAACCCGGCATGGTTCGTCGCCGGCGGTGACTCGACGTGGGTCGTGCTGGTTCACGGCAACGGCCTAACGCGACGCGACGTGCTCAAGCCGCTTCCGGTGATCGTCGCCAACGGCAACCCGGCGCTCGTCATCACATACCGCAACCATCCGCTGGCGCCGCCCGATCCATCCCGGCGACTCCAGTACGGGCTCACCGAGTGGGAGGACGTCGCGGCTGCGGTGGAATACGCCCTGGCGGCCGGCGCCGACGATGTCGTCCTCGTCGGCTACAGCATGGGCGGGGGCATCGTCACTAACTTTCTGTATGAGTCGCCGCTGGCTGCCCGGGTGCGCGGTGTTGTACTGGACTCACCGATGCTCGACCTGGGAGCGGCCGTCGATCTCGGCGCCTCCGACCGCAATCTTCCGGTTGTCGGCCTGCCGATCCCCTCCACGTTGACGTCGACGGCCAAGTGGATTGCCGGCTGGCGCTACGACGTGGACTGGGGGCGGCTCGACTACGTCGACCGAGCCGACGAGATCGAGGTTCCTGTTCTGCTTTTCCACGGCGTCGAGGACGACATCGTCCCGGTGGCGACGAGTGACGCACTGGCCGCCATGCTCGGGGACCTGGTCACATATCGCCGGGTCGACTCGGCGAAGCACCTTGAGTCTTGGAACCTCGACTCAACGGCGTATGAGAAGCTGCTCGGGGAGTTCCTGGCGGCTCTGTGAGTGGGTTCGCGGGGTTCGCCTCAGTCGGACGACGAGAGCCGGTGGCCGCAGATGTCTCGCAGGGCGCCATAGGCGGCGTATTTCGCGCGCCGCTCAGCCCTGTTCCAGGGCGAGGGCTACGGCCGCCGGGAGGACTTCAGCGACGTCGGCGTCGAGCCGCAACGTGATGATTCCGAGCCCGTCATGGGCGGTATCTCCCCGATTGATCACTGCGTACGGCACTCCGCGTGCGGCGGCGCGCAGCGGGATGTCGGCAGCCGGAGTCACCGCAAGCGTCGAACCGAGGGCGATCACCAGGTCGCACCTCTCTGCTGCCTCGAAGGCTGCATAGAGGTCGGCGGAACGGAGGCTCTGCCCGAAGCTGATGGTCGCCGGCTTCAGATGGCCACCGCAGGCGCAGTCGGGCGGCTCCCCGGTGGCGGCGAACCGGGCATGGTGGGGGCCCGGGTCGGTGCACTCTCCGCAGCTCTGGCATTCGATCAACGCGTTTGTGCCGTGCAGCTCTATGAGCCGGTTCGGGGAGGTCCCCGCCGCTCGGTGCAGGCCGTCGACGTTCTGGGTCACCACCAGGTCGACCAGCCCGGCGCGTTCCAGGGTCACGATTGCGGCGTGCACGTCGTTCGGCTGCGCGTCGCCGAATGTGGCCGCATCCTCACCCTTCTGCTGCCAGTACGCCCGGCGGGCCTGGGCAGATGACATGAAGTCCCGGTAGTAGACGGGTTGGCGGGTTTTCCACACGCCTTGGGGGCCGCGGTAGTCGGGAATCCCCGAGGCTGTGGAAATGCCGGCACCGGTGAAGATGAGGATATGGCTGTGCTCCGCCAGTAGCCCGGCGAACACCTCGATCATGTCAGCGCCGCCCGCGCACCGCCGGCGAACGGCATCCCTGTGTCATTCGTCACGGCGCCAGCCTAGAAGCAAGAGATGACTGTGCTCGGCGCCCGCGAAGACGGTGTAGCTCGGGTGCGATGCGGTGGTCGTTCCCCTCGTCATCCGGCGACTGAATGCCCGAACCCGTTCCGCTCCCGTCACGACGAATCTGCCGAGCTCTGGACGGCCTTCCGCCTGCCATCGACCTGGCGGCGGCCCGGGTGAATGTGCTGGAGCCGGCGCAGATTCTGGAGCGTCTCCAAGCCAGCGCCGCGGTCCTCGTGTCCCGTGCCGTCGATGCCCCGCAGTGGCATCGGTCACTCGAGGAGGCCATCGCTTGGAGCTACGAACTCCTCACCCCCCGACGGCAGGTGGTGCTGCGCAGCCTGTCCGTCTTCCGAGGCGGGGCGACGTTGGCGGCAGTCGAGGCCGGGGACCGGCGGGAGAGTGGGGCATCTTTCTGATTTCGACTACGCTCCGTGGCACGGCGGCGTCGCAGGGGGAGTGCCGGATGATGGAGCAGATCGTTGATCAGCGTGGGGGCATCGACCGCAGGGTGAAGCGCTTCTCGTTTCGTTTTCCTGACCGGCGCCTCGGGTTCGTACGTCGCCAGATTGGTGGGGGACAGGCACGCGTCGCCTATGACCGGATGCTCGGCACCTACCGGTATAACCCGCAGTCCTTCGCTCTGGTACTGATCTCCGTAACGATGCTGAACATCGCCGACCTGCTGCTGACGCTGAGAGTCGTTGAACTCGGTGCGGTGGAATTGAATCCGATCATGGCGGCGCTGATCGAATCAGACCCGCTGCTCGCGTCGCTGTTCAAGGTGATGATCGGGCTCGTCGTCGTCGCCGCGATGTGGGCGATGCGCCGCTACCGCCGGGTGCTCGAGGCATCGTTACTGCTGCTGGGTGGCTTCACCGTGTTGATCGTTTACAGCCTGAGCATGCTGCTGGCCTCCAGCTGATTCAGGCTGATTGGACGGTCCAGCCCGCCGAACATTGGGCTCCGACGCAACGTGGCTCGGTAGTCCATGGCGCACTCGGCACTTGGGAACGGCGGCCCGAAAGATCCCGAACAGACGTTGGGCTAACCCGCGCCGTTGAGCAGCTTGCCATCGAGGATCTGCACCGTCCGGTCGGTGTATTCGACCATGCGCAGATCATGAGTGACCATGATGCCCGCCTTGCCGCGGCTCTTGATCTCAGCAGCCAGAAGCTGCACCACCTGGGTTCCCAGTTCCGTGTCGAGCGAGGCAGTCGGTTCGTCGACGAGGATCAGGTCGGGGTCGCTGACGAGAGCGCGACCGATGGCGACACGCTGGCGCTCCCCGCCTGACAGCTGCTCCGGAAGATTGTCGTGGCGGTTCACTAGTCCGAGTTCCTCGAGCAACTGGTCGGCTCGCGCTTCGATCTCTGATCGAGAGGAGTCCGAGATCGACGCCATCACGGTCAGATTCTCCCGTGCGGTGAGGAACGGTACGAGATTGAAGCCCTGGAAGACGAAGCCGACACGATTTGCCCGGAATCGAGTTTGCTCTTTCTTCGACAACGTGGTGAGAGCTGTGTCGCCAATTGTCACCGTTCCCTCGGTGGGTGATAGCAGGCCACCAATGACGGAAAGCAGCGTTGTCTTGCCGGAACCGGATGGGCCCAACAGAGCGAGGAACTCGTTGTCTCGCAGCTCGAGGTTGGCGTGGGTGAGCGCGGTGACCTCGGTGTGTCCCGAGCCGTACACCTTGGTTACGTTGGCGACGGTCAGAGCGGTCATGCTTCTCCTCCGAGGGCGGATGCGGGATCGATGTGGATGATGCGTCGAAACGAGAGCGTGGCCCCGATGGCGCCCATCACGACGGTTGCCAAGAACAAGGTGCGGGCGGTTCCGGCGAGGAACTCAACCGGGACCGCCGGCGGCAGCACGAGCGCCAGCAGGCGCGACAGTCCGAAGCCGAGGACATACCCGGCAACGGTGGCAATGAGCGCCTGCACCAGGATGCCGCGCAGAAGCATGTAATTGGACGAGCCGATGGCCTTGAGAATGGCCAGTTGCCCGCGCTTTTCGAGTGTGACGAGCGCAAAGAAGAGACCGGTGACGAGCCCGACCACCACGAAGCTCACCACGATGATGGCGGTGAAGGTCGAGGCCTGCTGGGCGACCCCGGGGAGTGACAGCATGGCCTCGTCGGTGGTGACGGTTTCGGTGGTTCCGAAGGCAGCATCGACGTTGGCCATTACCGCATCGACGGCCGCGCCGTCTGCAACGGTGAATGGGAGTGCCTGGGCCACCGAGCCACGCCCAATCGTTTCGGGACGTATCTCAAAACGCAGCGATTCCCAGGTCTCCATCGTCACCCATAGGGTGCCGGCCAGCAGGTATCGAGCATCGGTCACGAAGCCGATCACCTCCACCGGTTGCGCAGAGCCGGTCAGCAGTATCGAGGAGCCGAGATCGATCCCTTCCTCGCGCAGCGACACGTCGGCGAGGCCCACAAAGCTTTCGTTCGCCGCCGGGTGTCGCCCGTCCTCGAGTGTGGTCGGCTCGCCGACCCTGCCGGGGAGATGACCCATCACGGCGATGTCGAAGGCTGCGCCGTCGGTGGCCGCCGTGGCGAGGAGGACGCCGAGGGCACCGGCATCCGCAACGCCTTCGATGGCGGCCAGGGCGGGAAGCTCGGCGATGGGCAGTTCACTTCGAACGAGAGAGCGGCGGCCGTCCGTCGAGTAGACGAGGGCGTCGGCGTCGCTGCTGCCGAGCGCGCCGGTGGTACCGACAAAGATCCCGTCCGACAGTGCAGCCAGGACCAGGACCAGGAACACGATGAAAGCGACCGCGCCGGTGATCGACGCCCAGCGGCCCCGGCGGCGCCGGATCTCAGCGAGGGCGAGTCGCATCAGTGCATCCCCTGTGCGGCCTGGGCCGCGTCGGTTCGGGAGATCCGTCTGATCGACAACAAGCCCGCCAGCACCGAAAAGACAAGGACCGCGCTCGTGACGGTCACGACAAGGCCGCCGTCCAGCGACAGCGGAAAGGCCGCGCTCGATCCGAGCGTGGCTCCCATTGTGATGAGGGCCCCGATCGCCGCGCCCAGCAGGACCAGGACCACGATCTGGATGATGAGCGAGCGCGCCAGGTACGCAGTCGAGGCCCCGATCGCCCGGAGGGTCACGAAGCTGCGCAGCCTTTGTACGGTCAGGATCAGAAAGAAGAAGCCGACCACAAGCACGACGATTCCGAACGTGATTCCGACGATGAGAGTGAAACTCTGGCTGATGGATTCGACACCTGGAGTCCCGGCCGCCGCTGTGGCGCGGTCGAGACCCTCCAACCCCGCCACGGTTGACGTGATCCGGTCGGCGACGGCGGTCGGGTCCTCACCGGACACGGTTTCCACCCCGATCATGGATAGCGGCACGAGTGGTGACCCGGGGAACTCCGATTCGAAGATATCGACCCAGTGGTTGAAGTCGAGGTAGGCAGTGGCGACCACCGCGTAGCGGCGATCTTGCACGTAGCCGACGATGGCGAGTTCGGTTCCGCTTGGAACCAGCCGGATGGTCTCTCCGATTTCAAAGCCTTCGGAGGTGGCAGATTGGTCGACGACCACTTCCCCAGGTCCCGGGAGCCGGCCTTCGATGATGGGCTCGGGGCTGCCGGGGCCTGCCAGGTCAACTCCCCACAGTGACAGGTCGGTCAGCTCGCTGTCGAGGGTTGCGGTGAGCGTGAGCTCACCGATCGGGGCGGCGGCGGCCACTCCGGGTACGGCGGCAACCGCATCCACCAGGGACGGGTCGATCCGGCTGGCCTGCAGGTTGCGACGGGCAGTGTCGTCGTAGACGAGGACGTCGGCCGAGTTGTTCTCGATGGCGCCGATGAAGAAGCCGAGCAGGGTAGAAGACAGCGTGCTGAGGAAGAGCAGCAGGAATATCAGCAAGCCGACCGCTCCTGCCAGCAGGCTGAAGCGAAGTTTGGATCGCCAGAGATCTCGGAGTGCGATGAACATGGAGGCGCAAGACTACGGTTTCATGGGCGGTTGGCGAATCTCGGCCGACCTCAGTGACGGCTGCCATCTACATCCGGTCCCTGGTGTCGCCTTCCGCTGGCTCGCAGAGTCGATGCCGCCTCAATGTTGTCTCGATCGTCCCCGCTCAGCCAGAGGCAAACGTCACACCAAAGGAGGCGGCCGTGTCATGGTGATCGTGGCCCGGTAGCATCGAGCCATGGCCAACCGACCGACTGAATCAAGAATTGCCAATGCGATCCGGCGGCTCGAATCCGAGGCGGACGTTTGGATCGCGACGGCCTCAGCGGACGGCGTGCCGCACCTCATCCCGCTATCGCTGGCGTGGGACGGCTCGCGGATCCTGCTGGCGACGCCGCCGGAGAGTCCGACTGCTCGCAACATCGTTGCCACCGGGTCGGCCCGGGCTTCTCTTCCCGACACGGACGACGTCGTGATCATCGTCGCCTCGGCAGTGTTGACGCCGTTCGAGGACACTCCCGGCGACGTGGTCGAGCTCTTCGTCGAGGCAGCCGGCTGGGACCCCCGCAAGCAGGGCGGCCGGTGGTCGCTGCTCACGCTGACTCCCGAGACGATCCACGCGTGGAAAGGCGAGCCGGAGCTCGTCGGGCGCACGATCATGCGCGACGGCGAGTGGGTCGGCTAGTCCTTCGCTTTCGAGCAAGTCATGCGTTTATTGTGCTTAATCAGCAGCTATAACACCGAATTAAGCACAACAAACATGGCGTCAGTGGGGCGCAACCATATTGCCCCCGCTGATCGTCACCGCATGGTCGGGAGCGTCGTTCCGCATCGACATCACCTCGATGACGGCGCCGCTCTTGTCCCGCATTTCGAGCCAGAATCGATCGATGCCTGTACCGGGTTCTCCCCGGTCCTCTACGGACATGAGGAATCTGTGATTTCCTATCGCCTCGGGCCAGCCGGGCTCGATATAGGTTGGCTTCCCAAGCAGGGTCGCCCACCCCAGCGGGATTGCCGGATCTTCGCCGATCGCCATTTGATCGAGCGCATTGCTCTTCGCTCGATACTTCGAGCGATCCTCGACCCGGCGGATGAGGAGCAGGTTGCCGCGTAGCTTGCGGCCGGACCGCGTGTACTTCGTGGTGGTCTCCCGGAATCTGTGTTTTGCAGCATCAAGGCGTCTTGCGAGTGGGCCCGATCGGTGTTCCCGTTGCGGCGCTGGCACGGATATCGCCTTCTCGAGTCCCTCAGCACTGCCGATGACGCGGACGGCAGGTACGGGAACCTCAACACTGCCCTTTCCGACCGAGAGCGAAATCGGGTCAGCAGGCGGCGCTAGAACTCGAGGCGGCGGAACACCAGAATCGCCCCGGCTACCAATGCCACTGCCAACGCAAGCGTCCCCAGCACGGCGGGCATCGCGTCGAAGGGTACGTCGTGGATGTACTCGGTGATCTCCGACCAGCCGCCCGGGGCCAGATCGGTGCGGATCAAGCGCGCCGGGGTGTAATCCATCCAATCCGCGTAGGGGAGTAGCGGCGTGCGCAGCATCAGCAGCAGCCAGGCGCCGATTGCGACGACGACGCCGCGGCGGCGGATCACTATCGACAGAAATGCGGCGACCGCCATGAAGAAGGCGAGGATGACGGTGAGTACTCCGAGGGCGAACAGGAACCTTCGCAGTGCGGGCGCTTCGGGAGTGACGAAGCGGTACGGCTCGACTTTGGGTAGCCACCAGTATGCGACCAAACCCGGCACGACGATCGTCGTTACCGCCAGCCCGAGCCACAGCCCGGCAAGCGATGCGGCCACATAGCCACCGCGAGGGACCGGTTTACCCAATACCCAGCCGGTGGTGCCGTCGTGGTAGTCGCCGCACACCGCGGCGGCAGTCAGGACCATGCCCGCCATCACCGGGAATATCACGAGAATGTTGATCAGGGTCTCGAAGCCCAGGTAGCCGAACGGTTGATTCTCCGTCGCCACAGAGGTGTACAGAATCCACTCGATGACCACCAGCCACAGCACCAGGTGGAATAGGCCGCGCCTGCCGAGCCAGCGTTGCAGCTCACCGCGCAGGACGCCCCATGTGCCCGTTGCGCTCGTGCGCAGTGCCGTCGCCTCAGCGTTCATCGCTGCCTCCGATCATCTGGAGGTAGGCGTCCTCGAGTCGGCGGTCGGTTAGGTGGAACTGGAGGACAGAGTGGTCGCCGGTGGCGAGCAATGGCACGAGCTGCTTGGCGGCAACTGCGGCGTCGCTCACCTGTACCTGCCATTGTTGGACGCTGCCGCGGTCGCGGGCCACCACGGAACTCACCCACGGTTGTGCCGTCAACCTGGTGTGCAGTTCGGTCGTGTCGCCGCGTAGCCCGACTACGTAGTCCTGGCCCGTCACTTCGAGGACTGACGAGAGCGGGCCCGAGGCGACCACCTTGCCGTGGTTGAGCATCACAACTGAGTCGGAGACCCGCTCGACGTCGTCGAGGATATGGGTCGAATAGAAGACAGTCGTCTCTCCGCCGATCCCGGCAATGAGATCGATCATGGCGCGCCGCCCCACCGGATCGAGCCCGGCCGAGGGTTCGTCGAGGATCACGAGATCAGGATCAGCGATCAGCGCCTGGGCGACGCCGACCCGTTGCCGTTCGCCGCCGGACAGCCCGGGCAAGCGGCGGCGCGCTTTCTCCGCAAGACCCGCCTGCTCGAGCATCTCGTCAACCCGGCGTTTGAGAGCTCTCCCGCGAGGATGCCCCGGGTAGAGACGGGCGGCATATGCCACCAGGCCGCGAACCGTGAAATGTGCCGGGAATACAGGATCCTGCGGCAGGTAGCCGATGCGGGCTCGGGCTGCCAGGCCCGCCTTGCCCACCTCGTGCCCGAGGACAAAAGCGTGCCCGTCCGAGGGACGGATCAGGCCCATCAGGATCTTCATGGTCGTCGACTTGCCCGCACCGTTGGGGCCCAGGAAGCCGCAAATTGAGCCGGCTGCGACGTCGAGGCTGAGACCGTCGAGCGCCCGCACCTTGTGGTAACGCTTCGAGAGGCCCCGAGCTTCGATGGCGTAATCGGTCACGACAGCTCCCTCCGTCCGAAGCGCCAGATCGCGAGAGCCACCAGAGCGAGGCTCAGCGCGAGAGTCGCCGTCGCCGGAATGAGGACTTCGACCGGGCGGTCCTGGATTCCCTCGGCGACCGCGGTTACCAAGCCCACCGGAGACGAGGCAAGGGACTCACGGGCCACGAGCCACCCGACGATGAGGGCACCGGCCGCCGCCAGGCCGAGGCCGAAGACTGCGGTGCGCGACCGGATCGACGTCCCCAGCAGGATCATCAGCGCCACCAGGAAGGCCGCCAGCAAAGCTATGGCAAACAGCATGGACAGATAGGTCCCGGTATCGGGCAACGA
>Ga0316187_10002950_pt1 | contig 14822 bp, 12 predicted proteins | sample CroRivburrow1_MG_FD_204927 | JGI IMG/M metagenome (GOLD analysis project Ga0316187, IMG submission 204927) | Coastal sediment microbial communities from Maine, United States - Cross River worm burrow 1 | ecosystem: Environmental > Aquatic > Marine > Coastal > Sediment | place: USA: Maine... | reverse complement strand
GGCGGATTCCATTTCATCCGTGTCCATTACCCGATCCCAGAACCTGAAGTAGAGTGCGAAGTTCTTGCGGAAATGCTGATGGTGCAGATTGTGGTGTGTGGCCGAGACCCAGTGGCGGCCCACGAACCCCCTGACCCAGCTGTCGGGAAGGATCTCGAAGCCGGAGTGGTTGGTGACGCTGGTCACGCTCATGATCACCAGCAGAAAGATCAACGCACCGATGTGGATCGGGATCAGGTAAACGAGCACCGGCAGGATCACTGCACCTACCAGGGACTCCCAGGGGTGGAAAGAAAACCCGGCCCAGGGGGTAGGCTGTCGCGATTCGTGGTGCACTTTGTGCATTACCCGGAACAGCTTCCGGTGGTGCATCAGCCGATGCGTCCAGTAGAACCAGGTGTCGTGCAGGAACATGTAGAGCGGGATACTGATCAGCAGGTAGACGACGCCGAAGTCGGACACATCTGTATAGATGGCGGTGTGACCGCTCCGCCACGCGTCAAAGATCACGGCGCCCGCCAGAGCGTAGATCACCGATGCAATCAGGGACCACCGGATTTCGTGTCGTATGAGCCGGGCGGGGGGCTGAATGTCGGTCAGCCGGCGCGCATGCAGCAGGTTGCCCGGGCGTTTCCAGAGAGCCCAGTAGAAAAAGCCTGCGATTGCAACGTAGCGCAGCGCGATGAACACGCTGAGCACGGCCGTCAGGTACAGTAAGCTGGCCGCAGAAAAAGGTGGAAATTCCGGCATTTCGCGATGATACAGAATTTCGCGCGGCGTCGGATTACTTACTGCACCTTCTGTACGATTGAAATGAAGATGCTGGCGAATATCGCCGAGGTGATTACCCCGCTGATGCTCGCCCCGAGGGCGTGCGGCAGGATGATCTCGCCGGGAGTCTCCGCCGCCACGCACTTCTGGGCCACCTTGGCGGTCGTGGGGACACAGCTTACCCCGGCGATGCCGATGACCGGATTGTACTTTTTACCGGTAGCAAAATAGAGGATATAGCCCCCGATCAGACCGCCAATCCCGGACAGCAGCAGCGCAAAGATGCCGATCACCAGCAGAGTCACCACCTTCGGGTCGAGAAGCGTGTTGGCCTCGCACAGAATGCCCAGCAACAGGCCCAGGAAGAAGGTCGCGCCGTACAGGACGGGGCCGCCAAAGGTCTGAACGTAGTGACCGAGATCGCTTTCACGGATTATGACGCCCAGGAACAGCGACAAAAAGAGCGGTGCCGCGACCGGGAAGAGCAGGCACAGGACGGTACAGGCGACGACCGAGAATACGATCTTCTCGCGGGATGAAATTTCCCTGGTCTTCTCGGGCGGCATCCTCATGCCGCGGATGTGCTTCGGTACCAGCATCCTGATCAGGTAGGGATAGCCACCGTAGGTGAGGCCAAGGTAGAGGTAGGCGACCACCGTGATAGGTACGAACAGATCCGGCGACAGGATCAGTGATGTGAACAGGATCATCGGCCCGTCAGCGCCGCCGATGGTCGCAACTGCCGCGGCATCGTTGATTGGCAGGTCCCACCAGATGGCGAGCGGGAAGGCCAGAACGGTGCCAAGCTCTGCGCACAGGGCGATGAACATGCTCTTGAACGGCCGTGCGATGACGAAGCCGATGTCCAGCAGCACGCCCACTCCCAGGAGCACCAGGCAGGCGATCAGGCCGTTGCTGAAGGTGAAGGTGTATATGGGCTGGAGCCAGTCGAACTGGAGCGTGGCCATCAGCGCCTCGGTGTCCTCCACCAGCGGATCCAGGAACAGCGTCCCCTGCCGGCCGGTCTCCCTGTCCCAGAACAATACGCTGGCGTTGACCACCGACATACCCAGGCCCATGGGGATCATCAGCAACGCTTCCAGTACGCCCTTGCGGCCGAGGTAGATCAGCAGGAAGCCGAACAGGATGAGGAAGATCCTCATCGCGGCAATCCGGGGCTCCGACGCGAGCAGCGTCGCAATCCCCTGAAACAGGTCGATGTCGAGAAACTCGACCGACGATACGTCGGGTTTCATGGGCCGGCGGGTTCCTGTCTGTAATACCCAACCAATGACATTCCAGCGCAAAGCCGGTGTCCAGGATATGTCGGATAGCAATGAATCCCGGCTTTAACCGGGATGATACGGCCCTGAGTGAGGTTCATTTTCGGGGCCGTTCAGTCTATTGTCAGGATACGCTGTCCGGCATCGACCGCGTCTTTCAGCTTGACCGCCAGATCCGTGACCGTTCCGTCCTTGTGGGCCACCACCGTGGTCTTCATCTTCATCGCCTCGATAACAGCAACATCCTGGCCCTGGGTCACAATGTGTCCCTGTGGCACGGGCAGCGCAACGATCACCCCGGCCAGGGGACTCAACAGATCGTTGGGTCCCTGGCTGGATGCCGGGGCCGCCGCAGGCGGCGGCTCCGGAGTCGGCGCAGGAGTCGGGATCTTCATGTCTCCCGGCTGCGGCAACAGGTAACTGCTCCCCTCGCTCATGTCCTCGACGGTGACGTCGTATTCCGTTCCGTTTACGGTGATCTTGAATTTTTTCTGCATCGGTTGTTCCTGGTGTGTTTTTCTGCCCGGTGATAGCGGCTCAGCGATGTGGGTGATGCGGAACGTTATGGGACACGTGGTGCGCCGTTCGACCCTCCGCGGTCCATGCGCGGTTGCGGCTCCGCTCTTCGATGTGCACGATGCGGTGTGCGCCCAGATAAGCGTAAATTGCTGCGGCTATTGCCGCCACATGTTCTGCGGGAGGGCCTGCAGCAGCTACGGTCCCCCGGGGCTGTACCACCGGCCTGGCCTGTGGTTTGCGGCCCGAGGCCACCAGCACGATCAGCTTGATCATGACCGCGACCGCCATGGATATGACAATGGCCAGCGCGTAGATCTTGATGCTCAGCAATACGTAGTCAAACATGATGTGCGTCTTCGGTCCCGTCAGGCAGGATCAGAGCGGAATGGTACCGTGTTTTTTGGGCGGTCTCAGCTCGCGTTTGGACAGCGTTTTACGTAACGCCAGCGCGATGACGGACCGGGTCTCCGCCGGTTCGATGACATCCGTGACGTAGCCGTTGGATGCGGACAGATAGGGTGAACAGAACTCGGAGCGGTACTCCTCCACCAGTTCCGCCGCCCGTGCCTCCGGATCGTCGGCCTCCTTGAGTTCCCGGTTGTAGAGGATCCTTACGGCGCCTTCGGCGCCCATCACCGCGATCTCGGCGGTAGGCCACGCATACACCAGGTCCGCGCCCATCTCCTGGCTGCACATGGCAAGGTACGACCCGCCATAGGCCTTGCGCATAATGACCGTGATCTTGGGTACGGTGGACGCCGCGTAAGCATAGAGCAACTTGGCGCCGTGGCGGATGATGCCCCGGCGTTCCTGCTCGATGCCTGGGAGAAACCCCGGAACGTCCACCAGCGTTACCAGTGGGATATTGAAGACGTTACAGAAACGGATGAATCGGGCGCCTTTGTCAGCGGCGTCGATGTCAAGCGCGCCCGCCATGACCATCGGCTGGTTGGCAACGATGCCGACCACCATGCCCTCGATGCGGGCGAAGCCTACGATCAGGTTCCTTGCGAATCCGGCATGGACCTCGAGGAATTCGTTGGTGTCCACCAGGTGCTGGATGATCTGCTGCGCATCCAGGGGGTCTCCGATATCGTCGGGAATGAGGTCGTTGATGCTCTCGTCACGGGTCAGGGCGACGTCGTTGTCTATCCGGTGGGGCGGATCTTCGGTGTTGTTCGACGGCAGGTATGACAGCAACCGGTGGACCAGTGCGATCGCCTCCAGGTCGTCTTCGACCACGAAATGCGCGTTGCCGCTGACCGTCGCGTGCATCATCGCTCCGCCGACTTCGTCCATTGTCGTCTCGCGCCCGGTTACCGCCTTGATGACCGCAGGACCGGTGATGAACATGTGGGCGTTGTTCCGGGTCATGATGATGAAGTCCATGAGCGCCGGCGAGTACGACGCGCCCCCCGCGCACGGTCCCATTATGACTGCGATTTGCGGCACCACGCCGGACATCAGGACGTTCTGATAAAACACGCGGCCGTAGCCGGACAGTGCGTCCACACCCTCCTGTATTCGCGCACCGCCCGAATCCTTGAAGGCTACCAGCGGCACGCCCATCTTCATCGCGTAGCGCGTCACCTGCACGATCTTCTGCGCGTGCATCTTGCCCAGGGTGCCGGCGCTGACGGTAAAATCCTGGCTGAACGCCGCGACCGGGATACCGCCGACATAGCCGGTGCCGACGACGATCCCGTCGGCGGGCAATTTTTTGTTCCCCATTCCGAAGTGGTGTGTCTGATGGCGGACGTGAGCCCCCATCTCCTGGAATGTGTCCGGTTGGAACAGTGTGAGCAGGCGTTCCCGTGCCGTCAGCAAGCCCTTGTCGTGGCGCTTGCGGATCTTCTCCTCACCTCCGGCGGCGACGATCTCCTGGCGTCGCGCCTCGAGTTCCTCTATAAATTTTTTTGGTAGGGTCATATGCAGGCCTTTTTAGGCATTTTTACATCGGCCGGGGCCGTATCGCTTGATTAAGATCATTTTTGGAAGCACCCGGCCGGAAAGGATTCACGTGCCCTGCACACCCGGGCCGGTTTTATTGCAGTGAAGCCGGCCGGATCAGGTGCAGAAGGCCGGCGCTGCCCTGAGTCAGCGTTTTCCAATCATCCGGCATCGTCAGGCACGCCAATGTGGCAGTGGGCAACAGCTTGCCATCCTCGGGCTGCATGGGTGGCGTGGGGACGAGATGCAACAGCAGGTCCTCGAGTCCCGGGTTGTGGCCCACGATGAGTACACGACCTGCCTCCGGCGGGCAGTCTGCCAGCACCCCAAGCAGTTCTTCCAGGGAAGCCTCGTATATCCGTTCGTCGGCATGGATATCCCTGGTGTCCATATCCAGGGCGGTCAGCACCCTGCGCGCCGTATCGATGGCCCGGGTCGCGGGCGAACTAACGACGTGATCCGGGATGAGCGCCTGATCGTTCAGCCAGCCGGCAATCAGTTGTGCGCCCTTCTTTCCCCTCTTTTTAAGCGGGCGGTTGTAATCGTCGGTCTCGGCACTCCAGTCGGATTTTCCGTGTCTGAGGATGAGAAGTTCTCTGGGCATAGTTTATATTCACCTGGTAGATGCACCTGCCCTCTCCTGCAGCGCATTTATTATTTGTGTTCGCATGTATAATTATGTCCGACATCACCGGCTTGCGCCACTGGTCGAAACGACTGCCGCCGGTGGATCCTGATTTGACACCATAAGCAGTGCCCCTAGAATCGGGCAGCAGTTCATTCGAAATGAAAGTCCGCGAGAGGCTTGCGGGGGATCGTCCTTGATGACCAAATTCAAATCCAGAAGGCGAAAGCTCAAGGAGTATATGCTCCCCGAGGGCAAGACGGCGGCCGCCTTCGTCCGCAGCCTGAGCAAGATTCCCGGTATACGGCGGGTCTCCTCGAACAAATACGACTGCACCCTGTACGACAGCTTTGACGGGCGTGCATACGGAGACGGTGTGCTTCTGGCCTGGATCGACGGGGAGGGCGGCGGCGTGCTGCAGTCGATGTCGGCGAAGGACACGGTATTGCTGTGGGAGCAGTCCATGGCGAAACCGCCGCCAGGCTTCGGGTGGACCTTGGACCAGCCCGACCGGTTGCGATGGCTGGAGAAATGTATGGGTCTGCGCGCGCTCCTGCCCACGATCAGGCTGTCGATGAATCGTCAATCATTCCGCTGGACCGATGACGAGGACAAGACCCGGGCTATGGTCCATGTGGAAAGCATCGCCATTTTGAGTGACGGGGACCGGGTCCCCGGTGGCGTCAGGGTTGTCGTGGAGCCCGTGCGGGGATACCAGCGATCCGTTCAGAAGCTGGAAGAAAGGATCAGCCATGAGGCGGGCGCCCGGCTTGACAAACAGGGACTGTATGGCCGACTCATGGAGCAGTGCAGCGTCGAATTTGCGCGCCGTACCTCCAAGCTCGACGTTCCCCTCGATCCGGATTTGCAGGCCAGGGATGCCATCGTGGAGGTCCTGACCTTCCTCGCAGACGTGATGGAGGTCAACGAGGAAGGGGTCAAGTCGGCGTGGGATACCGAATTCCTTCATGACTTCAGGGTTGCCATACGCAGGACGCGTTCACTGCTGGGGCAACTCAAGAAGCAGTTTCCGCTGGACGAGATCCAGCCGTTTCGGGACGAATTCGCATGGCTCGGACAGGCTACCGGCCCGCTGCGGGACATCGATGTCTATCTGATGGAGATCCCCGGGTTTGAGGAAATGTTGCCATCGGATTTCCGCGGCTATCTGCAGCCCGTAAACGACCTGCTTCTCAGGCAGCAGAAGGTGGAGCACAGGAAGCTCAGGACCGTACTTCAGGGCAAGAGATATCGCAGCCTGATGGCCCGTTGGCGCGAATATCTCCAGCGGCCGCTGCCGGAGACGGAACCCGGTCTGGAAAAAGATCTCTCGGTGGTGGCGGTGGCGAAGAAGAGAATTCTTTCGTCTTACAAGCGGGTGCTGAAGGAGGGGTGGGCGATTGACGACCAATCGCCCGCGGAAGACCTTCATGAGATGCGTAAATCCTGCAAAAAGCTGCGCTATCTGATCGAATGTTTCCAGAGCCTTTTCCCGGCAGATCAGATCAAGGTCAACATTCGCGAGATGAAACAGTTGCAGCAGAACCTTGGCGAGTTTCAGGACCTCGATGTGCAGATCGACGGCCTGATCGGGTTCGCCGAAGAGCTCGATATCAATGACGGGACGACGCCCCTCACACTGTTGGCGATGGGCGCGGTACTCGGAAACCTCGAGCACAGGAAACGGGAGGTGCGAACGGAGTTCAAAAGCCGATTCGCCTCATTTTCATCCGATGAAAACCGGATGCGCTTCAACGAATTGTTCAAGAAATAATAACGGCGGGTCGGATCGTGAAAGTCATTGCCTGTTACAACATCAAGGGCGGGGTGGGTAAAACGGCAGCCGCCGTGAACCTGTCATACCTCGCGGCGAAAGAAGGTGCGTCTACCCTTGTCTGGGATCTCGATCCACAGGGCGCCGCATCCTTTTATTTCCGCATCAAACCCAAGGTGCAGATGGGTGGAACCGGCCTGCTGCGACGCAAGCGGGCCCTGGAGAAGGTCATAAAGGGAACCGATTACCCGGGGCTGGATCTCATTCCCGCCGACTTTTCGTACCGGAACCTGGACCTGATTCTGGAGGGATTCAGCAAGCCGCAGAACCGGCTGCGCAAGCTGCTGAAGCCGATTGCGAAGGAATACGATTACGTATTTTTCGACTGTGCCCCGAGCATCTCCCTGGTGTCGGAAAATGTGTTCACCGCGGCCGATATCGTGCTGGTCCCGACTATCCCGACTACACTGTCACTGCGTACCCTGGATCAGCTGGTTACGTTCATTGCGAAGAGGGGCTACGGGAATTTCCAGCTTGTGCCATTCTTCTCAATGGTCGACAGGAGGAAAAACATCCACCGGCTGATCACCACGCATCGGCCGATGGGGCTGGGAAAGTTCATCGACCCGGTAATTCCGTATGCGAGCGTAGTGGAAAAGATGGGCACGCAGCGAACGCCTCTTGAGGTCTACGCGCGCAGCAGCCCTGCTGCCGTTGCATTCAGGTCGCTCTGGGATGAGTTGAAAACGAGGCTGTAGCGAATCGGCACCCTGCCGCGATATCCCGGTCAGATTCTGGATTCGACGTCCTGCGCCTGGGTGCAGATGAAATCCAGGATAAGGCTTGCCCCGGCAAGGGCGGTGATTTCGCCGACGTCGTAGGCGGGCGCTACTTCCACCAGGTCCATCCCGTGAATATGCAGTCCACCGAGGCCGCGCATGATCTCCTGCGCCTGCGCGGTGCTCAGACCACCGCAGACCGGCGTGCCTGTGCCGGGTGCGTAACTGGGATCCAGGCAGTCGATGTCGAATGTCAGATAGGCATTTGAGTCGCCGATCAGCCGGTGGATTTCAGAAATGGCTTTCTTCGGCCCGTTGTCGTGGACCCACTGTGCGTCGAGCCAGGTGAATCCGAGCGGGTCGCTGTTGTGGGTCCTGATGCCGATCTGCACCGATGTGGACGGATCGACGATCCCTTCCTTTACCGCGTGATAGAACATGGTGCCGTGATCCACGCGCCCTTCCTCTTCGCCCCAATTCCACGTGTCGGAGTGCGAGTCGAAGTGGATGAGTGAGAGTCGCCCGTGCTTCTTCGCGTGGGCGCGGAGGACCGGCAGGGTGATGAAGTGGTCTCCGCCCATCACGACCGTCCGCACACCGGCCTGCAGGATCCGGTCGATGTGGGCCTCGATGGACGCAGGAACGGTGTCTGGCCGGCCATGATCGAAATCGCAGTCTCCGTAGTCAGCCACCGCCAGCCTGTCGAACGGATCGAATCCCCACGGCCAGGGCGCTCCCCAGGCCAGATTGGTGGAGGCTGCCCTGATCGCCCGTGGGCCGAACCGGGCGCCCGGCCTGTTGGTTGTTGCGGTGTCGAACGCCACGCCGGTCACCGCGAAGTCGCACCCGCTCAGATCTTTCGTGTACAGCCGCCGCATGAAGCTCAATGCCCCGGAGTACGTGCTCTCGTGTGCGGTGCCGTAAAGCTCCCTGCGGGTAAATGACTGGTCGACGGCCTCGGCCGGTTTCAAACTTTCTTCGGTCATTGCCCTGTGATTACCTGGTCTGTGGTTAGTGTCGTATCCCGTCTCACCCGCCGGAGCCGGCGCGATTGACGTCTTCCGGTCCTATGTGTGCAAGTTCGTCCATCCCATCGCCCGTCAGTTCATAGGCTTTTCCGAAACCCGTGACAAAACGGCCCGATACCGGTTTGAGCCTGAACAGAACGAAATCAGGCAGGGTCTGCAACAATATCATTACGTTGCCGAACCGGCGGGTCAGGAGTTCCAGGACAGTGTCGTGGCCGGCCTCGTCGCTTTCCAGGGTTTGCGATTCGCACAGGTAGGTGATTCGTTTGCGCGCGAATATCTGGCTGGCCTCCGCCTCATCCTCGATCAGCATTACGGATACCATCGGGTTCTGCAGGAGTTCCCTAGTGTGGTCCGAAAGGCGGCTCAGGTAAACGTAGAATGAACCGGAATCCCGGACAAAGGGGGCGTAGCTTGCACGCGGCACCGCTTGCCCGTCGACGGTTGCCATGATCAGGCTCCGGACCTGATCGCGCAGTGCCTCGAACCGCTTTCTGTCTTCGGTCAGATTTACAACTTTCTCGTTCATCGGTGGTCAATGTAAACTTACGGGTGCTAGCCTGATCTAACTTGCCTCCAACCTGAATCTCTTACCCGAACAATTGTACGAGCGCTCGTCCCTAATGTTGAATAAATGGATTGCGGTCATTATAGCCCTGCTCACCCCGACCGGTGCACCGGCTCTGGCGGAGACCATCGTGAGTCACGGCATCGCGATGCACGGCGATCCGAAGTACAGCGCCGGATTTCGCCACTTCGAGTACGTCAATCCGGAGGCGCCCAAAGGCGGTGAATTGAGACTGGCGAGCCAGGGTACGTTCGACAGCTTCCACGCCTACATTCCGAAAGGCAACCCCGCCTCTACCGGTTCAGTGGAGACCCTGCTGACTTCCAGTGCGGACGAACCCTTTACCGAGTACGGCCTGATAGCGGAGACGATTGAGTATCCGGAAGACCGCTCCTGGGTAATATTCAATCTGAGGGAAGAGGGACGATGGCACGATGGCGTGCCCATCACGGCGGAAGACGTGGTGTGGTCATTTGAGACCCTGACCACCGTGGGCTCACCCCAGTATCGCTTCTACTATGGTGGTGTGGAATCCGTGGCGGCGCTCGAAGAGCGGCGGGTCAAGTTCACGTTCGGGGAGCAGGACAACCGGGAGCTGCCCCTCATCGTGGGCCAGCTCCCGATACTGCCGAAGCACTACTGGGAGGGGCGGGACTTCCAGAAAACCACGCTGGAGCCCCCGCTTGGGAGCGGTCCCTACCGCATCGCCGAATTCGAGGCCGGACGTTACTATGTTCAGGAGCGGGTCGATGACTACTGGGGCAAGGACCTTCCTGTGAATGTGGGCATCGATAACTTCGATCGCATCCGGGTCGATTTCTACCGCGACGACACGGCCATCCGGCTGGCGCTCAAATCGGGCAGAGTTGATTACCGCGCGGAAAACCAGGCCAAGGCGTGGGCCCTGGACTACGACATCCCGGCCGTCAGGAAAGGCTGGCTCAGGAAGGAACTGATCACGAACCAGCGTCCGACCGGGATGCAGGGCTTTGTCATGAACACCCGGCGCCGGGTGTTCGCCGACCCCGGAGTGCGCGAAGCGCTTACCTACGCGTTCGACTTCGAGTGGACCAACAAGAACCTGTTCTTCAGCCAGTACAGCCGGACCGAGAGCTATTTTTCGAATTCTGAGCTCGCTTCCCGCGGGCGGCCCGAAGGGGAGGAACTCGAGATTCTCGAACGGTACCGGGGACGTGTTCCCGATCGCGTTTTCGAATCGCCCTACCGCGCACCCGCCACCGACGGTAGCGGCTGGTCCCGGGACAACCTCCGCCGGGCTTTTGAACTTCTTGAACAGGCCGGATGGGAAGTGCGGGACATGAAGCTGGTCGACGTCGAAACGGGCGAGCAGATGAGATTCGAGATTCTGCTGGTGAGCCCGGCCTTCGAACGTGTCGCGCTGCCGTTCACCCGCAACCTGAGGCGGCTGGGGATCGACGCCAGGGTGCGCCTGGTGGATCAGACCCAGTATATCAACCGCCTGCGCAGCTTCGACTACGACATGTTTATTTTTACGTGGGGGCAGTCCGAGTCACCGGGTAACGAGCAGCGAAACTACTGGAGTTCCGCCGCCGCCGATAATCCCAGCAGCCGCAACTTCGCCGGCATCCGTGACCTGGTGGTGGACGAGTTGGTCGAACGCGTCATCGCCGCCCAATCCAGGGAAAGCCTGGTGGCGACGACACGTGCGCTCGACCGCGTATTGTTGTCCGGTTTTTATGTTATTCCCAACTGGCACATCCAGTCCGACCGGGTGCTTTACTGGGACAAATTTTCCCGCCCACCGGATCCGGTCAGGAGCGGAGTGATGGTCGGCCGCTGGTGGTACGATGGGGAGAAGGCAGCGAAGCTCGAGCAGGCCAGAGAAACGGATACCTCACTTCTTGAGAGCGGAGACGGGGAACGCAACCTGCCGGGGTTCGTCTGGGCCCTGGTGGCACTGGCTGGCGTCCTGTCCATCGGCTGGATGGTTTTCCGTCGCAGCCTGGGTTCCGGGGGGGCACGGACATGACCGCTTATATCGTACGTCGCCTGCTCCTCATAGTCCCTACGCTATTCGCGATCATGGTCATCAACTTCGTGGTGATCCATATTGCCCCGGGCGGTCCGGTGGAACAGATCATCGCGCAGATCACGGGCGAGGGGGCGGACATCACGGAGCGCGTTACTCGCTCCGGCACCGGCGAGACGCAGGTCAGTGTGGATCAGGGACCGGGGGCCGCCGGCAAGTACCGGGGTGCGCAGGGGCTGGATCCAGAGTTCATCGCCGAGCTGGAGACGCGCTTCGGCTTCGACAAGCCGCTTCACGAGCGGTTCGTCGGCATGATGAGGAACTACCTCGTGTTCGATTTCGGAGACAGCTTCTTCCGGGACCGGAGCGTCATCGACCTGGTGCTGGACAAGATGCCGGTGTCCATATCGTTGGGGCTCTGGACGACGCTCCTGGTGTACCTCATCTGTATCCCACTCGGTATCGCGAAAGCCACCCGTGACGGCAGCCGCTTCGACGTCTGGACCAGCGTGGTGATCGTCATCGGCACCGCCATTCCGAGTTTCCTGCTGGCGGTGTTCCTGCTGATTCTGTTCGCCGGCGGCAGCTACCTTGACTGGTTCCCGCTTGGCGGTCTGGTGTCCGAGAACTGGGAGGAGCTGTCCTGGCCTGACCGTATCCTGGATTATTTCTGGCACCTGGCCCTGCCGATCATTGCGATGACCATTGGCGGCTTCGCCACCCTGACAATGCTCACCAAGAACTCCTTTATGGACCAGATCCACCAGCAGTACGTGGTAACGGCCCGAGCCAAGGGGCTGAGTGAGAACCGTGTCATGTACCGGCACGTGTTCCGAAATGCGATGCTGATCGTCATCGCGGGGTTCCCAGGTGCATTCGTCAGCATCCTGTTCACAGGCTCGCTTCTGATCGAGATCATCTTCTCGCTGGACGGCCTTGGCCTGCTCGGATTCGAAGCGGCATTCAACCGGGACTACCCGGTGATGTTCGCAACGCTGTACTTCTTTTCGCTGCTGGGGCTGTTGATGAACCTGCTCGGAGATCTCATGTACACCATCATCGACCCGCGGATCGATTTCGAGGCGCGCGAGGTATGACGCTCTCCCCTCTGACCCGGAGAAGACTGGCGAGCTTCCGGGCCAACCGGCGAGGCTACTGGGCGATGTGGATCTTCCTGGTGCTGTTTGTATTCACCCTGTTTGCCGAATTCGTCGCCAACGACAAGCCCTTCATGGTCTACTTCAAGGGGGATTTCTACAGCCCTGTGTTCGAGGCCTATCCGGAAACCGCCTTCGGCGGCGAATTCGAAACTGAGGCGGACTACAGGGATCCTTACGTTGCGGAGTTGATCAACAAAGACGGCTTGATGTTGTGGCCCATTATCCGCTACGACCACCGCACCGTGGCCTGGGACCTTCCCGTACCCGCCCCGTCCCCGCCGGACAGCGAGCACTGGCTGGGCACGGACGACCAGGCGCGAGACGTGTCGGCGCGACTGATCTACGGCTTCAGGATCTCCGTTCTGTTCGGCTTCACCCTGACACTGATCAGCGCCGCCATTGGGGTCGCCGCCGGTGCCGTACAGGGCTATTTCGGGGGTTGGCTGGACCTGCTGTTCCAGCGCTTTATCGAAGTCTGGTCCGGCCTGCCCACGCTGTACCTGCTCATCATCCTCGCCAGCATCGTGGAGCCCAATTTCTGGTGGCTGCTGGGCCTGCTGCTGTTGTTTACCTGGATGGGGTTCGTAGGTGTGGTGCGCGCGGAGTTCCTGCGCGCACGGAATTTCGATTACGTGAGGGCCGCGCGCGCACTGGGGGTCAGCGATTTCACCATCATGTTCCGGCACGTGTTGCCCAACGCCATGGTGGCGACGCTGACCTTCATGCCGTTCACGCTGGCGGGTTCGGTTACCGTGCTGACGTCGCTGGATTTTCTGGGTATTGGTCTCCCTCCCGGGTCGGCGTCGCTGGGTGAACTGCTGGCCCAGGGCAAGGCTAACCTGCAGGCGCCTTGGCTGGGACTGACGGGATTCTTCGTGATCGCGCTGATGCTGAGCCTGCTGATCTTTTTCGGCGAGGCGGTCCGCGACGCCTTCGATCCGCGCAAGACGCTGACCAATAAATGACACAGGAAACGAACAAGGCGCTGCTGGAAGTCGCAGATTTGTCGGTGGGATTCCGCTCCGCGCGCGGCGACAGCATGGCGGTCCGCGGCCTGTCCCTTCGCGTCGACCACGGCGAGACCATGGCCCTGGTGGGCGAGAGCGGATCGGGCAAATCCGTGACGGCCCTGTCCATCATGCAGTTGCTGCCCTATCCGCCGGCATTCCACCCCGGCGGCAGTATCCTGTTCGAGGGCCAGCAGCTTATGGGCGCTGAGGCCGACGTTCTGCAAAAGGTGCGAGGGGATCGGATCAGCATGATCTTCCAGGAGCCCATGACCTCATTGAATCCCCTTCACACGGTAGAGAAACAGATCAACGAAACCCTGATCCTGCACAAGGGCATGGATGAGTCGGCAGCCCGGGTGCGGGCCCTCGAACTGCTGGACCGGGTCCGCATCAGGGACCCGGAGAGCCGCCTGGCCTCCTATCCTCACCAGCTCTCCGGCGGACAGCGGCAGCGGGTGATGATCGCCATGGCGCTCGCCAACGAACCCGACCTGCTCATCGCGGACGAGCCGACCACGGCCCTGGATGTCACCATCCAGGCCCAGATCCTGAAACTGCTCAAGGAACTGCAGCAGGAGTTCAGGATGTCGATGCTGCTGATCACCCATGACCTCGGCATCGTCAGGAAGGTCGCCGACCGGGTATGCGTGATGCGTAACGGCGAGATCGTGGAGCGGGGAGCGGCCGAGCAGGTGTTCGACCGGCCACAAAATGATTACACGCGGGAACTCCTCGACGCAGAGCCCGGGGACCGCGTCCCCCCGCCCGACGGGGCAAACGCCGAGGTGATGCGGGCCGAAAACGTCCGGGTGTGGTTCCCCGTTCGCCGGGGCGTCATGCGTCGGACGGTCGATCACATCAAGGCCGTGGACGACGTTTCCATAGTTATCCGTGAAGGGCACACCGTAGGCGTGGTTGGGGAGAGCGGATCAGGCAAGACCACGCTGGGCCTGGCCCTGCTGCGGCTGATCGGGAGCAGGGGTGCGATATGGTTCGAAGGCAAGGCGATCGACGGGGTGAACTCCGGCAAGCTGAAAGCGGAGCGAAGGCGGATGCAAATCGTCTTCCAGGATCCTTACGGGAGCCTCAGTCCGCGCATGTCGGTAGGCCAGATCATCGCCGAGGGCCTGGAGGCGCACAATATCGTCACCTCGCCCACGGAGCGGGACGAGCGTGTAGTAGCGGCACTGGAGGAGGTCGATCTGGATTCCACGTTCCGCTTCCGCTACCCACACGAGTTTTCAGGCGGCCAGCGGCAGCGGATCGCCATCGCCCGCGCGATGATCCTCAAGCCGAGGCTGGTGATCCTGGATGAGCCGACCTCGGCGCTCGACCGCTCGGTGC
>Ga0316187_10002949_pt1 | contig 14826 bp, 11 predicted proteins | sample CroRivburrow1_MG_FD_204927 | JGI IMG/M metagenome (GOLD analysis project Ga0316187, IMG submission 204927) | Coastal sediment microbial communities from Maine, United States - Cross River worm burrow 1 | ecosystem: Environmental > Aquatic > Marine > Coastal > Sediment | place: USA: Maine... | reverse complement strand
AACCAGTCCATATAAAATCCATGATACAAACACTTGTCTATAGGAACTGAGATAACCGTTGATAAAAACTCACTGTCAAAAAAAGGGAGCTGTAATTCTACCCGGTGTCTATCAATTGTCTCAAAGTGAGTAAATAAGTGCCGTCTTTGATCATTATACATAAGAAAAAGATACCACTCTTTCCCGGCCCCATCAGGTGACACAGACATAAGCTCATGTTTTATACTATTAGCCAAAACATCTTTAATATCTTTATAGAATTTTCGTTTAAATAGATTTATTGGAACACCTAGCTTATTCTCTCTCAAGAATGCATTAGTTGAAGCATCAATTCTTCCTTCTTCATATAAATCTATAATACTTTTGTCTAAATAAACAAAACCAGCTCCCACACTGCCACCATCCCCAGACCAGACAATATGTGGCTTAACATGTCCTTCACTGACCTCTGTCTCTGACAAAGCAGCAGAAATAAGCTGAGACCAATTTGGAAATGATAACGATTCAAAAACTTTTTCCACATGATCTGAGATAAGTTTTTTAGAATACAGCCTGGCAAAAACCTTATCTTGTGACTCAGAAGTAGAGAAGTTAAATGTATAAAGACGTTCAACATGAGGGCGTAACGCAGCTGTAACACATCGAGAGTCTAGCCCCCCACTTAGAAATGCTGCCCCATCACTGCCGGAGCACCGTAATTTTACACCTTCTTCAAAATGATGGAACGCTTCACGTACTTTATCCTCATACTTATCTAGACAAATAACTTTTTCCTCAAAACGAAAATATCTATTAGAGCTAATCTTCCCATTTAAGGCGCTTACGACCTCTCCGGATTTGAGCAGACTAATATATTTATAAGGAGTACGGTGGCCAAAACAATACTTGGCCGCAAGTCTTTCACAACTTCCTATTAAATCACACTCTTTATCAACACTTGGCAAATTGAGCAAATATTCCTGAATTGATGAAAACAGCAATACCCCATCTTTTATATAGTAGTAAACAGGTCTGATGCCTAATTTATCTGTAAATATTTTTAGTTCATTATTGGTTTTATTATAAAATAAACCAGAAAATACCCCACGGCAGGAACGCAAAGCTTTCCCTCCATCTTGCCGGAAAGAGTCATGAATATACTTTGCATCTGCTGCACGATTTCTCTCCCCCCCTTCATCTAGCACAGGATCTCCCACAATACATGTCAGTGCAGTGGAATCATAAATAATACCAGAATATTCAAATGCACCAATATCAACCGAAAATATGCTGAATTTTGCATCATGTAATTCAGCACCCACGGCGGCTAAATTATTTTTTTTACATAGCACTTTTAGCTCATCAACAAGGTGGGTTCCAAGCCTTGAATCTGGGTTAAGTGTTAACAAGCCACAAAATAGCGTCATCGCCCTCTCCACACACTACACGTATTTTTTTATTACTCTGCCACCAATTCGACACATTACTTCATATGGGATGGTAGCAGACCATTCTGCCAAATGTTTGTGCGATATTTCATGCCCCCCTTGCTTTCCAAGAAGCACAATCTCAGTATCATAATTGACATTTGCAATACCAGTTATATCCACAATGGAGTAGTCCATACATATATTCCCAACTACAGGGGCATACTTTCCTTGAACAAGGACCTTGGCTTTTCCAGTCATGCATCTGGGGTACCCATCTGCATAGCCAACCGATAAAATGGCTATGCAGCTATCTTGAGGTGCTTTCCATAAACCAGCATAGCTAACACTCTCACCCTTATTTAAGTTTTTTATTAATAAGGGGCGTACCAGCCACCTGGAGCACACTTTTAAACCATAGTTCTCACCATCAGGAAATGGAGACACTCCATATATCATGAGCCCAGGCCTCACCATATCAAAACACCCGCTATCATCTACACGCGATAACACTGCCGCACTATTCGCCACATGCTTAATGGAAGGACTCATACCCTCATTATCAAAATGATCAATAGCGGCATTAAACCTGCACAACTGGATATCAGTTACAACATCTTCTTTTTGGTCAGCATTTGCAAAATGTGTAAATAAGCCTTCTAATTCAATGCCTCTAGATACTTTCAACACACTTATTAACGAAGAAAGTTGATCAAACTTTACTCCCAGTCGCGACATCCCAGTATCTATTTCAATATGAACTTTCATAGGCGATGTCAGTTTTTCAGCCAATCGGCTTACACTTTGAACACTAATTAAAGAAGGTGTTATTTTATAGCGCACCAATTCATCCACATAGTTCGTACAATCCCCTCCTAACAGTAGTATTCTTGCTTGCAATAATCCACTATCGCGCAGCTTTATGGCTTCATCAATTGTTGCTACCGCAAGCCACCGCGCCCCTTGTTCAACCAATGCTTTTGCAATTTCGATATCCCCATGGCCATAAGCATTTGCCTTGACAACTGGACAGATAACACAGTTAGGAGCACACTGCTCTGCCAGCTTGTAGTTATGCTTGACTGCTGAAAGATCAATTTCTAATGTAGCAATACTTTCTTGCATATTCATACTCTTTTAAAATGTGCAATAGAGTGGATACTTCATCAGCCATAGGGATCAGTGGCTTCAAGTTACGGCTAAATGCCAGATCGATCGGCTGTCTGGCCGATTGCTGTCACTAGACTGCATGAAAATCATCATCTGGTTTTTGTGGTGTTTGGTTCATGATATATTCCTTCGAAATTTCATCTGTCACATTAACTCTCGACACAATCCAATAACCTCTTTCCCATAAATGCTGGCCCCAGCATCTCTACGCAGATGCCTATATATTCTGATAATAATTTATGAAAACTCTTCCCTTTCAGGTATTGGACTGCTCGTGACACCAATATCTGAGGCGGTACACTTGTAAGCATTTGAATATGATTCCGGTCGATTAACCCTGCATAGATCGCCATCTCTATATTCTAGGCAACGTCGCTGAGTAATTTGCGAAAACACAGCCCAACATCACCAACTAGCACCTCCTCTTTTGCCATCTGTTCATTAATACTTTCACTTATCTACTTTTAATCACTTCCAGGTAGGATCTGCTCAGAAATTTTGCGATGTTAACATCCCAAGGACTATAACGCGGCAATTCATAACTAGAATCAGTTTGGCACGCTATACTATCGACTGTGGATACTGCAGCCTTAAACCCAGCTTCTTTTACTACAGCAACATGCTCCGGCAGATAATCTTCTCCCGGTTTACCATTTGGATATGCAAACAATGTTACTTCTTGGCCTAATAAGGCCTGCAAATCTTCTTTGCTACCTTTGATTTCATCTCTAGCGCAATCAATACCAACCATTGCCAATATTGGGTGCGTTCTGGTGTGAGCACCAATTGCCATGCCCCTACTACGAGATAATTGAATCACTTCACATTTAGACATCATTTTAGGAGACATCTTAAAAGCTGTTTTACTTACGAGTTCATCAACTATCTCCTGCCGAAAAGCCTGGTCCAAGTGCTTTATTTCTGGAATAAATGAAGACAGTAAACTTAGCTTTTCAGTTGTAGCTGTAGGAACAATCAGTTTCTGACCTAGTGTTTCTAGCGAGATTGCACCATCAAAAAACCTCACACACTCATACACAACATCATTCCACATCATGCCTCCATGCATAAACTCTGTTGCTACAAAAACAGTTGCAGGCACATCATATTTATTAAGTATGGGAAGCGCATTTCTTAAGTTATCCTGATAACCATCATCAAATGTTATGCAAGCAGCACGAGAAGGCAGTGTTCGGGTGCACATCCTCTTGACCGCTTCATCTAAAGAGATAACATTATAAACATTACTTACAGCCTTAATTATTTTTTCAAATCGAATAACATCCGGCTCGTATGGCATTAGAGAATCAGGTTTATCTAAAACTCGATGAAATATAAATATATGAAGGCTTGCATTTGGTCCAGCAGGTGATGCCAGTCGCGTTAAAAACTTAAATACGTGAGATAGCATTTCCGCCCTCACTTTTCATGGAATTCCTCATTATCACCCCAGTCACTACAATTAAGGCCATAATGTGATAAGGTAAATCAAAGAACGCTAACCCTAGGAAAGCTCCTCCCGTTAAATATGCAATAAGAGAAACCTGACACATTAAGGCTAAATCTCCCATCCATTTCTTTTCGCTATCATTCTTGGTTTTCATTTTAATATACCTTGCTTCTAAGTGCATTAATAACCAAAGTAGCAAGAATAGAAATAATCCAACCCACCCAAGCTCGCCAAGAACCTCAAAATAAATACTATGGGCATCGTGATGGTCTTCAGGGTCCGGAGCATATAAATAAAATGCATCTGGTGTAAAAGCTCTAAATCCCCCACCTGTCAGGGGCCTATCATTAGCAAGATTAAATGCAAAATGCCACGCATTAATCCTGCCCATTGCAGATCCATCTTCTTCATAGGTTTCAATCGTATCCATCCGATCAAACCAACTATCAGGAATCATTGGCAAAGAGACAATAATTGCTGTAGCCATCACTCCTGCAATTATTACTTTGGTCTTGGCTTTCATTCCCAGCCAAAGAAAAAAAAGCGTTACCATGCCTGCAAGAAATGCACCGCGAGAAAATGTGCCAATAACCGCAGCAATACATAGCCCAATCATTAACCACAAAAACCACCAAACATATTTCTTTTCAGTATGAAGAATCAGAAAATATATGAGAGGAACGATCATTAATAGCGCTAAGCCTAGTTCATTATTGCCCTCTATAAAAGACCCAGGAGGCCCAGAAACTCGACCACTCATGCCGGTAATTATGCTGTGTATCCCTCCCTTAAAGCCATAAAAACCAATAGATACGACGATCACCCATACCAGCTGTATAATCCGGTCCCTAGATGTAAGCAACAGTAGAGAGCAGGCAGTTACTATTTGGATTTTAACGAAGCGATCTAACTCATCCAGCGCACCGCTCATATTTATAGCAAAAATCGTTGCTACAAGACACCAAAGTATAAAGACCAGCCAAACAATAGTTACTCGATTCAAGGGAAAATGGAGTTTTTCCTTCGTCATGAGTATGCCAATAAACATGGCAATTGCTACCATTTGGGCAAACGGCATATCATAAGCAAACCCCCATGCGTGTCTATGTGGGTTCATGTATCCAATCCACGACCAAAAATAAACACCCAGGTGTGGCGTTCTTAAGATAAAAGGTAGTGCACCTACTATAAATAAAGTTAGGAGTATGTCTCTCACAGGAAAGCCAACTTGTTAATCATTCATTGCTTTGAGGCTAACAGGCACTCATACACAGGCCGGTATTTTTCCACCGTTGTCACCCAGTTACGCTTCTGCTCTACATAGTCTCTTCCAGCGTTACGACGCGCATCCCAAATTTCTGGCTGGGCAAAAATACGAGTGATGGTATTCACCATACCTTCATGTGATCCCGCTTTAAACAGCTCACCATTCTCACCAGGGAAAACCATTTCCCTATGCCCTCCTACATCAGATGCCACCACCAATTTGCCTTGGGCCATAGCCTCAAGCGGCTTGAGTGGGGTTACTAATTCTGTCAAGCGCATTGACAGCCTAGGATAAACAAATAAATCTACTAAGCTGTAATAATCATTCACCTCTGTATGGGGCACCCGACCTGTCATTATGACTTTATCTAATAAGTTCAGCTCTTTAACCATGGAGCGGATCTTCTCATCATCCTGCCCCCCTCCTACCAGCAACAAACGGTAGTTTGAATCTCGCCCAAGCAATGCTGGCATCGCTTCCACTAGCATGGGCACGCCTTCAAAAGAGAAGAAGGAACCTATAAAGCCAAGTACTCGCTTGCCCTCCAGGTTAAGTTTTTTCTGTAACCGCGTATTAACTGGCGCTTGGAAAGTAAATCTTGAAGGGTCAATGGAATTGGGTATAACGGTTACCTTGGCCTCAGGTATACCACGTTTTATAATTTCCGTTCGCAGACCTTCACAAATCGTAAAAACCGCATCAGCTTTCCTAATCACACTGGTTTCCAGTGCGCGAGTCAATTTGTAGCGTATTCCTTCTTCTTTACTGGTTCCCTGATCCACAGCGGCGTCTTCCCAGAAAGCTCGAATTTCATATGTTACAGGTATATCGTTTTTACAGCCCGCCTTTAAAGCAGCCAGTCCATTTAGTACAGGTGAGTGCGCATGAATTATATCTGGTTTAATTTTATCAACCAGGCCGTTAATTCTTGCTTCTATTGCTTTGACTATGCCCCACTGATTAACCACAGGTAAAGTCCACAAGCCATAATCTAAAACTTGAGTACGATAAAAATGCAAACCGTCTGTAGTTTCTTCATCCAAATCTAACCCGGAGCTAATCATATGTTTTGGGCTAGTAATGTGTTCTGTCTTCCAGCCAAATTTGCGTTGATTTTCTAGAATATTTCTAGAGCGAGAAGCATACCCACTTTGCAAAGGTATTGAATGGTCTAAAATATGAAGTATTTTCATAGTAGTTTCTTAAAAATCATTTAGGTAATAGCTGCTGGCTTCATTACTATCAATAATTGATTTAATCTCATTCAACTCAGAAATTGCCCTCTTATCTCTGCATCTACACCCGGCTTCCAGCGATTTTTACTTACAACTTGGAGATTTGTAATCTCAGGTAACGCCTTTAGATATGTATCAACAATATTCTTATATCCAGCTTCAGCCTTCCCATTAAATAACAAAGGCAACTTCAACTGAGCCACTTTTGAATCCGGCTCATGGAAACACATTGTTGTTGGGCTACTATCAAACACTTTGTCCACCCATGTCGTGCCAGCTCGAGGCAGCCCAAATAACAGAACATTATTTAAAACCAACATTACAAGCTCTCTTCATACGAAAGAAATGACTCAAACATTAACAATGACCATAATGATGCGCTGAAGTCTCTTGATCCGCTCTGATGTTTATCTATTAACTGTTGGATAAACTGCATATTAAAAAAACCTGAGTCACCTATCATCTCTCCAAGAAGTCGGCTCTTGACCTGCTCTTTTAGCGGGCCACGAAACCATTCAGCAAGAGGAACGGAAAACCCCATTTTATTGCGATATAACACATCTTCGGGAAGATACTGTTCCATAGATTTCTTTAATATATATTTACCCTGCTGACCTTTAAGTTTTAACGTGGGATCAAGGCTGGATACCCACTCAATTAGACGATGATCCAGCAAAGGAGACCTGACCTCTAAAGAATTAGCCATGCTGGCACGATCAACTTTAGTCAGAATATCCCCGACCAAATACGTTTTTAGATCAATATACTGTATTAAGCTAAGCGGGTGATTCGATGGACATTTATCAGCATACTTGCGGAACACCTCTAATGCATTATATCCATTTAGCTCACTTGTGAGATGCTTGGAGAAAAGCTTGCTTCTCATATCAGCATTCAATAGCGATATGGTGTGCATATACGCTTCTACGCTGTCGCGGCCAAGCGCCTGAAAAGTTGTTTTTCCTCTAAAAACCCGAGGTGCCCAATCCAGCTTGGGGTATGCCTTTCCTAAAAAACCGAATACTGGTGCCCGAATTGAAAGTGGTATCATGCTACGCACTTTTTCTTCGTTCATATGCAGTTTATGGCGCCTGTAGCCGGAAAAGTACTCATCAGCACCGTCACCTGACAGCGCTACTGTTACCCGCTTTCTTGCCAATTCACATACACGATATGTAGGGATAGCGGAGCTGTCTGCATATGGCTCATCGTAGATTCCAGCCAACTTGTTAACCAAATCGAAATCATCTGGATCAACAGTTTCCACATGGTGGTTTGTGTGATACCTATCGGCAACTTTTTTTGCAAACTCAGACTCATTATATTTTGGACTTTTGAATGCGATAGAGCATGTATTGACAGGCTGCTCAGATAAATCGGCCATCATTGCTACTACTGCACTTGAATCTACTCCCCCGGACAAAAAGGCGCCCAAAGGCACTTCAGACATCATTCTTGTTGAAACTGTTTCGCGTAAACGCGCAACTAGCTGAGACAAAACTTCGGCTTCCGCTGCAGGTTCTGCCATTACAAAAGGAACATCCCAATATTCATATGGTGACGGGAGTGTTCGCCCATCACCCTGTCTAATCATCAAGGCATGTGCAGGAGGAAGTTTATATATATTCTTATAGATACAACGAGGGTCAGCTACATAGCCAAATGAGAAATACTCTTCAATTGCCAGTGGGTCAATCTCCCGTTCTAGCAAGGGATGAGAGTAAAGAGACTTCAGCTCAGAACCAAAGATAAGTTGCCCATTTTTCAGCAAAGAATAATGTAACGGTTTTTTGCCTAAGCGATCACGAGCAATAAATATCGTTTTTTTATTGCGATCCCAAATAGCAAAGGCAAACATACCTTCAAAATGGGTAACGCAGGACTCACCCCACTCTTCCCAGGCATGTACAATAACTTCTGTGTCTGAGTGGGTTTTAAAAACATGGCCGGCAGCCTGCAACTCGTCATGCAAACGAGGAAAGTTATAGATCTCACCATTAAAGGTGACTACTACACTGCCATCTTCATTAAACATGGGTTGAGCGCCAGCCGACAGATCAATAATCGACAAGCGACGATGGCCAAGCCCCACGCCAGGTTCAATGTGTATACCACAACCATCGGGACCACGATGAAATTGGGATTCATTCATGTTGTGCAGCAGTTCACGATCAATGGTGCCCGTGCCAGCAAGATCAACAATTCCAACTATTCCACACATAGGCTCTATTTTATCTCTTTTATATTAATTATCTTATCTCTTCGCCAATACTACTAACACTGCAATAAGTTGTCATAAAACGCCATATAGCGGTCAACCATTGCCTCCAGACTGAACTGTTGCCTGGCTCGTTGCTGGCCTTGCTTGCCGTGCTGCACCAGCTGTTGCGGACTACAGAGATAGTCACTGATAGCCTGAGCCATCTGTCCTGGTGCCTGACTCGGTACTAGCCGCCCAGTTTGCCCCTCAATCACCAATTCTGGATTGCCACCCACATTGGTCGCTACCACAGGTAAGCCGGTGGCCATAGCCTCCAGGATAGTATTAGAGACGCCTTCACCCCGTGATGGCAAAACAAACAGATCCAATAAGGCCATAATCTGATGTATATTATTGCGTGCCCCTAAAAATAATACTTTATCTTTTAGATTATACTGATTGACTAGAGCCTTCAGGCCAGTTTCTTCTGGGCCATCCCCCACCAGTACCAGGCATAGCTCTCGGTCTTGGGCAGCAGGCAGACCAACAAGTAGATTAAAAGCTTCGATTAAGGTTCGCTGGTCTTTTTCCTCTTGCAGCCGTCCGACTGTACCAATAACAAAACATTCTGCAGATAACCCTAGTTCCTGCGCCAGTACCGAGTCAGCTGCAGCTGAAAAGCGTGAGAAATCAACTCCATTATATAACTGAACGATCTTCGCAGTATCAATGCCAACATCACGCTGCAGCCACTGCTGTAGATCCTGCGACATAGCTACGAAACAATTAATAAACGACGAATAACATCTTCTCAGTAGTTTATATTTCTGCTTAGAGCCAGTAATATCCAACATATCCCGTCCATGCTCACCATGAACCCGATGAGGCACCCCTGCAAAAAAAGCGGGGATGGTATATTCAATGGTGCCAAAGTTACGGGTATGTACTATCTGTGGTTTAATCTGTCGTAGTAGTTTCCACAGCCGTAACTGGGCAACAAAATCATTCCCCGGTCGTTTATGCAAAGCATACACTTGCACATCATCCCGTTGAATACGTTTAGCAAAGTCAGTGTAATCAGTAGCACAGATAACAGCATGGCGGTATTTCCCTTCTGGCAGATGATTAATCAGATTGACAACGCCATTCTCTAACCCACCAATGCCAAAGTGGTAGATAACATGAGCAATCAGTGGCGGATCACTGCTCATAACGTGACTCCACATAACGTTTTATAGGAGGAGCAGCCTGCTCAAAAAACACCTGACCTGCCGCCTTGGCTCCCTCTTCTTGCTCTGACAGCACAACCACCAACACACCAAACCTAGGGGCTCCCGTTAGACGTGCCTTGGTCTGCGCAAGCTTAACCTTAATATCGCCTGCCATATACTCATCATGAACATAGAATATAGACAATGCCTCAAATGAACGAGATGCAGTCTTAAGCTGATGCCGGGGAATAAACATCGACTGACCGACCACCATCATTTCAGAACCAGGCTTCTTCAGTAATCGTACTGAGTGATCATCTTCTTTGACCAACACATTATTATAGTTAACAAGCTCAGCATCCTGACGCTGTCTATGGTAATACCCTAGGTAAAGCATCACGCGCTTACCATTGCGCTCATAGGTAATTACCTGTTCAGCATCCAGATTCTGGTAGCTGGGCCGCCAGCTAGTCAGTTCATCAGCGATATGCCAGCCTGGCAACTCGATTGCTGCCAGCTCAATTGTTGGCACCTGCTCTTGATCTGCCTGTTGATCTAAATAATATTTACCAGGCCAGAAAGCAACAAAAAACACAATTAGTAAACTGCTTAAAATATATGATTTCGATCTAGCCGTAGCTTGTACCACCCCTGATGCAGAACTGGTAGAAAGCATTGAAGAAATATTATTTACCGGCGGATCAGCAAAAAAAGAACCTATATAAAACATGATGGCTACAACAGTGCCAAAGAACAACCAGCCATAGATCAAGTGATCAACACCAGTGGCAAGAGACATGTTACTAAAGTGTCCAATCAGGATGATCATTACTGCACGCAAGCCATTGGCAATAATAGGAACAACAAGCGCAACGAAAACAAACAGCATCTGTTTCCAGAGCTTTGTATAATTTAGGTATGCATATAACACCCCTAGCACAGCGGAAGCAATGAGGTAGCGTACTCCACTGCAAGCCTTCACTACGGACCAGTCACCAGTTGGCAACTGAATATAGGTTCCTTCCTGATATACTGGGATACCGAGTAATTTAATACCTGCAACTGAAAAATTAGCAGTAAAATCTATTAGATAGGGTATTAACTCTTCACCAATGGGTACAGAAAAGAAAAGAAATGCTAGGGGAAACAGAATAGTCCGAGTCGCCTGCCATCCCAACAGGATGGCTATAACCACCTGGATCATACCTACCACCACCAGATGCTGTACCACTTGGACGCCCGCATAGGCTGCTATCAACCAGCCTAATCCCAACAATAACAACAATGGACTAAACAAGTAGTTTGCTTGCGGCTGGGCCTGAGCTAACGCAACTCGCTTGCGCCAGATCAACCATAAGCTGATGGGTAGAATAAAATAACAATGGGCAAAGGTTTCCGAGTTCTCCCAAACATGAACCATGGACTTAAAACTATCCAGATAGATGACAGTTAGCACAAACAGACTAAAGAAAAGGCAGCCCAATGGAGCGCGCCATGCTGGTTGAATATTAATTATATTCACCTCTGACAGTTCCCGTTCTCTACAATTTTCAACAACTCATCCACCTTATCCAGCCATGCATACTTGCACTTGAGCTCCTGTTGTACCCCGTCACAAAGTCTGTTCTGACCATTTACAAGCAAGTCATTAATTCTCTGCACCCATAGTGTGGGATTAATTTCTGCCTGTACTACACCATTTTTAAGATCCAACCCCTGTATTGCAGCAACTGAAACTACACAAGGTAAACCACTAGCCAATGCCTCCAGTACCTTGTTCTGAATGCCACGCGCAATACGCATCGGTGCTACTGCTAGTTCAGCATGCGCAAAATATGGTCGTACATCTTTTACATTGGCAGCCAGACGCACACCATCAACATCTGCCAAGCGCTTAACCTGGCGAGTTGGGTTATATCCAACAATATAAAACCCCAACGCTGGGTTCTGTTTACGCAGCTCAATAAACACTTGTGACACAAACCACTGCACAGCATCTATATTAGGCCAGTAATCCAGTGCTCCGGTGAAAACAATTACCCGTTGACCGTTAGCATACGGGTTAACAAACTGTTTATGCGCCGAATAGTACTGCAGATCCACACCATTGGGCACAACATGTGTTTTAACATCCGTCCGTGTTCTCAACACCTTGTCACAAAAGATATCGCGTTCCTGCTTTGATACAAACAACGCCTGGTTAAAACACTCATAGGCTTGCTTTTCAAAACAAGCCAACAGCCTAGCCTCCCGGCGGTACAACCAAGCTATGAATCCCTGTGCATTTTCACTGTATTCACGCCATTTATCGGAGTCAGTGTCGATAAAATCCAGAACTCTGTTTTTATCATGGTAGCGCGATCCCATGACGTATTGCGCCATGGAGGATGAGAATACCAGAATATTTTCAATGTCTTGCTCTGCCATCACCTTATTCACCCAGCATTGCAAGCGGCGGTTTCTGTAATAAGTCTCTGTAATTGACTGTCCAGTCAATAGGGCGGTAACACATTTGTATTTATGTAACCGTCTATTAATCCCTTCTGCATGGATCTGCTCACAATAGCCAGCCAGCACAGAGCAAAATTGCCAGTCAAGTGGGTTATCAATAAATGTCCCTAAAAAAACCCGATATCTTTTCGCCAATCCTTCCAGCCAATGGAACGATCTAATCTTATCTCCCTTATTAGGGGGAAATGGAATGCGATGCGTTAAAAACAGGAGCGCAGGACGTCTCGTCGACAATCATTCCATCCTTACAGATCAAATACATGATCCATGCGTTGCCACTCAAAATCCTTTAATAGGCATGTGAGCCTATATTCCATCTTGTCGAGATTCAGGTAATGACGAAACTTTGTTTTGTGACTAATACCTTGCTGTGCAGGTTGATCAACGTCTATTTCCCATGGATGAAAGTAAAAGATGCCTGGCTGATGATCGACCTTGTTAACCCGCTCTAACGCCCACTTTGAAAAACCATATGGATATAACCGAAAATACCCTCCACCACCACATGGAAGTTTTTTATTAAACACCTTCAGTGTTGTTACGGGAATTTCTAAAATACCTTTCTCGCCGTGAGGCTTATAAGCAAAACGAGGGGCATCAGGGATACCATAAAGGTCATGCTTTATCGGGTAGATACTAGAGCTATAAATATGCCCTGTCTCAGCCAGAATATCCAAGGCCCACATATTAGTTTTATTAATTGAATAACTTGCAGCTCGATAGCCTTTCACCCTCTGCCCCGATAACTCTTCTAGTAGTCCTTTTGTTTTGACAATATCTTCTTTAAATTGCTCAGGCGTTTGTTGTGTAATCCTAACATGCTCATAACCATGGCTAGCCAACTCGTGCCCATCTTCTACTATCCTTTTTATCAACAGCGGATAACGCTCCGCCACCCAGCCAAGCATAAAAAAAGTAGCCTTAACGCTATGCTCATGGAAAATGTCCAGAATTTTCTGGGTATTAGTCTCTACCCGACAAGGCAATTTATCCCAGTCATCGCGCTTAATATGATGTTCAAATGCAGAAACCTGAAAATAGTCTTCCACATCGACCGTCATGGCATTCTTCATCACTGCTTATCCCTACAAATAATTAGCGCCATGTAATCATGCAAAAGTATCTTCGAGCACATTAACAATGCGTTTAGCAGCCTTACCATCCCAATATTCAGGAACGCGGCCAGCCTTACCACCATCCATCAACACCTCATTTACAGTGGCCTTAATTTTACTACTATCTGTCCCCACAATTGTGTTGGTACCATCCTCAACAGTTATAGGCCGCTCTGTATTTTCCCGTAGGGTGATACACGGGACGCCAAGGGCTGTTGTCTCTTCCTGAATACCACCAGAATCTGTTAATACCAATTTTGCTTTCGACATAACCCCAAGCAGCTCCAAGTACCCGAGCGGCCCCATACGTAATATGTTTGGAGTCTCTAGAAATGAATCTAACCCAAACTCTAAAATTTTACCCGCTGTACGAGGATGCATAGGAAATATAATTGGCAACTTTTTACTTACCTCTCTAACGGTAGCTAGAAGACCTTCCAGCACATTGCTGTCATCGACATTTGATGGTCGATGCAATGTTAGGAGTCCATAACCATTAATTGCATTTGCAAACGGGACAGAAGACTCTCTTGAGGACAAGATTGTTTCTACAGGCACTGATCGTTCAACATTATTTAGTAATGTATCAATCATCACATTTCCGACAAATGATATTCTCTCTGCCGCAACACCTTCTCTTATCAGATTATCAGCTGCAGATCGCTCAGTCGTAAATAGCAGATCTGATATTTGATCTGTTAATACACGATTAATTTCTTCCGGCATTGCCCGATCATAGCTGCGTAGCCCTGCTTCGACATGTATGACAGGAATTTCTTTTTTTGAGGCAACTAAAGCACATGCAATTGTTGAGTTCACATCACCAACAACCAAGATTGCAGCAGGTTTATGCTTATCCAAAACTGGTTCAAATCTTTTCATTACTTCAGCAGTTTGAACTGCATGACTGCCTGATCCTACTTCCAAGTCCACATCTGGTTCAGGGATACCAAGCTGATCAAAAAAACTGTGTTTCATATCAGCATCATAGTGCTGTCCAGTATGCACTAACAAAGCATCTAACTTACTCTCCGAGCGTCGAAATTGAGCCATAATTGGAGCTATCTTCATAAAATTTGGTCGGGCTCCAACAACGCATAAAATCCTGGGTTTTTTATTCTTCATACTCTTCTTCACCAGTCATATCTAGTTTTAGCTGCATCACTTCAACCATTCTTCTATCTGCTCTTAGCCCCGCTTTAAGGGCATCTATTTCAGCCTCAAGAATAGCAATTCTCTGAATCAGTTCTGATTCTGCAGG
>Ga0316187_10002944_pt1 | contig 14835 bp, 12 predicted proteins | sample CroRivburrow1_MG_FD_204927 | JGI IMG/M metagenome (GOLD analysis project Ga0316187, IMG submission 204927) | Coastal sediment microbial communities from Maine, United States - Cross River worm burrow 1 | ecosystem: Environmental > Aquatic > Marine > Coastal > Sediment | place: USA: Maine... | reverse complement strand
GGTTCCGAGCTTGGCAAGCGCGGTTTCGGAGTCTAGAGGAGAAGGAAAGATAGCCGGGTTCGTACTCAGCCGAAGAAAGCCGAGTAGAACCACCCAGGCGAGGCCCACGGGCTCATCTCCCTGTAGAGTCTCTTCCCACCAATCGAGAGACGCTTGGTGATGAACCGCGTCTTTGTTGACGATGTAGAGCAGGACGTTGAGGTCGACCAGCTTCATTTGCGCAGCTGCACCTTGCGAAGAGCTTCGTCGTCTTCCAGTTGCGTGGAAAGAGACAGTGCCTTGGTGAGGTCGACTCGGGGGACACCCAACGAATGAGTCTTCTCGTGGTAACCAGGGCGGGGTTTCTTGGTCTTCTGCTCAGCTCGCAGCCCGGCTCGCAGGGCCTGGTTGAAGACCCTGGTAAGAGAGGATCTCTCTTGGGCGGCTTTGTCTTTGAGCTCGAGAAGCAGATCGTCTTCGATTCGCACCGTTGTTCTCATGGTGACATCATAGCATCAAGCTATATAACATCACGACATCAACCGCCTCTGATAGAATGCAGCCCCCTTACGAGGTCGTTGTCTCGCGGGACCATGCGCTCGTTACACAAAGAGTCATTCATGGGAAGGATCTCCGTATGAGCCGAGCTAAGAAACTGACGAGTCTTGCCCTCATGGTCGCTCTGACGAGTGCCCCGATTTTCGCCAAGAGTGGCTCCGGGCGGTGGGCCGGTCGGGGGGCTGCCGGCGGGGCGATTCTCGGTCTGTTGGTGGGGGGTGACCTTGGCGGAGCGGTGGTCGGTGCCGCAGTGGGCGCGGCCGGCGGTGCCGCGGGTGGCGCCATCTCCGACTCCAACAAGAAGAAGAAGGCAAACAAGGCTGAGCTCGAGGAGTTGCGTGAGAAGGAAGCCGAGCGCGAGGCCTACGATCTTCCTCAGACGGAAGAGGAGTGGATCGCGGCCATCGGCCAGGACAACACGAATGCACTCGATGCCCTGGTGGACTGCCAGCACGATCGTGCGGAGCTGCTCGCCAAGGCTGGGGCCACGTCGGAGAACCCGGACTTCGCTCTCGCGGGGCATTGGATCGAAGCTCTCGTTGCGGTCGACCAGCAGGACCAGAAGACCGCCAACGAGCTGTTCGCCGGTCTGACCGAGCTCGACGACGATGTCGACACCGTTCAGCAGGCGGGTCTGGCGGCCGATCAGGCGATTCTCGAAGTCCGAGAGGCCCGCAGCGACGAAGGCATCTCCTGCCAGCGTTGACCAGAGTATGCTCCGAGTTTCTGCATCACGCAGGTGCAACAGGCTCGATCTCTGAAGAAGTCAGTGAAGTCAGTCGATTTGAAAGGAGACATCTGAATGAAACGCAACAAATTCATAATGGCTGTAGTCCTCATGGCGGGTCTGATCGCGGCCACGGCTGCCATGGCCCAGGACAAACCGAACATTGTCGTCGTCTGGGGTGACGACATCGGCATTTGGAACGTCAGTGCCTACAACCAGGGGATGATGGGCTACAGGACGCCCAACATCGATCGCATCGCCAAGGAGGGAGCCCTGTTTACCGACTGGTATGGCCAGCAGAGCTGTACCGCCGGTCGGGCTGCATTCATCACCGGCCAGGCTCCCATCCGCACGGGTCTGACAAAGGTCGGGCTCCCCGGAGCGGCGGAAGGGATGTTTACTGAGGATCCGACGATTGCCGGCCTGCTCAAGAACCACGGATACATGACAGGTCAGTACGGCAAGAACCATCTTGGCGATCGTGACGAGCACCTGCCCACCAACCACGGCTTCGACGAGTTCTTCGGCAACCTCTATCACCTCAACGCTGAAGACGAGCCTGAGAACGTCGACTATCCCGGTGACATGGTGCTGGCGGACGGTCGCACCTTCAAGGAGACTTTTGGGCCGCGTGGCGTGATCAAATCGACTGCCGACGGCAAGGTCGAAGACACAGGCCCGCTGAACATGAAGCGGATGGAGACCGTCGATCAGGAAGTCACCGACGCGGCCATCAACTTCATGGAACGCGCCCACGCTGCCGACAAGCCCTTCTTCCTGTGGTGGAACTCCACCCGGATGCATGTGTGGACGCGGCTCAAGGCCGAATCCGAGGGCGTCACCGGGCTCGGTGTCTACCCGGACGGGATGGTGGAGCACGACGGGCATGTTGGAGAGATTCTCGACAAGCTGGACGAGCTCGGCATCGCTGAGAACACCATCGTCATGTATTCGACCGACAACGGCGCCGAGACATTCACCTGGCCAGACGGTGGAACGACACCCTTCCGTGGTGAGAAGAACACCAACTGGGAGGGTGGCTATCGCGTTCCGACCGCGATTCGCTGGCCGGGCGTAATCGAGCCGGGCACCCAAGAAAACGGGATCTTCTCCCACGAGGACATGCTGCCCACTTTCCTGGCGGCAGTGGGCGAGCCCGACATCAAGGAGAAGCTAAAGGCAGGCGGCGTACAAGCGATCGGGAGGACCTACAAGGTGCATCTCGACGGCTACAACATGCTGCCCTACCTCAAGGGCGAGGTCGACAAATCACCCCGCTCAGAGTTCATGTATTGGACCGATGACGGCGGCATCGCCAGTCTGCGCTTCAACAACTGGAAAGTCGTCTTTATGGAGCAGCGCGCCCACGGCTTCGATGTGTGGCAGGACCCCTTTGTAGTGCTGCGGTTTCCCAAGATCTTGAACCTGCGCACCGATCCCTTCGAACGCGCCGACCACGAGGCCATTGGTTATGGTCAATGGCGGGCCGAGCGCATGTTCATGTTGGCGCCGGCGCAGATGTTTGTGGGCAGGTACCTGCAGAGCTTCAAGGATTTTCCGCCACGGCAGAAGCCGGGCTCCTTCAATCTCAGCAACGCCATGGACAAGATCACGAGCGGCAGCCCTAGCAATTAGAAGCTGCCAGACAGTGCTTTCAGGCGGCGGCTGGGCTTTTGGTCCAGCCGCCGTTTTCTTGTCGAGACGATAGAGTGAGGGTCGGCAAGTCGACTGGATCTTGATACCCCCAAGGAGCGCGACTATGGGAGCACGCGAGCAAATTCTCGAACTGCAGGAGCGAATGGGCCGTTCGATCATCGGCCAGGAGCACATTGTCGAGAGGCTCATCCTGGGCCTGCTCTGCAACGGTAACTTGCTGGTCGAAGGGTTGCCGGGTCTGGCCAAGACCCGGGCGGTCAAGAGCCTGGCCAAGAACTTGGAGTCCGACTTTTCCCGCATCCAGTTCACACCGGATCTGTTGCCGTCGGATGTGACGGGCACAGAGGTGTTGCACGCCAGCGGCGGCGAGCAGACCTTCCGCTTCGAACAAGGTCCGATCTTCGCCAACATCGTTCTGGGCGACGAGATCAACCGGGCGCCGGCCAAGGTGCAGTCAGCCCTGCTCGAGGCCATGGAAGAACGACAGGTCACGGTAGCGGGCACAACCCACAAGCTGCCGCCACTCTTCATGGTGATGGCCACCCAGAATCCGGTCGAGCAGGAAGGGACCTACCCCCTGCCGGAGGCTCAGATGGATCGGTTCCTCATGCACGTGTATATCGACTACACGGACGAGGCGTCGGAGGTCGAGATCATCCAACTGGTCCGGGATGAGTCGAAGCAGAGTCACGGTCCACAGACAGCACCGCCGGCACCCATTCCCCAGCAGGCCGTGTTCGACGCCCGCGCGGAGATCGACCAGATTCACATCGCCGAGACGATCGACAAGTACATCGTCGATCTACTCTTTGCCACCCGCTATCCCGAGCGCTACAGCGAGGAGCTCCGCAAGTGGATCCAGGTCGGTGCCAGCCCGCGCGGCGGCATCGGTCTAGACAAGGCCTCGCGTGCCTTTGCCTGGCTCGGCAGTCGCGACCACGTGACTCCGGATGACGTGCGTGCGGTCGTGCACGACTGTCTGCGTCACCGATTGATGCTGAGCTTCGAAGCCAACGCTGACGGAGTATCTGCCGACCAGGTCCTCGACGAGGTCATCCAGCAGGTAGCCGTGGCCTGAGACGAGCGCGATGGACTTCTCCAAGATACCTCTCGGAAAGAAGGCCGAGACCACGGCCCCAGGGGTCTACGTGGAGCTCGACGAGCTGATCCGCTTGCAGTTCAAGGCGAGCGGCTTCAGCTTTCTACCAAAGCAGCCGGTTCACAGCCTGCTGTCCGGCCGTCACGCCTCCCGGATGCGGGGTCGGGGCCTCAATTTCGAGGAGTTGCGGAACTACCTACCGGGCGATGATCCCCGGACGATCGATTGGAAGGTGACAGCGCGCACGGGAACACCCTTCGTGCGGGTCTACACCGAGGAGCGGGACCGGCCGGCTCTGCTGGTCGTGGACCAGCGGATCAACATGTTCTTCGGTAGCCGGGTAGCCATGAAGTCGGTTGTCGCGGCACAGCTGGCGGCTCTTGGTGCCTGGAGGGTCTTCGACCAGGGGGATCGGGTCGGGGCCCTGGTGTTCGACGACACTGACATAGCGGAGGTACGGCCTCATCGGAGCCGCGCTCGCGTCATGCAGATTCTGCAGGCAGTCGTCGACAAGAACCACGCGCTGCGAGCCGACCTCGACGTGGAGCCCAATGCGGGCATGCTCAACGAGGTGCTCGAGAGGGTCTCGCGGATCGCCGGCCACGACTATCTGGTGACTGTGATCAGCGATTTCCACGGAGCCGACGAGGACACCCGGCGCCTGCTCAGCCGCCTGGCCCAACACAACGATGTCTTGGCGGCGTTGCTCTACGATCCAGCAAAAGTCGAGCCACTTTCGGGGGGGCGCATCGTCCTGACGGACGGCGAGTTGCAGGTGGAGCTCGATACCGACAGCGGCAAGACCACTCGTGGCCTGGCCGAGTACTTCTCGGCCGATCTCAGGGAGACGAAGAGCATCCTGGCCAAGGTCGGGATACCAGTGCTGCTCATCGACACGGTGGAGGATCCAGCGACCCAGATTCGAAGCATCCTGGGTCAGAGGGTCGGTCGGTAGCCAGGACTTTCGAGACACAGGTTCATGACAGATCCACAGCAGATGGAGGTTCCCGAGGATTTCGGCAACGAGTGGATGTCGAATCTGGAGGAGATCGGCGTGCCGGACCCGGTGCCCTTCACGCCGCAGACCGCCGGGTGGTACCTGTTGGCAGGCTTGTTGGCTATCGGCGCAGTGTGGCTCGCTTGGCGTTTCTTCAAGAAGTGGAGGAAGAACGCCTACCGTAGGGAGGCGCTTCACGAGCTCGCCGAAATCGAAGGTCTTCTGGCCGGCGACGGCAGCCAGGGAGAGGCTTTGCAGAGCCTTCCCGAGCTCCTGAAAAGGGTCGCACTTGTGGCCTATCCCCGAGCCCGGGTGGCGGAGCTCTCCGGTGAGGCCTGGTTGGGTTTCCTGGACGGCACCGTCGGATCGACCGAGTTTTCTCAGGGCGTGGGTCGCGTGCTGCCCGACCTTGCCTACGACCCAGGCACGGCTGGGCAAATCACCAGCCAAGAAGCCAAGGACCTGATCTCACTCGTCGGTGCCTGGATCCGCCACCATAGGGGAGACTCGATGTAGGGGCGCCCCTTGCGGGCGCCCGCGGGAGGGGGCAAGCCCCTCCCCTACGACGCATGCGACCAAAATGTTCGAACTAGCCCATCCCTGGCTTCTCTTGCTGCTACCCCTGCCAATCCTGGTGTATTGGCTGGTACCGCCGTACCGGGAGCAGAAAGATGCCGTGCGTGCACCCTTCTTCCGCGAGCTCTCTGCAAGGGCCGGCCTCGAACCGACGACGGGCGCTGTCATCTTGCGACGCAATCTCTGGCAGAAGCTCCTTCGGCCCCTGGTGTGGGTACTTCTGGTTCTGGCCGCGACACGACCTCAGTGGATCGACGACCCGATTACCCAGATCGAGTCGGCTCGGGACCTGATGTTGGCCGTGGATCTTTCGGGCTCCATGGAGACCCGGGACTTCACCGATCCCGAGGGCAACCGCGTGGACCGACTGACCGCGGTCAAGCTGGTGCTCGAGGATTTCGTGACGCGGCGCGAAACAGACCGCTTGGGGTTGGTGCTGTTTGGCAACGCGGCCTTTCTTCAGGTGCCCTTTACCCTCGATCATCATGTTTTCCTGCAGTTGCTGGACGAGGCCCAGATCGGCATGGCCGGCCCGCAGACGATGCTCGGCGACGCTATCGGGCTGGGGATCAAGACATTCGAGGCCTCGGAGGCCGACCAGCGGGTGCTGATCCTCTTGACCGATGGCAACGACACGGGCTCCCGAGTGCCGCCGCCGAAGGCCGCGGAGATCGCGGCGCAGAACGACATCCGGATCTACACGATCGGCGTCGGCGATCCGGCCTCGGCGGGCGAGGCGCCTCTCGACGAGCAGACTCTGCGACAGATAGCCGAGGTTACCGGCGGCCGGTACTTTCGCGCCAACGATCTCGCAGAGCTCGAGGCGGTCTACTCGCAGCTCGACGAGTTGGAGCCGCTGGATTTCGAGACCTATTCGTACCGTCCGAAGCATGAGCTCTATCAGTGGACGGTAGCGGCGGCTTTGTCTCTGGTGCTGCTCTACCACCTCGTCATGGCGCTCTGGAGCATGGCGAGATCGCGGCGAGCGCGAGTCTCGGCCGACGAGGGTGCGACTGTGGCCATGGAGGCGAGCAACCGATGAGCTGGCTCGGCCAGTTTCACTTTCTGCGACCCGAGTGGCTCTGGGCCCTGATCCCCAGCGCTCTCGTGGTGCTCCTCCTCTGGCGGCAGCAGAGCGCGACGGCCCGCTGGCGCTCGTTGATCGCGCCGCATCTGCTGCAGCACCTGGTGGTCCGTCCCGAAAACCGATGGCGTGTTCGCCCTAGCTTTCTGCTGGCTGTCGTGTTGGTGCTGGCGACGCTGAGCGCCGCGGGCCCGAGCTGGCGCCGCGAGCCGCCACCGTTCACCCAGGACACGGCGCCCCTGGTGATAGCTCTCGACCTGTCGCGGTCGATGCTGGTCGAGGACATCCAACCCTCCCGTCTCGAAAGGGCCCAGCAGAAGGCGCGGGATCTCCTCGCAGAGCGCCAGGGGGCCAAGACCGCCCTGCTGGCCTATGCCGGCACGGCCCATCTCGTCCTGCCGTTGACGGACGACCCCGGAGTGCTCGAGGCTTACATCACGTCGCTCGACCCGTCGGTGATGCCGGTGCCGGGGAAAGACTCGGAGGCGGCACTGCGGCTGGCCGAGGAGATGCTGGCCGAGGAAGAGACGCCGGGAACGATCCTCTTTCTCACCGATGGCATCGCGCTGGACGATACACCAGCCTTTGCTCGACACTCGCAGGAGAACCGCGACCAGGTGACGGTACTGGCCTTCGGCACCGAGCAGGGAGGTCCGATCCCCCTGGCCGATGGTGGGTTCGGCGAGGTGAGCGCCCTGGATCGACAGGGTCTGGAGGCCGTGAAGCGAGGCTCCGATGCCTATGTCACGGTCGTGACCGTGGACGACACCGACGTGCGGCGAATCAACCGACAGATTGCCAGTCACCTGACAGCGGTGCAACAGGAAGACGCCGAAGGAAGGTGGCGTGACGAGGGCTGGTGGCTGGTCTTTCCGGTGATGGCGATGGTGCTGGTGTGGTTTCGGAAAGGGTGGACGGTGCAGTGGGAAGGGTAAGAAAGGGAATAGGGGCTTGGGGGCGTGAGGGCCTGGGGCTTGGGTCCTGGGTTTTGGGGAGCCCCCACCCCGGCCGGCAGGGGCGCCGGCCGCTTCAAGGGATGTCGTGCCTTTTGGCCTGTTTGGCGCTTGGCGGGTGTGGTGGTGGCGAGCTCCGGTTTGTGGATCTGTGGCTGACGCAGGATCAACAGGGGCAAAGAGCGTTCGATCGGGGAGACTACTCAGTGGCGGCGGAGCAATTCGAGGACCCCCTGCGCAAGGGAACAGCGCTCTATCTCACCGAGGACTTCGAAGGCGCCCTCGCGGAGTTCGCCAGGTTCGACACCGCGGAGGCCTGGTTCAACCGGGGCAACTCTCTGGCCCATCTGGAGCGCTACGAAGAAGCGATGGAGGCGTACCAGAAAGCTCTGGAGCTACAGCCGGACTATCCATGGGCTCGAGCCAATCTCGAATACCTCGAACCCTTCCTGCCACTGGAGTTTGAAGGTGGTGAGATGGGAACGGTCGGCCGTGACGCCGCGGCGGACGAAGTGGTCTTCGATGCCGACCAGAAGCGGTTGGACGAGGAAGGCATCGACACAGTCATGGAGGGCGAGCAGGAGATGCTCTCCGACCAGCAGCTGGCCGACATCTGGCTGCGACAAGTCGATACGAGCCCATCTTCCTTCTTGCGATACAAGTTCGCGTATCAGGCTCAGAGCCCTGGTGAAGAGGAGAATCCATGAGCCGGGCTGCGATCGCGCGACTCGCTTTGGCAGGATGGTTGGCACTTGGCGCCATGTGGACTCCCGAGGCCAAAGCCCAAACCGCCGAGGAGCTGATCGCCTCCAAGCACGTCATGATTCGGCACCGCCTCGAGCCTGCCGAGCCGGTCTACGTCGGGCAGCCGGTGCGTCTGTGGGTCGAAGTCATGACCCGGGCCTGGTTTCTCGAAGCCCCCCGGTATCCAGCCACGATCGAGGTTGCCAAGGCGATCGTCATCCCTCCCGATTCCTTTGGGGTCAACTCGACAGACCGGATCGGTGGCGAAACCTATGCCGTGCAGGGTCGCTCGTACACGATCTTTCCGCAAATTACCGGCAGCTTCGAGGTACCGCCTGTCGAAGTCGGGCTCGTGGTGGCGCGAGAGGACGCGTCCCGTTCCCCGGAGATTGTGTTGCGCACCGAGCCGGTCACGATCGAGGCTCGGCTGCCGAGCGGGGCGGAAGGGCATGGGCTGGTTCTTTCGACGCCGCGCTTGACGGTCGACGAGCAGTTCAGCCGTCGCCTGGAGGGAATGCGGCTCGGCGAGTCCTTCGAGCGCCAGGTGACCATGACCATCGACGACTCGGTGGCCATGCTGTTGCCGCCGATGGACTTCACGGCCAGCGAGGGAATTGCCATCTATCCCGCCCGGCCCGAGGTCAGCGACACTCGCAACCGTGGAGCACTGAGCGGCACGCGGGTGGACGCAGCCACCTATGTCATGGAGGCCGAGGGCGCCTTCGTGCTACCCGCTGTCACCATCACTTGGTGGAACCTGAGGACATCACAGCTCGAAGAAGAGGTTCTTCCCGAAGTCGAGTTTTCGGTCGAGGCCAACCCTGACCTGGCCGCCGAGCATCTCGGGGAACCGGAGGTCGAAGAAGCCGGAGTTGTCGACGAGCAGGTCGCCGAGAAGGAAGGAGCTTTCGACTGGCGTCTGATTGTTGCCGCCATGGTCAGCTTCATGATTCTCGTGGTTCTCCTGAGACGAATTCGACGCAGGCTGGGCTCAGGGGAGGGATCGCAGAGCCCCGAGGCTGTGGAGGCAGAGTTGTTCCGCGAGCTCGAGAAAGTGGCTCGTACTGGAGCTCCGCAGGCGACCTTCGCTGCGTTCGTCTCCTGGCTGGATCACCTGTCTGCACAGGGAAGTCCAGTGCCTGCGCGGGAGTTCCTGGATCGAGCGCAAGACGAGGAGCTGACAGAGCTATACAACTCCTTGGTTCGGGGACTCTACGGCGGTGACTCTCCAGAGTCGAAGTCGGCGTGGTCGGGGGCGAGGTTCTCCAAAGCAGTACGGCGCGGCAGGAGGGCTTTTCTCGAGGGCGATGCAAAGAGGTTTGGTCGACAGGATCCTCTACCGCCACTCAATCCCGTCGCCGAATAGGCTCGGGAACACCCGGATATCATCGGGGAGAAGCAGGACTGGACACGAAGGAGGGGAACGTCATGGGCATGCTGAGATCTCGGAAGCTCTGGATCCTGGTGATTGTCGTGGTGGTTGGTCTCGAGCTGATCTGGTTCTTTGGCGCCAACTGGGCGCTGGGCTCGGAGTGGGTTACGGGCAAGATCAACAACAAGCCCGAGAAGATGCAGGTCCAGTGGGACGAGGCCCGGACCGTGATCCCGGGCATCATCCACCTGGAGGGGCTCTCCGTTCGCGGCCAGAGCCGGAAACAGCAGTGGTATGTGGAGCTGACAGGCGGTCGCGTCCATATGAGCTTGCTGGCTCTTGCCACAAAGACTTTCAAGACCTACAGCTTCGACGGCTCGGGTCTCGATTTTCGCCTTCGCAAGCGGCAGCTCCCCGAGGACCCGCCGTTGAAGTCGGCTGAATTCGCGCCGGAGATTCCGGGATTCGCCGTGGATGAGCCACCCTTTCCGCCAAAGCAGCGAAAGAAGAAAAAGAAGAGCCCCTGGAAGATAGTCCTCCACGATGTCCATATCGAGGAGTTCGAGCAGCTCTGGATCCTCGCCATGCGCCTCACCGCGCAGGGCACGATCGATGCCGACATGGCCATTGAGCTGGGTGGTGGCACCCTTTCGATGAAACGCGTTCGAATGGACCTTACCGATGCGGAGTTCCTCACCATGGGTAACTCGGTGATGCAGGAGATGCAGCTCGGGATCGATGCCCGAATGGAGCCGTTTCTCCCCAAGGAGGCCAAGGGCCTCGACATCCTGAAGTCGCTCACGGGTACGGTGAATCTGTCGGGAACCTCCAGGGGCGCGGCCCTGATCAATAGTCTTCTCGCCAATATCGAAGCCGTCGAGGTCGGTAGCTCGGGGGGTCAGATCGACAGCTCGATCCAGATCGAGCAGGGCATCCTGGCGCCGGGGACGGAGATGGCATTCAGCGCCGATGGTGGCTGGGTCGACATGATGGATTGGCGAGCGACGGGCAAGCTCGCGGTCCAGTCGAAGGTCGAGCAGGCCGAGGAGGGAGTCTCGACGAAGGTGGCAGTGACCCTGAGCAATGTGGCGCTGGCCGATCGAGAGGGCACCGATCCTTTGCTCGCCGGTGCCGATCTGGAATTACATGCGAACGCGGGGGAGCTCGACATCTCTGGCGGCGTCGATGGGCTCGCCGCGTCCCTCGAGGCGATCTCCCTCGATCTGACCAATGCGCACGTCGCGGATATCACCCGCTTCCCCATCCCGGCCGTCGCCGATTTCACGCTCGATGCCGGGGAGATTCTGGTCGAGACTCACGCCGTACTCACCCGCGAGAATGGGGGGGAGGCCACAATCGACGTTCATGGAGAGGGGATCGACGCTTCTTATGGCGAAGTCGCCATCAAGGGCAACCTGTCCTTGGAGCTGAATGTAGCCACCGACGACGTGCGCGACCGCAGGTTCGATTTCACCGACAGCGGGCTGAAGATCGACATGGTCACGATCGAGGACGGGAAAAAGACCGACAAGGACTGGTACTTCCATCTCGACATGACCGAGGGCTGGTTGCATCTGAAGGATCCCGGGGAGATCGTCTGCAGCGCCGAGATCAAGATGAAGGACACCCGGCCGCTGATCGCGATTCTCGGACAGGAGAAGAAGATCTTCAACAAGCTCAAGGGGATCCTGAACTTCAAGGATCTCGAGGCCGAAGCGGATCTCGAGATGGCGGCCAACGCCATGGAGATCGAGAATTTCGACATCGACAGCGAGGGCCTCAAGCTCAAAGCGAATCTCAAGATCGAGAACAAGAAATCCACCGGGATCTTCTACACGAAGTTCCATGGGATTCCTTTCGCCCTGGACATGCGGGGGGAAAAGAACGACTTCCGATTGCGAAAGCCCCTGCAATGGTACGAGGAGCAGACTGTCCCCTGGGCGGGACAGCAGGCTCCGCCACCGGTAGCGGCGGGTGAAGGTGCTGGCCAGTAGTCGCTGAGGTAGGATTCCACTCCTTATGCGATCGCTGGATCGAGCATCCCTCTGTGCCCTGGCGCTGTTGCTGTTCGTGGCTGGACACGCCGCGGCGGACATCGTGCAGCCTGTCAACCTGCAGGCGAAAGAGCAGGAGCCGAACACCTTTCTGGTGCAGTGGCAGGTTCCCAAGCTCTACCCGGTTCAGGCGATGCCCGAGCCGTTACTCCCCGAGTCCTGTCGCACCAGGGGCGAGCGGTTGTTGCAGGACCAGCCCGCCGCCTGGTTGAACAGGCAGGTCTACCGTTGCCCTGACGGTTTGGCCGGGCACAGGATCGGCATCCAGTATCGGCTGGTCAACGCCGGTCAGACGACCGTCATGCGGGTCGATTTCCTTTCGGGAGAGCAGCTGGTGCACCTTCTCGCCGAGGGCGAGATGTGGTGGGACGTTCCAGAGATCGATGCTGGATTGCTCGCCAAGCTGTGGTCCAATGTTCGCCGCGCCGTGATGCGGGGCGGGCGGCATTTCTTTGACGCTTGGGTGCACATCGCTTTCTGGCTCGCGATCTCTCTTGTGGGAAGAACTGGCAGCTCGGTGCGGCTCGTTACCGCCTTCTCAGCTGCCCAGGTCGTGGCGGTGGTCCTGTCTTCGGCGTTCGGAGCGGGCCTGCCGATTTTCTTGGCGGAAGGTGGGGTGGCCATTGCTGCGGCCCTCCTGGCAGCCGAAGCTTTGCGGCCAACCGGAGAGAGGCGTCAACTGATCGGAATTGCAGCCGTCGCGGGCTTGCTGCATGGTCTGGGCTTGAGTTCCATTCTGCCGGCACCGCCGAGCTATGCCGGGCTCGAGTGGCTGTATCTGCTGCTCGGTGTGGTTGGTATGGACGCTGTGCTTCTGACGCTGGCGCTAGCGGGTGCTTGGCTCGGGCAGCTTGCCGGGGGTCATTCGTGGGGCAGTGCGCTCGGGCGGGGCCTCGGTTACGTCGCGGGAGGGACGGCGGTGGCAGCTGCGCTCGTCTTGCTGTTCAGCAACCCGACCGTCGAGGCCGAGGAGGGCCTGGACGCCAGTCGGTTGCCGGTCGCGACGGGAACCGGCAGCGCGGCGGGAGTGCCCGGCTCGCGCCGTGTTGCGCCACAGACCTCGCAAGCTCCTGTGCAGAGCTTTCTGGCCGTCGAGGCATTCGAGGTCCGGCATGAAGTGCTGGTCCGTTTGAAGGATGTGGCCGAAGACGTCGAGCTCACGGGGATCGGGACTCTCGGTATCGAGGAGCAAGGCAACGTCAAAGATCGGCTGCAAGCGATGGTCCTACCCCTGGCGACGGTGGCCATCGACGGGCAAGAAGCCAACCCCATCGTCGACCGGGTGGACTTCCTGACCGTTGGCACGCAAGGAGTCTTGCCGCGCCTCGAGCCCGTTCCGGAAGTTGTCAGCGAGGCCTTCATCGGGGTCACAGTGGTCTATTTGACCCCACGAACGCCTGGTGAATTGACGCTTCGCTGGGAGTCGTTCGAGGGTGTGATGTCGGAGGTTCCAGCGACGGTCAGTGACGCCGAGTTCTCGCAGACGATGACGCTGACGGCCGAAAATCCGGTTTTGGAGTGGCAGAACAACCTGAGCGAGGACCCGATTCCCGTGGTCAACGCCGTTGCTATTGAGCCCTTGGAGATTCCGGTTCCGCTGCTGAGCTTGCCACTGCTGATCTTGTCGATCGTCCTCCTGGTTTCAGCCTCGCGCGGCAAGCAGTCAGCGACTCGCTTCGCCCTGGCGAGGGTGGTGTTGGCCGTGGGTCTCGTCGTTGCACCAGTCGCCGAGATGGCCGTTGCACTTCCCTCCTCCCTGAGCTCGGTCCCCTCGACGGGAGAGGCACGCCGAATCCTGGCTGGCGTGTTACCCAATGTGTATCGAGCCTTCGAGTTCCGCGAGGAATCCGATGCCTATGATCGTCTGGCCGTCAGCGTCACCGGCGACACCCTGTCCGAGATCTACCTCGAGCACCGTCGGTCTCTCGAGATGGAAGAACGAGGCGGGGCACGCGCCCGCGTCGAAACGGTAGAGGTGCCGGTGGTAAGCGAGGTTTCTCCGGCTGAAGACGGAGGTTTCGTGGCAAATGCTGTTTGGGTTGTAGGTGGCACGGTTACACATTTCGGCCACCGCCACTTCCGCCAGAATCGATACGACGCTCGGGTGAAGCTACTGCCCGTGGACGACACTTGGAAGATCCATACGATCGAGCTCTTCGATGAGGAACGCATACGGTGACCGGTATGAGTCGAGACGAAGCCACGCAGCCGCGATCCATCCTTCGCCAGCCCCTCTTCCAATTTCTGGTCCTCGGCCTGATTCTGTTCGGGTTGTACACAGTCTTCGGTGAAAAGCAGGAGACCGAGAGCAAGGAGATTGTCATCTCGAGTCAGCAGGTCGAGCTCTTGGCGTCGATGTGGGAGAAGCAGTGGAGGCGGCCGCCGACACCGCAGGAGCTCGAGGGCTTGATCCAGAGCTTCATTCGAGAAGAGGTTCTGTACCGCGAGGCCCTGGCCATGGGCCTGGATAGGGACGACATGGTGGTTCGACGACGTCTGGCGCAGAAGATCGAATTCCTGGCTCAGGACCTGGCAACCCAGGGTGAGCCTGGCGCCGCCGAGTTGCGCACTTTTTTCGAGGAGAACGCCGAAGATTTCGAGGTGCCGGCCACCCTGACCTTCACTCACGTCTATCTGAACCTGGATCAGCGGGGCGAGGATGTCTTCGATGACGCGGACGAGGTTCTGGCCGACTTGCGGGGAGGGGCCGATCCAACCCAGGAAGGCGACCGGTTCATGCTGCAGAGCCACTATGCCGACCTGACGCAGCAAGGCGTGGCTCGCAACTTCGGGAACCAGTTCGCCGAAGCCATCTTCGAATTGGCGCCCGGCAACTGGGAAGGGCCCGTGCAGTCGGGCTATGGGATCCACGTGGTTCGGGTCGAGGGTCGCCAGGAGGCCTACCTGCCGCCGTTCGAGGAGGTGAGCCCCAGTGTTCGTGACGAGTTCCTCTCCACCCGACGCCGCGAGGTCGACGAGCTCTTCTTCGAGCGCCTCCGCGAGGGCTACACCATCACGATCGAAGAACCCACCGCG
>Ga0316187_10002942_pt1 | contig 14837 bp, 10 predicted proteins | sample CroRivburrow1_MG_FD_204927 | JGI IMG/M metagenome (GOLD analysis project Ga0316187, IMG submission 204927) | Coastal sediment microbial communities from Maine, United States - Cross River worm burrow 1 | ecosystem: Environmental > Aquatic > Marine > Coastal > Sediment | place: USA: Maine... | reverse complement strand
AAATCGGGCTGTTTGAGTATAGCCGTAATATCCGCCAGTTTTCGGCCAATGCTGTCAGGGTAAGCGTTAAATATTACGCCATTTGGAAAATCGTTCATCACGCTTCCGGTACTGTGCAGCTCTGAAAGAAATCATAATGTTCTAGCGCCTCAAGTAAACCAAGAGCATGATTCTGTCCTGCAAAATAAATCCTTTCCTGATCGATCAGCTGGGAAAGTTCTTCGTTATGCCGGTTACCAACAACCACGGCTAAAGTATTGCCTCGCATCATGTCTTCGTCAGCGCCAGACCCCCCGGCGACAAGGATATTCTCCAGAGGGATATCCAAACGTTGTGACGCATAACGTAATGCCTGTCCCTTGGATGCACGCGAAGGAATAATGTCAAGAAACTGCCCAAAAGACAACATGACATTGGCAGTGATATCTTGTTGTCGAAGATTACTGATAATTTCTTCGATTGGTGGCGCTAGTTCTGGATCATAAAAATATGAAACCTTAAGTGGTGTTTGTTCAGCTTTCGTTTGAGGCTTCAGTCCAGGTATTTTACCAAGAATGCGCCTTATACGCTGACCGCTCCAGTCATGATCCACATGATCAGCCCAATAATCATCTTCTGTCAGACTCTGACCATAATGTATGCGCGTCCCAAGACTACTAATCAAGATATCCGGTGCTGGTATCCCGTGTTTTTTCATTAAAGCTAATGCTGAATCGATACGACGCCCAGTAGCAATGCCGAAAGTAACGCATTTGCGATTCTCTCTAATGACCTTTGCAAATTGTTTTAAAGCCTCTGGATTTCCTACAAGATTTTGATCTAGATCGCTAAAAATTGCCCGATCACGATGACGCGCTATCCGAATAGGACGCTCGCTCGGTATAGGTTTGAATTTACCTGGCAACTTCTCAATCTTTTCTAAATAAGCCTTTGCGTGAGCTTGCCATGAATAATGTTTTCTAACGCCTTCAATGCCGTTCTTTGCTGCTTGAGCCCAAATTTGTTCATTCCGTAATAATTTGAGTAGGGCCTCGGTTATCTGGAACTTGTCCAACGGATCAATTAACTCACCATTTTTACAATTTTCAATGATGTCAACTGGGCCGCCATTCTCTGTTGCAACAATCGGCACTCCACTGGCAGCAGCCTCCAGAAGTGTCAAACCAAAAGGCTCTGTTAAAGCTGGATTAACAAAAATTCCTCGAGATAATGCAACCAGCCGGTATATTGCGGGCACATCATCTGCACTGTGAGACTTGGGCACAGCAACTTTTCCATATAAGTCGTAACTGTCAATTATAAGCAAAATATTTGTTAAAACAGATTGGGCACCACTATCCATATCTCGTATATCGTCGCGATTACCAGCAACAATCAACAAGTTGGCCACTTGCTGTAATGCGCGAGACTCCCCAAACGCTTCGATCAGAGTGACAATATTTTTCCGTTCGTCCGGTCGTGACAGGGCTAGTATCAATGGCTTGTCGGGTTGATTTAAAAACCGTGGCAACTGAGCCTTAAAAGATATTTCCTCAATTCCTTGTGGTGGATGAAACAAGGTTAAATCAGTTCCTGGAGGCACAACTGACATATGTTTAGGATCATAGTAATTATAGAGCCCATATTGCTCTTCGATTTCATTATGCGTACTGGTAATTACCAGATCCGCATTGGCCAGTATTTCCTCTTCTGCATCAATACGCCTTTCCATGTTGTACGTCTGCTCAATTTCATCGCGCGACAATCCCGAGGCTAATAATCGTTTGCGTTTATCTCGCCCGAGTGAATGCCCAGTATGAATCAAAGGAACACTGAGTAGATTAGCCAGACGTACACCAACATAACCAGCATCAGCATAATGACTATGCACCAAATCAGGCATACGCGGTTGCTCGTTGAGCCAGTTGGTCAAGTTATCCATAAAGCTATCAAGATGATCCCATAACTGTTCTTTGGGTATATATTCTTCAGGGCCCGCATCAATACGAACAATTCTAGCCTTATCTGAAAGTGCTTCTGTAGGAACAGCGTAGTCATCACTGACGCTATCATCAACAATACGTCGGGTAATTAAGTCAACTTGCTCAACATCATCGTGTGCAGCAAGCGCCTTGGCAAGATCAACCACGTACTTTATCTGGCCGCCTGTATCAGCATCGCAACCAAGCTCAAGATCGTGGCCACGAATCAATCCATGAATACTTATGAGTACTAAATATTTTGCTTTTTTATTTTTTTCCATTTAAATCCACTATTGGGCCAGAAATAGTCATTTTAGTAACTATAATAAACAGGTTCTGAAATTTAAATTTGCTCTTTAATCAATTTCAGTCGCTTCACAATTTCATTTTCATTTATATCATCAAGAGAATAGATCTTGATATGACGCATAAACTTTCCTTTACCTTCAAATAAGCCCAATTCTTTCTGGCTTAAACCTTTAACAGAAAAACCGATATTTACATGATCCTTTAGACCAACGATATAGTACTTGCACTCATACCACGGTACACCATTCTTAAATGATTCTTGTAATTCTGGACATGTTTTTAATATGATTTTTCTAATCCTATTGCATATTTCTTTTTGTGGTGACGGAAGTTTTTCTAGGTAAGATTTTACATTTTCATCCATGAAATCACCAATTTTTTTAGTAGCCCTAGATTCAAACTGTTCGAATCGGACCAAGCTATATAAATAATAGTCGATAATGAGGCTTAATGGTGTTTAGGGAAAAATTTGAGTAGAATTTAAGCATTATTACTTCATTACCACACACTACTATTCGAATAGCTATAAGGTGCTCTCTAATTTTTCTATCAAGCTGATCGCAGGTCGACGTGCTTCAACGGGAACTCACGAATGCGCTTGCCGGTGGCAGCAAAGATGGCGTTCAGTACGGCAGGCGCGGCTACCGCGATGGTTGGCTCGCCGATGCCGCCCCAGAATCCGCCCGAGGGCATCACAATGACCTCGACCTTGGGCATCTCCGAGATAAGCATGGACGGATAGCTATCGAAATTTTTCTGCTCGACGGCGCCATCCTTTATGGTGCATTCACCGTACAATAATGCCGACAGACCAAACACAAATGAGCCTTCGACCTGGGCTTCGATTTGTTGCGGGTTTACGGCGTAACCGGGATCCGTAGCGGCGACAATACGATGGATCTTGAGTTTCCCTTTGTTATCGACCGAGACCTCCGCGCATGTGGCGACATGACTGGCAAACGCCTTGCAAACCGCGAGGCCACGATGCACACCCTTTGGCGCAGCCTTACCCCAACCGACTTTTTCCGCAACAGCATTAAGTACCGCTAGGCTCTTGGGGTGCTTATCCATCAGCTTGCGACGAAATTCGAGCGGATCCTTACCTGCCGCATGCGCTAGTTCATCGAGGAAGGATTCTATGTAGATGGTATTCTGGTTAACGTTCACACCACGCCAAAAGCCCGGTGGCACCGGTGGGTTGCGCATCGCATGCTCGATTAGTAGATTCGGGACTGTGTAGCTGATGGCATGATCACCCTCGGGTAGCAAACACTGGAAGGTAAACATGTCGACACCGCCCTGCATCCACTTTGGGTTTACAGAGGCCAATATAGATTGCCCTGATATGCGCATATGCAGGCCAACCAGGTCACCCCTCTCGTTCAATCCACCGACCAGTTTGGCCTTAGTAATCGGATGATAATGACCGTGTTGCATATCCTCTTCACGGGTCCATAATAGCTTGATCCATGTGCCTGGCATCTGTTTTGCGATGGCCACCGCCTGCTTGACGAAATCATGAAAAGCCCCGCGTCGGCCAAAGCCACCGCCAAGATGAATCTTGTAGACTTCACATTGGGTAGCGGGCAAACCAGCCGCCTCGGCGGTTGCCTCCAGTGCAGCCTCGCCGTTTTGGGTTGGACACCAAACCTCACAGCGTTCCTTGGTCCAACGCGCGCTTGCGTTCATCGGTTCCATGGTAGCGTGGTTCTGATAGGGATAACCGTAGCTTGCTTCGACGGTTTTCACTGCACTCTGCAATGCCTTTTTAACATCTCCGTTTTTATTACCAACAAACGCATCATCGGCACTAAGACCTTCATCCAGCATCTGTGCAATCGAGGCACTGCTCATCTTGGCGTTCGGTCCATTGCTCCAGGTCACCGGCAGTACATCCAGTGCCGTCTTCGCCTGCCACCAAGTATCTGCCACCACGGCGACGGCGTTGTCGTCCACGGCCAACACCGCGCGCACACCGGGCAGTTTACGTATCTTTGCATCATTGAAGGATTTTAGCTTGCCACCGAAGACCGGGCAGGCCTTGATGGAGGCGTTGAGCATACCGGGTAACATAAGATCGGCTCCGAAGACCTGCTTGCCATTGAGTTTATTGATCGTATCCAGGCGCTTGACCGGTTTGCCGATGATCTTCCAGTCCTTCGGATCTTTCAGACCCACATGCACCGGGGGAATCAATTCGGCGGCCAGCGCGGCGACCTTGCCGTAAGTTGTAGACCGACCACTTGGTACATGGGTAATTACGCTGTTTAACACACGACATTCATCCATGGTGACACCCCATTTCTCAGCCGCGGCCTCGATTAGCATGTGCCGAGCAACGGCACCTCCCTTGCGAACATATTGATGGCTACCGCGAATGCCCTGGCTGCCACCGGTCGAAAAACTGCCCCACACCCGGTCGCGGGCGAGACTTTGACCTGGCGTGGCGTACTCAGTCGTCACTTTGGACCAGTCGCACTCGAGTTCCTCGGTCACCAGTTGCGCCAGACCAGTCAGGGTGCCCTGACCCATCTCAGAACGCGCAATGCGAATGATGACGGTATCATCGGGCTCAATCACGACCCAGGCATTGACCTCCGCTACTTCTGACAAAGTCTGTTCTTCCGCAGTCTGTACCCCACAGCTGGTCAAGGGCAGATATAGCCCAAGGGAAAAACCGGCACCGGCTGTGGTGGTACGGATTAGAAAATCACGTCGCGAGAAATTGAGTCGCTCTTTTTTCATGATGACCTCCCGCGCTTGTTAATGTCGACGGCCAGGTGAATACCATGCCGCACCCGGTTGAAGGTTCCACAGCGACAAATGTTGGTTACGTTTGCATCGATATCGGCATCACTAGGATCGGGATTACTATTGAGTAGTGCAGCCGCACTCATGATCATACCCGGCTGACAGTAGCCGCACTGCGGCACGTCAAGTTCTGCCCACGCCTGCTGCAGCAGGTGGCTGTTATCCGATGACAGCCCTTCAATTGTGACAACATCCTGGGATGCGCTTAGCGAGGAGACTGGCACAATACAGGAGCGCACTGCTTCACCATTGATATGGACCGTGCAAGCACCGCAAAGGCCAATACCGCAGCTATATTTTGACCCTGTCAGGCCCAGTTGCTCGCGCAGCACCCATAGCAGGGGTGTTGAATCATCGACATCGATGTCGACGGATTTACCGTTGATTTTCAATTTCACCATTTGCAGACCTCCTTGTTTAACGCAGACGCCAGGACATATTGAGCAATTATCAATATTTTACCTATACTTAAAATTATAGTATATGGTGCTATACAATTAGGGATTTTGTATATAGGACAATTACGTATATTCCACCATTGAATTTATTATCATCTAGAGCTACAAGTATTATGACAGAATACCGCTAAAACTCCTGCCAATTATTGAGGTTTTTAGTTAACAGAAGGTGGCTCACTAATGAAATGGTTACTTTTTCTGACCCGTAGCAAATTAGTTCGGACAATCGTATTTCTGTCATTGCCCACGGTGCTCTTGCTAGTTGCATTTTGGAAACCTGACTATCAGCCCCCCATCTTTGATGCGCAAGTACACTATAACCAAGAATCCTGGCGACGAGTCTCGGTACAGGCGGTTATTAATACTGCCCACGAACTAAATGTACCTTGGTTATTGGTGGCGAGCTTACCCAACGAAGGGACTTGGCGCTTAAAGGAAAGTGATTCCGTGCACATTATCCCCATGCTCGTTCCCTATCACCAACGCGAGGATCGGGAAACCTGGTTTAATGATGTTTCCATCCAACGCTACATAGAAAAAGAAATCACAACCAAACCTTATCGAGGCATTGGTGAGTTTCATTTATTTGACGGACAAGTCGATACTGCCGTGGTACGCCATATGGTAAAGCTTGCATTTAAAAACAATTTGATACTCCATGCGCGTTCTGATCCCAATGCGCTGCGTCAATTATTTTCGTTTGAACCACATGTGAAAATATTGTGGGCACACGCTGGTATGCTAACACCCACAGAAACAATTGACGAAATGCTAACAGAATACCCAAGACTATGGATAGAAATTTCACACCGCGGAGACGTTGCGCCACAAGGGAAATTATCACCTGCATGGCGAGATCTCATTTTAAATTACCCAAATCGAATTTTATTAGGGAGTGGTACTTACAATAGTAAGTACTGGTACCAATTCCGCTATATCCTTAACCATTACCGTCAATGGCTCAAACAAATCCCGCCAGAAATCGCCCAAAAAATTGCCTACCGCAACGGTCTGGAACTATTTGAATTGGACCCCAGCAATATTGCCATTGAAACTGTTGTAAGTTTGCAAGAGCACTAGAAGATAATAAGGCTTTCAACGACCCTAAGCCTGCGCCGACACGGAGCTATAGAAAACACTGTGTCGAATTTCATTCCGGAGGCCGCATATAGCGCGCCAGGATCCGCAGGCTTTCGGGCCTTGCCAGATAGGCGTGACTGCCGGTGTAGACCCCGATCCCGGGAAATTCGGAATAATAGGTCCAATAACTCCAGTGCAATCCTTCTGTCTCCATGATATCGAGAATGTCCGTCAGGTAATTGCTGACACTGTCGGTCGAAGGGTTCTCGTGGACGGTGAATTCGCCGACGAACACCGGCGCCCCATGCCAGGCCTTGAAGCGTAAGGCATAGTCCAGTCTGTCCCGGAGCGTGTTCTTGTTGAATGATACCAAGGTCTTACGCTTGTGCCAGGAAAGGGCGAGCCGATTGTGGCCCTGGGCGTCGGCGGTCTTGACCCAGGCGGAGAGGGTATAATTGCTGCCATCCACTGCAATGGGACTGCTGAGTACGGCAGCTGGCCTTTCGCAATTGGCGAAGCCGATTGAGTGCTGCCCATTCTTTGCGATTACCTCGGTCACCTGGCCACAAGAGCCGTGAGTCTCCCAGCTGATACCAGGATAATCGATTTCGAAGGAACCGTTTGGCACCAACGGCGCCGGCAAATCGACTGCCCGCCCATCCACCTCGAGATGAATATCATCAAACCAAACGCGGCCATGTTGCTCGTCCGACAAAACAAGAACCTGTAATATTTCGGCACCTTCCGGCGGCGCCCCCCAGCGTGAGGCGTCGCCAGTCGCCGGTTCCAGTAGCAACTCGTGATTTCAACGCACCGATCGCCTCTCCGTTAATACTCATTTCTCCAGGGTAACTCGTTATGCTCCGTTGCCGTGTTGTGGTGTAGAACGTGAATTGGGGCGGGTAAAAAAAATGAATGCTGTAGATAACATTATCATCGGCGATCGGGAGGATTTTCTTTGTACGATTGGGCAACCGCGCCTCTTCGACGATCAGGATGTGATGTTTGTCGTACTGGCGAACCATTCCGGCGACGGTATTCATTACCTTCAGGTATTGGGTCTCATCCGGCGCCACCCCTTCATTGAGCAGATCATAAGCTGCAATAATCTTCCTATCGGCGTAGCGTTTGGCGATCGCGATCCACAACGCATAAAACTGTTCCTGATACTGGCTTTCCTCCCAGAACTTGTACGACTTTTCCCGGTGAACCACAAAGTCGTGGGGATTCTGAATGCCAGGGGCAAGGTGCATGTCGAGGATAAGATAAATCTCGTACTTTTCACACCAGGAAACAATGGTATCAAGCAACGCAAAGCTCTTATGGTCGTATTCGAAAGGCGATGACTCCAACTGGCGATAGTCGATCACTAGTCGAATGCTGTTCGCGCCGGAGTCGGCAATACGTTTGATGTCTTTCTCCCCAAGAGTCTCGGTGAAATCCTTAAAGGCGATGTTGAAGCCTTTTAGTACGAAGGGATTACCGGCGTCGTCGAGTACCACCTGATCGCTAACGCGGAGAAAGCCGTACGATTCACGGCTCTCGAATCGAGTGAAGGACAGAAATAATAGAAGAAGCACAAAGCCAATGATCATTACAACTGAGCGCACATTCTTTCCTCTGGGTGAATAAAGGGGGAATCTCGGAAGCATGGGAAAGAGTGGAAATCAGTAGCTGATTAAAAGCAAGAATGGCAATATTATTCACTCAGATTTGGCTAAGCAACTAAATATCAGTTGTTTTCTTTGTGCTCATAACATACATTTTAGATGAATTAATGACCCTTTTATATCGCCATATAATTCAGATTCGACAGGCAAACTTACATCCTTCCCTGCTGCACATCTGTAGATTTGCAGTAGATCTTCTTCAGTTACTTCGGTATCAATTTGGCTGAGCGCGTAAACGAGATCTGCATATTGGACCGGGGCATTATCATTCACATCAAGCATTGCTTCTGTTTCTGTTTCTTCTGGTGTTTTTGATATCAAAAAATTGGGGTATCTATTCCACTTGAATAGGCCATTAAACAAAAATGGAATTAAGAGGATTGTTACAGTGTTAATAAGTACAGGTGTAACGATATATTGGAATCCCATAGCATGAATTTGTGCGCCTCCGATAACTGCAGCAAGAGCCGTCGCCCCACCTGGAGGATGCATACAACGCGCATAGTGCATTACTACTATTGCTAGCCCTACGCTTGCAGCAGCAGCGAGACCTACTGTGGGAATAAGCAGAGCACATATTACACCTGCTGCTGCAGAAAAGAGATGCCCTCCGAAAACATTCCATGGCTGCCCGAGGGGACTATGGGGTGCGGCAAAGATAAGAACGGCAGTAGCGCCCATAGAAGGAATAATATAAATTGCGCCTTCAACACCAACAAACACGCCACTTATATAAAAAACACAAAGTATTCCGACGAAGCCACCAAGCGCGGATATAATTTTTTCTCGGTGTGCAACCGAACTCGAGTCTATGCCTAGATACTGCTGGATTGTTGTTTTACTCATAACTAACTTATCCTTGGCTTTCTATTTTCATAATTAGCCATAATGTTCTGAGTACAGACGCACATGTAAAGTGCCTGCCGACACCCTTCGTAAACTCTCATGCGTTATCTGTTGTGAATTATTAGATGAATCAAACGAACTACCATGCATTCCATGTTGTATGTGTGGTCGTTAATTTGATTCGCAGCAATATCTATCTAACCAGCTGAAACCCCTTATTATTTTATTTTGTAACCCAAAGCAATCCGAGGTATGCTCAAGCAATTACACATTCCTCGTTTCGTTTATACTAACCAGATATTTTAACTTCACCTGTCAGCATATATTGTTTTTTTGTGTAAGCTATTTCCTACAAGCACTTCCACAATAAGAAGAAATCAAGGAATAAGGAGTCTTGAAGACTGACAGTCTCATCACATAATTTCATTTAAAATCAAATAATTATTAAAAAAATAAAAGATTTATAGGGAAGATTTATAGGGACACCCATCTAATTAATTTGATTTTATTGAATTCGTTAGATCGTGAGAATCACAAATTACATTCAAGTATAGTTATATTTGACTATAACGCAACATACTAGAGCACTTCATCGACACAAAAGTAAACATATATTTTTATGGGCTTCCCATATTTCGCTAGTCCTAAAGGTCTTGGTAGTTACTAATGACAGAATGCATTAACTAGCAATCCAACACCCGAACCTTTCCTCTTCATATAATTTTAACCAACCCATAATTTTTAAACAAAACAGAATATATCTCTCTAAATACAAAAATAATTATAATAATTTTTAAATTCACAATCATCTAAATGCTAACGCCACGCTAAGAGACGCCGCGTTTTTTGCGGTGTCCTGTTCAAAGCACCTTGTTAGACTTCGAACTTTCGATTGATTAATCTCACAGCGTTGCCAACACCATTCTCATTTTTTATTACCTGCCCTAATTTAACTGTTTTTTACTTAAGTTATCTAGTCCAATTCAGGCGACATAGCTTGTTAATTAAACGGTGTTCATAACAATAACAAAAAGTAGGCGCTTTTAGGCGATGCAGGAGCAATTACCGACGAGCCCATGGATGGGCGAAGGTAGAGCAAAGCAGGAGCAATTGCCGACGAGCCCATGGATGGGCGAAGGTAGAGCAAAGCAGGAGCAATTGCCGACGAGCCCATGGATGGGCGAAGGTAGAGCAAAGCAGGAGCAATTGCCGAGGACGTCCGTAGCGGCCTATCCATCCTACGGATTTAGTGTCCTTCTTTTTACTGTGGTGGTGCGTGGGGTGGTATGCGTTCCCACCCGGAGCGTCAGTAGTGTCCGGTTAAAATGTGAAAGAAAGCTTGTAAATGGCTGTATGGTTTGAATTTCAAGGTCAAAACGCTGTATGTAGACTCAAATTTTGGAATCAATTAATCATAACTGCAATCAGAACACGGCGTTTTTTTGTAGGGTGGATAAGCGTAGCGCATCCACCAAAATAGGCGGGAATGGTGGATGCGCTACGCTTATCCACCCTACCGATTAATGATACTTTTGTTGTTCTGAATTTTAACCGGACACTACTGACCCGGAGCGTGGGAACGAGGGGTGTAGGTTTAAGCATAAGGTGTAAAATTCTTATTTCATTCTATAACTTAGTCTAATAGATAACATAAATAAAGCTACCCAGAGTTTTTCTATGTTATTAAAGAATCGGTGTCCAGGGTTTTCCTCTAAGATCTTTTTCCATCGGCAGTTTTTAACCTTCATTTGGCCTGATGTGACGATAATCATGTGATGCAACCGGCTACGCAACGTAGGGAAAATGGTAGCAGATAAATCTTCAATATTCAGTCATCTTTTCTCGCTGGAAAATATATCAGCCCCCTTTATTATTACTAACACCAATTACATTTTTACTTTTATTTTTGCTACTGGTCGGTTATTAACATTTCAAGGCTGTGTATTGACCATTATTTTTTTGCTAGCAGGGTTAGCTACTGAGTGTTTAGTATTTATCAACTTACTAAGCCGCTCAACAATTGCGTTGCAAAAAAATAATAGTTAGGGCATTCTATCGCCTTAGTTTATTTGTTACTGCTACCAACATCTTACCAACAACACTAATAATAAGTGAGGAGACAACAATGTCACGTACGATTCGAGAATGTATATTTGTAGTACTTTGTTTATTTTCATTAGGGGTGAATGCTGCTTGGGTTACCAAACACGGATTAACCAGCGCGCAATACCAAGCAGAATTTGATAAATATGTCGCTCAGGGCTATAAGCTTACAAACGTTTCTGGTTATACCGTTGGAAATACCGTTTATTACGCAGGCATTTGGGAAGACACTCCGGGCCCTGCCTGGGTTGCGCGTCATGGGATGACATCTTCATCTTATACAAATCTGTCGCGATACTATTCCAAACTCGGTTTTCAACAAATTTATGTCAGCGCTTATAACCAAGGTAATACCGCGTTATTTGCTGCCATTTGGGATAAATCTAATCTACGTACTAACGCCAAACATGATTTAACAGCCGCTAGATTTATGCAGCTTAATGATTATTATTCGGCAAGGGAAGTCGAATCAAAATCGTAAGTGGATATGCAGTCAATGGTGTCGACTATTACGCCGCCATATGGGAAAAAGATAAAATTGTTTATCCAAAAAATTCGCAACTGCAACCAACCATTCTTTTCGACCGGGTTGCGCGTACAAACATGAGCGACACTGAGTTCCAGTCCAATTTTGACTCGTTTCTGGCTCAAGGTTATCGTCTATATCATGTTGATGGTTATGACGTGGGCGGAACCACACGATTTGCCGCAATTTGGGCAAACACCGGCGGTCCAGAATGGCTAGCCCAACATAATATCGCCAATCAGGATTACCAAACGGCGTTCAACGACAAACTCTATGAAGGCTATCAGTTACAATCCATTTCGGGCTATGTTCGCAACGGCCAAGCACATTTTGCTACTATTTGGCAAAGTGTCGCCTTTGCAAATAGCGAACGTAATTTTATTAATGCGCAAGTTGAAGCATTCATGAGTGCTTATAACGTACCGTCTGTTTCAATTGCCATAGCCAAAGATGAAAAATTAATTTATGCCAAAGCATTTGGTTTTGCCGATATTAGTGTCGGCGAAAAGGCGACCACAGATCACCGCTTTCGTATCGCCAGTTTGACGAAACCAATTACCTCCACTGCCGCATTTAAATTAATAGAGGAAGGCAAACTATCACTCGATGATACAATATTTGGCGCCCAAGGCATCTTAGGCCAAACCTATGGTACGTTGCCTTACGACCCCAGCATAGAAATGATCACCGTTGAAGATTTATTACAACATACCTCCGGTGGTTGGTCTAGCAACTCCAACGATCCAAGCTTTGAGAATATGTGGCTAGACAAAGATGCGCTTATCAGTTGGACACTAGACAACTATCCAGTCACAACTCCCGGAACCAGTTATGCCTATTCCAACTTTGGTTATTTTTTAATGGGCCGCGTAATCGAAGAAATAACCGGCTCAACTTACGGGGAATATGTACATAACGCTATACTCTCACCGGTTGGTGCACCAAACATGGCTCTGGCACACAATACGCTGGCAGAGCGTTTACCTAAAGAAGTTGTTTACTATGATAACACCACCGATCCCTACGGATTTAATATCGAAAATATGGATTCACAAGGTGGTTGGGTAGCAACTCCTGTTGAACTACTCAAATTTCTGGTACGTGTTGATGGCCGCAATGGTAAATCAGATATATTGCAAGCGGCTAGCGTCGATGCGATGGTCAACTCACCATCCGTTGCACCTTTTTATAGTCATGGCTGGATTGTCACTTATGATAATCGATGGCATGACGGCTCAGTACAAGGTACACGTACCATTATGGGTAACTTGGGTGATGGTTATGCCTGGGCGATATTAACCAACACTCGTGATGCTGCCAATGATAACAACTATTTTCTCGCCATGGACCAGCTGCCATTTACCATAACCAACAATGTCAGCGACTGGCCAAAGGGTGATTTTTTTGTTTCACCCTAAAATATAATATTGGAAAACAAGGGATACCGATTCATCAATAACTTGAGCTATCGGTATCCCCTCTTAAATATATTCTGCAGGAGTTTGATAAGCTAATCTAGAATGTAATTTCTTTTGATTATAAAATATGTATGCCTTTCCTTTTTAATCTTTAACCTCAAGTCAAATCCGCTAATACGCATTTTCTTCTATCTATGTACAATAAATGTGCGTGCCATGATGCAAGAAAATAATCTGTAGATTCAGCTTCATCTAAATCACCTTTTTTTAGCCCCATTTCTTTCTGAAGCTTTCTTGTACATTGAATTAATTGCATATTTTAATTAGTAACATAAAGTTGTTTAAACAGCAGCCATAATAAAGTGTTTATTTCACCTAGCTTATAAAAATAATTTTGAAGGTGCTGTGAAGTAAGTTTAAGCAAAAGATGCGAAATCTTATTTCGTTCTATAGATTATTCTACTATCTCAAAAATAAAGCCACCCAGAATTTTCTTAAGTTATTAAATAATCGGTGCTCCCTGTTTTCCCTCTTGTTGAAAGCAGAAACGCGCCTTACGGAATATTGTAATACGTGATCAATATCCGTAAGGCGCGTTGCCTCGTTGCTGTGAAAATGAGTTTGCTATTTAATTAATACGCTAATATCTCCTCCACATGCTTCTGCATGTATCAATTGTATTAATCACCACCAGAACCACTACCACCGCTCCATTCCTGTCCATGGCAGGAATAACATGATGGGCCAACTCCACCTTGCAAATTTAGTCCATGGCAAAGGGTGCAGCCATTAGCATATGGGTTGTCGTTACCAGGCGCGTGCAATACACCTTCCTCTCTATTGGTATGGTTAGCTGGTAAGCCACCGCCACCTCCAGAACTTCCGCTACCTGTGCTACCTGTGCTACCTGTGCTACCTGCAAGATAATCGGATATGGCTTGCATCTCAGCGGAAGTTAGCGAAACACCACTCATAGAGCCCACATTTGCTATGGCGTTTGCAATGGCGCTGACCGTCTTGCCGTTGATGTTAGAACCGGTAGCACCGTGACATGCCGAGCAATTGGCTGTATATAAGGATTGACCATCGCTAGTTGCACCACCTGTACCTGTACTACCACCTCCGGAACTACCGCTTGGTGCGCTTTCATTCCATTCCTCACCGTGACAAGAAAAGCAAGACGGACCAATATTACCTTGCAGAGTCGATCCGTGACATGCCGTGCATCCATTAGTGTATGGATAGTTATTGCCTGGGGCATGCAAAACACCGTCTTCGCTATTAGTATGGTTTGACGGTAAACCACCGCCGGTATCACCGCCACCAGTTCCACCACCTGTGTTTCCAGTGAGATAGTCCGAGACCGATTGTATTTCCGCCGCCGTTAACGAAACGTTGCTCATAGCGCCGACGCCGTTAATAGCTGCCGTAATTGCGCTTACGGATGTGCCGTTAATACTTGATCCGGTTGCGCCATGACATCCTGAACAACTGGCGGTATACAAAGCTTGGCCATCGCTGGTTCCACCACCTGTACCTGTACCTGTACCTGTACCTGTGTTTCCAGTGAGATAGTCCGAGACCGCTTGTATTTCCGCCGCCGATATCGAAACGTTGCTCATAGAGCCGACGCCGTTAATAGCTGCCGTAATTGC
>Ga0316187_10002941_pt1 | contig 14837 bp, 14 predicted proteins | sample CroRivburrow1_MG_FD_204927 | JGI IMG/M metagenome (GOLD analysis project Ga0316187, IMG submission 204927) | Coastal sediment microbial communities from Maine, United States - Cross River worm burrow 1 | ecosystem: Environmental > Aquatic > Marine > Coastal > Sediment | place: USA: Maine... | reverse complement strand
CCGTGCCCAACGTGCCGACGGGCATGAACACGGGCGTTTCCACCATGCCGTGCGCCAGCTTGATGCAACAGGCGCGGGCATGGCTGGCGGGTGATGCGTGAAGAACTTCGAAGCCCAGGGCCGACATGGCGGCGCAGCCTGACGATCAGACCGCCTTGCGGCAAGCATCCTCCCTTCGTTGTCGACAAGGACCGCCAGTATGACTTTAATAAGATTGCATCGGCGGCTTGAGAGTCGCAATGGAATCTATTTTTGCGGCCTAGAGAAGGGCGCTACCTGATGTTGCACCTGTAGAGTCACGTTTGCGATATTCTGTAACCCATTGGTAACGGGATAAGTGATTTCATGAATTGATTTCGCCGACGCATGGAGGAAGATTGGTCATGCTCTTCGTACATAGACGGTTGACATGAGGGAGGATGAACATGGTTATTGGCGCTCTGTTGTTCGCTGTTCTGCTTTTAGGCCTTTCAGGGACAGGCCAAGCGGCACTCAACGCTCAGGAAATATACGCACGGACAAACCCCTCTGTTGTAACAGTTGTTCATAATGCTGGTAGTGGTTCTGGATTTGCGGTAGGTCGAAAGGGCTATATTGCGACCAATTATCATGTGATTGAAGGACAACGAGCCAGGGCAATAAAGGTTCGCCTTGCCTCCGGAAAAAAGTTGAAGGTTAAAAAGATCATCGTGGCTGACAAAGAGCATGACTTGGCCCTGCTGCAAGTCAATTCTCCGCCCAACTCATTGTTGCCGTTGAGCCTTTGGGTGGATGATATTCCTGTTGGGTCGGAGGTCGCGGTCATAGGAACACCGCTCGGTTTTTCCAGTACAATCACTACGGGCGTAGTGAGCGCCATACGTGGCGAATGTCTCGTAGGGAAAGGCTACAAAAAAACAGTCTCGACCTGCTATCAAACATCGGCTGCCATCAACAAAGGCAACAGCGGCGGCCCTCTTCTCAACAGTAAAGGAATAGTTATCGGCATCAACACGTTTATTGTTAGGAAAGACGGTGCGGAAGGTCTGGGGTTTTCTGTACACGCATCACATTTAGCTGATCTTATGCGAAGCAAAGGCATCCCTGCCCCTATTCGTTCTGGCTCTGGACGTGATGTCCAGCTGCCTGACTCGAACCAAGCCCAATCAACTATCGAAACAAAGACGTTGCCCAAAGGGTCGTACAAGTCAGTCAGCGACGAAATCGACCGCGAGTTAAAGCAGGCTGCTTTAGAAAAAGAACGGGTAAAAAAGAATAGTGAAAGGAAGGATCATGCAGGCGAAAGGCATCGCCAGTTGCGAAATCCAAGGGCGCTCTTTAAAGCTGTGATGCAAGGGGATATGGAGACGGTAGAAAGTGAATTGAGAATGGGTGTTGATGTGAATGGCAAGTATAACGGGATGACGCCTCTTATGGTTGCAGCTATCAACAACCAACCTCAGATGATCAGAACCCTATCGTCTCAAGGGGCGTCTCCCCTGATAGTTGATGGTATGCGCCAGACGGCACTTATCCATGCTTCAAAGTTAGGGAAAGTCGAATCTGTTCGTGCACTTCTTAAATCCCATGCAATGTTGGACCAGCTTGACAAAGATGGCCGGTCGGCGTTGATGCACTCTGCTATTTTCGGGTCTAAAGAGGTGGTCGAAGAGCTCATTCATGCTGGCGCGGACTACTCGCTCACAGACTTCAGTGGAAACACAGCAGAAGAGCTCGCATCTATTCATTCTCACTCTGGAATATCTGTATATCTGTTCAAGGTAAAATATCAAGCGGAAAAAGAGGCTGATCGAAATAAGCATTGAAACTAGGTTTGAGCATTTTGAAAGAATTACCTCTGTTTTCTTAACCTTACCCAGTTTTCGGCCGCCGCAATGGTGATGAATGATCCCAGAACGAGGAACGATCCGGAGGTTCGGCTGCCAATTTCGCTCGATAGCGCCATTTTAACATTGGCATATCTGGCATCCGCTATACTAGGATCTCGGGCATTGACGATCAGACGGCGGCACAGCGGGCGAAGCAGCGGCAAGGCTTCTACAAGATCACGGTCCTCACGGGTAAAGATAAAAATGGCATCGAAGCACTCGTGCATCGCCGCGCATGTCTTGGAGACGGCCTCAACCGCCTGCAGGTTGTGCGCCGCATCCAGCCAGATGCGGCACCCTGCCAGACTGACCATCTGCATACGGCCCGGAACCCGCGTCGCGGCAATGGCCCGCGTCGCCGCTTCGGGATCAATGCCTCCCAGACCGCCGCCTTGTAGCTGCAACACGGCCTCATACGCAAGCCCGGCGTTGATCAGCTGGAAATCGCCATGCATGGTCAGAGCGGGCAGGCTGATATCTGCCTGGGTAAAGACGATGCTCGGCCTACGCGCGCTTAACACTCTGGCAACTTCTGGCAACTGCGGTGCACTGATGGCAAAGCGGCAGCCGTCCATGGCGCAGGCCTTTTCGGCGGCGATGTCTTCCACTGCGCACCCCAGCCATGCCTGATGGTCAAGGCCAATAGGCGTGATCAAGGCCATGTCGGCGGGTACGGCCGTGGTGGCGTCCAGCCTCGCGCCGACCCCTGCCTCGAGGATTTCAGCATCGACATGTGCTTCGGAAAAGCAGGCCAGGGCCAGGGCCGTGGCCACCTCGAAATAGGACGCGCCGCATACCAGCGCCGTGGGCATGAGACATTCCAGATAGGGTAGCAGCTCAGCGTCATCCACGGCTTCGCCATTGATGCGGATGCGCTCATTAAACTGATGAATATGCGGCGAGGTGTATAGCCCCACTTTCATGCCGCAGGCGGTGAGTGCGTCGGTCAGCATATGCGCCGTGCTGCCCTTGCCATTGGTGCCGGCGATACGTACCCGTAACGAAGGTCTGTTCAGATGCAGGCGGCCAAGCAACTGATGCACGCGCTCATGGCCAGGCTTGTAGTCCCGGTCCGCCGATGGCTGGCCCAGCTCGTGCAGCCAGGCTTCAATGCTGTTGGATTTGCCGCTCATGGTGTCCTGGCCATGGGGCCAGGCGATGGGTCAGGCCGCCTGCGAATAAGGGCGCTGGCCGAGATGGCCAAGCAGAGTCTTCAAATAGGCGCGATGTTGTCGCCTGTCGACAATGGCGTCGATCAGGCCATGATCAAGCAGGAACTCGGAGCGCTGGAAGCCTTCCGGCAGCTCCTGATTCACGGTTTCCCGGATCACGCGAGGGCCGGCAAAGCCGATCAGGGCCTTCGGCTCGGCAATGATGACGTCCCCAAGCCAGGCAATGGACGCCGATACGCCGCCCATAGTCGGGTCGGTCAGCAGGCAGATGAACGGTATGCCCGCCTCGTGCAACCTGGCTGCCACGGCCGAGGTCTTGGCCATCTGCATCAGCGACAGGATGCCCTCCTGCATGCGCGCGCCGCCGGAGGCGGTAACGATCAGGTAGGGGCAGCCGCGTTCAAGGGCGTGCTCCATTCCACGGGCAATCTTTTCACCCACCAGCGATCCCATGCTCCCGCCCATGAATGAAAACTCAAAGATGGAGGCGGAGACCTGGACTCCCTCGATGTCGCCGACGTAGTTGCGCAGCGCGTCGAACTCACCCACGCGCTTGCCAAACTCCTTGAGCCGGTCGCGATAGCGCTTTTTATCCCTGAAATTCAGTGGGTCCTGGGAACGGATGTCCTCGTCAAACAACTGCCAGCTGCCCTCATCAAACAGGTGGCTGGCGCGCTCGGCGGCGCTGATGCGCATGTGATGGTCGCAGCGGGGGCAAACGCTCATGCTGCGCCCTAACTCCTTGGCATAGAGCATTTCGCCGCAACCGGGGCATTTTTGCCATAACCCTTCGGGCGTGCCTTCCTTGCCCGGACGCAGGATGGCCTTGGGACGATCGATTAAACGTGTGATCCAGTTCATGCGCTCAGAATACCAGTTCGTCGACCTGACTCAACATGCGCAAATGCGGTATGTCCAGGCCCTCGACTTCGCTGATGAGCGTACTCAAGGTTTCGGCCTTCATGTGATAGAGATACAGGGGCACCTCGCCCACCTTGTTGCACTTCTCCAGTTCCTTGGCCAGGCCATTGGGCGTCAAATGCCCGCTGACCTCGGCAACACGCTCATGCGCATTAGGGAATGAGCAATCGACGATGATGCCCTTCAGGTTTGGCTGCGCGTTGGCCACTTCCCACAGACGGTCGGTATGGCCGGTGTCGGCGGAATAGATGAACTGCTTATCGCCTTCTTCCAGCAAAAATCCAGTGCACGGCACCGGATGGTTGACCGGAATGGGGGTGACGCGCAAACCGCCGACATCCACGGGAACTTCCTTTTCGATGGCTTCAAGCTCGAGAATGCCGGCATCGGCGGATGGGATTTTTGTAAAATCTGGCCAAATGAGGTCGTTGAGAAAGTGCTTTTCCAGGATATCAATATTTTCCTGGATGCTGTGAACCTTCAACGTTCGACTGTCTTTATCGCCGTCCAGCTTTTTCAGCGAGCGATTGTCGGCCAGAAAGGCAATGCCCTTGATGTGGTCGAGGTGGGTGTGCGAGACGAAGACGTGCCGGATTTTGTGCTGCTCCTCAAGGGTCAGCGCCTCGGTGGGCGAGCCAGCGTCAATCAGAATCGAATCGTTGACCAGAAACGAGGTCAGGCCAAAACCTTGAAATTGTCCGCCATAACATCCCAGTATTTTGATTTTCACGCGAAACCGCCCTTTAGCGCCTGCCGTATCCGGGCTGCGGCTGTTTGTACTGCCTCAATCATCGCACAACTATCGCCCAGGTGGCCGGTGACTTGGCTCACGAAATGACTGCCAATCACGACGCCATCCGCGAACTCGGCGACGGAAACCGCTTGTTCGGGCGATTTGATTCCAAAACCAACGCATACCGGCAGCTTCGTATGCTGGCGGATTTCATCCACCTGCCGCCTCACTTCGGCCGCATCGCCCATATTAGCGCCGGTGATGCCGGTGAGCGACACATAATAGATGAAGCCGCCAGCGCGGCTGCATGCCAACTCGATGCGCGCCGCCGACGATGTTGGCGCAAGCAGGCGTATCGGATGCAGGCCATGCGCTGCCAGCGCCGCATCACAGGCGCCAGATTCCTCCGGCGGCAAATCCACCAGCAGTACGCCGTCGGCGCCAGCCTGTTTCGCCTTGGCGGCAAAGGCCTCATACCCCATGGCGTAGGGCAGATTGGCGTAACCCATGAACACGATGCCGATCTCGGGATGTTGGGCGCGTAGCTCGTCGGTCAGGCGAAATACGTCATCCATATGCGTGCCCGCGGCCAGCGCCCGCTCGCTGGCGGCCTGGATCACGGGTCCGTCCGCCATGGGATCGGAAAACGGCATGCCTATCTCCAGCACGTCCACCTGCCCGGCCAGGGCGCTGAGAACCTGCCCGGAAAGCTCTGGGCTTGGGTCGCCGGCAGTAAGATAGCCGATGAGCGCCGACCGGCCTTCGTCGCGGCAGCGTGCAAAACAGGATGCAAGGCGGTCGTCGCTCATGCCATGAAATCGCCGGCATCCACGCCGAGTGCAGTGCAGACGGTATTCAAATCCTTGTCGCCACGGCCGGAAAGGTTCATCAGGATATGTTCATCCGGACCCATATCGGCGGCCATCCGCAGGGTGGCGGCCAGAGCATGACTCGACTCCAGCGCCGGAAGAATGCCTTCGGCTGATGCCAGCCTCTGGAAAGCATCCAGCGCCTCATGGTCGGTGGCGGCAGTTAATTCCACGCGTCCGGCCTCGGCCATGGCGGCCAGCTCGGGACCCACGCCGGGGTAATCCAGACCGGCGGAAATGCTGTGCGTGCCCTGAATCTGGCCATCGGCGTCTTCCAGCAGGTAGGTGAGGTTGCCGTGCAAAATGCCCGGCCGGCCTGCGCCGAGGGATGCAGCATGTCGACCGCTGTCCAGGCCGTCGCCAGCGGCCTCCACCGCAACCAGGCGCACCGGGTCGTCACGCAGCGGGTGCAAAAGTCCCATGGCGTTGGAGCCGCCACCAACGCAGGCGATGGCCACGTCCGGCAGCCTGCCCATCTGCGCCAGGCACTGTTTGCGGGCTTCATTGCCAATCACGGCCTGGAACTGGCGTACCATCAGCGGATAGGGATGAGGGCCGGCGACCGTGCCAATAATGTAGAAAGTGCTGCGCACACTGGCCACCCAGTCGCGCAGCGCCTCGTTCAGGGCGTCCTTGAGCGTGGCGGTACCGCTATCGACGGGGATGACGTTGGCGCCGAGCAGGCGCATGCGGAACACATTCGGCGCTTGCCGGGCCATGTCCTCGCGGCCCATGTAGACATCGCACTCCATGCCAAACATAGCCGCCACCGTGGCCGTGGCCACGCCGTGCTGGCCAGCCCCGGTTTCGGCGATCACGCGCTTTTTGCCCATGCGCCGGGCGAGCAGGCCCTGGCCGATGGTGTTGTTGATCTTGTGCGCGCCGGTATGGGTCAGATCCTCGCGTTTGAGCCAGATTTGCGCCCCGCCCACTTCTTTCGACAGGCGCTCGGCGTGGAACAACGGCGTTGGTCGGCCGACGTAATGCGCCAGCAGGTGCCCCAGCTCGGCCTGAAATCCGGGATCGGCCCAGGCTTCTTCAAAAGCCTGCGCAAGCTCGTCAATCGGGCCCATCAGGGTCTCGGCCACATAGCGGCCGCCAAAATCGCCAAAATGACCGCCTTTGTCCGGGCGGTGGCCAATTTCCCTCAAATCGTCTTGGTCAAGGGTTTCGGACATGGGCGGCGCTGGACTCCTCTAGCTGGCGAATTGACGTATATGCTCGACAAAGCGGCGCATTTTGTCTGCATCCTTTATACCCGGTTCGGATTCGACGCCGGAGGATACATCGACGGCAAACCATTGGCGAACGTCAAGTGCCTGACGCACATTATCAGGGCTCAGCCCGCCGGCGAGAATCAGCGGCCGCGGATGATTAAAGCCCTCCAGAATCGACCAGTCGAAGCTGCTGCCCGTGCCGCCATGGATGCCAGCGGGCGCTTTGGCGTCGAGCAGGATCGGACAATCGTAGCCGCGCGCCCTGGCAAGGTCGGTCTGTTCAGCCACGGGAATGGCTTTAATGGCACGGCGTGTTTGCGATGCGCAGAATGCCGGAGACTCATCGCCGTGCAGCTGGATGATATCCAGCGGGCATGCCTGGAGCGCGCCATCGATATCCGCTTGTGACGGATTAACGAACAGGCCGACGGCGCTCACAAAAGGCGGCAGCCACTCGATAATGGCCGCTGCTTTTTCCGGCGAGATGTAGCGCGGGCTTTTGGGGTAAAACACGAAGCCCAGGGCATCGACACCAAGGGATGCGGCGCACACGGCGTCTTCACGACGCGTGATGCCGCAGATTTTGATACGTACGGGAGAAGCCATGCGCACGTATCATAGTCGCAAAACTGATGCTTTTCATGCCATACGGACATAGGTTTCATGCATGAACGATTTTGTGATGCCGACCTACGCCCGTTTTCCGCTTACGCTGGTGCGCGGCGCGGGAGCGCGCGTATGGGACGATCAGGGCCGGGAATATCTGGATTTTATTGCCGGCATCGCCGTCAACGGCCTGGGCCACGCCCACCCGGCCATGGTGCAGGCCATCAGCGAACAGGCTGGCCAGATGCTGCATTGCTCCAATCTTTTCCATATCCCGCGCCAGCAGCAGCTAGCCGGAAGGCTGTGCAAGCTTTCAGGCCTGGATGCTGCCTTTTTCTGCAATTCTGGAGCCGAGGCCAACGAGGCCGCCATCAAGCTTGCGCGCAAGTATTGGTTCGATAAAGGCTCTGCGCGGCGAACCATCATCACGGCGGCGCGATCCTTTCATGGCCGCACCCTGCAAACCCTGACCGCAACCGGCCAGGACAAGGTCAAGGTGGGTTTCGATCCCCTACCGCCGGGCTTCGTGCATGTGCCGCTGAATAATCTGGCCGCCCTGGAAGATATGATTGGCGAGGACACCGCCGCTATTCTTCTGGAACCATTGCAGGGCGAGGGCGGCGTCAATGAGGCGGGTGACGATTATCTCCAGGCGGTACGGGCGCTGTGTGATGCGACTGGCGTGCTGTTACTGCTCGATGAAGTGCAGACGGGCATTGGCCGTACCGGCGAGATGTTCGGTTTTGAGCATACCGGCGTGCGGCCGGATATCCTGACGCTCGCCAAGGGCATGGGCGGTGGCGTACCCATCGGCGCCATGCTGGCCAATAAGAAGGTGGCGGCTTCGTTTGGTCCCGGTACACATGGCTCGACCTTCGGCGGCAACCCCCTGTCCTGCACGGCGGCGCTCACGGTGCTGGACGTGATCGAACAGGAGCAATTGCTCGCCAACGTCCGTGAACAGGGAGCGCGATTGAAGCAGGGTTTGCGCAGTCTAAAGGATCGGCATCAGCAGATTCATGACGTGCGCGGGCGCGGCTTGCTTCTGGGCATGGCCTTCGATACCGAGGTGGCGCCAGTGATCGAGCGGTGCAGGGAGAACGGCTTGCTATTGCTTTCGGCCGGACCCAAGGTGTTGCGCTTGCTGCCACCGTTGAACGTGACAGTGCAAGAGATTGACGAGGCATTAACAATCCTATCCCGCAGCGTGGCGCAAATGGAGGCGGCATGAGGCATTTTCTGACCCTTCTCGATATTACGCCGGATGAGGCGGCCGGCATTCTGGTACGCGCCGGCGAGCTCAAGGCTATGCAGAAGGCCGGCTCGCCGCATCGGACGCAGGCCGGCAAGACGCTGGGCATGATTTTCGACAAGGCTTCCACGCGTACGCGCGTGTCCTTCGAAGTGGGCATGTATCAGCTCGGTGGCCATGCCCTGTTTCTGCAATCAGGAACAACCCAGCTTGGCCGTGGCGAGCCCATCGAAGATTCGGCGCGGGTGCTCTCGCGCATGGTGGATGTCGTCATGATCCGCACCCATGCCCATCAGACCCTGCAAACCTTCGCCGAGTATTCGCATGTGCCGGTGATCAACGGACTGACCGACCTCACTCATCCATGCCAGATCCTGGCCGATGTGTTTACCTTTATTGAGCACCGTGGTCCGATTGCCGGGAAAATCGTGGCCTGGATCGGTGATGGCAACAATATGGCCCATTCCTGGATCAATGGCGCGGTGACATTCGGCTATCAACTGCGCATCGCCTGTCCGACCGGCTACTGTCCGGATGAGCGCATGCTCAGCGCCGCTCTCGATCTGGGTGCTCAGGTGGAAATCACCGATGATCCCATCAAGGCCGCTCACGACGCCGATCTGGTGACGACTGATGTGTGGGCCTCAATGGGGCACGAACAGGAGCAGGCCGCGCGTGAAAAGGCATTTACCGGTTTCACGGTTGATGAGCGGGTGATGGCGCATGCCTCGCCTGATGCCATCTTTCTGCATTGCCTGCCAGCGCACCGCGGCGAGGAGGTGACGCCCGAGGTACTGGAAGGCCCGCAGTCCGTCGTCTGGGACGAGGCCGAAAACCGTCTGCATGCGCAAAAGGCGTTGCTGGAGTTCCTGCTCCGCTGATTTCACGCGCGCCTTGCGTTATCATGCCAGCACTTGAATCGAGGGAAGAATCTTTGCTAAGCGAACAGATCGCCACAATCAGGAGCGAACATCCGGAAAACCTGATGGCGCGTCATTTCGATGCCGCCTATTTCGGTAGTCTGTCGCCACAACTCCAGCAGCGGCTGACGAGGGTAATCATCACCGGGGTCAAAAACCCGGACAGCCAGATGGGATCCTATGCCATGTATCCGGATGATTACGAAATTTTCCAGCCCTATCTGGACAAACTGATTCGCGATTATCACGGCATAGAAGGCGAGCTAAAACAGGTCTCCGACTGGGATACAGGTGGTGAGCTTGATCTGGCGGCGATTGATGCTTCGCTCGCCGATACATCGATGCGCGTACGCGTCGGGCGCAATCTGAGTGATTTCCCTTTGCCGGGCGCGATGACCCGCGATGACCGTATCGCCTTTGAGAATGCTATGGTCACAGCCTTTGAAAAGCTGATGGAAAATCCGGCTTTTGGCGGCTCCTACGTTTCGCTGACGCCGGGTTCCAAATATGAAATCTCCAATGCACGTTATCTTGAGCTGGTGGCCGAGCACAAGATGTTCAAGGACATGAGCGGCGATACATACCTGTCCGTGGCGGGCATCAGTTCGGATTGGCCTTACGGCCGCGGCATGTATGTTTCTGCCGACGAGCAGTTTATTATCTGGGTCGGTGAGGAGGATCATCTGCGTATTGTGGCCATGAAACGCGGCTCGATTCTTAACGAAATCTTCGACCGCCTGCATGCCAGCCTGGATTTTCTTGAAGCGCAGGGGCTGAAATTTGCGCGCTCCGCCATGTATGGTGCGATCACCAGTTGTCCGACCAATTTGGGAACGGGCATGCGCGCCAGCCTGCATGTGGCGCTGCCCCGGTTGACCGAAACCGGCGGCAACGTGGATGCGCTGAAGCCCATCGCAAAAAAACTGGGGCTTTCGGTGCGCGGAGTCGGCGGTGAACATACAACCGCTGGCGAAGGCGGTATTGTCGATCTCTCGCCAAGCGCGCGCCTGATGATTACCGAAGGTCAGCTTGCCGGGAAGTTATATCATGGTGTGAAAGAGATATGGGCGCTGGAGCAACAGGCCTGAAACACAGTGTGATACGGCGGCCTGCGAAGGCTGCATAAAACCGCCTCTGGCGGAATTACAGGAGTCAATACCATGGAGCATGGCCAAGCCCGGGCCAAGACGCTGATCGAGGCGCTTCCCTATCTGCAAAGCTATGCGGGGCAGAGCATCGTCATTAAATATGGCGGCAACGCCATGGTCGAGGAGGAGCTAAAAAAGAGCTTTGCCCGCGACATCGTGCTGCTCAAGCAAGTCGGCATCAATCCCGTCGTGGTGCATGGCGGCGGGCCGCAGATCGGCAAGCTGCTTAAAAGAATCGGCAAGCAGGCTGAATTCGTGCGCGGCATGCGGGTTACCGACAAGGAAACGATGGATATCGTCGAGATGGTCTTGGCCGGCCTGGTCAACAAGGAGATCGTCGCCAATCTCAATGCGGCGGGCGGCCGTGCGGTCGGCCTCTCCGGCAAGGACGGCGGTCTAATCTGTGCGCGCAAGATGATCTTCGAGAAAGACGCGCCGGAGCTGGAAGCGCCGGAAATCATCGATCTCGGCCATGTCGGCAGCGTGCATCATATCAATCCGGAAATCCTTACGGTTCTGGAGGAGGATCGCTTTATTCCCGTCATCGCCCCGGTCGGCTATCACAAGGACGAGCAGAACAGCTATAACATTAACGCCGATCTGGTGGCCGGGGCCATTGCGCAGGCCATCGGTGCGGCCAAGCTGATTTTGCTGACCGATGTGGCGGGCGTGCTCAATGAGCAGGGAGAGCTACAATCGCGAGCCAGTGCGGAGCAGGTGAAAGCCTGGATCGATAATGGAACCATCAGCGGCGGTATGCTTCCCAAGGTGAACTGTTGCCTGGAGGCGGTACGCAATGACGTGGGCAAGGCGCATATCATCGATGGGCGCATCCCGCATGCGCTGCTGCTCGAAATCCTCACCGATACAGGTGTGGGAACGGCTTTCTCACCGGAATAGCATCACCGCCTGATCGCCGTTAGCATCTCGCACCCCGATCACCTGACACGAGCGCAGCGGTTGCGCGGACAACCATTTTAGGAGCAATGTATGTCATCATCCTCCGTTTCCAAGGTGGTGCTCGCCTATTCTGGCGGCCTGGACACCTCCATCATTCTCAAGTGGCTTCAGGAGACCTATGGCTGCGAGGTCGTGACCTTCACCGCTGATATCGGCCAGGGCGAAGAGGTCGAGGAGGCCCGCGCCAAGGCCGAGGCTGGTCATGCATCGGCCATCTATATCGAGGATCTGACCGAGGAATTTGTGCGCGACTACGTCTTTCCGATGTTCCGCGCCAATGCCATCTACGAGGGCGAGTATATGCTTGGCACTTCCATCGCCCGCCCGCTCATCGCCAAGCGTATGATCGAGATTGCCGAGATTGAGGGCGCAGATGCGGTGTCGCATGGGGCTACCGGCAAGGGCAATGACCAGGTGCGTTTCGAGCTTGGCTTTTACGCCCTGAAGCCCGGCGTCAAGGTCATTTCACCGTGGCGTGAATGGGATTTGAATTCGCGCCAGCAGATGCTCGACTATGCCGAAAAGCATGGCATTGCTGTGGAACGCAAGCGCGAGGGCAACAAATCGCCCTATTCGATGGATGCCAATATGCTGCACATTTCCTACGAAGGCTACGACCTGGAAGACCCATGGTGCGAGCCGGGTGAAGACATGTGGCGCTGGTCAGTTGCGCCAGAAAAAGCTCCCGATGAACCCGAATACGCTGAACTTACCTACCTGGGTGGCGATATCGTCGCCGTGAATGGCAAGGCATTGACACCGGCTGGCGTGTTGGCGGAGTTGAATCGCCTCGGTGGCAAACATGGCATTGGCCGCATCGACATCGTGGAAAACCGTTTCGTCGGCATGAAATCGCGCGGCTGTTACGAGACGCCGGGCGGAACCATCATGCTCAAAGCGCATCGCGCCATCGAGTCGTTGACCGTGGATCGTGAGGTGGCGCACCTGAAGGACGAGCTGATGCCGCGCTATGCTAAGCTGGTGTACAACGGCTTCTGGTTCAGCCCCGAACGGGAGATGTTGCAGTCCATGATCGACGCCTCGCAGGCCAGTGTTAACGGCGAAGTGCGGCTGAAGCTGTACAAGGGCAATGTCATGGTCGTGGGGCGTAAGTCCGACAACTCCCTGTTTGATGAAAGGCTGTGCACATTCGAGGATGACGCCGGCGCTTATGACCAGCGAGACGCCGAGGGCTTTATCAAACTCAACGCGCTGCGCCTGCGTCTGGCCGCACAAATCAAATCAGGAAAGGACTGAATAAGTAGGGAGATGTTAAGTTTGACTTAATTAGCTGTGGCCAAATTCGAGGGGTTTTGGCTCGGCTGCGCTGGCTTGCAAGGGGGCAAACACATGCGATACGACTTCTTCACCAAACTGCTGCATTGGGGCATTGCCGCCAGCATTGTAGTGCAAATGTTTTCTAGTCTTTTGATGGAGGAGCCCGAGCACGACGAGGTTCGTGGTGCCATTGAAGCGAGCATGTTCGAGGTGCACGAATGGGTGGGTTTGGCCACCTTTGCCTTTCTATTGCTGCGTTGGTTGTGGGGGCTTTCCGGCCATGTCACTGGCGGCTGGCAGCATCTTTTTCCATGGATTTCAGCCGCTGGGCGCAAGGAGCTGATGGAAGACATCCGGCGCGAGGTGCCGCTCTGGTTCAAGGGCGATATCCCCGATCCCAGCGAGGGTGACGCCGTCGCCAAGACCTTCCACGGCTTCGGTATCGCCGTCGGCACGATCATGGCCGCCACCGGCCTGATCATGTTTCTCGGCATTGAAGAGGGCAAGGAGCTGACCGGCATCCTGCACGACATCGAAGAAGTGCATGAGGTGTTTTCCAACCTGATGTGGCTGTTTCTCGCTGGTCATTTTTTCATGGCGGTGTTCCACCAGATCCGGGGCCACGACGTGCTCGGCAAAATGTTTCTACTGCGCGAGCCAAAATAACGGTGCATGCGGCTGAAGTATTCAAGGCGCTGGGCGATCCGGTTCGCCTGCGCCTGTTTTACCTGCTTTGCCTGCAAGCAGAACTCTGCGTTTGCCATCTGACTGACGCACTGGATTTGCCGCAGAGCACGGTTTCCAGGCATCTCGGCGTGCTGCGCCATGCTGGGCTTGTTGAAACCCGCCGCGACGGCAAATGGATGCACTATCGCTTGGTCGACGGCATGGCCAATACTCTGTCCGGCATTGTCAAAAGTCAGGTTGATGAAGTGCTGCGTGCCGATGCGGAGAGGCTTGTGGTGGCACTGGGAGATTGCAACTAAAGGCGTGAGTCAGATGGGGATTCACCGTCATTTAACGAGTGCGTAAAAGCGGAATCCGCCCTTTCAGAAAATAAGATTCATATATCCGCATAAACAGATATGATGGCACCCTGTCCAGGGAGGCACATCATGTCCAGAAAGAGCCAGAGCATGGGAATATTTGCCCGTTACCTCTCGGTATGGGTGCTTTTGTGCATTGTTGCCGGCATTGCGCTCGGAACACTCTTCCCTCCCCTGTTCCGTGCCCTGGGTGGCATGGAGATTGCCCACATTAACCTGCCAGTGGCAGTGCTGATCTGGGCCATGATCCTGCCAATGCTGCTCAAAATTGATTATTCCGCACTGCACGAAGTCTGGCATCACCGCCGCGGTGTCGGCGTCACGCTAACGATTAATTGGATGGTCAAACCGTTTTCCATGGCGTTGCTCGGGTTCGTGTTTCTGAGGGGGTTGTTTGCCCCATGGCTGGATGCCACACAAATTGATTCTTATATCGCTGGATTAATTATATTGGCTGCCGCGCCCTGCACGGCGATGGTGTTCGTCTGGTCGCGGCTGACGAATGGCCATCCGCAGTTCACACTGTCACAGGTGGCGCTAAATGATGCCATCATGATCTTCGCCTTTGCTCCGATCGTGGGGCTATTACTCGGTGTAGCTTCGATCACCGTACCCTGGGATACCCTGTTTCTCTCCGTACTGCTCTATATCGTAATTCCGGTGGCCGTGGCCTACGTGCTGCGCAGAACCTTGATTGCCAGAAGCATGCTGGATGATGTACTGCATGCCATGGACCCGATCTCAATGGGAGCGCTGCTAGTGACGATTGTGCTGCTGTTCGGATTCCAGGGCGAGCAGATTCTGACTCAACCGCTGGTCATTCTGCTGCTGGCCATTCCGATCACCA
>Ga0316187_10002940_pt1 | contig 14845 bp, 11 predicted proteins | sample CroRivburrow1_MG_FD_204927 | JGI IMG/M metagenome (GOLD analysis project Ga0316187, IMG submission 204927) | Coastal sediment microbial communities from Maine, United States - Cross River worm burrow 1 | ecosystem: Environmental > Aquatic > Marine > Coastal > Sediment | place: USA: Maine... | reverse complement strand
ATTCTCAGAGTCCCAACGGAACTCCCGACAGGACGTCGGCAGTATGAACCGCGCACACGGGATGATGATCGGCTTCGCCGAGGAGGAGGCCAACGACCTCCAGTTCACCCTCGGCGCCCTCAGGGACACGGTCACCATGCTGTCCGGCCTGCCGGGCAAGAAGGTCATCGTCTATGCCTCCAACGGCCTACCCATGATTGCCGGCCTCGACCTCTTCTACGCCTACTCCAACACCTACCAGGAGTCGTCGGCCATCACCGAATCCGCCCGCTACAACATGAACCGTCACTTCAACTCTCTGGTCTCCAACGCCAACGCCCAGGACATCAGCTTCTACACGTTCGGCGTCGGCGGGCTCGAGAACCCCACCCTGTCGTCGGCAGAGCTCGGCACCGGGCAGGATTCCATGTCCGCGAATCTCGGGATGCAGAACTACCTCGATCCCCTGCGTTTCATGGCCGACTCTACCGGGGGAGCCGCCACCGTCAACACCAACGACTTCACCCTCGGACTCGAGAAGGTCGGACAAGATTTCTTCACCTACTATTCCCTCGGCTACACCCTTCATCAAAGTGGTCTCGACAAGGTCCACAGGATCAAGGTCGAGCTTCCCAACCACCCCGACTATCGGGTCCGCTACCGACGGCGTTTTGTCGAAAAGAGTCTCGAGAGCAGGGTCCAGGACAAAGTGGTGACGGGCCTCATGTTCCCCCTCAACGACAACCCGATGGAAATCATGGTTAAGATCGGCAGTCAGGGGCCCGCCGGCGAAACCCGGTGGATGGTTCCCTTCAACCTCTCGTTCCCTTTGCGAAAGGTGGCCCTCCTGCCGACCGGCGAGGACTACGTGGGAAATGTGACCTTGTTTCTCGCAGCCCGCAACGCCAAGGGGGATCGTTCCGACGTCGTCCGCCAGAGTCACGAGGTCCGGGTCAAGGCCGCCGACTACGACGATGCGCAGCTCAGGCGCTACACCATCACGGCCAGTCTCCTCATGGAGCAGGGAAGCCACAACGTTGCCGTGGGCCTCCTCGACCCCGTCACCCGCAACGCGTCGTTCTCAACGACCAAGGTGACGGTGAAGGAATGAGCCGTCGACAGTCGACAGTTTCATCGCAACCATCGCAGCCTTGACCACAAGAGCAAGGGGTTGGTGCAGATCGCCGGTACGGACTGGGGCAGAGCAAAGCGAAGCCCCACCGCAATTCGCGCAGCGAATTGCTACTCCAGCTCTGCCAGGGGTTCGCCGGCGTTGACGATCTGGCCTGGTTCGACGTGGACCGCGATGACCTTGCCCGCCTGCTTGGCGGTGAGCTCGTTCTCCATTTTCATCGCCTCGAGCACGACCAACGGCTGGCCGGCCTCCACCTCGTCATCAACGGCAACATGCACCTTGACGACCTTGCCCGGGATCGGCGCCTCGAGCCGGCTCGGACCAACCGTCGCCGCAGCGGCACCGGCTTCGATGGCCTCCACCGGGGTGAGCACCTCGATGTCGAAGTCCCGCTCGCCGACGCCGACCCGCCACTGCCGGCCTCGACCCCGTTGGTAGCTCACCGAGAAGCTGCGTCCATCCTCGATGTATCGCAACGAGGCCACGGCGCCGTCGAGCCGTATCACATCCACCCGTCGGCGCTCGGATCCCATGACGACCTCGAAGCCATCGGGTACCCGCTCGACCTCAACCTCGTGACTCGCGTCTCCTTGACGAACGACCCACTTCATCTCGGATACCTCCCGTGCTGCTGCCGGGCGCCTTCCTGCCACCAGTGACTGCCCTCGCCATGGCTGTAGGGATCGCCGGAGACTCCTCCCGCCTCCAATGTGGCGAGGCAGGCCGCCGCCACCACCGCCGCCTTTTCGGCCTCGGGATCCTGCAGACCGTGCAACTCCGTCAACCGCTGCGAGGCGAGGAGTTCGTCGAGGAAGCCGGTGTGAAAGTCCGCCTCGGCAAATTCATCCATCTCGACCAGGACGCGGAACAGGGTCAAGGTCGTGGCGATGCCACGCACCTGGTACTCCTGCAACGCCCGCCGCAACCGCGCCACCGCGGCCGGCCGGTCGGGGGCGTGGACCACCAGCTTGGCGACCATGGGATCGTAGTCCAGGGGGACAACGCTTCCCTGGAAGACCCCTGAATCGACCCGGATCCCAGGTCCGTCGGGACACACGAGAAGGGAGATACAACCGGGTGAGGGAGCGAAGTTGCGCAGCGGGTCCTCGGCGTAGACCCGGCACTCGATGGCGTGCCCACGGGGGACGAGTTCCTCCTGCCGCCAGGACAGCTTGCGGCCGAGCGCAAGGTTGATCATCTCGCGGACCAGATCGACACCGTAGACCTCCTCGGTCACCGGGTGCTCGACCTGGAGCCGGGTGTTCATCTCGAGGAAGTAGAAACTGCCTTCGCCATCGACCAGAAATTCCACCGTCCCCACCGACTGGTATCCGGAACCGCGGACGATGGCCAGGGCCGCCTCGCCGAGGCGCCGCCTCAGATCGGCATCGACCACCGGCGACGGACACTCCTCCACCACTTTCTGGTGGCGACGCTGGATCGAGCATTCGCGTTCACCGAGGTAGACCGCGTTGCCGTGGCGGTCGGCGGCAACCTGGACCTCGATGTGACGGGCCTGTTTCACGAGTCGTTCGACATAGACGCGATCGTCGCCGAAGTAGGCGCCTCCCTCGGATCGGGCGCGGTCAAAGGAGGCGGCCAGCTCAGCACGGTCGTGGACCTCGCGCATCCCTTTGCCGCCACCACCGGCCACCGCCTTGAGCAGCACGGGAAGCCCGTGCTGATCGACAAAGGCCTCGAGCTCGGCGAGGTTCTCGAGGGGTTCGACCATCCCGGGGATCAGGGGAACGCCCGTATCGACGGCGAGCTTGCGGCTCTCGGTCTTGGATCCCATGAGCGTGATGGCGGCGGGGGGCGGTCCGACCCATGTCAGCCCCGCGGCCTCGACCCGTTTGGCGAAGTCGGCGTTCTCGGCGAGGAAGCCATAGCCGGGGTGGACGAGGTCTGCGCCGCTCGCATCGGCCGCGGCGAGCAGGCGATCGATGTCGAGGTAGCTCTCCGAAGCCGCCGCCGGTCCGATGGGAAAGGCCTGATCGGCCATGAGCACATGCGGCGATCGGCGGTCGACCTCGGAGTAGACCGCCACGGTTTCGATGCCCATCTCACGACAGCCGCGGATGATTCGAACGGCGATCTCACCGCGGTTGGCAACCAGTAACTTCATTCCGCTCCCCCACGCTTCACTATTAGCCGTTAGCTGTTAGCTGTTAGCTGTTAGCTGTTAGCTGTTAGCTGTTAGCTGTTAATTCATAACTCATCATTCACAATTCATAATTATCTTAAAGAGGGATATTCCCGTGTTTCTTGGCGGGCATCGTGTCGCGTTTTGTGCTCAGCATGGCAAAGGCCGCGACCAGCTTGCGGCGCAGCATTCTCGGCAACACGACATCGTCGATATATCCGTTTTCGGCCGCAACGAACGGATTGGCGAACTTCTCCTGGTACTCGGCGACCAGCTCTGCCCGCTTGGCGTCGGGGTCCTTCGCGCCCTGGATCTCCTGGCGGTAGAGAATATTGACCGCACCGTGCGGTCCCATGACTGCGATCTCCGCCGTCGGAAACGCGATGTTGACATCCGTTCGGATGTGTTTCGAGCCCATCACACAGTACGCACCGCCGTAGGCCTTTCGGGTGATCACCGTGACCTTGGGCACGGTCGCCTCGGCCAGCGCGTAGAGCAGCTTGGCGCCGTGGCGGATGATCCCGCCCCACTCCTGGGCGGTCCCGGGAAGAAATCCCGGGACGTCCTCGACAATCCACAATGGGATGTTGAAAGCGTCACAGAATCGAACGAAGCGCGCCCCCTTGACCGAGGCGTTGATGTCGAGCACGCCGGCCAGGTGAGCGGGCTGATTCGCGATGACGCCCACAGAACGACCACCGATGCGGATAAAACCGACCACGATGTTCTTGGCGTAGTGCTCGTGGATCTGAACGAAATCGCCATCGTCGGCGGCCCAGCGGATGAGCTTGACGATGTCATAGGGCTTGTTGGGATCCGAAGGGACAAAGGTGTCGAGCTCGGGGATCTCACGGTCGAGGGGATCGGATGTCTCCACCACCGGAGGCTGCTCGGCGTTGTTGGACGGAAGGAAAGACAGTAAGCGTCGCATGGACGCCAGGCACTCGGTGTCCGACCGTGACGCGAAGTGGGCAACGCCCGAGACCGAGTTGTGGGTCATGGCGCCACCGAGCTTCTCCATGGTGACCTCTTCGTGGGTCACGGTCTTGATGACCTCGGGACCGGTGACGAACATGTAGGCCGTCTCTTCGACCATGAAGACAAAGTCGGTGATGGCAGGTGAGTAGACGGCGCCACCGGCGCAGGGACCCATGATGGCCGAGATCTGGGGCACCACCCCCGAGGCGATGGTGTTGCGCAGGAAGATGTCGGCATAACCCGCAAGCGAACCCACCCCCTCCTGGATTCGGGCGCCACCGGAGTCATTGAGTCCCACCACCGGCGCGCCGACCTTCATGGCAAGATCCATGATCTTGCAGATCTTGGCGGCGTTGGACTCCGACAATGAACCACCAAAGACCGTGAAGTCCTGGGCGAAGACGAAGACCGGGCGTCCATCGACCCTGCCGTGTCCCGTCACCACCCCGTCTCCGGCGATCTTCTTTTCCCCCATCCCGAAGTCGGTGCAGTGGTGCACGACGAGTCCATCGGTTTCGTCAAAGCTCCCCTCGTCGAGGAACTGTTCGATCCGTTCGCGGGCCGTGAGCTTCCCCTGGGCGTGTTGCCGGTCGATCTTGTCCTGACCGCCGCCGAGCCTGCCCTTGGCCAGACGCCTCTCAACACGCCCGAGCACATCGTTTCCCATGCGTCCTCCTCCATCGCCCGCGCAAAGACCGCCGCTGAGCGTCTCAGCATTCTACCGTGTGTCGAGATCATTCACTCGAACGAGTCCGTTCTCCCCCGGCGACTCCAACAACCCATTCCGACGAGGCGGCGGTACCATACGGCTGTGCAAAGTCCGCCTCACAGCAGTGCAGTCTTCGACCCCGCGTGGCTGGATGAGCTGGCGGACGGCTGTCGCCGCCTTCCCGGATCGCACCCCCGCTTCGAGGATCTCTTCCTCGAACGCCGTCTCGAGATCCGAGTGGCCGCCGGATCCGAGGTGGCGTCGTGCCGGGTGGACGGCGGTGCGGCCCGTTGGCGCTTTCCCTCGCGGTGGGCCATCCACGCCGCCACGGGCGTGTCGTCCTTCGCGGTCGCTGGGCTGGTGTCACGCTATGCCGATCGCCTCGAACTCCCGCCAAGTCCACCGCCGGCCGTGGAACTCAACCCACCCCTCGGGTGGGTCGACTGGGCGCGGGAGATCGCCGAGCGAACGGCGGACAACAACACGGTCATCCGCTTTCTGGCTCGGCGCGCCGTGGTCATCCGCCGCGACGGATGGCGGCAGGTGACAAGTCCCCCACTCGTGCGACTGGAGAGCCGCAACATGGGCAGCACGGCGCTGCTGGCGGTATGGGGACATCCGCGGCTCGGCGATTGGATTCGCGCACTCTCCGAGCCCCTACCCACCCGTGGGTGGGGCCCCTCTCCCGGCCTCCAAACCCCGGTAATCTTCACCGATGGCACCGCCGGCGCCCTGTTGCACGAGCTCGTCGGACATCTCGTGGAGGGCGACCTCATCGCGAACGGCCGGTCACCCCTCGCCGGCCTCGGTGGGGCGAACCTCACCGAGGCCGCCATCGATCTGACGGACGACCCCGGGCGCACCGATCTTCCCGGTGCCTTCGACTGTGACGACGAGGGGATCTCGGCCAAGGCCGTGACCCTGATGCGAGGGGGTCGACTCTGCGGTCTGCTGTGCGACCGCGAAACCGCCGAGGTCTGTGGGGTCGCTCCAGGTCGCGGGCGCCGCGCCGACTGGAGACACCCTCCGGTGCCGCGTCTGTCCAACTTGGTGATCCCGGCCGGGTCCGCTGCGCCCGGAGCCATGGAAGCCGATCTGTCCCACGGCATCGTCGTCACCCGCCTGTCGGGCGCCACCGTCGATCCCGTGTCGAGCCGGACGGTGCTCCGGGTGGAACGGGGATTCGAGATCCGAAACGGCCGACGGCGGCGACCCCTCGCCCCGTTGGAGCTCACCGGGGGGGTCACCGAGATCCTCGCCGCGATCGACCCGGCGGTGGGCGACGACCCGAGCCCGGACTGGCGGCTGGGCTGGTGCGTCAAGGATGGCCTCCCCCTGCCCACCGGTTCGGAGGCACCGACCCTGATGGTCCGTCGCCTCGAGGTTCTCTGATGCCGTCACATTCGCGACCGGACGATCTCCCAGCCCAGCTGTCGCGCGCGATCGAGGCCTGTGGCGGCCAGCTCGCGACGGGAAAGACCAAACGATGGGAGGTCTTCGCAAAGAGCTCGCTGACGCGAGAGACCGAGCTCATCGACGGTCGACTGCGGCGGACGGTGCAGATCGAGGAGAGTGGGATCGGCGTCCGGATCTGGGATGGGGCCCGGGCCGGTTTTGCCGCCATTTCGGGACTCGACGGATCCGCGGCACGGTCCGCGGTCGCGGCGGCGCGGGCCGGTGCCGCTCCAGGCCCCGATCCGCTGCCGCCGCATCGTCTGCTCGGCCTGACCGCGATACCGCCCGGACCCCGGATGCCGCCGCGGGGCTGGGCTCAACATGTCACCGGAGAGCTCGCCATCGCCCTCGCCTCCATGTCGAACGGACGTCTTCGCCTGGGCCGGGCCGTCGTCCAGGAAGGTCACTACGCCTGGCGGCTGTGCACCGTTGACGACTGGTCGGCTCAGCACCACCGAACGGTGGCCTCCATGCTGGTTGAAGTGCTGGTCAGCGAACGTCCCGGGATCTGGCGGGAATGGGTCCACATCGCAGACCCCGAGTCATTCGCGGCGGAAGCCGTGGCAGCCAGGATCGGCAACCGCGTCCTGCTGACCCGCCACCGGATCGCCACCGATCAGGGTCTTCACGACCTGATTCTCCACCCCGAGGTGAGCTCCCAACTTCTCGCCGCCATCTCACCCCTCTTTCTCGCGTGCCCGGACGACCGGGACCCGCTCCCGCGTCTGCTCGGCCCCGACGGCTTGCTCTCGGCCTACGCTCTGACCCTGGTCGACGACCGTTCCGATCCGACGGCTCCGGTGGTCAGCCCGTGTGATGGTGAAGGTCTTCCAGCGCGTCGCATTCTTCTGCTCGAGGAGGGCGCGCCGCGCCACCGGATCGCGAGCTTCGCCGACGCCCGGCGATTCGACGAGACCCCACGCGGCGGCGCTGTTCGCCTGTCCTACCGCGACCGGCCGTCCTCCGGACCGGCCAACCTTCGGGTGCTCACCGACGACGGCATGGCGGCGGGTGAGCTGCTCTCAGCGAGCGAGCGAGCGCTGTACCTGCTGCGCCCGCTCGCCCCGGTCGCCGCCGACCTCAGGAACGACACCTACAGCCTCATCGCGTCGGGAGTCTGGCTCGACCGGCAACGGGTCCGGGGATGGCATCCCGTGGTCGAGCTCTCGGGCAGCCTCGGAACCCTGTTGCGACGCATCGACGCGGTCGGAACCGACCTCTGCTGGTTCCAGACGGCCCAGGGTTTCGTTGGCGCATCGTCGCTGCTTGTTCGCCGGCAGCCGGTGGTGGGATAGTTAACAGTCGACAGTTGACAGTCGACAGTTGACAGTCGACAGTTGGTGTCTCGAGATCGAAGCACCCGATGGAGGCAGCAATGGAAGTTGGCATCATGGGATTGGCGGCGAGTGGCAAGACCTCACTCTTCAGCCTCCTTACCGGACTGGATCCATCGGCCGCGAGTGGGCGCCGCGAAACCAGTCTGGTCGGCATCGCCAAGGTGCCCGACCCTCGACTCGACGTGTTGGCCGAGATGTATCAGCCGAAGAAGTTCACCCCGGCGACGATCCGGTTTGCCGATGTCCCCGGCATCCCCGACGAACACCGCGGCGACACCAGTTTCAACCTGCCCGAGCTGAGAACCGCCGACGCACTCATGGTGGTTCTTCGGAGCTTTGAGTCCGATGCCATCGCACACCCCAAAGGATCGGTGGATCCTCTGCGCGATCTCGAACACATCGAAGAGGAGTTCATTCTCCAGGATCAGATGGTGGTCGAGCGGCGGCTCGAGAGACTGCGCAAGGACATTCAGAAACGGCGCGACCCGGAACTGGAACGCGAGCGGGATCTGCTCGAGCGCTGTCTGTTGATCCTGGAGTCAGCGACGCCACTGCGCAACGAGAGCTTTGATACGAACGCGCGGAAGAAGCTACGGGGGTTCACCTTTCTGTCTCTCAAACCCGTGTTGGTGGTGGTCAACGTCGGTGAGGATGACGTGGCGTCGGATCCCTTTTCGGATCCGGGCTGGGACGCATGGACCTCACGGCCCGGCCTCGCCTTCACCCGGGTCTGCGCCACCCTCGAGGGCGAGCTCGCAGAGCTCGATGGCGACGATACGCAGATCTTCATGGAGGATCTCGGATTGGAGGATCGAGCGCTGGACAGGATCATCGGTGAGTCCTACCGCCTCCTCGGTCTGATCTCGTTTTTCACCGTCGGCGACGACGAGTGTCGCGCCTGGTCGATCATGGACGGCACCGAGGCTTTGGAAGCCGCCGGCGAGATCCACTCCGACATCCAACGGGGATTCATCCGCGCAGAGGTTGTTCCCTTCGACGAGCTGATCGAGGCGGGATCGCTGGCCGCATGCCGGCAACGGGGAACTCTGCGACTCGAGGGCAAGACCTACCAGGTGCTCGACGGCGAGGTGGTTCACTTCCGGTTCAACGTCTGAAAACGGTCGCCATCACTCCCCGGCAACCGTCTGCTGCTAATTGATCAGACGAGGGCCTTGGCGATCTCGTAGAGACCGGGCCACACAGGCAGGAGAGAGGCCTCCGGCGAGGTTTCACCGATCGTCGGGGAGCTTTTCTGACCACCGGTCCCGCCGGCTTCCTCGGGGACACCGTAGGGAGTACTGTCGCGGTCAGGAAGCTCGGTGGCCGGTTCTCCGCCACCACGCACCGTACCGTTTGCCGCACCCCCGGCGACCGGATCCGCCGTCGAGCCCTGCGGCCGTCGCACGGTTGTGGTCCGCGAACCGCTGCTGGTGGTACCGGCAGGCACCGGTACCGGCGCGGTTTGGCTTGCCAGTTCCTGCTCGGGTGTCGAGGTCGGAGGCGGCGTCTCTTCGAACTGCTTTTCTACCTGGCGTACCGCAGCCGGATCCATGAACGGCATGGGCATCGTGTTTCTGAATCGCTGGCTGTCGAAGTGCCGGACCTGCGCGCCCAGCTGGAGCTTCGACGACAGGATCTCGGGGTTGATCTTCGGATTCGCGAGCTCGGGGGCATGCTTGAAGGCCATTTCGTAGTGCTGCATGGCCGACTTGGCATATCCAGTCTGCTCCTCGAGCAGCCCGAGGTAGAAGTTGGCCCAGGCGTGGCCGCTCTGCTTTTTCAGGCATTTCTTGTAGGCCGAACGCGCCCCGCCCAGATCACCGCTGTGGTGTTCGACCAGCCCGATTCTGAACCACGCGTCCGACAGCTCAGGATCGAGATCCAGCGCCTGGCGAAGATAGGTCACGGCATCGTTCGGCCAGCCCCGGTAGAAGAGCATCGTGCCGAGATCCACCAGCTCTTCCGCATCGAGTTCGCCCGCTTCGGCGCGCTGCCAGTAGACCCTAATGGTCTCGTCACCTGGGTCGTCGATGACGAGCCACTTGACGAAGATGGGATCGTTGGCCGCCACTTCGAAGACCAGCATCAGCAGGGCAAGACCGGTCGCCAGGATCTTGGCTGTGGTCGCAAGCTTCATGTTCCCGACTCCCGTTTGCGCACTTTCCGTGCCGCGAGTTTCACCTTACCATCCTCCACCCGCACTTCGAACTGGACCTGCCGGCCGAGCTTTTCCTGGAGCTGCTCCCGCTGTCGGTCGAGCTGCTGATCGAACTCGGAGCGTCCCATCCGAACATCAAGGCCGAGCTGACGCTTGGCTGCAACATACCGGTCATACAGGGATCCACGTCCAGGGGAGTCTACGGAGGTCACCGTCGGGCCGTTTGTTTCTTCGATGTGGGGCCGCGTCCTCGGCGAAGACAACTTGGCATCTCGAGCCAACCGCCCCTCCTCCCGATCCCTGAGCATGCGCTCCCAGTTCTGCGAGTAGCTCATGAACCGATGTTGGAGCTGCTCGACCCGGAACTGGTCGGCGCGGCGGTTGAAGGTCTGCTCCGCGAGGGTCCGAAGCCTCTGAGCAAAGCGGGTCCGTTCGACCTCGGGAGGTACGCGGAGCCCGCCCGAGAAGAAACGTTCCCAGTTCTTCACCTGCTCTCTCAGATCTCGCTCGAGCATCTGGATCTTCTGTTCGAGATCCATCTCCACCCCCTCTCACTCTCGGATGACGGTCGCGACGCCCCGAGATACAATGACCTCGTGCAGACTCAGTATCGCACCATCCCGGCCATCCATCGCCTCCTCGAACTCCCTTCGCTGCTCGAGGCGGTCGAGCGCCTCGGTCGACCTCCGGTCATGGAGGCCTGCCGGTCGGCCGTCGACCACCTCCGCCGGCTCATCGCCGATGGCGCCATCGATGAAACGGACGTGCCCTCCGCGGTCGAGGCCCTCGAACAGGATATTCTCGCCAATCTCGAACACGCAACCCGTCCAGCCTACCGCGAGGTCGTCAACGCCACCGGCGTTTTGATCCACACCAACCTCGGGCGATCACCGCTGCCGGTCGACCGGGCTTCTTCCCTCGGATCATACCTCGCATTGGAGTTCGACCTGACCACCGGTCGGCGAGGCCAGCGGCTCGCACCGCTGAGGCAACGCATCGCGGCGATCTGCGGCGCCGAGGCGGCCGTGATGGTCAACAACAACGCCGCCGCGCTGCTCCTGATTCTGAGCACCCACGCCCTCGGCCGGGAGGTGATCGTCTCGCGCAGCCAGCTCATCGAAATCGGTGGGTCGTTCCGCCTGCCCGACGTGATGGCAGCTTCGGGCTGCCGATTGGTCGAGGTCGGTTGCACCAACCGGACCCATCTCGCCGACTTCGAAAACGCCATCGGCGAGAACACCGCCGCAATCCTCGTGGCCCATCAATCCAATTTCCGCATCGTCGGCTTCACGACCGAACCCACAACTCCCGATCTCGCCGATATGGTTCACCGCCACGGGCTGCCGTTCATCGTCGACCAGGGGTCCGGCTGTCTTCACGACCTCCGTCGTTGGGGTCTGCCGGCCGAGCCCACGGTCGGTGAACTGCTCGCCGACGGCGCCGACCTGGTCTGTTTCTCGGGCGACAAACTTCTGGGCGGCCCCCAGGCCGGGATCATCGTCGGCCGCCGCGAGTGGGTCGAACCGCTCGGCCGCCACCCGCTCTACCGGGCGCTGAGGCCGGACAAGACCGCGCTCACCCTGATGGACCAGGTGCTCGCCGCCCACCACGCCGACCGCCTCGAGGAAATCCCGCTCTACGCCATGATGTCCGCTTCCCTCGACAGCCTCACCCGGCGTGCCCGCCGCATGGGCGGCCGTCTTCGCAAGGCCGGAATCCCGGCCCGGGGTTGTCGGCTTCGGGCAGCCCTCGGTGGCGGCACCACCCCCGAGGAGACCATGCCGAGCTACGGCCTGGCCATCGGCGGCGGCCAGGCCCTGCACGATCTGCTGCGCGAGAGCGCTGTCCCCGTGATCGGCAGGCTCGAGGATGACGAGGTCCTCCTCGATCTCAGAAGCGTCCGGCCGTCACAGGACCCGATCCTGGAGCGATCGGTGACGTCGGCCTACAGCGGACTCATCAATCGCCAGGACGACGGCAAGTAAAGCCAGAAAATCACCGCGACAGCGAGGAAGGTCCCGAAGGGCAGCGCGGTCTTGCCCGAACCGCGTCCGATGGCAATGAGGAATCCCCCGACAACCGCACCCAGGACCGCCGCCACCACCAGCACCATCAGGCAGCCATGAAGCCCGACCACCGAACCGATGGCCGCAAGGTACTTGACATCGCCCCAACCCATGCCGTCGATGCCGCGCAACCAGCGGTAGAGCAGGATGACGCCGGTCGGCAGGGCGGCGCCGACCAGCGCCCCGGCCACCGAATCGACGAAAGTGGTGAAGCCGCCGAACCGGGAAAAGACCAGACCGAAGACGATGGCGGGATAGGTCATGACGTCGGGCAGGATCTGGTGCTCGAGATCGATGAGGGCGAGGGCCAGAGAGAGCCACGCAAAGACCACCACTTCGACGGTGACCGGCTCGAGACCATAGAGGCTGACTCCGAAGGCCGCCAGTGCCCCGGCGACCGCCTCGACCAGGGGGTAGCGAAAGGCGATGGCACCACGACAGCTCCGGCACCGCCCGCCAAGCACCAGCCACGAAAGGAGGGGAACATTGTCATACCAGGCGATGGGAGTCGCGCACGAGGGACACGCCGACCGGGGCTTGACAATGGACATCCTCCTCGGAACACGGTAGATCACCACGTTGAGGAAGGAGCCCACCACCGCCCCGAGGACGAAGGCTCCCACGATCAGCAGGGGTTGGATCCAACCATCCATCGATAGAGCTCCTCCAGTTTTCGCACCATGTGGTCTCGGCCGAAATCGTCGAGTCCGTCGGCGGCCGCGGCAGCCATGGATTGCCGGCGTTCGTCGTTGGCGAGGATCGCGAGTACCGCTCGAGCCAGCGCCGCGGGATCGCCCGGCGGGACGAGATCGCCGTTGGTTCCAGGTCGGATGACCTCCGGCGTGCCGTCCACCGCGGTGGCGACCACCGGGACCCCGGCCGCCAGCGACTCGACCACGGAGCACGGCAGACCCTCGTGGCGCGACGACAGCACCGACACGGTGGTTGCCGCCAGAAGCCCGGGAACATCTTCCCACCAGCCGCAGAAGACGACGCGGCCGGCGAGACCGAGCTCGGCCGCCCGGGCCTCCGCCGCGCCCCGCAGAGGACCGTCTCCGACCATGACGAAACGAAGATCCGGCACTTCCTCGGCCATCAACGCCGCGGCACGAACGAAGTCGAGAGGGGCTTTCTGTGGTTTGAAGTTACCGATTTGGGTCACCAGCGGCACCCCCTCGGGGACATCGAGCCGCCGGCGCACCTCGAGACCGTCTCCCGGAGTCCGAAATCGATCGAGATCGACCCCTGCGCGGATCACCGACGCCTCCTCGGCTTTCCACAGCCCGAGCTCGACACCGCGGTCGAGGTTGGCTCGGGACACCGCGACGAAGTGGTTGGTCCAGCGGGCGGCGAGCTTTTCGGCGAGAAAAAATGCCGCCCTTCTGACCGGCGACTGAAGCGGTGTGAAGCCGAAGCCGTGCACGGTGTGGACCACCGCCGGGACCTTCTCCAGACGGGCCGCGAGCCGGCCGAGGACTCCCGCCTTAGACGAATGGGTGTGGACCACATCCGGCTGAAAACGACGGATCGCCGAGCGCAGCTCCGCCAATGCCCGAAGATCGCTCATGGGAGACACCGGGCGCACGAGATCGGATATTTCGAATCGGGTGACATCGGTCAATGCCCGCGCTTCTTCATCGAGAACGTCGCCCGGGCCCCAGGCAAGACCGGCGTCGAAGACCTCCCGGTCGAGGTGGGAGGCGGTGTGGAGGGCGACCCGCTGAGCACCGCCGAACTCGAGGCGGGTGATCACCGTCAGCACTCGGATGGGTGGATTCAACCCGCCTCCTCGGCAAGGCGTCTCGCCGCCGCCATCCCGTCGAGAACGGCGTCCTCCATGGCCGAGTACTTCCACTCGGCCCAGCGGCCCGTCAGACGTACGTCGTGTGTTCGAAGCCACGCGCGAAGCACCGAGACCGCATCCCTCCGATCATGGTCAAACACGACGTAGGCGGGATCGACCATGGTCAGTTGCCGGACTTCCACGGATTCCGGGTCAAGCAAGCCCGCACCGACCAGAGCGGCCTCCGCCTCGGCGGCTTCGGCGACCACATCGCCCCTCCCGGGGTCGAAGCTGATTTCCACCGACACCGTGTGACAGCCGTCAGGGGCGAGGCGCCCGTGGTTGGAGGGGAAGCCCACCCGGTAGTACGAGACCTCGGGGTCGGGAAAGTAGCGCCAGTGCTCAGGGACCGGCGCCGGGCCCCGGACCCCGAGGGCGATGTTGAGCACCCGAACCCAGCGCAGGGCCCGTCGAGCTTCGGCCACATCGGTGGGGAGCTCGTCGCAGACCATGTCGAGCAACCCAGGCAGAGAAATCGTGGACACCACGGTGTCGAAGGCGAGACGTTCGCCCCCGGCGAGCTCGAGCCAGTGTTCTCCGAGGTGGAGTCGGACCACTTCGGAGTCGGTTCTCAGATCCGGAACCCGATCCGCCACCCGATCGGGCAGCAGTCGGATCCCGCCCGAGGTCGGGTAACGAAAGATCGCGTTGTAGCCGATCTTCTCGTTGTGAAGACCGAGAGCACCGTCGACGACAGCCTCGAGATCCGGCTTCGGGACATACCGCCCGACCCAATCGAGACCGAGCTCCTCGGGCTCGGCGCGATAGAGCTTGCGGTTGTAGGGAAAGAAGAAGTGCTCGGCGAGACCGGCGCCGAAACGTTCGAGGACCCATTCGCGGAAGGTCGTGGCCTCGTCTTTGCCATCCCCCCCCCAGGCACGGATGAAACCGAGGAGACAGTCGCGCCGAACCTCGGGGGCGAGACCGTGGGTGTGGATCTGGATCGGATAAGGAGTGACGTGGTCACCGACCACGATGGCGGCTCTTCGCTCCCACACCCGCAGTTGCTCCCAAACACCAATCTCCGTCAGATACGCCTCGG
>Ga0316187_10002939_pt1 | contig 14848 bp, 13 predicted proteins | sample CroRivburrow1_MG_FD_204927 | JGI IMG/M metagenome (GOLD analysis project Ga0316187, IMG submission 204927) | Coastal sediment microbial communities from Maine, United States - Cross River worm burrow 1 | ecosystem: Environmental > Aquatic > Marine > Coastal > Sediment | place: USA: Maine... | reverse complement strand
TGGGAGAAGAATGAAAAGATTGGGAAAAGGCTCGTTGAGCCTGTTTGCGCTATTTCTGTTTATGGGTATGTTCGCGGCCTGCTCGAGTTCTGAGGAAGAGAGCAGTAGTTCAAGCTGCGCTGAGCAGTGCGCGGGCGAGCCGGAAGGAACCCAGGACGAGTGCCTCATGAGGTGCGAGGCCTGACGGTCTTCCTGGTTCAGGCGGGTTTCTTCGCCACGATAAACACAGCCGCGCTTTTGCCCGGCCGCCAGTCGTAGTCGATTTCGAATCCTGCTGACTCAATGCTCCGCAGTAATTCCTCGCGCGTGAAATACGCGACGAACGGCGCACGACCAAAGAATTGCATGAGCGGTATGACGTAGCGAAACAAGCTCGCCATATCGCCCATGCAGACCGTGCTGCTGATAAACACACCGCTGGGTTTCAGCAGCCGGAATACCTTGTCCAGAATCGCCCCCTTGTCCTGCACGAGGTGCATGATGCTGAGCCCGAGAATGGCGTCGAAGGAATGGTCGGGTGCATCAAGGTTCTCAATGGTCTGAACCTCGAAATCGATATTGTCCACGTTGGCCGCAACGGCCCTGCTTTCGGCAATCTCGATCATCTTCGGCGAAATGTCGATGGCCCGAATGTGCCTCACGTACGGGGCATGAAAGATCGCGGTGCCACCGGTACCACAGCCGAACTCCAGTAATTTCATCTCCGGCCGGAAATAGCTTTGCGATTTCTCGAGCTTCTTCCGGTAGGACTCCTCGTCAGCAATCTTCTGTTTCGAATACTTGACCGCGACCTTGTCCCAGAACTTTGGCGACACGTCCATGGTGGCTCCTGACCGTTGACAACAAAACGGGAGTCTACGTGATCGGGATCGTGGATACCTTTGCTTGAACAACATGGCCTCGGACACGATACTATCTCCGGATGGCCAAGCCGATCGTCTACTACGCCCACCCGGGCCACAAGTACTCGCACGTTAATCGCTACATGGCGCGGGCCGCCGCGGCGGTCGACGGCGTCACGTACGTCGACCTGTATCGCGACTACCCGCGCTTCGACATCGACGTCAATATCGAGCAGCAGCGTCTGCTGGACCACGATGTCGTCGTGTTCCAGTTTCCGTTGTTCTGGTATTCCTCACCGTCGATCGTCAAGGAATGGCAGGATCTGGTTCTCGAACACGGCTTCGCCTACGGAAAGGATGGCGATAAGCTCACGGGCAAGCGCATGATGCTCGCCGTGAGTGGGGCCGGGCCTGAAGACGCCTACACGCACGAGGGCTACCAGCACTTTCCAATCCGCACATTTCTGACACCACTCGAACAGACGGCGCGTCTCAGCGGTATGCAGTTCCCGGCACCCTACGTGCTGTATGGAGCGTTGCGCGCGCCGGAAGCGGGCCTCGTCGAGCCACATATCGACGGGTACCGGGCTTTGCTCGAGGCGATCCGTGACGATCGCTACGATTTCGCGGCGGCGGAAAAGATGGATGTCGTGACGTTCGACACCCTGCCCATGAAGACGGAGGCCTGAACGTGGACGGAATCCTGCTATTGGCTGTGTTGTTCCTCGTCGCGGGTGTCATCGCGGTGCCCATCGCCTCGCGACTCGGACTCGGATCTGTATTGGGTTACCTGATTGCCGGCATCGCGATCAGTCCGTTGTTGCAGCAGCTGCACGTCGATGTTGTCAGCATCCAGCATTTCGCGGAGTTTGGCGTCGTCATGATGCTCTTCCTTGTGGGTCTCGAGCTCGAGCCGCGCATGCTGTGGGCGATGCGGGACAGGTTGCTCGGGCTGGGTGGCCTGCAGGTGACCGTGACAGCCGCCGCCATTACCGGCATCACGATGCTGCTGGGCCAGCCCTGGTCGATAGCGCTCGCCGTCGGCCTCGTGCTGTCGCTGTCCTCGACCGCGATCGTCTTGCAGACCCTGAATGAAAAAGGCCTGATGAAATGCGACGGCGGCCAGTCGAGTTTCTCGGTGCTGCTGTTCCAGGATATCGCCGTCATCCCGATGCTCGCATTCATTCCGTTACTGGCAATGCCGGAGATCGCCGAGGTCGCAATCGCGGCTGCGCACAACGGCGGTGAGTCCGGTCACGCCAGCATGAGCCTCGTCGATCGCCTGAATAACTGGCAGCGCGCGCTCGTTACGGCGGGTGCCATCGGCCTCGTGGTGGTCGGCGGGACCTACCTGACACGACCGGTCTTTCGATTCATTGCGATGGCACGCCTGCGCGAATTGTTCACCGCATTTGCACTGTTGCTCGTCGTCGGCATCGCGCTACTGATGATTCTTGTAGGCCTGTCGCCAGCACTGGGGACATTTCTCGCCGGTGTGGTTCTCGCGAACAGCGAGTATCGGCATGAGCTCGAGAGCGACATTGCCCCGTTCAAAGGTCTGCTCCTGGGCCTCTTCTTCATTACGGTGGGGGCGGCAATTCGCTTCGACCTGCTGTTCGCGAACGCGGGCAGCATCGTTGCGATGACGCTGGGCCTGATCGCATTGAAGGCTGGCGTGCTTTATGCGTTGAGCCGGATCTTTGGCATTACTGGCTCCGATCGCTGGCTGTTCGCGCTTGGACTTGCCCAGGCAGGTGAATTCGGCTTCGTATTGCTCTCGTTTACGGTGGCAAACTCGGTTATTCCCGCGGCGCTCGCACAACAGTTGTTGCTCGTCGTTACGCTGTCGATGTTGCTAACGCCGCTCCTGTTTATCGTTTTCGACAAACTGATTGCGCCGCGCTTTGCGGCATCGCAATCCCGGGAAGCGGACGAGATCGAGGAGCAGGGCAGCGTGATCATCGCCGGCCACGGTCGCTTCGGCGGCATCGTCAACCGCATCCTGTTATCCGCGGGGTACAAAACCGTCGTGCTGGATTACCAGTCGGAGCAGCTGGAGCGACTGCGCATGTTCGGGGTCAAGGCGTATTTTGGTGACGCCATGCGGCCGGATCTGTTACACGCGGCCGGCATTGAGGAAGCGAAGATGCTCGTCATCGCCATCGACGAGCGTGAGAATGCGACCGAGCTGGTCCGCTACGTATCCGAGAAGTATCCAGACGTATACATCGTTGTCCGCGCTAGTGACCGTCATCACGTCTACGAACTCTGGGCCGCTGGCGCCAGGGACATTATTCGCGAGACGTTTGACAGCTCGCTGCGTGCCGGACGATCGGCACTGGAGGCGCTCGGCGTCCATCCCTACGATGCGGAGCGCCAGGTGCGTGGATTCGTGCTCAACGACAAGCAACAAATGTATGAGCTGGCCTCGGTATTCGACCTGGAGGTGCCGGCGCACGAGAACGCGGAGTATGTCGAGAAATCGAAGCAGTTCCTCGAGCGCGACGAACAGGCGATGCGAGGCAACAGCGCGGCATTCGGCAGCCGCCTCGACCGCGGCTGGGTGCCGCCGACGCTTGATGACCTGGAAGCCGAGATCGAGGGGGCGGAGCCGGATGACTGAGACTCGTCAGTACTCAAACCGGAGTTTGGAAAATGTCTAACAAGAAGAAGGTCATTGCCTTGTGGGTTCTGACGTCGGTTTTTGTCTCGGCTTGTACGGGCTTGCCGCAAGGCACAAGCGCTGTCTCCGGTTTCGAAGTTGATCGCTACCTCGGCACCTGGTACGAAATCGCGCGTCTCGACCATCGCTTTGAGCGCGGCCTGACAAACGTGACTGCTGAGTACACGCTGCAGGATGATGGCGGGCTCCGCGTGGTGAACCGGGGATTCAGCACAAAGACCGAAGAATGGGACGAGGCAGTGGGCAAGGCTTACCTGGTCGGCTCGCCCGACGTCGGCCAGCTCAAAGTGTCTTTTTTCGGACCGTTCTACGGCGGATACAACATCCTCGAACTGGATAAGGAAGATTACCAGTACGCTCTTGTCGCGGGCCCGAATCGTTCCTACCTATGGATCCTCGCACGCTCTCCGGACTTGTCTGAATCGAAGGTGCAGTCACTCGTTGAGAAGGCGAGGGGCCTCGAGTTTCCGGTGAACGACCTGATCTATGTTTCCCACGACGCGGTTACAGAATAACGTGACCGGCGCATTCACGGACTAGATGTCCGTCGTGTCGTATGCCCAGTGCAGCAAGGCCTGTCGTTGCCGCGGCCGGCAGTCCATATCGTAGCGCTCGCAGTTCTTCCTGATCTGCGCGATGTGGCGGCGCATGTTGGCCCAACGCTTGATCTGCCGATCGTCGTCCGGACAACGCCTGCCCATGTAGTAGCGGCAGTACCACTGGAACCAGCCGCGCGGGTCGTCTTCCCAGATCCAGCCCTTCGCACGCCACTCCGCCAATGATTGCGAGGCCCTGACCCCGAACAGGTTGATCTCCGCGTCATACCCTGCAGGACTCAGCTTGGCGCGTCGAAACCAGCTGTCCGGAAACTCATCCCGGCAATCGGTCATGTACTTGCCACCAAACACACCGAGCTCGAGCATCTTTCCGGGCGTCAGCTGTGGCTGAAAGTCAGGATGAAAATTCTTACCAATGGGTTCCGTCAACGTGTAGGCGTAACCGTGCTGCATCCGGTCATCGACGACGACGCGCTTCTCAGAATTCATAGGTAATGGCTGCGAAGCCTTTGTCGCCAATAACGCCGCAGGCCATGCTCAAAATCACACAGAGTGTCGAATTATTCGGTTCGACCATTTTTTCTTTATTGCTCGCTAACCTGCTCCGGAGTCTCTGGCAGCATAGCGACAACCGTTGAATTGCCCTTCAGCTCGGCGAGAATCCTCGCGGTCCTTCCAAAAATATCAGTAAGGCTCGCGTCCGCTCCATGCGCCAGCAACATTGCAACCATCTCGTCGTTGTTGGCGACCGCAGCAATCATCAATGCGGTTACGCCCTTTTTCGAGCTCTGGATGTTAGCGTCGGCGCCATTTTCGAGCAGCAACGCCGCGGTCTCGTTGAATGGCCGCTTGGCAACATACAGTAGTGGCGACCGGCCACCGCTGTCCGTCAAATTTACGTCTGCACCTTGCTTGATGAGGTATGCAACAACATCGATGTGTCCACCGTGCGCGGCCAGAATAAGCGGCGTGCGCTTTTTCTCGTCCTGCAGGTTGACGTCCATACCTTTGGCGACGAATTTCTCGACCTCCGCCAGGCTGCCTTTGTAGGCAGCTGCAAAGAATTGCTGTTCGGCCTGAGTCAAATCCGTGTGCGGCTCTACGGGTGCCGGAAGCTGCACGGATTCGAACTCGGTGATGGAATCCGGCGTGCCTTTCGAATTCGTGTCCTGGGCAAATAAAGGAGCGTTCGATGCTCCGGTGAGTATTGCGAGTGTGAGTATTTTCTTCATGTTGAAATGATACCAATTCAAACCGGCGTCCTCTCTATCAGTTAACAAAAACCCTGAAGGAAAAAAGAGGGCCTCAAAAGAGGCCCTCCGTGATTCCCGATATTCTCAGGTAAGGTCTATTTCACGTCGTAGTGAATAACCTTGGTTCCCCAGCCGAATACCTCGCCAAATGGAACTTGCTGAGACGGCCAGATTGATTCAGCGTACCTGGCATGCTCGGTCGTGAACCAGCAGGTGTCATCGACCGGGTCGATGGACATGCCGCTGTAGTCACCCCAGCGAGCGGTCAGTCGCTGAACATTAGCAGTCGCGTTGCCATCATAGGCCACCAGTTCACGGATGTTCATGTGATTGGATCTGCCTTTGCGGCCCGTGATGCCGATGCTCGGGTACGTGTCGAAGCTCGAGATGCTGTAGCCGAGGCAGGTGCTGCCAGAAGCCGTCATCGCGATACTGCCCATCCATCGGTTCTCACCATCTGGTGAGAAGGTGTTCTGCTTGAACAACGTCCAACCGCGGTCCTTGTGGTTGCGCAACTCGTACCAGCGAATACCGGCCCGACCGGTGCCATCGACGTCAACCGTGTGGTTCAGAATGGCCGTTTTGCGGTCGCCATCGTCGCGCGTCTGACCACGGTGCATCATGCGGTCCGTAATACCTTCAAGGAACGTAATGACCTGCGTGAATGGCGGTGGTACTGGATCGGCACCATCGGTCGTTCCGGATCCTGGCTGCGGAATACAAGCGCCACGAGGTCCGTTACACAGTGAGCTGTCCCAAGGCGCTACCGGAATGGCCGTGAAGCCAAGACCCGCCTGTTCCGGAGCAGCCCAGTCGACGAAGATCTCCCCGACGAAGAGAGTGTCACCGGAGAAGCCGAGGTTGGTAAAGAACGTCGGACGGGTGTTGTCGAACACCGGACCGTCGTTGTCACCCGGCACCCAGCCAAACGCCAGCTGCGCTGCTTCACCGCCGGTGAACAGGACCATCGTTGCCGGCTCACCGTTCAGCATTTCAGACTTGTCGATCGCGCCGAGCGCTGAACCCTGGAACGGGGTGAACAGGTTCACCATGACGTTCAGTGCGCCAGTTGAGAAGCCGAACTTCGGATAATCGGGGAAACCGATGCCCGTGAAGTCATATTCGTACTGGTGCCAGACGCCCGTCGGGTCGTCCGTTTCGGAAATGGCGATACACAGTCCGTCCTGGAAGCTTGCCAGGAACTGGGAAACCATCCAGCGATTTGTTTCCTCGTCGAAAAGGATGATCGGATCGCCATCATCGCTGATCGCACAGTTGCCTGACATTCCGGTAAAGAAGGTGCTGGTCGGGAACGGACCACCGAGGAGCGAATTGCCTTGCTTGTCGAAAATTTCCGTCAGCAGGTTGAACATCTGCACGTAGTGATTCGGGCCCACTTCGCCGATGGTGTCAGGCGGTGCGATGAACGTTCCAAGGACATTCCAGTTGTCGTCGTTGTTGCCACCGTCGAAAACATTCAGCAGCGTTGCGGGACCGTTCCACTTGACGCGGCCTGTTCCGGAAACCTGTGAGCCGACATTGTCGGTACCAGACTTCGTGGCCATGCTGCCTGGCAACATCTGGTTAGGCATTTCACGCAGTGCGTCCAGCGCGTTACCGCCCTGGGCGGCTGCCAGCGTTGCTGCAGGCGCACCGACGATGTCACGTATGGGCGGAGAGGTACCGTTTTCGGCAGACTCCATGACGATGCGTTGCGGCAGAATCGGCTCTACGCCTTCTTCAACATTCACTTGCACCGTTCCGGCATCGCTGCCACCCGCGAACTGACCGACCTTGATGTAGTAGGTCGTTCCGGCCTCGACTTCAAAATTGAGGTCATCAGTCAATCCCTGGTCGACACAAGCGACTTGAACTAATGCGCCACAGGCACCGACAAACGCACCGTGTGCCGTGTCGAGTTCACCACCGCCGGCTTCCGTGCTGCCGGTTGTGCTGATGTTTACCAGGCCGCCTACGTTCGGCGTGTACGACCACCAGACGGTCTGCGTGCCGTCGTTATCCCCGGCTGCGTTGCATGTCAGCAGCGGATCGGAATCGTTCAGTGTTGCATCCGTCGCGTCAACACTGTCGGTAAACGGAGGAAACGGTGCCGCAGGATCCAGGATCGCGGCTGTGTCGCACTCGTCATTGGCCACCTGACCGAATGCAGTTCCCGCACCCAACAGTGTCAGGGGCAATATTCCCAGGACCAGTCGTTGAAGCCGGCGCATTTTCCCGGTTGGTTGTAATTCAATAAGATTCATACCGTCACTCTCCCTTATGCATGTACTGATGCTTTATTATTTAACCGCAAGGAAAATTACGTTTTCCCGGCAGCGGTCGATATTTTTCCGCGCAGCGCTATATTATTTTTGTTCGCAGCACGGCGAATGGATGGTAACGGATTATAGCCTTAGTCGACGCGGCTAGAACATCTGTTGGCGATTCGGGTGGCGTGTACAGAATGACGACTGGACAGTTTGGACTCACAGACAGTTTCGCCGCGCACTGGCAGTGTCGTAATCATCGCCAATGATGTGCCATGCAATTGACTCGAGGTACCGGCGATAGCCGTATGATTTTTCACCTTTTAAAGGATTGGCGATTTCGCTTGTCACGAGTACGGTTCGGTAGTGACCGTCGATCCTCCTTACACATGCGCATCTTTTTTTTTTGGCGCAATAAGCTGCTCCGCGACCCCAGAATAATTCGAGTTAGTTCGGACGATTTGACATAAATATCAGGAGATGGATCGTTCCTCGACACGGTTGCGCATTGTGCGGATTAACGACCGGGAGTGCAGGATAAGGATTGCTGGTTTTGCAGCTCTGCGCGCCGAAGAATTTTCCGTTCAGAATACATAGGTAATGGCTACGAAGCCCTTGATAACCCGATCCTCATCGACGATGGGGCTGTCAACGACCTCGTCCGGCAGAAACTCGGCGGAGAGGTTGAGAATCACTCGCCAGTCTTCGGTCAGCTCGACAAAACTCGTGAACCCGACTTCGTAACTGACCGAACTGCCAACGTTGTAAGCGGGCCGCGTCGGCGTTGCGGCGCTTTCGGGTACACCGAAATCATGGTTCGCAAGCTCTTCGCTCAGCCAGTTCACCTGCAACTGTGGACCGATGCGCAACCAGCCCGCCTGGAATGCTTTCGAAAGCCGCGCCCTGGCAGCACCGCCACCAATATTGTCGAGAACGTCATGCTCGTAGTCGAGCAACATGCGGACGCCTCCCGGTAGCTCGAGACGTAATGCCAATCCGGCCATGAGCGTGCTTTCGCGATCACCCATGCCGGCCAGGACCGGGCTGTCGTCTTCTTCGTAAGCGCCTATGCGATAGGATGCAGACGCCGCCAGGCGCCAGCGTCCCGAACCGAGGAGGCTATAGCGCACGTTCGGGCCAAGCCACTGCAGGCGTTCCCCGTTGTAGGTAATGGCAGGGATAGGTTGCAGCACCGTCGTATCGGAACCGACGTACGGACTACTGCGAGTAATGACCCCGGCACCAACCCCCACGAGTCCGCGTTTGCCGAGCACTCTATACAGCTCGATGTCGATGGCCGTCGTCTCACTCTCCGTAACCGTGAATCTTGCCCGATTGAATGCCGGCGGTCCTTTCGGACGGTAGTTATTCGAGATGCCAAGCGGCTCTTTTGGGATGCCGATAAAATTCTTGTCGATAAGTCCGTTCTCGTTCTCGTCGACATAGACCAGGACGGCGATCTCTCCTGCCGGTACGTCCTGAATTTGATAGACGCCGTCCGCCGTAATCGGCGTGCGGACTTCCTTCGCGGGATCGCGAAAGTCTCCGAACGAATTCGCCGAGTCGTAAACCTGCAGCACCAACGTGCCGGTGTCCGGCGCCTCTTGCACGCGCACGGACAGGCTGGCGGCCTGTGCCAGGGAGGCCCAAAGTGTCAGAAAAATGACAGTAGCTAATTTCATTGCGATATGCCGGGAGGTGTTCCAACCTGAAGGTAACAGCGCGACAAAGCGAATGACATCAATCCCACGTAACTGATACATGAAGTTACGAATCGGTCGACGGAGATTCTGATTCCGCGCGCCGCACAAGCTCTATTGCGATGTGGTGGAATATGAAGGCGTGAACGGGCAACAGTGCATACCAGTACATCAGCCCCCAGACACCGGCCGGATGAAAAAATGCGTCCACCGAAATTCGGCGGCCACCTTCAACTTCGTCGATCGAAAACTCGAGCACGCCTGCGCCCGGTGTTTTCATCTCCATCAACAGGGTCAGGCGCTCTTCAGGCTGCAGGCCAATGACCCGCCACGCGTCGATGACATCGCCGACACGCAGATCTTCCGGGTGCCTGCGTCTGCGACGAAAACTCGGTCCGCCGATTATCCAGTCCTGAGCACGGCGTACCCGCCAAAGCCACTTGGCCGAGAAGAAATCGCCATCCCGACCAACCCGGCATACGGCTTTCCAGAGTTCCTCTGCGCTGGCCGCGGTCGTGGCGCTGCTACCCTGTTGCTTGGAGTAGTACGAATACTCTGGCCGGAACTCCCGACAGGCTTCAGCACCTTCCACCCATCGCGATGGAACCTCATGTTTCCGCTCGGCTTCGAGCGCCTCGGTGGCGGCTGCCCGGAAACCCAGCAGTTCCTGCGGGATCAGTTGCGCGAGCCGGTTGTCGTGAGCGATGACATCCTGCGACAAGCCGTCAATGAGCGCCCGGGCAATATTGGTCGGTACGGCCGTAACAAGGCGCAGCCAGTAGGACGACAGGCGCGGCGTTAGCACGGGCACGGGGATGATACGGGGACGTCGGCCAACGAGATCGCCGTACTGCCGCATAACCTGTTCGTAGGTCAGCACGTCGGGCCCGCCCACGTCGTAGATTTCCCCGGCCGTCTCTTCAAGCGCAGGCGCCTTTTCGAGATAACAGAGCAGATCGCTGAGGGCGATGGGAGTGGAGCGCGAGAAAACCCAGCGCGGCGTAATCATAAACGGCAGGTGATTGACGAGGTCCCGGATGACCTCCCAGGCGGCCGAACCCGGGCCGATGATCATCCCGGCGCGGATCTCGGTGACAGGCACGCCAGGTGCCCGCAGAATGTCGCCGGTTTCCTGCCGCGAACGCAGATGAGTCGACTGCGGCGACTCGGGGACGAGCCCACCGAGGTAGATAATTCGCCGCACGTTCTGACGTTTTGCAGCTTCTGCGAAATTCTGTGCCGCGCTGGCATCCAGTTCGGGAAAGCGCTTTCCTGCAGCCATCGAGTGCACGAGATAGTAGGCGACGTCTACGTCCTGCAGAACCGCATCGAGTGTCTCGGGATGCAGCGCGTCCGCTTCGGCCAGCAGCGCGCCATCCCAGCCGCGGTTCTGTATTACCTCTATATTGCGCGCGGTGGCGCGCACCTGGTGTCCTCGGCCCAGCAGGTACGGCACCAGGTTGGCACCAATATAGCCGCTAGCCCCAAATACGAGTTGATAAGCCATTAGATCGAGATCTTCTGTTGATATCTGGCGATGTGCGCGGGCGCACCCAGGTCGGTCTTCAGCTTCTCGAGCAGTGGTCGCTGCCCACGTTCCTCGCCATGCACGAGGTAAACCGGGGGACGGTTTTCGAAGCTCGAGTACCAGTCGACGAGGTCGGCCTGGTCACCGTGAGCGGACAGGCCGCCAATCGTGTGGCGCTGTGCGCGTACGCGGTAGGTATCACCCCATAACCTGATTTCGTCGGCGCCATCGACCAGGCGCCGACCGAGCGTGCCGATGGCCTGGTAGCCCACGATCACGATGTGGCATTGCGGTCGCCAGACGTTGTTCTTCAGGTGGTGCAGGATGCGTCCGCCGGTGCACATACCGCTGCCGGCAATGATGATGGCGCCAGTCTCGATCTCATTGATGGTCATCGACTCCTCAGCCGAGCGCGTCGCATACAGGTTAGGCAAGACAGGATAGTCGGACTTCGGCTCAAACAGCGCCGCCCCGAACAGGTGCCGGAATCGCGAGTAGACCTTCGTCGCGCTGATGCCCATCGGGCTGTCCAGGAAGATATTCCACTTGCCGAGGTTCCACTCGTCGTAGTGCTCGGCCATCAGGTACAAGAGGTCCTGGGTCCTGCCTACCGTGAACGCGGGAATGAGGACATTTCCCTGCGCCGCACGCGCGGATTCGAACACGTCCGTGAGCTCCGCGATCGTTTCTGTAATCGGCCGATGGTCGCGATCGCCGTAGGTGCTCTCCATCAGCACGGTGTCGGCGTGCTGCAAGCGCGCGGCCGGGTCCATCAGGGGTGCGTCGCGATAGCCGAGGTCGCCGCTGAAGACAAGCGTTCGTTTGCCGTCCTCGCCATCGTATTCAAGTTGCACGATTGACGAACCGAGAATGTGCCCGGCATCAAACAGGGTCAACGTGACACCCGGTGCGATTTCAGTTGGCGCATCGTATTCGAGGCCGCGGAACTGGTTAATCGAGGCCTCGGCATCCTCGCGTGTATAGAGCGGCGGAATTCGGGCCTTACCCTTGCGGCCGCGTTTCTTGTTCTCCCATTCGGCCTCCTTCTCGTTGAGGTAGCCCGAATCCGGCAACATGATTTCACACAGCGCCTTGCTGGCCTCATGGGTATAGACCGGTCCCGTGTAGCCCTGCCTGACGAGCAACGGCACGCGGCCGGAGTGATCGATGTGCGAATGACTGATGACGACCGCGTGAATATCCTGTGGGTCGAACGGGAGTGGATCGCGGTTGCGGGCCTCTTCGTCTGCAGCACCCTGAACCAGGCCGCACTCGAGCACGATCTGGCAGTCTCCGGCCGACAGCAGATACAGCGAGCCTGTAACCCGTTCGGTCGCACCGAAAAACTGCAGATTGAACGCCATATGCTTCCCAAAGGAGTACAATACTGTTGAGAGGAGACAATGGCACCAACAGCCCACGCCGGCAATAAGTATTATCTTGTTGTCGTAGCAGACGAGTCCCGCGCTGATCTATACCAGCGAGAGCGGAAGAGGGGACCGCTGCAGCTCATGCGCAGCTTCGAGAACGAAGCGGCACGCCTCAAAACCGACGACCTGATCACCGATCGCGGTGGCCGCGCCTTTGACAGTTTTGGACAAGGGCGGCACACGATGTCCGGTGAGAAGTCCGATCCAAAACAGCACCTCGCGGAGAACCTGGCTCGCCAGGTTGCGGAACATATAGGTGCGGAGGAACATGAAGGGCGCCTGCGTGGTTTTGCCCTGGTCGCAGCGCCGCGATTCCTTGGGACCTTGCGCGGGCAGCTACCAAGTCGCGTGCGCGGGGAACCCTACGTGACGGTGGACAAGAATATGGTCGGGCAGCCTGAAGCGGATATAGCGCACCTCCTGGATGAGATCTAGGAGACGCTGTCCGCCCCTTGGCCAGCGCTCGAGCGAATGCGACGCACCCAACTACCAATAGGCAGAGTCGAGTCACGGCCGCATCAGACGTAGTGACATGCACGAGAGCCCCCCATCCAGTTTCGCCGCTTCACTGATGTCGATCGTTTCGACCGCGAAGCCGCGTTCCGAGACTACACGATGTGTCTCGGGATAACCCGTCGGGATCAGCACGACGTCGTTTATCCTGAGCGCGTTCGCCGCGCCTTCCTCGCCGGATGGCGTCTCAATAACGTCGTATTCATCAAACACGCCTGTAGCGGCCAACCGTGCTGTACACAAAACGGTGTTGTCGCCGAGATACGAGCTGTCCGATTTGAAATGGAGAACCCCTTCCGGTGTCGGCCCAGACCGTACGCGATAACCCCAGGGCGTAATGACTTGTTCGAGCGCTCTTACACCAGGCTCATTCGTGCGTGACGACAAGCCGATGATCAACTCTCGATCGGTCAGCATAATATCGCCGCCATCAACGTGACCTTCCCGCAGCGAATGCAGGCGATCCGCGTGAACGTGAGCGAGCTCGTCCCGTGATGCCGCGACCTCACCAGCCCGGCTCGGTGCTCCCGGTCGAAGCAGTATTGCGCCCTGCGGCAGGCAAAGAGCCACATCTTCAACAAACACCGAATCGGGGAATGCCTCAAGTGCTTGCAGCTCAACAATCTCGAGCCCCTGGCTGCGTAACGCGTCTATGTATCGCTCGTGCTGAGCTATGAATGTCTCGTGGTCGGGCGCTCCGGTATCCGCTGCTCGAAGCCCGTGAATGCAGCTCTTTGATGGCGGGCGCACGATTGCGAAGTTGAAGCTGCTCACGTTCATGCCGCTGATGTTAGCAGTGCGTCGCTGAGACTCGCTACCGGGAACACCTCGGCATTTCGCTTCGTTAGCTCCCCAGCCGCACAGGTATCCGTCTCGCGCCGAAATTTCCCGGCGTCGCTTCGAAATACCCCGGTATTTCCGTTCCACAATTGAGGCAGGCACCGTCTTCGTCCAGGCGCCACTCGCCGAGTTCGTACCAGTCGCGTTCAATGACGCGTTCCCTGCAGCTCGGGCAATATGTGCTGCCGCCGTCGCTGTCATAAACGTTGCCCGTGTAGGCGAAGTGCACGCCATTATCCATGGCGATCTTGCGAGCACGGGTAAGCGTTGCTGCCGGCGTGCTCGGTACGTCAAGCATCTTCCAGTCGGGATGGAATGCCGAAAAATGCATCGGTACGTCAGGGCCCAGGTGCTCGACGACCCACTGCGTCATCTGGTCGAGTTCCTCGTCCGAGTCGTTTTCGCCGGGGATCAGGAGCGTCGTCGTCTCGAGCCAGGCCTCGGTCTCTTTGTGAATGTACTCGAGCGTCTCCAGCACCGGAGTGAGGTGACCACCACAAATCTTGTGATAGAAACGGTCGGTGAAGGCCTTGAGATCCACGTTGGCGGCATCCATTGCCTGGAAGAATTCCTCTCTTGGCTCCGGGTCGACATAGCCGGCCGTGACCGCAACGGACTTGATGCCTCTCTCGCGGCAGGCTTCGGCGATGTCCACGGCGTACTCGAGAAAGATGATCGGGTCGTTGTAGGTGTAGGCGATGCTCTTGCAGCCGAACTCCTCGGCTGCCTCGGCGAGATGCTCGGGGCTCGCGCTATCGGCCAGCGTGTCCATTTCACGGGACTTGGTCATATCCCAGTTCTGGCAGAACTTGCAGGCCAGGTTGCAGCCGGCCGTGCCGAAGGACAGCACGCTGCTGCCCGGGTAGAAATGATTAAGTGGCTTTTTCTCGATCGGGTCGACGCAGAACCCCGACGAGCGGCCGTACGTGACGAGCTTGATCTCGTCATCGAGCCGCTGGCGCACATAGCACAGGCCGCGCTGGCCCTCGCGCAGGCGGCAATGGCGCGGGCAGAGGTCGCACTGCAGCCGACCGTCCGATTCGCGGTGCCAGTATCTGGTCTTTGCGACGGTTTCCTGCATACTTGAGATATAGCATTTAATCCCCAATAAGCAAGTATGATCGCTCGGCCAGCAGCAGTTGCCGGGATGTTCTACCCGGCGGAACCAGCGACGCTCAAGCGCACGGTCGCGGAGCTGCTTGCGGCTGTGCCGACTCCCGAAAAAGACGCAAAGG